>Ga0272446_1002825_pt1 | contig 22937 bp, 19 predicted proteins | sample YNPCB0061_FD_194587 | JGI IMG/M metagenome (GOLD analysis project Ga0272446, IMG submission 194587) | Hot spring microbial mat communities from Yellowstone National Park, WY, United States - YNP-CB-006-1 | ecosystem: Environmental > Aquatic > Thermal springs > Hot (42-90C) > Sediment | place... | reverse complement strand
TCTGAATTACTCCGAGCAGGAGTTCGAGCCGCTGCTGGACGAGCGGATGACGGTGTACTCCTATCTGTCGGTGGATCCGGCGAGCGTGGAGCCGGACTTCGACCAAAGCGAAGAGTACGAAATGCTGATGGCGCGGTTCCTGTACGTGGACCGGTGGGGCGAGGGTTACCGGTACGACAGCGAATTCACGCGCGAGTCGATGCGGCGGCAGGTGTACCGGCGGTGGGCGCACCAGGGGACGCTGTACGGGTTCTCGAGCTATTCGAATGTGACGCTGGTGATGGGGCGGTTCGACTGCGACGAGCACCAGTTGCGCGAAGGGTTCCTGGTGCACCGGATGTTCATGTCGCGCTACTACCTGCAGGCGGTAGTGGCGTTGTTTTACCGGGCGACGCTGCTGGATTTCAGCGAGCGGACGGCGCTGGTGTCGCGGCTGTTGAGCCGGAAATTCGGCTCCTACGAGATCACCGACGAAGACACGCGCATGGTGACCCGGCTGATGGCGGAGGTGCAGCTTTTCTCGAACTACTGGTACTTCAGCGAGCTGGCGAACAAGGACGAGGAGATGGAGCATTTCCAGATGCAGTGCGCGGAATTCCGCGTGCCGCAGATGAAGGCGGAGATCGAGCAGGAGATCGAGAAGCTCAACCACACGCTGGAGCGCATCTATCAGCAGCGGAACACGGAATCGATCAACCGCCTGGCGATGCTGAGCATGATCCTGGGCGGCGGGGCGATGATCACGGGCTATTTCGGAATGAATTTCGGGCGGGAGTTCGAGCGCCTGTTCTTTGCCGGTGAGCAGTTGAGGGGCCTGCACTATGCGGCGGTGATCGGGGTGACGCTGCTGGTGGTGGGTTCGATTCTGTTCACGATCTTCCTGGTGGCCTCGAACTGGAACGACTACCGCCGCATCCTTCTGCCGGTGAAGGGCGACAAGCTGGAAAGCCTGCGGCGGACGGCGGGATTCGGCGAGGTTCCGGAGGAAGAAGAGCAGGAATAGGCCGGGAATTCGACAATTTACAAGGGCGTGTTTTTGGACTTGCCGGGCGCATTGTCCGCAGATTTTCGGGACAATCCGGCAGGCTGCTAGACGCCTTCTCCCACAAACCGTTCCTTGACCTGGAGGATGATTTCCTCGGCGCGGCCGGGATCCAGGCCGCTGCGGAGCATGGCCTGGCGGGCCATTTCCATGCCGCCCTCGAACTCGGGAAGGACGGCGGAGGCGGCGCCGAGGCGGCGGAGTTCCTCGAGCAGGTGGACGCGGGCGGCGCGGGCGATGACGGGAACGTGCGGGGCGAGCCGGCGGGCGCGCTGGGTAGCGAGGCGGACGACATCGGCATCCGGCACGGTCAGGATGAGGAGGCGGGCGTTCTTGAGGCCGGCGGCGCGGAGGATCTCTTCGCTGGTGACATCGCCCCAGAGGGCGGGCACGCCATCGGCGCGGATGTCGTTGAAGATGGCGTGGTTCAGCTCGACGACGACGGCGGGCAGCCCGGCGGCGCGGAGCACGCCTGCGACCGCGCGGCCGGTGCGGCCGTAGCCGGCGATGAGGATGTGATCGCGGAGAAGCTCGCGCGGCGTTTCAAAGTGGCGGACGTTCTGCGGCGGGGGGAATCGCTTGCGCCACCAACGGCCGAGAGGCAGGGCGAGCGAAGCGGCGGCCGGGGCGACCGCGATGGAAACAATCGTGCAGGTGAGCACAAAATCGTAAGTCTGTTTGGAGAGAAACCCGCCGCGAATTCCTGTGCGGGCGAGCACGAACGAAAATTCTCCGATGCTGGCCAGGCCCAGGCCGATGATCCACGGGGCCATGTAAATGTAGCCGAAGCTGCGGGCGAGCAGGCCGATAAAGAGCGACTTCATAACGAAGATGAAGGCGACGCCCGAGAGAATTTTCCACGGATGGGCGAGGACGTATTGAGGCTCGAACAGCATGCCGACGGAAACGAAGAAGAGGAGGCCGAAGATGTCGCGCAAGGGGGCGAGCTCGCTGAGGGCCTGATGGCTGAATTCGCTCTCGCTGAGAATGAGGCCTGCGATGAACGCGCCGAGGGCGAAGCTGAGCCCGGCCTGGCTGACGGCGAAGCCGACGCCGACGCTGACGGCGACAACGGCGACGAGAAACATCTCGCGCGAGCCCCAGCGGAGGATATGTCGCAGAACCCAGGGCAGGAGGCGCGTGCCGAGGACGACGACGAGCCCGAGGAAAAGGGCGGCTACGCCGAGCGAGCGGAGAATTCTCTCCGAAGCGCCGGACCAGGAGCCGGCCTGCGGGAGGAGGATGAGCAAGGGGATGACGGCAAGGTCCTGCATGACAGTCATGCCGATCATCACGCGGCTGGCGAGTGTGCGGGAGACGCCGCGCTCGTCGATCATTTTGACGATGACCATGGTGCTCGACATGGCCACCATGGCGCCGAACCACAGCGCTTCCGTGTCGTTCATCCCGAAGAAGCGGCGGCCGGCGAGCCAGCCAAGGGCGGCGCAGCCAAGGATCTGGATGGGGCCGCCGAGAAGCGAGATGCGGCGGACGGCGAGCATGTCGCGGATGGAGATTTCCAGGCCGAGGCTGAACAGCAGCAGGGCGACGCCGATTTCGGCGAGGAGTTCAATGTCGTGGATGGACTGGACAGTGGGGCCGGCGGTGTTGGGGCCGACAATGACGCCCGCGGCGATGTAGCCGACGAGAAGAGGGAGGCGCAGGAGGCGCGCTACGACGGCGCCGAGGAGGCCGGCGATGACAATGAGAACAAAATCCGCGGCGATGCCCATGCGCTCGTTTTATTGTTGCAGGGCGGCAAAAGTCATTTCAGGCCGTGGCGGAGGAGAAGGTCCTCGTCCGCGAGAAGGGAATCGGCAGGGCCATCGGCGGCGATGCGGGCCTCGTCGAGAATGAGCAGGCGCGAAGCGGCCGATCGGAGGAAGGCGAGGTCGTGGCTGGCGATGAGTTTGGCGCAGGGCAGGCGGTTCAAGTGAGTGGCGAGAAGGCGGGACGAGCGGGGGTCGAGTTCGCTGGTGGGTTCGTCGAGGAGGAGAACGCACGGCTCGAGAGCCAGAGCGCAGGCGAGCGCGGCGCGCTTGTGTTCGCCGGCGCTGAGAGAGTGCGCGGGGCGGTCGGAGGCGTGCTCGAGGCCGACAGCGGAGAGGGCTTCGCGGGCTTTTGCAAGAGCCTGCGGGCGGGCGGCGCCGCGGTTCAGAAGGGGCAGAGCGGCGTCTTCGAGGATGGAGGGCATGAAGAGCTGGTCTTCGGGGTTTTGGAAAACGGCGCCGAAAGGAGGGCAGACTTCGATGCGGCCCGAGCGCGGGCGGAGCAGGCCCATCAGGCACCAGAGCAGCGTGGTCTTGCCGGCGCCGTTGGGACCGGCGAGACCGGCGCTTTCACCGGGGGCGATGCGAAAGGAGACTTTTTGAAAGACGGCGCGCGAGCCGTAACCGAACTCAAGGTCCTCGACCAGGACGGCGTCCCTCATTGCGCGAGGCCTTTGAGGAGCAAGGCCGCATAGAAGCGCTCGGCCCGGCGGAGGGTGCGGGGAAACAGGGAGGCGGCGGCGTGGAGGAGGGACCGCCACCAGCCGGCGCGCCACCGGCGGGGGGCGGCAAGGCGCCAGGCGTGAAAAAGGGAAAGGATTTCTTCCAGGAAAATCCGGATAAAGTGCGAAACAAAAAGAAAATACAGCGCGGGATTCCGGAGAGCCCGGCGATTGAGGGACCATCGCGCGATGCGTGGCCATGGAAGGGCGCGGAACAAGAGAATGCCCGCGGCGGCGGCCAAGATCATGCGCGCCGCGAGAAAGGGCGGACGGCGCGCGAGGAGAAATTCGGCGAGCGCGAGAACGGCGGCGAAGAGGAGAATTCCGAGCCAGGCGGCAGATAATCTCACACGGATTTCTCCACAAGAACGGTGTATTCCTGCTCGTTTTCCTCGGCGATGAGAACACGGGCGCCGAGAGAGGAGCAGAGGGCGGCGAGGTCGGCGGCGGGAGGGAGACGGTCGTCGGCGACGGCGCCGCCGATGGAAGCGTGCATGGCGTTCAGGGCGTGGCTCGGCATGAGGTGGCCGACGGCGAGCCGGCCGCCCGGGCGGAGCAGGGCAAGGAGAGCGGACAGCGCGGCGCGCTGATCCTCGACGTGAGGCAGGGCGCTGAAGACGAGGATGCAGCCAAACGACGAGGCAGGGAAGGGAGGAGCCGCAAGGTCGGCGCAGACGTAACGGATGCCGGGGAGAGCCGCGTGTTTGCGGCGGCTTTCGGAGAGCATCGCGCAGGAGAAGTCGAACTCGACGATGCACGCTGGCGGATGGGGCAGACGCAAGAGGGGCTCGACGAGGACGCCGGTGCCCGAGCCGGCATCGAGGAGGCGGGCGCATCCCGGCGGAACAACTCTTTGAAGAAACGTTTCAGCGCGGGCGGCGGTCTCGCTCTGGCCGGGAAGCGAATCCCACGCCGGCGCAAGCTGGTCAAACCAGGTTCGTTTCATGGAAGAGAAGTCCTCCGCGCCGGCGCAGCGCCGCGACGGCGAGCGGGGTCACTACCAATTGGAGCACAACGCCGGGCAGGCCCTGCACGAGAAGGGCGAGCGAAGCGAAGCCGGGGGGCAGATCGAGCCACAAGGCGGCTGCGTAAGCGCCGGCCAGGGCGGCTGCGCGTCCGGCGGCTACAGCGATGACAACGGACAGAGGCAGCGGGAGGCGCGCGGTGAGGGCGGCGGCAACTGCCAGGATCGCGCCTTCCAGGCTCATGATGGCGGCGACGGGCGGGTAGAGCGGAGGCATGCCGGTGGCGAAGGCGGAGACCCACGGGATGCAGAAGCCCGTGGCGACGGCCCAAGGCCAGCGGCTGAGGTAGCCGTTGACCAGCAAGGGCAGCAGCATCGGCAGGAAGCGCGAACCGAGGCCGACGGCGTGGAAGGCGACGGGCAGCACGAGGGCGAGAGCGCCCATGGCGGCGCTGACGACCATGGAGCGAAGCGTGTCTTTGCCGATGGGGCGCATGGGTCAGAAGCTGTACGTGAAGCCGCCGGCGGCATTGATGCGGGGCATGATGTAGCCGGGCAACACTTCGTAACGGCGATCGAGGAGATTGTCGACAAGAGCGAAGAGAGAGAGCCGGCGGCTGGCTTTCCAACCGGTCTGGAGAGTGAGCAACGGGTAGCCCCCCAGCGCGGCAGTGCGGGCGGCGCTCGTGTAGCGGCGCCCCACGATCATGGCCGAGAGGCTGGCCGTGAAGCGGCGATGATTGTAATGCGCGGCGCCGTTGAACTTGTTGGCGGGCAGAAGCGGGGCGATCTGGCCCGAACGCAAGACGCCCAAGCCGGCGCTCAGCATCCACGAGCGGGACGGGCGCCACTGGGACTGGAGATCGACCCCGCGGAAGATGGCGCGGCCGGAGTTTTCCAGGCGCAGGTTGGGAAAGCGGCCGAGGGTGAGGATCTGATTGGAGAGCGACGAATAGTAACCGGTGGCCCAGACGGTGAAGGTGCGGTGCGGCTGCACGTAGAGGGTGGACTGGGAGTTCCAGAGCCGCTCCGGGAGGAGGTTGGGGTTGGGCGCGGGGAAGAGGTAGAGCTCGCGGATGGTGGGATTGCGGAAGCCGCGGCTCACGCCCGCCGACCAGGAAACGCGGGGCGAGAGACGGACGGTGGCGGAGGCTTCGGGAACGGAGAGCCCGCCGTAGACGGAATGGCGGTGGTATCGGTAGCCGCCTGAGAGAGAAATGCGCGGGGAAACCACCCATTGGGCGCGGGAAAACCCGGCGCCTTCATCGATTGCGTGCCGGCCGTAATCCAGCCGGCTTTTGATATTCCGGGCAGCGCCGCCGAAGTGGTTAAAATCGCCCCCGAGGTCCAGAGCGAGCGCCGGGTGGACGAGGAAAGTCTGCATGGCGCGCAGGCCTTTGGTGGAGTCCGTGGAGCGGAAGCCGTCGGTGATGAAATGGCGTCCCCACGCGCCATATTGGCGGAGATAGCCGTGGGAGCGGCCATAGGCGTTATTCAGATTGAGGCTGTAGCCGCCGCGGCCGACGCGCGCGAAGCTGCCCTGAAGCGGTGCGAAGACGGTTCCGGGGTCTTCGACATGGAAGAACCCGTAGCGGCTCTCGAGCGAGAATTTCCAGTGCTCGTCCAGATCGGCCCCGACGGTGAAAGTGCCGTCCGGATTTCGGAAATCCGAGGACGGACGTTCCCCGGAGGTGCCGGAATAACCCGCATTTAAAGAGTAAAAACCACGGGGAAATGCTGCGGCATGATTCAGGCGGTGTTGCGTGGTCCACCACGAGCCGAGTGAAGAGGTAAGGCGGGTCTGGAAGCCGGATTCCGGCCGCGAGGGGATGATTTCCACTGCGCCGCCCATGGCGTTGGAACCGTATAGTACCGAGGCGGGACCGAGGGTGACGCGGACGGAGGAAGCGTCGGAGAGGGTGTAAAGGTCGGGGAGCGGATGGCCCATCAGAGCCTGGAAATCTGGCCGCCCGTCGATGACGATCAGGACGCCGGTATTGGGAGAGCCTCCGATGCCGCGGACACTGACGGCGCCGGTCCCGTTGGTGGCGATGCCATAGCCCATGACACCGCGGCGCGTGACGAAAGCGCCCGGAGCGAGACGGTCGACAGCATCGAGCACGGTGCGCGCCCCGGTGCTTTCAATTTCGAGCGCCGACGTGGCGATGGACTGCACGGTGTCGGCGCCGGCGGCGCGGACGACGACATCGACGGTGGTTTGCAGCGGGGCGGGATCGAGAGTCACGCGGAGTTCAGCCTGATCCTTCGGCACGGCGACCGTTCTGGGAGTGAAGCCTGGTGCGGAGACGCGGGCGGTGGCGCCGCGGACTTCGATGGCGGCGTTCGGGATAACAGCCCCGGAGGGGTCCAGGGCGACGATTTCGGTGGCGGCGGACAGGGCGGCGCCAAAGAACAGCGAGAAACAGATCCGATAAAGCCGTCGCATATCCGCAGGGTAGCACGATAGAGAGAAAAGTGATACCAAGAAGGGTGGGCCGGCCAACCGCCTCTCTGGAGGTGATCGAATACGCTCCCTCGTCAGTCAAGGACGCCGCCGTGAGCGGCGTGAAGCGGGATGCGCCGGGCGCGTTATCGGAATCAGCAACGGCTGGGGTTATTGGGAGCTGTGGAGCTTCCGGTGTGCTTCCACGTAATGGGACGTGCGCGGGTTGGCAGTGATCCAGGAAGGAGCGGCATCGGCGTTGGCAAGGCGCCAGACAGCAATGGCGCAGGCGCGGACGGCTCGCTCCATGTTTGAGTAATCGAGTTTTTCCCACTCATCGCCGGGGCGGTGGTAGTCGGGGAAGGTCCAGGCTACGGCGACAGTAATGGCCGGCACGCCGGCATCGGCGAGAGGCTGATTGTCGCTGCGGGCGAAAAACGAATCACTATTCGAGCCGTCTTTGGCAGACTCGACGCCCGTGTCCTCGCCGGCGGCGGCAAGCAACTGGCCCAGCGTTGTGTAGTCGAAGCCTGAGGCGGTGAGTTTGCCGGCGCGGGAGCCTGAATTGTCGTCAGTGCGCCCCATCTGCTCGAAATTGAGATTGGCCACCGTGTGCCGGAGCGAAAAGAGCGGATTGCGCGCGTAATATCTCGACCCGAGCAGCCCTTTTTCCTCGCCGAAATAGAGCATGAAGACGATCGTGCGGCGCGGGCGCACAGGGTGGCGGGCAAGCGCTTCAGCCAGGGCGAGCACGGTGGCTGTGCCGCTGGCGTTGTCGTTGGCGCCGTTCATGATCCGGTCGCCATCAGTGCTATCGCGAACGCCGACGTGATCGTAATGCGCGGTGAGCAGGACTACCTCGTTCTTCAGCTTCGGGTCGCTGCCCTCGAGCACGGCGACGACATTTTTCAGGTCAACAGGATGGCGCTCCGGCGGCGGGATGCGAAGGCTGACGGTGGCAGTACCGTCCATCGATTCCAAGGCCTTCGGGAAATCGGCGTCAGAGACCATGACGGTTGGAACACGGCGGCGCCCGGAGTCCTGGCGCTCCTCGAGCGCCGTCCGCGCGCGGAACGTGGGACCGGCGCTGATCACGGCTGCCGGCTCGAGAGCCAGCAACTGCCTGCGCTTTTCCGTGAAGGCAGCACCGCGGGGAGCAAGCAACAGCACCACTTTCCCTGCCACGGCCTCGCGCGGCGGCAGCGGGTCTTCCGGGCTTTGCCACGCGATGCGCACCGCCGGGGCGCCGGCGAGATCGAGTTTGTCGCCGCCCAGTACTGCGGCGCGCGCCGCATCGGCCCGGTAGCTGCCGCCGCTCCAGTTGAGCTCGAGCGCAAAGCCTTCCATGCTTTGCCGGACCGACTCCATGCGGGCGACCTGAAAATAGCTCTGGCCCGCGCCCGGCTTGAGATCGAGCCTGCGAAACTGGCTGGCCAAGTATTCGGCGGCGGCGTCCAGGCCGCGCGACGGAGTGTCGCGGCCTTCGAGCGCATCGGAGGCGAGGAAGGACACATGAGCCCGGAGCAGATCCGCAGTGACGGCCGAGACAAGCCGGGCCTCTTCCGGGGCGAGCGCGGCGGGGGCGGCCGCCGCCAGCAAAAGAGCAGGCAGAATGGAATAAACAAATCGTCTCATTTTTGTTCGGAGGCCGGAAATTCCCACTCCAGGTTCCAGCCAAAGCCCCTTCTGTTGTCGATCAGGCGCATCCAGCGCGGCTCGAGGCGGTACAGGCGGCTGCGGGCGATGACCGTGTCGAGCCCGTCTCCCAGGCGGAATTTCGCCTTGTACGCATCGATGATATCGCGGCTCTTGCGGACCGCGGCGGCGCGGCCGCGGATCTGCACCCCGCGCAGGTCGGCCCATTTGCGGGAAGGGCGGAATATGGCGGCCGCGGCCGCCCCCGTGCGGGCGATCTCGCGGCTATGGAGGCTGGCGGGGGAGGAGAGCCAATACAGCGCGAAGCCCTTGCCGCGGACGAAATAGAGAGGGGCGGCATGGGCGCCGCCGTGTTCGAGTTCCACGGCAAGAACCATGGTCTCGATCGAGTCCAGCAGCCGCGCGGCTTCTTCGAGCGGACTGTTCATGCGCCCTTGTACCCCGCGACCTCGTCGAACAGCTCGAAGGCCGCTTCGATATCGGACAGGCGCAGGTGGATGGGCGTGGAGATGCGCAGGCGCTGCCCGCCGTACAGCCATATCCGCCGTTCCCTGGCCTTGCGCCAGAGCTGCGCAAAATCAAAACTCTCCGGAAATGTTACCGTGACCAGCGCCCCGTACAGGCGGTCGTCGGCGGAGCTGAGCAGTTTCAGATAGGGCCGCTGCGAAGCATTCCGATAGACGCGTTTGGCCAGCTCGTGGATGCGCGCGTAGACGTGCTCCGGCCCGAGGGCTTCCATGAAACGCTTGCCCGCCATCATGCCGGCGATGGTGGCGCGGTTGTTGGTGCCGATCTTCATGAAGCGCGCCGCTTTCAGGTCCAGCTTGTCCCAATCGCCTGTGACAATGACGGGCCAGTGGCGGTCGAGGTGTTCCTCGCGGATGTAAAGCAGCCCGCAGCCCGCCGGGGCGAAGAGCCACTTGTGGGGGCTGCCGGCGAAGAAGTCGCATTCGAGATCGGCGAGACGGAGCGGAACCTGCCCGTTCATGTGGGCGCCGTCGACCACGGTGATCACGCCTTTGTCGCGCGCGGCGCGGCAGATCTCGCGCACGGGCATCAGCACGCCGGTGGGGCTGAGGATGCCGCTGAAGCTGAGCACGCGGGTGCGCGGACCGATGGACGAAACAGCCACGTCTGCCAGTTGCCCGGCGCTTTGCGGCGGATGGGGCAGTTTCACCTCGCGCACCGTGATGCCGTGCCTTTTGGCGCGCAGCGCCCAGGGGGCGATGCCGCTGGGGTGTTCGTGGTCGGTAAGAAGAACTTCGTCGCCCGCCTTGAGCTCGATACCGTTGGCGATGACACTCATGGCTTCCGTGGCGCAATGAGTGAACGCCAGTTCCTCTTTCTTGCAACCCACGAACGCGGCCATTTCGGCGCGCTCGGCGTCCAGGTCTTCGTAACCCCAGCGCGGGTAATCGTCGTGGATCAGCGCCGCCGCCGTTTCGACGAAATCGGTGACAGCGCGCACCACAGGACGGGGCGCAACGCCGAGGCTCCCGTTGTTGAGAAAGGCGCGCCAGCCGGGCAGCAAAAACTGCTCGCGGCGCACTTGCAGCCAATACTTTTCGGGCTCTTTCTCGCGCAGCGCGGGATCGGGCAGCGGGCGCAGATCCCCGGTTGAGCCGCGCGCGGCGATACCGAACAGAGAGAGGCCAACGGCGTCCCGGCGGTTCATGCCCCCAGAATAGCGCACCGTTTCCGGCTCACCGTTTGGGCACGGCGACCGTGATGTTGCGGAAGCGCACGCCGCCTGCGTGGTCGCCCTGGATGAGGAAGGGGCCGGGCAATTCCTCGTCGGCGTCCAGCGCGCCGCCGGTGATGCCTTCAATTTCCTGGCGGTCGATGGTGACAACGCCGTTTTGAACAACGGTAAGGGTTCTGCCGACAAATGTGACGTCGAACACATCCCACTGGCCGAGCCGGTTGGCAGGAGCGGGCTTCGGCGCGATGCGGCCATAGATCGAGCCCATGCGGCGTTCCGGCGGACTCTTGCCTTCCGGTTCGTTCTCAAGCTGGATCTCGTAACGCCCGCGCAAATAGAAGCCGCTGTTGGTGTGCTCGGGCAGCATGACCTCGAAATGGAGCTTGAAGTCCTCGAACTTCTCCGTGGTTTTCAGATTGGCGCCGAGTTTCTCATTGACGAGTTCGCCGTTGACGGCTTTCCAGTGGCTGTTGGCGGGGTTGCCCGCAGGTTCCCATCCAGCGAGATCGCGCCCGTTGAACAACGGGCGGGTTTCGGACCACGCTTTCGGCTGCGGACGCTTCAGGTCAGGAGCGCGCTTGCCTGCGAGCGGGGTCGTTGTCTCGCCGCGGCGCGCCACGCCGGTGAGCCTGCCGTCGCCGGCTTCCAGCTCCCAGACCGTGGCGGGGCGATTGGGGCCGGAAGCGGGGATGATCAGAATGAGCTTGCCGCCATCGATCCGCGCGTCCTTCACCTGGAAGACATTGCCGCCTGTGGGCTGGTACCAGACCTCGAGGGTGCCGGCGCGCTCATAGATGCCGAGCCAACTGGCGCGCTGGCCTGCGGGGGTCTGGATGTTGAAGTTCCAGCGGCCAAGAAACGGATTGGACTGGGCAGGCAGCGAAGCGGAAGCCGCCAGACATGCGAACACAGATCGGCGAGAGATGCGCATGGAGCGAGTCTATCGCAAGCGTCCCCGGGCGCGTGGCGGAGCGCGGGCGGCCGCTATAATCACAATGTGACCCCAGCGAGATGGATTCTTCCGGTTGCACTGGCCCTGCTGGCCGGCTGCTCAAAGAATATTCAGACGAATGAAGCGGTGCGCGCAGGCGTGATCAAGCACCTGTCGCAGAACAGCGGCCTGAACCTCGCGCAGATGGACATCGAGGTGACCAGCGTGACGTTTCGCGACAATGAAGCCGACGCGGTGGTGGGCTTCAAGCCCAAGGGCGGCGGCGCAGCGGCCGGCATGTCGATGCGGTACACGCTCGAAAGGCAGGGCAACGAGTGGGTGGTGAAGAAGAAGGCGGACTCCGGGATGGGGCACGGGATGGCGCCGGCGGAAGCGCCGCCCGCATCCGGCGGAGGAGACCTGCCTCCCGGGCATCCGCCTGTCGGCGGCGGGGGCGCGGAGCGCAAGCAGTGAAACGCGTGGTGGTGCTCGGCGGGGGGCCCGCGGGGGCCATGGCGGCGGCGGGGCTGGCGCAGGCGGGCCTGAACACCGTCCTGCTGGACGAGAAGCTCGCCTGGGAAAAGCCCTGCGGCGGGGGTATTACATACAAGGCATATCGCCAGTATCCTTTCCTGCTGGAAAATGCCGTTCCCAAAAAGCAGGTATTCGAGGCGCGGCTTTCCGAGCCGCGCGGCGGCAGCGTCACCTTGCGGCTGCGCCATCCGCTGATGATTTATTCCCGCAGGGATTTGAACCAGATGTTGCTGGACCGCGCCGAAGCCGCCGGCGCACAACTGGAAAGAGAGCGCGTGGCCGGGCTGGAACCCCGCGATGACGGGTGGCGGATCCGCACGAAGCACGGGACTCTGGAGGCGGATTTCATCGTGGCAGCCACCGGCGCCCGGAATACGCTGAAGGACGTGGGGACAGAGTGGACACCCGGCGACACCATGTGCGCTCTCGGCTATTATGTGCCGGAGCGGCAGGCGGAAATTGACATTCAGTTTTTTCCGAATTTCGAGGGATATATCTGGGTGTTTCCGCGGTGCGATCATCTCTCGGTGGGCATCTGCGGCAAGGGAGTCGCCTCGCACCAGGCGCGGGAGCAACTCCACCGTTATATGGATGAGCGCGGCATCCCCCGCGCCGGCGCGGCGTTCTACGCCCATGTGATCCCGGCGCTGGAGAGGCCTTCGTGGCGATCCAACCGCGTGAGCGGACCGCGCTGGGTGGCGGCGGGCGATGCGGCCGGCCTTGTGGATCCGGTGACGGGCGAGGGTCTGTATTACGCCATTCGCTCGGGCGATCTGGCGGCGCAAGCAATTCTGCACGACCGTGTGGAGCCGTGCTCGCGGCACAAAGTGTATCATTCGCTGCTGCACGGCGAGTTTCTGGAAGATCTGGCTTACGGGGCGGGGCTGGCCAAGCGTTTCTTCATTCAGCAGGTCCTGTTTTCCAGCGTGCCGGCGCGGATGATCGAGCTGATGCGGCACTCGCCGCGGATGCGCGACATCGTGCAGGATCTGTTCGCCGGCACGCAAAGGTACCTGGATCTGAAAGAGCGGTTGCTCGCGAATCTGAACGGGACGCTGCACGAGGCCGTTTACGGGGCCCTGCTGGGACATCGCGTGGCGGGGGAGGGCAGAGAAGCGTGAGAACGGATCGCAGCGAGGCGCTTTTCCAGAGAGCGCAACAGGTGATTCCCGGAGGCGTGAATTCCCCGGTGCGGGCGTTCCGCAGCGTGGGAGGAACGCCGAGGTTCATCCAGAAGGGTAGCGGCTGCCGCCTGACGGACGCCGACGGCAACGAATATGTCGACTACATCTGTTCATGGGGTCCGCTCATTCTGGGGCACTGTTTCCCGCCTGTAGTGGAGGCGGTGAAGGAGGCCCTGGAAAACGGCTCGAGTTTCGGCGCGCCCACGGAGCGCGAGATCGAACTGGCGGAGCGGATCATCGCCGCCGTGCCGTCGATTGAAATGGTGCGGCTGGTCAACTCGGGCACGGAAGCGACCATGAGCGCGCTGCGGCTGGCGCGCGGCTTCACGGGCAGGACGCTGACGGTGAAGTTCGAAGGCTGCTATCACGGGCACGTGGATTCGCTGCTTGTGAAAGCGGGCAGCGGAGTGGCGACGCTCGGCATATCCGGCACGGCGGGCGTGCCGGAGGAGTTCGCGCGGACGACGATCGCGCTGCCGTTCAATTCCGTGGCTGCGCTGGAATCGGCCTTCGCCAGACACGGCGACCAGATCGCAGCGGTGATCGTCGAGCCGGTGGTAGGCAACATGGGATGCGTGCCTCCGGCGCCGGGGTTTCTGGAGGCGATGCGGGAGCTGTGCACGCGGCACGGCGCCCTGCTGATTTTCGATGAAGTGATGACCGGCTTCCGGCTCTCGCTTGGGGGAGCCCAGCAGCTTTACGGCATCCGCCCGGACCTGACTACGCTCGGCAAGATTATCGGCGGCGGGTTGCCGATTGCGGCATACGGCGGACGCGCGGACGTGATGCGGCACGTCGCTCCCTCCGGCAAGGTCTACCAGGCGGGGACGCTTTCCGGAAATCCGTGCGCGGTGGCGGCAGGGATCGCCATGCTCAAGCATCTGGCCGGGCGCCCGGAGGTGTACCCTCAGATGGACGCGATTGCGGCCGAGATCTGCGCGGCAGCCCCGAGGGGCGTCACTGTGCAGCGCGTGGGCTCCATGTTCACGTTCTTCTTCACGGATCACACGGTTGAAAACTGGGAAGACGCAGCTGCGTGTGATACCGGGAAATACGCCGCATTTTTCCATCATTTGCTGGAAAATGGCGTGTATTTTCCGCCGTCACAATTTGAAGCGGCGTTTCTTTCCGCAGCGCATGATGCCGAGGCTGTGGCGCGCACAGTGGCGGCGATCCGGTCGTTTCCGGCGTGAGTGTCCGGGGAATTTTACTGGCCCCTTGCGTTGAGTTTGTCGAAAATAGCGCGTTCACGCTCGCCGTCTTCAGGGCGGTTCAACTTGAAATACAGCGCGGATAATTCAATGTGCGGCTGGGCCCAATCGGGGTCGGCTTTCACGACCAGTTCCAGGTGCTTCACGGCCGCCTCGATGTTGCCGGCAGCGCGTTCCAGACGTCCCATCTGGTAATGCGCCAGTTTGTCGGTTGGCCTGAGCCGCAGAGCCTTTTCCAGGTGTGAGCGGGCGGAGTCAAGGTCGCGGTTCACGATCAGAACCGTGCCCATGCCGAGATGCGCCTCAAAGTCATCGGGGTTGGCCGCCAGCGCCTTGCGGAAGGCTTCCACGGCGCCGCCGTTGTCGGCGAGGTAGTGGCGCGCCATGCCGGCGAGGGTCCAGACGCCTGGGAGAGCGGGATTGATTTTCAACGCCAGTTCGGCGTATTCGCGGCCGAGCTCGTACTCGTGGATCTCCATGGCGGTCTGACCGGCGAGCAGGCAGGCCTCCGCGCTGCGTCCCTGGCGCGCGGGGAGGTCGAGGCGCAGGATGCCCTCCTGTTTCTTGCCGGTGCGGACGAGCGCTGCGCCGAGCAGCCACTTGAGTGCGAGATCAGCAGGGTGGGCGGGTTCCAGATGCGACAGCAAGGCCACCGTTTTCGCCTCCTGGCCCGTGCGGTTGTAACAGTCCGCGGCGAGCAGCGCCAGGCGCAGGTCCCCGGGCGAACCGGCGGAGAGCGGCTCCAGCAGGCGCAGCGCTTCCCGAAAGTTCTGTTGCTTGTAATACGCCAGGGCGAGATTGAACTGGAGGGCCTGGCTCGCGGGCTCCAGCGCCAAAGCAGCGCGGTAGTGGCGGATGGCGTTGTCGAGCTGGCCAAGGCGCGCGTAGGCTGCGCCGAGATTGGCGTGCACTTCCGGCACGTTGGGAGCGAGCTTGAGCAGGGCGAGATATTTCTCTACCGCCAGGCGGTCGTCGCCCTTTTGCTGGGCCTCGACGGCCTGGCGGAAGAGCTGTTCGGGCGAGGGCGGCTGCGCCGCCGCAAGCGCCGCCAACAGCAGGAAAACCCGCATCGATTCCATGATAGCGGCCGCCTGCTGTGTTATGAAGGAAATGGATGGCCAGCGGGTCCGGCAGGGGACGCAAATCGATGAAACAAATCGGGGCGGTTTTGATTTTTGCTGCCGGACTGGAACTGGCTGCCTTTGGGCAAGCGTCCCAGTTCGAACGGTTCGAGCAGCTTTCGCGCCAGGCGGCATCCATGCTCGATGCCAACCCTTCCGAGGCGGTGCATCTCTACCGCGAGGCGCTGAAGATCCGCCCCGCGTGGGTGGAGGGGTGGCTCTACATGGGTGCGGCGCTGCACCGGCTGGAGCGCTACTCGGAAGCCACGCACGCCCTCCGCAAGGGACTCGAACTGGCGCCGCGATTCGGCACCGCCTGGGCGCTGCTGGCCATGTGCGAGGCCGAACTCGACAACGCCGAACAGGCGCTGGCCGACTTCGCCAAAGGCGAGCAGCTCGGGCTTGGCGCCAATCTGGGTTTCGAAGTGGCTGCGCGGGTGCGCGCGGCGCGGCTGCTCATCGCCGAAGGGCGTTTTGATGAAGCGATGGGAAAGATGTATCCGCTGTCGAAGCGCAACGTCGACCATCCGGCGATTGAAGAGGTGATGGGGCTGGCGGCGCTCGGCGTGGACCGCGACCCGGCGGCGCTGACCCCGGAGCGCCGCGAGATCGTCCAAATGGCCGGCAAGGCGGCGTGGGCAGGCGGCACGGGTCGCCCGGAGGAGGCTCTAAAGGGCTACGACGAGTTGGTCCGGCGCTTCCCGAAAGCGCCCGGCGTGCACAACGCCCGCGCCCTGTACCTGATGGAAAGCGATCCGAAAACAGCGCTGGAAGGCTTTCTTGAAGAAGTCCGAAACACGCCCGATCATTGGCCCGCGCTGCTGATGCTGGCGAATCTGCAAATCCGGCAAGGCACGCCGGATGAAGCATTGAAAAACCTGGAGCGCGCGCTGGAACTGGTGCCGGTCAACTACCGCTGGATCTGCCATGCCAGCATCGGACAGGCGCACCTGACTGCGGGGCGGCTCGACCAGGCCATTCCGCGGCTGGAGAAAGCAGCGCGCCTGGTGCAGGACAACGCGCAGATCCACTACTATCTCTCGCAAGCCTACCGGCGCGCCGGGCGCAAAGAGGACGCGGCGCGCGAAATGGCCGAGTTCCAAAGGCTGAAAGAAATCGAAGACCCGCTGGCGCTGCCTGCCTATCAGCCGGGCGCGCGCAGAAGGTGACCCAGCGAGTCCCGGGCGGGGTCAAAGCCCGAGCAATCGCCGGTGAGCGTCTGCGAGCGCACGGGCATAAGCAGAACGCGGCGGTGCCGAGATGGCGCGGGCGATGGCGGCAGAATCGAGCGGACCCAGATGCAGCGCCGCCGCCGCGCGGACGATGGGTTCCGAGGCGTCGAACCATTCATCTCTGCGCGGCGTGGCAGCCAGGTAAGCTTCGGCCAGCCTCTGCCAGTATGCGTGCGCAGCTTCGTGAAGACCGATCAGGCGTTCCATCCACCCCTCCACATCGTCGCTGTCCGGGATGTAGGTGTGAATGGCGATCAAGACGCGCCTGCCCAGAGTCTCGAAAAGGTCCGCCACCTGTTGGTGCGAGGGCGGCCTGTCAAGGGCGGCGCCTTCTCGCGCGGCGAGCTCCCGGAGCAGGCGGACATCCTGGCGGATGCGCGCCTCGGCAGTGGACGCTTCCAGCGGTTGGTACGCTTCCACGGCTGCACGGCCGGCGCGGATCGCAATCGCCGCCGCGTCGTCGTCCGGCGGCGAGGATTGCAGGAGGGCGCCTGCGAGGAAGAACTCGCGCCGGGTTGCAATGGCGCGGGCGGTTTCTGAAGGCGCCTGTGGCGAGCACGCCGCCAGCGACGCGACATCATCCAGAAAAATGAGCCGCGCCAGGCGGCCGCTCAAATCTCCCGGAGGTGCAGAAACACTTGCCGAGGGCGCACTCAGCCAAAGCGCGGAAGCCTGGAGAAAGTCCCGCCGGCCGATCATGATTTCTTTCTCCTTGGGTCGAATTCGGCAGGAACATGGGGCTTGCCCACATCGCAGCGCAGCTCGAGTTCCTGCTCGTCGATCTTTCCCGTAAAGTAATCGCTTGCCGCCATCACATAGCGGTAAGCGCGTTCCAGCGCCTGCGCATATTGGCTTTGTTTCGGTGCGGCAGCGACGGCGTCAGGCAGCGTAATATCCCTTCGGGGCTTGGCCCGCTGGAGCGAGCGCGCCAAGGCGATCAGCGGATCCTGCGGATTGTAAAAGTTGGGTTCAATGATGAACCGGCGCATCTTGTCAGGGTCGGGCGTGTGGTAGGCCGCCGAATACCGCAAAACGGTGATGCGGTGGGGCTGAAAACGCGCCGGCACGCGCCGGGAATGGATCCGGAGCAATTCCGTTTGCCAGAAGGGCAGCAGCAGTCTTTGCAGTGCCCGCGCCGGCATAGCGCGCGATGCGGGATGGGACTCGAGACGGAAGTCGAGTGCGCTCGGGGTGAACGGCTCAGCCCGGCCGCCGTCGTAAACCTCGCGGAATACGACGACATCGTGGTAGATGGAAACGTCGCTCGCTTCGCCCTTCTCGTCGTCGCCTTTGAGGTAATGCCTAGGGTCGAGAATCCGGTACACGGGCTTGAAGGTGCGGTCGGCAGCGAGATGGCATCGCCAACCAAGCAGAAAGGCGAGCTTCTTTTCGGCCAGGCTGTCCAGCCTCCCGTTCCGCCACTGGTCGCGCAAGGCGCGAAGCAGTTTGACGGTGAACTGGTCGCCGGACCGGGTCATGGCGGAGTAGCGGCAGATGTCAGCGTTGCGCTGCAGCGCGCCATGGAAAACCTGGCAAATGTCCGGTGAGTGCAGCGCCAGCCGAAGGGCGTCGTCCGTGACTGCGGTATGGGTGATGTGTTCTGACATGGAGGATCCTTTTCGGCCCGGATCAGAACACCAGCCTGAGACCCAGTTGGAATTCGCGCGGCAAGGTCGGCGAGTCGGTGCTGGTGACGCGGCCGAAGTTCGAGTCTCTGGGACTCAGAACAGGGCCGCTGAAATGGGCCTTGTTCAGGGCGTTGATGGCCTCGGCGCGGAATTGCAGATAGACCTGCTCGCTGAAGTGGAAGTTCTTGATGACCGAAAGATCCAACAAGGTGATGCCCTGGTTGCGGAAATTGGAAACCCGCGAGGGCAACGTGCGGATGTTCTGCGACAGATTGATGCGCGGGTCGTTCCGCTGCTTGGTGTAGTCAAGCTGCCCGTTGGTGCGGACTGCGTCGTCGGTGAAATAAAACCCGGTGTTCTGGATGTTGGTCCGGAACACGTTGTCTTCAATGTTGGACGAGCCCAACACGCCGATGGTGGAGCTTTTGATCACGGGGTTGAGGTCGGAAAGATTCCCGCTGAAATAGACGTTGCCCAGCGTAAGCGGGCGGCCGGCCTGATACTGGAGGATGCCCTGCAACTGGAAGCCGCCCAGCAACGCCTGTTTCCATCCGGACCAGGAAGAGCCAAACATCCGGCCCCGGCCGAAGGGGAGTTCGTAGATGCCGCTGACGGCGATGCGGTGCGGGCTGTCGGCGTCGTTGAGCCGCTTTTCATACCGGATGTCCGTGGGGTTCAGCAGGGAGACTTGCTCGAGGTATTTCGACCAAGTATAGGTGCCCATAAGCGTATAGCCCTGCGAGAAACGCTTTTCCACCCGGGCTTGCATCGCGTGATACGTGCTGGCGCCGTCGTACCGCTCGATGGACAAGCCGGTGAAGTGCGGATACGGCCGCAGAAGCTGGCTTCGGCTGATCACGGTTGCCGTGTACAGGTTTGTACCCTCGTAGCCGGCTACGCCCCGGAACGGGTTGGGCACAGGGGTGTCGAGGAAGTTGATCAGCGCCTGGTCGCGGACCGGGCTGGCGGATTGATACTGGCGCGGAATGGGATTGGCATCGACGACCACGGTGAGGTTGTCGCCCCGGTTGCCGATATACGCCCCCTCGACGAGCCACCTGCCGGGCAATTCACGTTGCAGGCTCACTTGCCAGCGTTGGACCAATCCGTTGATGCGGTCTCCGGGCACGACCGTCCCGGGATTTTGGCCGAGCAGACTGGTGAGGTCGCGCCGGATTTCCGGCACGTAGCCGCTCGGGAAAGGATTCTCCAGGGAAGCGAGGAACGTGAGGCCCCGGTCGGGTGAAGCGATAAGCGGCGTGTTGCGGCTGAAGCCGTTCTGGTTCAGCGCGTCCAGGATGAACGGCACCATGAACATTCCCCAGCCGCCGCGGATGGCAGTGCGCTCGTCGAGCTGGAAGGCGGCGCCGACGCGCGGCTGAAAATTGTTGCGGTCTGCGCGGAAGCCGCGCTTGTCCGGGCTTGCAAAAACCAGTCCTCCGCGAAGACGGAATTGCTCAACCGGGATTTCCGGGATCGGGTTCTGCTCGTAGCGGGCCTTGACGGCTGCCTCGGTCGGGTTCACGACGTTCGGATCAAAATCGTGGATGCGGCGATTGTAGCGCTCGGTGGTGCCGAGATCGATCTCGTAGCGCAGGCCCAGATTCAGGGTGAGACGGCGCGTCACGCGCCAGTCGTCCTGGAAGAAAGCCGCGTGGTATTTGGCAGTGGCGGCGCGGTCAGCCAGCAGCGGGAAATTGCCCCCCGACGGCAAGCCCAGGAGGAAGGACGCCATCGCCTGGGCCTGAATCTGCTCGATCGGCAACGATGGATTGAGGTCGTTCAAGCGCGTGAAGTCATTTGTGAAATTGTACTGACCGGCTTGAAATGCCTGGTCTTTACGGTTCTCCTGATACACCCGGAAATCGTAGCCCGCGCGCATGGAGTGAGCGCCGGCCAGTTTGGTCAGTGTTGGCTGCAAGGACCACAGCGGCGTGGTGATCAGGTAGCCTGTCGGCTCCACCGGCGACGAGTAGTTGCTGATGTTGATCTGGGGGAGCGTATTGGCGGTGAACAACCGTAATGCGGCCTCGGAAAAGCCCATCTTGCGGATGTCGTAATCGAACGCCGCCAACGCGTAGCGGTCCTGCTTGAACCGCGTGAATCCAGCTCTGAGATTCCAGACTGTCGAGGCGGAAGGAGCGTAGATGTAGTCGAAAACGCCCCCGCGGTTGCCGCGATGGCCCAGCCGCCCGTTGATGCGCACGCCATTGACCCGGCCGGCGGAATTTTCGTCAATCTCTGTACGCCAGCCCTGGGAAAACCGGCCGAAAAGGCGGTGCTTTTCGTTGATCGCGTGGTCAATGCGAAGAAGGAGGACATCGTAGGTGTTGTCGTCGCCGGTGCGGCCGATGAAATTGTTCGTGGTCGAAGCCGTCGGCACGTTGGGCATGGGCAGAAAGGAGAGATAGTTCTTCGCGATTTGGCTCATGCGCTCGGGGCAGACGACATTGAGGCGGCCGTTGCACTGGATGGGGTCGCGGACGACGCGGGCGCCGTCGACGCGCGCGGTCAGCGGATCGTAAACATAGAGCGGGGTGGGCCTGTTGAGGAGCGCACTGAAATCACCCCGGCGGAACGCATCGTCGGGCACCGTGAGGGTCTCCAGCCACGGCGTGATGGTGCGGATGCGCTCGATGCTCGTGAAGAAGAACGTTTTGTCCCTGCCGTTGTACATTGTCGGCAGCCATACCGGACCGCCCACCGTGCCGCCGAACCGGTTGTAGCGGCGTGCGGGGCGGGGAATATTTTGCCGGTTGTTGAAAAAAGAATTGGCCGCCAGAACGTCGTTGCGGACAAATTCGTACAACGTTCCGTGCAAATTGTTGGTGCCGGAGCGCACGGAGACGTCAACGCTTCCGCCTGCGGTCCTGCCCTGTTGTGCGTCAAATCCCGCCGTGACAACCTTGAATTCCTCCACCGCGTCGGTGGGCGGCTGCAAGCCGACGCGCGCAGCGCCTTGCGTTTGGCGGTCGGCTGTGTTCGGGGTGCCATCAAGAGTGAACTCGTTCCCGCCAGGCGAGCCGTTGACTTCGAAATTCGAGGGCCCGCTGTTGCTCAGCGCGGAATTGGATGTATAACCGCCCGTGACAACAATGCCCGGGGCCAATTGGACAAGCGTGAGGGGATTGCCCTCTCCCAGAGGCAGTTCGGCAATGCGGCGACGGTCGATGATTTGGCCGCTGGTGGCGGTGGAGAGTTCCAGCAAAGGCGGCTCGGCCGTGACGCTGACCGTTTCCTGCATCGCCCCCAGTTCGAGCGCAAAATCCAGCGTCAGCCGCTCCGAAATCCGCAACTCAACGCCTTGGCGCACGGCACGCTTGAAGCCCGCCATCTCCGCCGAGACGTTGTAAACGCCCTGGGGCAAATACGGGATATTGTAGATGCCCTCGCTGGTAGTCAATCCCTGGAAAGAAACGTTGGTCAGCGTGTTGACCGCCGTGACTCTGGCGTTGGCAACCGGTGCGCCGGTCGGATCGGTGACCGTGCCGCCGATGCTTCCCCGCGGATCCTGGGCTGACAAGCCGAGAACGGCGGCCGTGACGAGCAATCCTGCCGAGGCGAGACGAGACATACAATTACCTCCCGCGAACGTCAAAACGCTATCAAAGGGAAGCGGGCGGGCCAATATGACGACTGTCATATCCGGCCGCAGGGCGTCAGGAGAGGGAAATGATGCCGCGGGCGATGGCCTGAACAGCGGCCTCGGTGCGGTCTGTGGCGCCGAGCTTGGCGAGGATATGGCTGACGTGGATCCGCACGGTGCCTTCGCTCATGCCGAGCACCTCTGCGATCTCGCGGTTACGCAGCCCTTTCGCGATGAGCGTCAGGATCTCTGTTTCCCGCGGCGTGAGGTCTTTGGCTGACTGTCGCTCGCGCAAGCGCTGTTGCACGGCCCGCGGCAGGTAGCGCTGCCCGGCGAGCACTGTGCGGATCGCGGCGACCAGTTCTGTGCGCAGCATTTCCTTCAGCAGATATGCGCTGGCGCCGGCGCGCAGACAGCGGTAGATATCTTCATCGCCGGAATATGAGCTGAAGATGATGATTCGCGCCTCCGGGGATTCCTTCAGGATTTCCGCAGTCGCCTCGGCGCCGTTGATGCCGGGAAGTCGGAGATCCATGAGCGTAATGTCCGGACGGATCTCCCGGTGCAGACGGAGGGCCTCCTCACCGGTTCCAGCCTCGCCGGCGACAACCATGTCCGGCTCATCGCCGAGAATCGACACGAGGCCCTCGCGGAGCACCGGGTGGTCATCCACGATCAGCACGCGGATGCGCGGTTGTTGTGTTTCCGGGCGCGTTCCCATCAAGACTCCAGGGGGAGCTCGGCTTCGACGGTGGTGCCGGCGCCCGGAGAAGAATGGATCTCGAGTTTTCCCCCAAGAGAGTTCGCCCGCTCCCGCATCCCGGTCAGGCCGAAATGCTCGTGCGCGGACCGAGTGGCGTCGAACCCGCATCCGTTGTCCGCGACGACGAGGCGCACGGCGCCGCGCCCGTGCTCGACCCGAAGACGAATCCGGGAGGCGCCGGAGTGGCGAACGGCATTGAACACGGCCTCCCGGGCGATGCTCACCAGGTGCCGGCAGAGCGTTTCCGGCAGCGCCCCTCGCGAGCCTTCGACGAGAAACTCCATCTCGATGCCGTATTCGGCACGCAGAATCCGGGCGAGTTCTAGCAATGGCTGCTCGAGGCTGGAGGGCTGGCCATTGGAGCGCAGTTCGAGAATCGTTCGCCGGGCTTCGGCCACCACCTCGTCAAGGCGAGCCAGCGCGCGATCCATGCGCCGCTTGGCTTCCTG
>Ga0272446_1002824_pt1 | contig 22938 bp, 21 predicted proteins | sample YNPCB0061_FD_194587 | JGI IMG/M metagenome (GOLD analysis project Ga0272446, IMG submission 194587) | Hot spring microbial mat communities from Yellowstone National Park, WY, United States - YNP-CB-006-1 | ecosystem: Environmental > Aquatic > Thermal springs > Hot (42-90C) > Sediment | place... | reverse complement strand
CCGGACGCCGAGCGGAAGCGGGCGGCGGTGGCGCAGCTGGCGCGGGCGCTGCCGGTGGCGGGGCCGGCGGGCGGGGATGGGAGGTAGCTCCCCTGCTTCCAAGCCTGTCTCCGAGGCCAGTGTTCAGCAAAACAGGCAGCAAAGATTTCGTTTGAAACGGAAGGTGCGTAGAATGTCTTCGCCGTGCTGGCAAGGTCGGTGATGGCGCCGGCACTGCTTCGAGCACCGGCGGACACGTAAAGTGCAGAGAGCGCGCAGCAGGCGACCTTGACCGAGCAAACAGCTTCGTGGCGCTTCGATCCCTCCCCCCGGAGGCTTTGCCCGCAGGGTTCGCCATCCCGCCAGCAGCGTCCCGCCGACCGAGTCTTGTGCGCACCCGGCTGCTCAGCCGATGCCTGCTCCGAAGCAGTTTTCTGGCCCTCAGCGGCAGAATCGCTCAAAAGCTGATCTGCCGATCTGGGAGCCACACCGCCTCTCCCGCAGCACGATTTCGTTGGACACTGATTCGCGGTGCAAAGGAAAGGTACCCAACACGAATCCTTCGATTTCCGGGCCCGCCTCAGCGACCGGGAGGGCGACCGGCGCGCGAGGCGGAAATCGACCGCGGCGGCAAGGGCCGCTGGTCTGCCAAGCGCAAAACAAGCGTCGTTCTGGAGCTGCTTCGTGGCGCCGATCTGGAGTCTGCGAGCCGCAGGTATGGCGTGACCGCCGCCACCCTCAGCGAGTGGCGCGATGCCTTCCTTGCTGGTGGCGCTGAGGCACTCAAGGTCCGGCAGGAAGACTTGGTCGATGAGCAGGGCCGGCGTATGAAGTCGGTCATCGCCGAGACGGCCATGGAGAACGAGCTTCTGCGCGAGCGCATCCGGCGCATGGAGGACGAGAAGCCTTTTCTGCGGTGGAGGTCGAGGAAATGAGCCGCGCCCGCTCGGCCTCCACAGGTCGGACGTACGGGCGCCTCTCGGGTGCTGAAGGCGTGGGGCCTGCCGCGGTCGACGTTCTACGAGCGGCGACGGGGGCCCCTCTGCCCTCGACCGCTTGCCCGGCGCGGCCCAAAGACTCGCTATAGCGATGAAGATCTCCTGGCCGAGATCCGCCGCACCATCCAGGAGCGCCCTCCCATGGCGAAGGCCGCCGCAAGGTGTGGGCGCGGCTTCGGATGCGCGAGGTGCGGACCTCGATGCGGCGCGTGCTGCGGCTGATGCGTGAGAATGGCCTGCTGGCGCCGCAACGGCAGCCGCGGCCGGTCGAGCCGAAGCGCCACGACGGCACGATCCTGGCCGAGCGGCCCAACCCGATGTGGGGCATCGACGCCACGGTTGGCTTCACCAGGGCCGAAGGCCGTGTGGCCATCTTCGCCATGGTGGATCACGCCACGGCGGAGTCTCGGGCATTCCCGTCGCCAAGCGCGGCACGCGGTTCGAGGCGCTGGAACCGGTCCGCCAGGCGGTGCGTGAACAGTTCGGTGGTTTCGCAGAAAACATAGCTTGTGGCGTCAGACTCCGTCATGATCACGGCTCGCAATTCATGAGCGACGACTTCCAGGCCGAGATCGCCTTTCTTGGCATCGCTTCGTCTCCCGCCTTTGTCCGGGAGCCGGAAGGCAACGGCTGCATCGAGCGATTCTTCCGCACCCTCAAGGAACAGCTGCTCTGGGTGCGAGACTTCACCACGCTGGAGGAGCTGGCCGGAGCGCTTGAGGAATTCCGCCAGCGGTACAACGACCACTGGCTGCTGGAAAGGCTCAGTTTCCAATCCCCGCGGCAGGCTCGGCGAGAGGCTGCTTGCCCTTGAGGCTGCTGCATGACGATAATCAAAAAACTGTCCAAGAAATCGGGTGCGGTACAGCCGAGGCGCTTGAGGAATTCCGCCAGCGGTACAACGACCACTGGCTGCTGGAAAGGCTCAGCTTCCAATCCCCGCGGCAGGCTCGGCGAGAGGCTGCTTGCCCTCGAGGCTGCTGCATGATGATAATCAAAAAAACTGTCCAGGAAATCGGGTGCGGTACACTGGCGCGCTCCCCAAAAAGGCTGCGCTTACTCTTCCGTGGTCCTCGCGATATCTGCCTCGTCCAGCGGCTCTTCCACGGCATTTCGCAGCCTCGTTGGATCATAACCGGCCGAAGACACTCCCTCCACCCGCAGCCGTATTTTGCCCCCGTCGGACATATCCGCGAGATTCGCAATCGCCGGGAAGGCCTTGAATACCTGTTCCCGCGTCGCTTCAAACACCATTGCGACACGGGTTCTGCGGCCCGCCAGAGGCTGGGGCCGGAGCGGCGGAGGCACGCTTCCGGTACCCGCTGCGGAACCAACCGTAGGTTCAACGCCAGCCGCAGGCTGTGGTGCAAGCGACGCCGGCGCCGCCGCGTTCGGGATCGCCGCCGGCGCCATCAGGAAACCGGATTCGAGATCGATCTCGTCCTCGGCAAGCGCGCGCTGGAACACCACCTTTTCCCGGCTCATTTGGAATCTGCCGTCACTACCGAGCACTGGCGCTACGCCGCTGGTGTAGCCGAAAACACCTTCCTCAACGCCTCGCGCAATCGCTTTTCGCACTGCGGCTGCGGACTCCAGCCGCGGCGGGACGATGTCCCGGAAAAACGACTCAACCACATCGGCCACCCGGATACCCAATACCAACGGGTCGCCTTCGCCCAGCCTCACCCGCTCGGCCACCTTCCGCGGCGTGACCGAAGCATGCAGCCGCGGCGTACCCACGTTGGTCAACAGCTCCAGGATTCGCTCTTGCACCCCCGTGGCCTGAAGCGGCCGCCCGCCCCGTTCCACCTTCTCGATCTCCAGTTCCCCGTCCTGAATCCGCGGCAGCCAAACGGCACTATACAGCTCGCGGAAACTGGATTCGGCCGCTGCTTCCTCAGTTCGCTTCCGCTCCTTGAGCTGGTCGAGCTGCTCCCTGGTGAGCCGGAGCTGCTGCTTCTTGGCTTCCACCCGTTCAATGGCCAGCAGGTACCGCACGGCCCGCCGCAGCGCCTCGATCTGCTTCTTCTCCGGAATCGCCAGCCCCAGGCCATTGCGGAAGCGCCGGGGGCGGTCGCCGTACTTCGAAAGGTACTCTTTCGCCTGGCGCTCCTGATCCTCCTTGCGCTCGAGGGCGAACTCCAGCGGAAGATAGGCCACCAGGAAGCGCAGCTCCCCATCGGGGATGTCCTGACTCTTGGCCGGCCAGACAATGGCGTTGTGGCGCCCCGCCAGCCGTTGGTCCAGCATCTCTTTGATCCGGCCGCGCACCGGGCCGCTCGCGCCCGCCTGCGCCTCCTCGCGCGCAATCGTCTGCTCGGCATCCTCGATCAGCTTGGTGACGTTCGGGTCTTTCTTGAAGCAATACCGAACCCCGTCGTAATGCAGATACAGACAACTGTTCCGCAGCTCGGCCAGCACCGCCGTCGCCGTAATGTTGTCCAGCTCCGGCCCCACACAAGCCGCCAGCAGCTCATTCTCGGTCACGCCGGGCGGCAGCGTCTCGCTCTCGCCGGAGCCCTCCCGCCGCAGGCCGCCGAAAGAGTAGAGCAGGATCGCCGTGGCGATCCGCGTCGCCGGCTTCACGCTCGCCAGCCCTGGCGTCTCGCTCGCCAGACGCTCGTCAATCCGTTTGGCCCGCGCGTTCGGCCCCTCGATGTCAGCCGTGATCACCGGGTCATAGTCGTTCTGCGCTCCCAGCTCCTTGAGCAGTTTCACGCGCACTTCCACGTCCTTCAGCGGCACCTGCCCCGGGCCGAGCAACGCCCCAGCCCCGCCGTTCTTCTTCAGCGAGTGCATGCAGGAGGCCAAAAACCGCAGCGCCCCGCGCGTCCGCTGGAACGCATCCACCGCCGTCCAGCGCTCCCGCATCAGGTCGATCAGCGCCGGATGGAACGGATACGCCGCCCGCAGCCTCTCCCGCAGCGCGGCTCCTTCCTCCCGGGCCCGCATGCGTTCCGCGGTGCTCTCCGCCTGCGCCCACCACATCCCCGTGATCACTTCCTGATACGCCTGCGCCACCGCCGCGGCCACTTGGCCGTCCGGTGCCGCACCCAGCAAGCGGCGTTGCAGCACCGGCAACACCTCGTCGCCCGAAACCGGCTCGCGCAACTGGTCCACACGCGCCGCCAGCTTGTCGATCTCCGCCAGCAGCCCCACATTGCCCAGCGCTTCCCGCGCGCTCCAGGTGAGCGAATACACCAGCGCGGCCCGCTCGCTGCCCGCCACTTCCACCGTCAGGTTCTGAAAGAAATCCTTGGCCTGACGCTGCAACGTGGAATCGAGCACGCTCACCGCCGCCGCCCGCTCCATGTACTTCAGCACCTCATCGAGCAGGATCAGCACGGACCGGCCGCCGGCGCCTTCGGTCAGCAACCGGCGGATCACGTCGCCTCCCGGCGCCACACGGTCCTCGTCGTGCCCGGCCACAAGCGGGAAGGCCTTCTCGGGGTCGATCTGCCAGGCGATCCAGCCCCACATGGTCCGGATCGTACGGCCATTGTCGAGCCGCTTGCCGTCGCGCGCGTCGAACTTCTCGCCGTCGAACACCGCCACCGCCACGTCCTTCGGGCGCGCCAACCCCTTCGCCTCCGGAAGCAGGTCCAGCGCCTCCCGCTTCCGCGCCGCATGCAACAGCGCCGCCAGCGTGTGCGACTTGCCGCCCCCAAACGGCGTCCGCAGCTTCAGCACCCGGTTGTAGGACGGGCTCCCGGCCAGCGACGCCAGCACCTCCTCCAGCAGCCTCCGCAGGTCCGCTGTCAGATAGGTCGCCTGAAAGAACGACTCCGGGTCCCGGTACACCGCCGGCACCCCGGGGTCGCCCATCGCAATCGCTCCCAAATCGATGGCAAACACCGCTTCGGTCAGCGCGCCCGATTCCACATCCGGGTGCAGTTTCACCACATCGGTCCACGGACGCAGCGTCGTTGTGCTCATTCCTTGCCTCCCGGCGCTTCCCCGATCATCTGTCTCGCCCATTCCACCACCTCACTCGCAATGCGCAACGCCTCCTGCAACTCGGACTCGCTCACGTCGGGCCATGGCCCGGGGTAACGCGCCTCGGCGGCATAGGGTGTGAGGACTCCTGCTTCGCCAACGGCCGCCGGAAAAGAAATTCCGTTCCTCTCGGCCAGTGCAAGCAAATGCTCGATGTTGTGCGTGTACGGGAAGCTGGCGCCATGTAGAACAAAAACCGCCTTGATCGCTTTTTCCGCTGCCTGTTGTGCGTGGAAACAGGCCAGTTGGGGCTGGATCATGCGGTCCCGGCTCGCAAGTTCAGCCAGCCGCAAATCGCCTTCGGCGAACTGCAGCCATTGCTGAGGTGAACCCGGTATATGGATCGGGCTTTCAGGATTCATAAACGATTTTTCCAGTGGTCCACGCTTCCCTCAGAATCAGGCCCGGCTCGTCTTTGTACGCCTCCCATATGGACTCAGGCACAACCAGGATATCCACCGGCATCAACAGATCCCGCAAGGCCCTTTGCAGGCGCACGCTTTCTTTTCGCGGATCCTGCAATGTGTCCGGAGCAACCACGAGGATATCCACATCGCTGTGAATGTTCGTCGCGCCGCGTACGTAGGAGCCGAACAGGATGATCTTGCGAGGGTGGACGAGTTCGGCAATTCGGCGGACCGCCGCTTCCACCTTTTCGGGCGTCACCGCCCAGGACGGTTGCGCAGCCTGGCTGCTCATCGTTCGCCTCTTTCCAGAGATTCAAACAGCGGCAGCCCGGCCCGCTGCTCGACCAGGGCGCGCCAGTTCGCCACCAGCTTCTTGAGCGCGGCGGCTTCGCGGGCTGTTGTCGTCACGCCTGCCGGTCCCTCCGTACCGCCGCCTTCCAGCGCCGCGCCCGCCAGGGTCTGCGCCACCAGGCGCAACCGTTCGCGGTCCGGGCGGGCATCCTCAAGGAAACGGTTCAGCTTCCGCGGCTCATTTTCCATCAGCAAGAGCACGCGGTGCAGCGTGTCGATCAGCGGGACCGCCTTGCCGTAGTCGCGCGGCTGCCCGAGCTTTTCGTCTTTGCCCCGCTCGGTGAAGTCGCGCAGCCGGTACTTGCCTTTCATCTTCTCGATCAGCGCCCGGCTGCCCGCCGAAAGCCCGTTGGGACCATCCAGCTCGACATTCTGCCCGTAGGTGAAGACAATGGCCTCGCCCGCGTCCATCTCGGCCACCCCGTAGGTGTAGCGCCAGAGGACGTAGAACCGGGTGGAGCCGTCGACGGCCGAGACGCCCGCGCCCGCTATCCGGAAGATTTTCTCAAGCAGCGTTTCGAGCACCACTCCTTCGACTTCGGCCAGGAATTTCTCAGCCGGCACCTCTTCGCCGTTGGCGTATTCGACCCGGGCGAAGCGCGTGAACGCCCGCAGCCCCGCGCCGACGGCCGCAATCACCAGGTCGGCGCCCGTGATCCCCATGCGCCAGAGGGTGTCGACACGTTCCCGCACGATCTCGTCGAGCTCGGGGCGGACCTCGTCTTCGTAGGAACCCTTGGCGCCGCCCTCGCGCTTGCGGGCGACGAGGAAGATGCTCGAGGCCAGAGCGGCGGTGTTCAATGCTAGCAGGCGGTATCCTTCTGTATCGAGCGGCCACGCCTCGGTGACGGCAAACCCTGCCTGACGAAGGGCATCTACCAGTGTGGACCAGCCAAGGGTCGTCTTGTGGGCGTAGACTACGGTCATCGGTCCGCCGGGTTTCAGCACGCGGTGCGCCTCGGCGAACGACTGCGCCATCATCTCCTCGTAAAAAAGGCGCGACTTAGTCTTGTCCCCGCCGTGTCGGTAGAACGCCGCGATCACCTCGCTCTTCTTCGGCGTCGCTTCGGATGTGAAATGCTCTGGGTACAGGTGTCCAATCGTGCGCTTGAGCCAGACGTAAAAGAAGTCGGACAGGTTTGAGTAGGAAACGTTGTCGTAGTAAGGCGGGTCCGTGATGACCGCCTCGAGGGAAGCATCCGGCCAGGGCAACGCGGTGGCTGAGCCGCGCGAGACCAAGCCAGGCGAGGCGATTTCCGAACAGCGTGTGACGGCCTTACTAACTCCTTCCAAAGCCTCTGTGAAAGCTCCTGATGCCTCTGCAAGAGGATTGGATTCTGCGAAATCCCAAAGCATCGGCAGCGCTTGACGCCCGAAGCACTGGACGGTCAGAAGCTTCTTGTTGTCCCAGGGGCACAGAGTGTTCGAGCGAGTCGAGATTTTGTCTAACAACCCACCCAAGTATGTGACCAGCGCCTTTGCTCGTTCGTTATCAGCGGAAAATGCAGTGAGCTTTCCTCCGCCCTCACGCACCGCCGCAGCGAAGCTGAGCAGGCAGAGCATCTGGCGGGGGGTGAAAAGGTCGCCCCACACCTCGAAGCCGAAGTATTGCGTGTCCATGGAACGGGGGTTGGCTTCAATCCGCTCATCCGGCATCGTCAGCCCCGTGCGCTGGCAGAGCGCATCGATGCGCTTCCGGATCGCGTCATCATCCGGCGCAAACTCCGAGTAATCGTCGGCCGCAAGGTACACTTTGCCCTGCCGTCCCGGCCGCGTGCAGACGATCGCCATCATCTGCCGGCCCATCCGCTTGGCGCATCCCTCAGCCTTGACGTACTCGCTATCCGCCACCGTGCCGCAAAACGGGCAGGTCGCGTTGCCGCCCCTGGAAAAACCCGCCGGGTCAAAGCCGAGCCCCTTCTCTGTGGCCGACTCCACCACCTCGAAGCGCACCTGCTTGGCGCCCTTGGGCGCGATCATTTTGAGCGCCACGTAGCGGCCCGGCTTCTTGCATAACCAGGTCTGGCGCACCAGCGGCACTGTGGCGCCGCACGACGGGTTCTTGCAGCGCACCGTCCGCGTCCAGAGGTAGGCCACCGGCACGAGGAACCCCGGCGGAACTTCGCTGTCCTTCGCCGTCGGCCAGAACGAGCTCTGCACTTCCGCGCGGCGGCCCTTGTATTCGGGGTCGGGGATAAGCGGGTACAGGTCGCCGATCTCGGCCTTCACCTTCTGGAGCACCCACTCGCCCCAGTAGCGCACCTCATTGGCCAGCCCGCCCCAGGTGGTCTCGCCACGCGCGTTCTTCGGTCCGGTCATGCCGCGGGCGTTCGGGTCCGGCTTGCCGTACTTCTGCGGATACACGAGCGTGCACAGCTCGATGATGTGCGCCACCGGGTTCAGGTCCAGCGCGTAGGCCTCGCAGCCCAACCGCAGGGCTTCGAGCGGAATGGCCCCGCCGCCGGCGAACATATCGAGCACCTTGGGCCGCGGCGCGCGGCCTGCCTCGATGTCCTCGACGGTTACAGCCTTGCCCATCTCCCGGCTCAGCCGCTCGGCATGGGCTTCGAGGATATGCCTTTGCGCCTCCCGGATGACGGCCGGCTCGCCCGGATACTTGCAAAGCCGCTCAAGGAACTTGGCCGCGTTGGCCCGCCCGAGGCTTTGCTTCTTGTTGTCCGGCCCGTTTTCCGGAATGAACCGCGATGCGGGCACGAGAGCCCCGTAGACCGCCGCCCGGCAGGCCACCAGCGGCCGCCGCGCCCACCACAGGTGCAGCGTCGAGATATGCCCGTTGCGCACGGACTTCTCGCGCGACGCCTCCTTGCCAAGCGCCTGGATGGGCAGAAAGTCCTCAATCAGCCTGCGGTCGTTCAAATCAGTGCCCCCCCTCTTTCGGCATGTTTTTCACGGGTTCCGCTGACAGCCTTCTGACGACGTCGTGCGGAGTCAACTTTGCTGTGACCACCGCTTTGTGTAAGGTTTCAAGCACATTCTCATCACTCAGGCTAGGTGCAATGGCCCTGGCCTTCCGCAGCACAGCGGCGATCTCATTGCACAGCGCCTCCATCTGGTTCGGCGAGACATGGCAAAGCGACTTGGCATGTGCCTCCGCCTCGCTTGCAACGGTCACACGTGGACTGACGATGATCGGATGGATTTGCGATCTGTCGTTGCAAGCCCGGTTTCTGCGCACCCAATCCTCGTGGCTTTGCGCCTGCAGAACATCATTCTTCCCAATGGGATTCTTGGGTGTATGGCCTGACTTGGCCTCCAACACCACATAAAGTTCGCTCCCGATGGACCACAGGCAGTCCGGATCACCCTGCCCGCTTGGCAACTCAGCATCGAATCCTAGCATTTCCCCCAACACCCTCAAGCCTTGATGGAACTGCTTGTGGTTCGTTGCCTGAAGGTCATTGATTGCTTGCTGTACCGCCTGGTCGAAACGCGGGCCGACTGTACCCCACTCGGTCAGCTTCTGACGCATGTTCTCGATGGCTGCAGCCGTTACTTCGTCAATTTGCAGAGGCTCACCTTGGTCGCAGGCTTTCCGTGCCAGGCGTGCGAACCAACTCATCACGGGGCAGCATTTCCCCGCCCGCTTCAGGTACTCCCTGACCGTATCACCAAGGCGATTTTCGCCATTCGTATCCTGCAAGGCCATTGCAGCGTCTGCCGCGAGATAGTACCACCAGCCTCGGTAGCCCTTGGTCTCGTCCCCCTTCAGCGAATCAGCAACGCTCTTTGCGTTGTGGAGCGCCGACTCATAATCACCCTGCCACATCGATCGGAGATAGCAAACCTCGTACCCGGCAACGTCCCGCAGGCTCTGGGAAGCCGGGTCACTCTCGCGATGTTTCTGGCCCCGCAGCGCGACAATAGCATCCTCAGCCTTCCTCCAGTCCTCGCCGTGTTCCAGAAATGCTTGCCATAGCTCTTTGAAGTCATTCTTACACTTATCAATGCTATTCTTATAGCCAAACTCAAGTTCTGCCTGGAGTTCAGGGTGAAGCAGACATCGCATATCCTGCTTCAAGAGAAATTCAACCAAGGGGTTACCCAATATGAAAACGACGGCATAATCGTTGTCAGAGCGCGTACAGCGGCCGACACCCTGGGTAAACCTTGTGAGCACGCGATCCCGCAGCAAACACGAAGCCCCAACTTGGGACCATAGAAATCTCTCCTGAAGATTCGTTCCACTTGGCAGCCCTTTGATGACAAGCAGCCGGCACGTGTCGTCCGGGAGATCCAGCCCATCATATCGCGACAAAATGAGCACGGCCTTCCGTTGGGTAGTAAATAAATCCATCGAGTCTTCAATGTCAATTGCACCAAGGACGGTAAACCCATTCCTGGCCAGTTCATTGCGAAGCGGTTCAGTTTCCAGGTATGTCGGAGTCAGGACGAGGGCTCGCTCCATATCTCTGATTGCGTCCAGCACTACCTGCCATGCATCCTGATCGCTCATGGAAACCTGAGGCATCAGGAAAAGACGCCGCCCGTTCCCGCGCCGATCCCACCCCACTGGAATAGGGATTCTGTCAATACGCTCTACGCCCGTAACCCTCTCAAGCTCACCGCCCGCGCCAAGAGTGGCAGACATGTAAAGTCGCTGATTCGCTCTAGTGAAAGGCTGATGGGTATGAGATGGCGGGATAAGTGGACGAATCAGCACAGACTTCTCGGAAACGAAAACTCCACAACCAGTTAAGTGATCCTTGATCATTTGCCAGGCATGCCAGGAGGACGAGTCTTCATCAAGTGCACTCTCAAGCAAGCCCCTGAGCCCTGACGAGACGTTCCTTACATGCCATCCTGGAATCATTTCCACTCTCGGCAGAATTTCCTCTGCAGATTTGATGCTTCTAATAACATCTTCATAAAAATAGTCTGGCAAACCCTCCCTCAATAAATCTAATACGTTACGGTACAGATTCGGGCTATCGTCGCGAGTGATTTCCACAGACCACATGCTAGCGATGTAGCTCTCGCCGGCATGAGCATCGTCCAGAATTAGAGCTTGGGCATCGCTGATGCGAGGGTTTGCGTTAAAAACAGCACTGTAGGTCGTGATCGCGAGGACGTCACCGGATAGGAAGCGATTGAATTCGGAAGGCGGATACTCGCGTTGTCTCCCAACAAACACATGCGCATTAATCCCATATTTCTTTGATTGCTCCCCTACTTGCCTTGCAAGCTGCCGGGTCGGACACAGGTAAGCGACTCGCTCCCTATATTTGCGACGGCGATATTCCCCAATCAGCAACCCCACCAAGGTCTTTCCAGAACCCGTTGGAAGCTCGATCGCCACATCCCTCGCCCTTTCATACTTTTTATACTCCCGCAACAAGTCGGCCTGATGAGACCAGAGATGTTTGATATCTTGCGACCGTCCCCGAAGATCTCTGAACAACGTTTCGGGATCATCAACTTCGGTATTTTCTCCGAAGTGGGTCTTGAAAATATTCTTCTTGGCCATGCTATCAGACCTTACTGTGTTTTGCTTTCACAGTGTGATCAAAAGACTTTATTTAAAGTTTAACGTGCGTGGCAGAGTAAGGTACTCCGTCTTAATGGCGGCCTGAATGGCGCCCCTCGGTGCAATGTTGTTCCAAGCGTCCAGTCGCGCGAAGGAGCCACCGCTTCTTGTTCAGCAGTTGCCCGGTCTCCATGACAGGAGCCGACTCCTGGTTGCTCACTGTCAGTGAGTACGCTGTTGGTCCCGCTGGCATAACTCGTCCTGCGCCAGCACCTTATCGGCACTGTGTCCGGATTCGTGAGGGAGATAGGATACAAATTCAGTGGTCTGCTGGTGCTCGGTCGAGTAACTATTGACACGCCAAAATGAGCTGAGGATCTCGGTGACGCACTGTTTCTTGGTTTCGCGATGAGTATTCGACCGGAACATACGGATTTGACTATACCGTTGGCGAGATTCCTTGTTGCGCTGTTTCGCACCCGCGACACGATACCCAGAACGCCAGAGCTCATTGCCTCCCCTCCGTCCCGCTGGTTGCCGTATTGACTGCTTCCGCCGGAATCTCATAAAACCGCGCCGCCACGATCTCCCGTTTGGCGTGATCCAGCCGCGCGGCCGGGTTCTGGATCCGTACCAGTTCCGGCGACGCGCTGAGCGGATCCCAGACCACATACAGCCAGTATGTCTCCTCCAGTTGCTGGGCCTTGTAGCATTGGCTCGGGATTGGGCGCATCCGCTTCTCCCGGCAGCCGTCCTGATCGGCAGCCCGAGTCGGCACAAAGTCTTCCATCATCCTGCGGTCGTCAGGCATGAACTGCCTCCAAACCATTCTTGAAGCGCTTGACGCAGCCTTTGAAAGGATGGGTCCTGGCAACGTTCCAGACTCACCTCCTTTGCCAAAGCCCGATAAATTGCCGACGACCGTGGTTTGCCAACTTCATATAGAGCTCTTTCGAACGCTGCCTTGGGATCGGTGGGTTTCGCGCAGCCCTTGGCCCAAAGCCCCTGCTGTTCCAGCCATGCCCTGAGTCCCGGCGAGCGCCCGGACCAACCGAGGATTCGCTCAACATGCGGGGACTGGCTCCACACCCAGACCTCAAGCTCAGGGGCAATGACGATCGCACGGGCCCATTCTCCAAAACCGGCATCGCAGAATGCGCGATCCAGGCACGTTTGAATGTCTGGCGGCGCCCCATCCCAGGAGGCGTCCAAGACTACGAGAGCGTGCGAGTAGCTTTTTCTGGCTTGCCGCAAAATTGTGACACCTTCCCGGAACAGTCCAGTATCCCGCCGGGGATGGACCCATACGTCTACGTCAAGAGGCGCACGCCTAATCCCGAAGGCCTCCGGCCGGCCGCATAGACCCGCGACGGCTGCCCCCATATTCTTGTCCGCCACCACGCAAAACAGATCTTTCATCCGAGGACCCCGCTAGCAAAGAGAGTTCCCAGATCGAGCGTGCGTAGCCACCGATCCAGATGAGGGTGCTCGTTGCCGGCCACGATGTCTGTAGCACCGGACGCGTCGCGCGCAAAACAGAGAATCTTTCCCGGTTCGGCCATGCCCAGGATCACTGGTGAATGGGTAGCAAGCAACACCTGGGCCCCGTAAACGGAAGAAAGCGACTGGTAGACGGTTTCCACTGCCCGCGGATGAATGCCGTTCTCTGGCTCCTCGATCAGATAGGTGCCGGTCACTTCCGGGAGGTAGGCGAGCGCTGTCAGCGCCAACAGGCGCAGAGTCCCGTCCGAGACGAGCCAGGATGGGATTGCCAGCCCGCTGCTTAAATGCAGAACCAGATACCGGTGGCGGTCTTCTTCCCGCTCCCGCGACTCGATGCGCACCACGTCAGGCAAGGCCTCACGGACATGGCAGACCCAATCCTTGAGCTTGTCCAGGTGATGTCGTTCCAACTCGTGTACCACCCATGGCAGGTTGGAGCCGTCTGGCATATACCCTCTGGCGCGGCCCGGCGGACTCGGTAGGCGCATAGCCTCACTGGAAAGCATTACCCGCTGCACCCCTTCTGTAAGAAGCTTGCGAAACCAGGTCGCTACAGGAAACCGTTCCTCGTCCTCCGGGAGACTGCTCAAAGCTGCTTTATCAGCCCCCACCCGAAAAGGGTTGTTCCAGCCAGATGTCTCCGAAAAAAACATCACCTTCTCAGGTTCGTCCCCCCGCCCTACTACTTTCTTCCAGCCTGCGGGTGTGCGCTTCCTCGGGGCCTGTACAATGGAAGGCGGAGGAGCCGGCGGTTTGGGAAAAAGCGGCCTTTGAATGTCCTCCTGAGATTCCTCCTTGGGCCGGAGCCACAAGTTCTCCGAAACAACGCGCAGAGGCCCGGAAACATCCACCGCAATTTCATACCGGCACAGCTCGGCGTTTCCGTTTCTGAGGCGGCTCTGACGTGCCGGGGGGATCGCGGCTTCCACGGCCATCTCAAAAGTCCTCTCGCCTCGCATCCAGGTGAGCTGTCTTGCATCGGGGGCCCGATGTGGGATGCCCAACCTTGCGTCTCCTTCGACGGCCGCTGAGATGCCTGCGCGTAGAAAATCGCCCAGGAACGCGGGGACGTCGAGAAACGTGGACTTTCCACTCGCATTCGGACCGACGAGGATGTGAAAGCTGCCCAAGCTCCGTGAAACATACCGCAACGACCGATAATTGAGCGCCTGGATACGAGCAAATCCCCGAGGCGCCAACTGTGATGAACTACCATTCATACGTGCGTTTCCTCCCCCGAGGCCGCCGCACGGGCGATCGCCTCCGCCGGAATCTCGTAATACCGCGCGGCGACAATCTCGCGTTTGGCGTGGTCCAGCCGTGCGGCCGGGTTCTGGATCCGTACCATCTCCGGCGACGCGCTGAGCGGATCCCAGACCACATACAGCCAGTATGTCTCCTCCAGTTGCTGGGCCTTGTACCATTCGTTCGCCGTCAGCCGCACCGGCTGACCTCGCTGCCGCCCTTTCACTTCCACCCGCTTGACCAGGATCGCGCCCGTCGCCTCATCGGCAATCCGGTGGGCGCGGATGTCGAAGCCCAGCTTCAGATGCCCCACGCGCTCAATGCGTTCCCGCTGGAATCCCTCGGCCACCAGCGCCTCCACGACGAAATCCTCGGCTGCGATCTCGCTGTCGCGGCGCACCTCCAGATCCGGCTCGTCGGCCAGCTCCTGAAGCTGCGCGCCCGCGCTCTCGCCAGGGCCCGACACAATGGCGGTCGCGATATGCCTTACGGGACCCGTCCGCGCAATCTCCAGCCGTTCGAGCCCATCCAGCCTCTCCCTGCGCGCGCGCTCCAGCTCGTCCACGTACTTTCTGGCCTCGTCCGCGGCCAGCTTGAATTCCGGTTTGGAAACGGCCTCGGCCGCCAGCAGCATGGCCCGCTCCTGCGCCTTGGCGATCCTGGCCTTGAACGACCGTTCCAGATAGTCCCGGCAGATCCGGGCGAACCGCTGCCGCTCGCTCTGGCAGCGGGCCCGGCATTCCAGCTGATACGTGCGCTTGAGAAAATCGCTCGCCGCCTGCGTGTCGAAAGGCTCGATCTCCTGCGGGGGACAGGGATGATCCGCCAGGTTGTGCAGCACATCGGCGGGGATGATCTCGAAATGGCCGCTGTCCTCCCTAACCGCAACGAGCTCGCCATACAACGGCACATCATTGCCCTGGGCATCCTTGCCGCGGATTGCAATCTCGAAAAAATGAATCCGGTAAGGCGAGTGGCACGCCGCGTCCACGAACAATCCCGCCCGTCCCGCCAGGTTCGCCAGCCGCTCATTCAGCTTCTCATCCACCGCGGCGTAGAGCGGGTGGCCCGGCCCCATCAGCACGGCGTCCAGATGCGCGTCCTGTTCGAGGTGCTCCTTCCGGAACGTGAGCTTTCGGTAGGAAGCCTCCGCCTTCCCCAGGCGCTGGACAGACCGCAACCGCTCGAATCGCAGATCCGCGGGCACATGCTCGATGCGCCACAGCCCGTCGGCCCGCGGCTCCACCCGCAGCCCGACCTCCCGCGCCGCTCCGAGGAACTGCTGCTCCACATACCGCGGCATCAGCCGCCGTTCTTCGATCTCGAGATTGCGGCTCTGAAAAGCGCTGAAATCGACATGGCTGCGCGCCAGCGCGATTCCAGTGGCTTCTTCGTATTGCTTGAGCTTGGCCGGGTCAATGCGGTCGATCTGGTCGAGGTACTCCTCCAGCCGCCTCGGATCGTAGGCGGCCTGGCGCAGCATCTCCGGCAGGTTGACGTCGTTTAGCGACAGCACCTCGCCGATGACGTCGAAGACGCGGCCCTCGAGCGCCTCGTTCATCTCGTCGAGCTTGAGCAGGAGGCGGTGCAGGATCCGGCCCTCGACCACCGGTTCTCCTTCCTCGGAGTCCGTGGCCACGAAATTGAAGACGTAAACGTCCCGTTCCTGCCCGATGCGGTGGATGCGGCCCAGCCGCTGCTCAAGCCGCGTCGGGTTCCACGGCATGTCTTAATTGATCATCAGGTGGCAGAACTGGAGATTGATGCCTTCGCCGGCTGCCTCCGTTGCCACGCAAACCTGCGCTGCCGTGCGAAACACCTCCTGCGCATGTTTGCGCTCGTGAGGGTTCATGCCGCCGTGGATCTCGCAGGTGCTGTAACCCCACCGTTCCAAATGGCCTCGGAGATATGCGAGCGTGTCGCGATGCTCGGTGAACACCAGCAGCTTGCCGCGCCCGTCCTTGAGATCCTGGAACTGCGCCCCGGCCAGACACTTCCGCAAGGCCGCCAGCTTGGAATCGTTGGCGCTCTCGCGCACGCGCCGGGCCTGCTCGACCAGGTCTTTGAGAGCAGCGATCTCCGCCCGGAGCTGTTCCAGCTCCGCCGCAGCCGTGTACTCGTCCACGAGTTCGTCCCGGGCCGCCTCGTCCAGATCGTCTTCCTCTTGCTCGGCATCCGCCAGCCTGCCCTGGAGTACTGCCAGCCGTTTGGCCCTTTGCGCCGGCGGCAGGCCTTCCAGTTCTTCGAGCAAGTCCTCCTGCTTCTTCAGCCGGCGCTTCAATGACTCGTGGATTGCGCAGGTCGAACTCACCAGCCGCCGCTGCAACACCGTGCGGGTCAGCGCCGCCGACGAACGCCGTTGCCCCGTCTGCTGCGGGATGAACTCATTAACAGGTCGCTGAAATAGCCTGCTCGGTCACAAAAAAGTACGCGCAAGTTGTTGATTTCACGTTGGCGGGCTTCAAATTTTGATCGTATTTCAGCGACCTGTTAATGTAGTCGGTAACGCTCTTGTACAGCAGGTACTCCTCGGTGTTGAGCCGGAACGTGACCGTCATGGCGTGCCGGTCCGGGAACAACCGCTTGCCGTTGACGTCCCTCAGGTCCTCCTTCAGACGGCGCAGACACCAGGGCGAGTCCTTCCCGAGCCGGAAAATCTCCCTGCGAATCTCTGCGGATTTTTGCTGAAGCCGGTGCGGCTCGGGAAACAGGTCCGGATCGATCAGACGGAGGAAGTGAGCGAACTTGTCTTCATCGCCGTGGTGCGGCGTGGCTGTCAGAAGGAGCACATGGTCGGCAGCAGCGGTGAGCTTCAATGCCAGCTCATAGCGCCGGGTGGCTTCCACCTTGGGCTCGCGGTCGCGCCCGCCGGAGGTCGTCCTCGCGGAGCACTTGTGGGCCTCGTCAATGATCACGAGGTCCCAACGCTGCTGCCAAACGCGCTCGCGCACGTCGGGCTGTTTGGCGTAGTCGATCGAGGCGATCACTTGCGAGAGACGCTGCCATGGGTTGGTAAGCTGTTGCTGATCCACGGCCGAGAAGATAATGTCGAACGGTTCGCCGAACCAGCGCAGCATCTCGTCCTGCCACTGGATGGTGAGCGGCGCGGGACAGAGCACCAAAATCCGCTCGATGGCCTGCCGGAGCTTGAGCTCCTTGATGAGCAGGCCGGCCATGATGGTCTTTCCTGCGCCGGGGTCGTCCGCCAGAAGAAACCGCAGGCGGGGCTGCGGCAGCATCGCCTGATAGACCGCCTCGATCTGGTGCGGCAGCGTGCGGATGCCTGACAGGCTGACGGCGAACTGCTGGTCGTGAGCGTAGGCCAGACGAATCCGCGCCGACTCCACCAGCAATCGGAGCTGTCCCGCGTTGGCGGGCGCCTCGCCGGCGAAGCGAGGGAATTCCGCTTGAAGAAGAGCCTCGGCCTCCTCCGCGGAGATCACCGCTTCCTCCAGCGCTCCGTCAGGAAGCCGCACCCGGCACTCATAACCCGACCGGTGCGACGGACCGAGCATGCGCGCCTCTTCCAGCACCACAGGAACGTCAAAATGGCCCGGAAGCCGAATCTGTTTCCCGATGCGTGATGAAAGAAGGTTCTCGCTCATGGCGGTGCTAATTCCTGCGGGCTTCCCTTCCTGCCAGATCTCAACTCGCAGCCGAAAACAGGATCGTCTCCGGCATCTTATCTCGTTCCACTGCTCTTCCGGGCGTCGAGTTCAGCGAGGCGCCGCCGACGGGCTCGCTTTACCGCACCTCCCTTTCAAATCATCGTACCTCCGGGCTGTAAGCCATACGCCATAGGACACCAGCCGACTCAGCCACGTCTCCGTTGTTTCGCCGTGGAATGCCTCTCGCGGGGGCCCGATCTTCGCCGCCGAATTTCCGATCATCAAGCCAAGGCATACTGCGCGCTCGACCCGAAATATACCATCAAAACTGCCAATGTGCCCGTCGTGCGCCAGCCGGCTCGACCCGCCAAATCCGGCTCGAATTCTGCGGTAGAATTCCGGTGCCTTTTCCTCAACATTTCCGCGCTCACCCTCGCCAGTCATGCGTTCTTGCAACGCCGGGAACCGGCAGGCGCTCAACGCCATCCCCTGAGCCCACAAGTTTGTGGCAGGTGTGCGAGGCGGGGAACCTCACTGCGCGTGGCTCCGAACGCACAGTAAGACGGCCACTGGCTCACAGAATGAGCCTCTCCACAAGAAAAGTTCGGCTGGACAAGCCTGCACCGGCTGAAGTTGAAACCTGAGCCTTCCCGGCGCCCATCGGCTGATTTACCGGAATCCGAATTGTCCGAGCACCTCGACCAGCGTGCCGCGCTCGGCGACTGCGAAGCAGAGAGGATCAGTAGCCGCAGGGTCGGCCATGCCACAGACGGCCATTCGACTCTCGGCGAGGGTGAAGCCGCGCCGGCGATGCCCGGTCTTGGGGCGGGCCGCCCAGCCAGGTTCGTGCTGTCGTGAAGCCTCGGCCCGGCTGGCTGCGGCTGCCGTCGCGGTGCCAGCGGGTTGTTCACGGGCATCAGCCGCAGCGCACGTTGCATTGACGTGCGCTCATCGCGCACCCGGAGCCGCGCCACACTTTCCGGCGGCCTTTGGCCCCAACACGCGCTCCGGTGGTCAAAATCGGCCAGATTGGTGTGCCGTCGGTCATCTCTTCCCTCTGGTGGCTGTACCGAACTCACCTATTTCCGGCACGGGCGGGCTGCGTGGGCAGATCCGCTGTCGCGCCAGGAGCCGTGCCAAAACTCGTCCCGAGGATTTTTGCACAATTGGTTGGCCCAGCCGGGGCACGAGGTCGGCCTCAGGCGCTGCGCGCCTCGGTCGGGGCAAGAGCATTCATTTTGCGAGCCCCTTCGACGCGAAGTGGGCGCCGCATCGCATGGCTGGCGGCGCAGTCCCGGTTGTCCGGCGCGGGCTGATTCACGGCCCTTTCGAGGCTGGCGGGCGGCACGATCGCTCCCTCCGCCCGGCAGCGTGTATGCCTGCAACGTCGACGACGAGGGCAAGGTGGGCCTGTACCGGCTGGAGGTGGGCATGTCCGCGGGGACAGGAAGGCTGAAACTGGCCGGAGGCATCGCCGGGGATCTGAAAGAGTCCATCCAGAGGGCCTATGGATATCTGCAGGGCAACAAGGTGAAGCTGAACATCGCCCAGGCGCTGGAGACAAACGATTTTCTCGTGCAGGCCATCGACCTGCTGCAAAACCGGGCCACCTGCGAGTGCGGCGTGGCGCTGGTCGTCGCCATCATTTCCGCCGTGCGCAAGGTGTCCGTGCAGCCGGGCATGGTGATCTTTGGCGACATCAGCATCCAGGGCAACGTGAAGGGGGTGAGGACGCTGACCGAGGCCTGTCAGCTCGCCATGGAGAATGGCGCGAGGAAAGTGCTGGTTCCGGTCGAGAACCGTAAACAGCTCCTGGAGCTGTCAGGCGACGTGGCCGAGCGGTTGGACCCGGTTTTCTTCAGCGACCCGGCAGTGGCGGTGCAGAAGGCGTTCGGAGGCAGCTGACGGGGGAGGCGTGGCCGGAATCTGATGACGGGAGAGCATCTCATGGACAGGATTGCCTTCAAGGCGCACTTGAGCATCGCGAGGCCAGCAAAGGCAAAGCAGATGGTGGCGCAATTGTTGCGGGAGAAAGGCTACCAGATCCGGCGTGCGGGCCGCGGGAAGGACCGGGGAGTGGACATGATCCTGAGCGGCGCAGGGAAGCGCATCGCGCTTGTCCTGAAACTCCATTCGAAGAGGGTGGGCGCCGGGGAGGTTCAGAAAGCGTTTGGCGCGGCAGAAGAGGTGGGGGCGGATGAATGCTGGCTGTTCTCGTCAAAGGGGTTCACGGACGAGGCGGAGGAGGCGGCGGACAAGATCGGGGTTCGCTGCCTCGACAGCGAGAGATTGTGGAGGCTCAGGAGCGTTAGCCCGGGAGTGCTGGTCATGAGAGGGGCCTGAGGGTGAGGCACGGCAGGCGGAATGGGAGCGCTTGTGGGGCTATGGCGCCGGGCAGCGATGCCCGGGAATGCAAGAAGGGGCTTGCATCGGTGTTAAGTTTAAAGTTAACATGGGGACGATGAATGGCGCGAAGGGTCGCGTACAAGGGCTCGAAGTTCACGATTGCCTTCGCGCAGACGGGCAGCGGGTGTCCGGCGGGGAAGTTCTTCGATGCTCTGGAGGATTCCGACAAAGCCAAGCTGATGGCGCTGTTTCGCCTGCTGGGCGATCAAGGCAGGATCAGCAATCCGGAGAAGTTTGGCAGCCTGGGCGATGGACTGTATGAGTTCAAGAGCTTCCAGATCCGGATGCCGTTCGCCTATGCCCGTCACGAAAGAGGGCTGGTGATTATCAGCCATGGATTCATCAAGAAACGGGACAAGGCGCCGAAAGAAGAGATTGAGCGTGCAAGGAGAATTCTGGAAGAGGACGAGCGGGTTGCCGGGGCGCCCGGGCAATCTGCGGGTCAGCAGACTTCCAGAGTGGTACCCATTCGAAAGAAGAAGCCATGAAGAGCGATTTTGAGATTCTCAGCGCGAATCCGGAGTTCCGGAAGTTGTTGGCGGTGGAGACTCTGGTGGCGGATGCCGGCGAGCTGATCGCGCGTCTGATGGAATCCCGGGGAGTCAACCGCGCCGAATTGGCCCGGCGATTGGGGAAGAGCCGGGCCTGGGTGACGCAGATGCTGAACGGCAGGGCGAACCTCACATTGAAGACTCTGGCCGAAGTGGCCTGGGCATTGGAAGCGGAGGTGCAGTTGGCCGAGCGAGGCGCCCCTGCCGCGCAAGCCACCCTGGACACCACCGGTTGGAAGGGGCCCTGGCAAGTCAGGGTGGAGCCCGCCTCCGGTTTTGCCGCGCCGCGCAGCTACGAGTACGCAGCATGAGCAGTTCTGCGATCGTTATTGAACAGTCGCAAGAGGAAGCGAAGCTCGCCTTCGAAGTGCATCAACACGCGGCGCTGGGCCGCATTCGTTTGGCGCGGGCGAAGATCGAGTCCAGGGCGCCTGAAGGGGCCAAGGGGCCGCTCGCGGTACGGTTCCGGATTCGCAGCAAGGCGTTGGAAAACGCACCCAAAGATGTGCTGCGGCTGGAAATTGCGTTTCGCATGGACGCAAGGCAGGAAGGCGAGCAGGCCTATGCTGCGGTGGTGGATTGCGCTTTCGAGACAGACTACCTGTTGCTGCAAGGGTTTGTTCCAGGCCCGGATCACGTGAGGGCGTTTCGCAAGGGCAACGCTGTCTTCAACGTCTGGCCCTACTTCCGCGAGTTTCTCCAGAACAACCTTGTGCGGATGGGGTATCCGCCGCTCACGGCCCCGTTCCTGCGGCTGCAGCCCCGGATGGGGAAGAAGCTGCAACAGAAGGCTTCCCAAGAGCCGAACCGGAAGCCGGCCAAGACTCCAACCGAAAGACCCGGGTCTCGTAACTGAATCCCTGCGCGGGGCCTGAGCCCCGCTGTTGAGCCTCAGGTTGGACCCGGCGGCCAAGCCGCGGGGCTTCCTGGTTAACTGCTGTCGCAGTTCGGCGGATTCCTGGAGTCTTGGTGACGGAAAGGCACTGAGCGCGGCGCGGTTCTTCGCCGGGGCGGGTTGCGAGCGCAAGTCCCGCCTGGATGTTGGCCCACACGCTTTCGGTGCCGCAAGCAACGCCGGCTGCCTCTTCAAAGCCGCGGGTGAAGCAGGCCGGAGGCCCGCGAGAACGAGCGGCCAAGCCGGGGCATGCGGCTCGGCCTCACCGAAAGCGCATGGCGGCGCACCGGTCACGTCGAGCACCGCGGCAGACCGCTCACTCTGGCCGTCGTTCTGACGAACGCCGGCCCCGTTCGCGGCTCCGATTGCGCGTCCCAACGCAATTCGAAACGCCTTCAGAGCCGCGAGTGAAGCGGCCGAAGGCCGCGAGAACGAGCGGTCACAACGCGGACTCCCTCAAGCAACGTTTCCTCTCGTGCTCGCACGAGGGCCCCAACCGTGTTCCCTTCGCACGCGCAGCCACCGGCCGCACTTTCAGAGCCGCGAGAACGAGCGGTCCCAACGACAGAATTGGCCCGCGCTCCCGGCGTCTCAGACAGGTCCTTGCAAACCGGCTTCCCTGTCTCGCAGCGAGCGAGCCGAGACCGTTGACTCGGGGACGCCAGGCGGGCCGTGCAGCAGGATCAACTGACTTCGCGGCGGGGCCAAGGACAAAGCGCTCAATCGCGCGTTCCTGTGTCGCGTGGGATCTCCTCCGGGCAGACCCGACGGTCGGGAGGCGACCAGAGGAGGGCGGTGATGGGGTGGCGCGGAGAGCAGGGGAGGCGCTGCCACCGGACCGAGTCCTGCACCCGATTGGCTGGCATGGGCGCGAAACGGGCAGCATTCGGGTTGCAAAGAAAGGGAAAAGCCTGACCGCCTTCGCATCCCACCTCACGGGATAAAGCAGCGCATCAATCGGTCAAAATGCGCGCGACAGTACGGCAGGGGCACCGAGCTTTGAGGAGGCAATTTGAACTTCGCCTGAGTTGCTTTGTGGCGATCTGAGGATCCTGGCAGAAGAGCAACCATCTTGCCCATAGGCAATTACCATCGTGATGCTGCCTTCTGCGGCTCCCCGACGTAAATAGGAAAGAAGAAACTTGAATTCTGGCGGAATCTACGGGTGGGAATTCCCGGTTTTGCGCGTAGTATACAGTATACTGTAAAGAGTACTTCGGCCAGCAAATTTGGCCCTCTGGCGGAGACTGATGCATCAAAACAGGCGGAAATGACCCAACGGTTGCCGCGGCCGCATCGGCCTGCAGCCGCCGGGGGGCGGGAGGCAAGAACAGAAATGGGGGGCGGCGTTTCAAACAAGATCACACGGTTCTGATTGAGCCAGACTGGGAGGCAGCGACGCAGCCCCCGGGGGCGCCCTCCAGATTCGTGCCTTGATCTCATCGAGACGCCGTGAGCACGGCACTTGGCCTACAGTCTCTCCCGCGCTCGGCCGGGCCGGGCTGAAGAGCAGC
>Ga0272446_1002823_pt1 | contig 22938 bp, 17 predicted proteins | sample YNPCB0061_FD_194587 | JGI IMG/M metagenome (GOLD analysis project Ga0272446, IMG submission 194587) | Hot spring microbial mat communities from Yellowstone National Park, WY, United States - YNP-CB-006-1 | ecosystem: Environmental > Aquatic > Thermal springs > Hot (42-90C) > Sediment | place... | reverse complement strand
TACACCGGCAAAAACGGGTACACCGGCAAAAACGGGGTCACGCCCGGTGGTGGGCATAACCCCGTTCAATGGACTAAGGCCATGTTTCGTGGCCTGCGCCGGCGTAAACTAACGCCGACGCCAGCCCGTCCGGTCCATGGCTGATCCGTTCGTGGTGCGTGGGGTCGGGTTGACCAGCCTCCGCACCGGAGCCAGTCGCGCCTGCCCATCCTGGTCAATCGTGATTTCTATCGGCTGACTGGAAGCCGTCAGTCCGTTGGTTCGTTCCAAAAGCTGTGTACCGCCCAACGGGCAGCCCAGCACGTTGACGAAGAACCGCAGCCGCCGCACGCTCGGCAACGCAATGCGGAATGTAACGGTTGTGGATGCGCCCGGCCCAAGCGAGGCAACCGAACTCTGGATGGCACCCACGAGTCCACCGCTGGTGCAGGTTGCGCCATCCGCCGTGAGCAGCCGGAAGGGGAGGCTTGGCGGCGGGCCACCGGCCTCCTGCAGTTCGACGACCTGAAACGCCAGGTTGAGCAGTGTCGTTGATGCCGAAGTGTTGGTGAGAACGGCCGTAAGCACCAAATCCTGGGCATAGCCCTCGCTGCTGCACTGTGAGGGATTATCCAGCGTACTGGTCGTGACAACCAGTGAAACCTGGCTGTTGACGTTGGTGGCGCCAGTGAGCGTGAAGCTCTGGCCGATGAACGGTATGTTCGAGACGGCCGGGGTGACACCGGTCGAATTGACCATGTCAAGCCGGAGGCTGCCGGGTGCCGTGCCGCTGTTGGCGTTGACGGTCCAGGTCGTGCCCGAACCGGATACCGTCGTGATGCTGGCGCCCGTGCCACCGACGAGCGTGAAGTTGCCGGCTGTTACGCCTGAAACCGGGTCACTGAACGTGACCGTCCACGAGACAGTCGTGCCAACACAGGTCGGGTCTCCACTGGCACGGTTGATGGATGTCACCGTGGTGGTTGATGCCGGAGTGATGTTCAGGCAGCTTGAGGTTGAAACCTGCTGGCCGTCGGGGTTGGTAATCGTAATCGTGCGTGTGCCGGTTGGCGCCGTACCTGAAACACTGATGTTGACCGTGACAGACGTTGGGGAGTTGAAGGTCACGCTGTTGACCGTCACACCCATGCCGCTCACGGTAGCCGAAATGGGAATCCGGCAGCTTAGGGACGCCGGCGGATCATAGAAGCCCGTGCCCGTGATGCTGAGGTTGACGTTGGAAGTCCCCTGTGCCACGTCCACGGGTGTGCCGCACGGGGTGATGGTTGGTGCCGGGGCGAGCAGGCGTGCCACCTGTACCCCGTAGGAGTTCGTTGCGTTGCAAAACTGCTGGACGGCCCAGATGGTCATGTCATCGCACGGGTCAAGACTCATGTAAGAGTAATCACCCCAGCGACCAACCGGGTTGCCGCCAATGGTGGGCGCATAGGCCGTCGTGCTGTTTGTAAAGAGAACAGGTGTCCCCTGCGTCGTGCCGAGGGGATCGTTGGCAAGCCGCCCTACCGTTCCGGCGTTGATACGCACCTGGTTGCCGGCCACGCTGAACCCGATGGCAACGTGACCCTGCCCGGAAACCATTATCGAGGGAATCCAGTATCGTAGCGACTGAGTGGCGGCGGTGGTGCTGTCGAAAACCGTTCCAGACTGACGCAGTGAAGGTGTGGTGGAGAGGTTTTCCAACTCATACCAGCGCGTCGAAGTACGCCGGTTAGCGCCACTGGTGGCACCAACGCCGGCCGCCGTCGTGGCGATGTTGTGAGATGTCCAGAGCCGTCCACCGCGAATCTGGGCATCAAAGAGCCGGTCGTCAATGGCATCCAGGTTGGTGTTGCCGCCAAGCGACGGGACGCCCAACGGAAAACTGGTTTGCGGGACGAGCACCGCAAGATCAGTGGAGAGGGAAGGCGTTCCGGCAGGATTACTCACCCGGCGCAGGATGAGTCGGCTGAAGGACGCATTGCTCACACCCACGAAGTAACCCTCGGTCGCACCGGGGTCATGGTTATCCACCCCCTGGGGTGTGTATGGCCCGTCGCTGGTCGGGGAAGGAACAACCCCTGGGAAGACCGTGAAGACAATGGGTCCGGCACCAAGAATCGAAGACTTCCGCACCACGGCCACATCGCACCCTTGGAACGAACCGGAAAGGCTGAACATGTTGGCACCGATGTAGAGCGCGTTTTCATCAATACCCAGCGTCGGATAGTCGGTGAAGTTGGTGGTTGACATCTGGAAGAAAAAGAAAGTGAAGTTGCTGGACGAGGTAATCGTTGGTCCGTCACTCACCGCCACCATGACGCGGTTGGCCTGGTTGCCGGTCTGTCCAGGAACGTCAATCATGATGACGAACCACCGATCCGTGAACCGGTCATAGCGGATGCGCGGGTCACTGGTGAAGTTGTTGGCTGCCGGAGGCGTCATGACCGAGTTGAAGAACACGTTCATGGTGGCATTGAGTGCGCCATCGGCCGTTCCGGTCGTCTTGTTGAAGGACCGAATCCGTCCATTGACAGCAACAATGAACTGACTTGGGCCGGCCGCACCCATGGTGTCGGGTGGAAATGACAGCGTGTCGGCCAGTGTGGCGGCCGTATAGTTCGGAGTACTCACCGTCTGGGGCGCCAGAGGAACAATGGGCCTGTCCGTGGGCCTGTCCGACTGGTCTGGAGTGTCGTCCCGTTGCATAGTCCTGGGATTTGGCGGCCAGCTTGACACGGCTGGCGCGCGCGGATCGCTCGGAAGGTTGCCCGGACGCGCTTCACGTTCGATGTACAGGCGTGGCGTTGGCGTGCGGGCGAGCGCCATGCGTCGTTCGCGCGCCATGATGTCGGCCACCGATTCGGTGATACCCGGGCTGCCGGTCGTCGGGTTGCCAACCATGCTGCCATCCGGCATGACGCGCGGACGCAGCGGCTCCTGCTGGGGCACGAGCCGGGTGAACGCTGGGGGTGGAGTACCGCTACCACCCATGATCCGCCGCGTGACCTGCCGCCCCCTGGCCGGCTTGATGTCTGTCTTGACTTCAATGGGCGCATCGGTCCTGGGTTGCTGGTCTGCAGACTGGGTTGTGGCCGCCGAAGCTTTCTTCGGTGCGGCTTTCTTCTGGGTGCTGTTGGCGGAAGTCAGTTGCGGCGGGAGACTGATGGACAGTGCGCCCAGAAAGAAAAGCGCAGCTAAGACCAGGGGACTGAAGAAACCGGTCTTACGTAACCGGGTACACTGAGGCGAGGGTTGTGACGGCATGTTAGCTCCATAGGATGAGTAGATGGTTGGACGGCTGGTTATCTGGACGACACAGGGGTTGAGTGCCGTTACAGCAATGTATAGGAGCTTACATTGAGACTCCAGCCCAAAGTAAGAAAAAAATACACAGCGTTGGTTCTGCCTGACACATCTCAGGACAGTCTGACGCATCCGGTTGTTTGCCCCGCATGACGCGCTGTTGTTTCCGATGCACAATGCCGTGTTTCATCGCCGCGCGCGGCCGTGCCGGTTTGCCGTGAGTAAAGGCTGAACACGATCCGTTTCCCGGTGAAGTGACGCGCGGGTGAGGAAAAATGCAGGTCTCTGCGTGACCGGCGTCCCCTCATCAGCCCGGCAGGAACCGGCGGTTTGTCCGGCGCTGCCCGTGGGCGTCCAGGGATCAGAAGGTCTCGCTGAGGGTTTCGTCCCGGACGAAAAATTCTTCCAGTGCGGATGTGATCGGCGTGATGGAAACCAGGCGTCCGCCGTGGCGGTGCAGCTCGGCAACGGCTTCGCCCACCTGGTCGGCTGATTTCAACTCGCAGTGCAACCCGGCGGCTGTCCGGCGAAGGCGGGCCGCAAAACGCTCCAGTGCCGCCACGGCTTCGGGTGTCGTCTCCGTGGCCACGATTTCAAGCGTGGCCGCCCGGCCCGCCTGAATTTCCGCCAGCGTCCCATAGGCCACGCGGCGGCCCTGCTTGAGAATGGCCACGCGGTCGCAGAGCGCCTCGACATCCGACAGGATGTGCGTCGAGAAAAACACCGTCTTGCCCTGGTCCCGCAGGTTGGCCATGATGTCGCGGACTTCCCGCCGTCCAATGGGATCAAGTCCCGTCATCGGTTCGTCCAGAAAGACCACTTCCGGGTCGTGCAGAATAGCCTGGGCAATGCCGATCCGCTGGAGCATGCCCTTGGAATACTTGCGCAGCGGACGGTGGGCGGCATGCTGCATGCCAACCAGCGCCAGCATTTCGGGAATGCGCCGGGCCCGCTGCGCCGCATCCAGACCGCAGAGCCGGCCGAAGTAGTCAAGCAGTTCCCACCCGGTCAGGTAGTCGTAGAAGTACGGCGACTCCGGCAGGTAGCCGATGCGCCGCCGCATGCTCATGTCATCCAGCGGGCAGCCGAGAATCCGCGCCGTGCCACCCGTCGGATAGACAATCCGCATGAGGATTTTGAGCGTCGTCGTTTTTCCGGCGCCGTTGTGTCCGAGAAACCCGAACACTTCACCGGCATAGACTTCAAGGCTCAGGTCCACCAGCGACCGGACGCGCTTGTTGCGCCAGAAGCCAGTGACGTACTCCATGGAAAGCTGCTCGATTTCAACGACCGGTCGCATCGCTGGCTTTTTCCGCAAACATTTCTGGCCCTTTTCGTACGGTGGGCGCAGTATGGTGAAAACGGGAGGTTGATTCAACCGCCACTTCGTTTGTGGGCCACTTCGTTTGTGGGGAGGTGCCGCCATGAGTTTGCTGTCACCCCCGGTATGGGGCATTCACATTGCCAGTGTGACCGAGTGGACGCTGGCCATCGCCTTGGTGTGGCGGTTGGGAACAGTGCTGGGCCGGACAGACATCCGGCGCCTGGCCGTGGCGATGCTGCCGCACTGGGGCGCCGGGATGTGCGTCCTGGCCTGGCATGCCACCAATGACAACACCAGCCTGATGTGGATTCCACGTACGCACGAACTGCTGACACTCATCGGAAGTGTCGGGCTGGCGACGGCTGCGCTGCATCTGCGCGAATGGCCGCGGCGCTACCCCCGGTTCGTTCTGGCCGCCACGGCCGTGGCGACGCTGACTGTCGGCGGCTTTCTGCTGGCGCGCGCGTGGCTGCCCTACGGCGGGACGCGGGGCGCAATGATTCAGTCGGCCGGGTTGGCCTACCTGCTGTTCGTGGTCTTTCTGGCGGTCAACCGGCGGTGGGACCGCGCGGCCTTCAACGTCCAGACGATTGTCGGGTACGGGCTGCTCATCCTGTTTGTCGTCGTCACCATTGCCCTGAGCATTGTGGCACGGACGGTCTATCGCGCGCCGTCATTGACCCATGTGGACTGGCTGCACGGCATTGCCGAGGGCACGATGACGGTGGCCAACCTGGTGCTGGTGCTTGGGTTGCGGCGGTCATTGCGGTCGCTGGAAACTGCGCCAGCGCTGGCGACGACTGTCCCAGCCTGAAAACCGTTCCCTTGGCAGACGCTTGAAAAGCCGGGCCGCGGCGCGCTATACGGCAGAACGCCGGCCGCGTCTGCGCCCGTAGCTCAATTGGATAGAGCATCAGACTTCGGATCTGAGGGTTGGGAGTTCGAGTCTCTCCGGGCGCATCCACCGGTGGGTATGGCCGAAGCCGTGCCGTGGGAGTGGCTGCTGGCAGCTAATGACCGGCCAGAGTGCGCCAGAGGTTGACGCCGGTTTGGAGGACGCCGACCGCAAAACCGACGTACGTCCCAAACACCATGATGCCCCGCAGTTCCCGTCCGGCTGTTTCATAGACGAGACTCTCAAAGATGTCATTCGAGAAGGTCTCAAAACGCCGCTTGATGATGCCCTTGATGTCGAGGCGTTCGCTGAGGTGACGGACGATGTCCTGGGCAATGCGCTGTTGCAGGGGGCGCTCGCTGGTGAAGATGGCTTCCGGCAGGCGGCGCAGGGCTTCGTCCATGACTTCCCGGATGGCCATGCTTTCGGAGAGCTGGTCGGCCAGGTTGTTGATGGCGCGGTCCACAATGCGGTACACCAGCGCATCGCCCACCAGAAAGGTCGCCGTCTGGCGGACAGCCGGGTGGTAATCGCGTTCGAGCCGCCGGATGACCACGGCGCGCAGTTCGTGGGCAATACGCCACTTGGCCTCGGAGGAGTTTTTGAGCGTGGTCAGCATCTCCGTGATGCGTCCGGCGACGACCGGAAGCAGGGCGTCGGGCTGCGACCGTTCGGCATAGCGCGAGCGGGCGAGGCGTTCCACGTCGGTGTCCAGCCGGAGTTCATGGAAAGCGGCCGCCAGGATGTCCGCCGTGAGGAGTTTTTCGGCGATGACGCCGGCCAGGGCATCCACGAAACGTTCCCGTTCGGCCGGAAGCAGTCCCGGCGTAAACGGCAGTTTCCAGCCAAAGACATAGACCGGTTTGAGCGGGCGAAAGAGCATCCTGACCGCCAGCCAGGCCGCGCCGTAACCGTGCGCCGTAGCGATGAGCAGGGGGCTGCAATCGAAAAGCAAGCGCAGGAAGTTCATGACCGTGCGCCGTGTAGGATGCCGGGACAAGGTTGCACGCGGCCGGGTGAAACCGTGGCTGCCGCGCGCCGGTGGCTGCGTCAGGCAGTGTAACCCGCCGCCGGGCTGCTTTGCATCTGGAAATCAGGCGCGGGATTTGGTGGTATCGTAGGGCATCCCGGTGGTGATGTCTGGTAGGGCACTGATGAAAAAGTTTGTTCTCGATCTGTTGTTTCCGGCGCTGGCTGTCGTGTTTGCGTTCGTTCTGGGGGGCGGCATTGTTCTGGTTATGGGCGACAGCCCCCTGGCGGTGTATGAGCTGTTCTTTTCAAGCGCCTTTGGCTCACTGGATGGCATCAGTTACACGCTCTTTTACGCGACGCCGCTGATCTTTACAGGGTTGGCCGTGGCGGTGGCCTTGAAGTGCGGTTTGCTCAACATCGGCGCGGAGGGACAACTCACCGTCGGAGCCTTTGCGGCCGCCTGGGTGGGCTTCACGCTGACGGGTCTTCCGTCACCACTGCTGCTGCCGGCCTGCATTCTGGCGGCAATGCTGGCCGGCGCCCTGTGGGCGGCCGTGCCGGGCCTGCTCAAATCGCGCTTTGGCGCGCATGAGGTCATCAACACCATCATGATGAACTTCATCGCTGCCGGTCTGGTCAGTTACCTGGTGCAGTATCACTACCGCGAGGCGGGCGATCCGATTCTCCAGACGCACGAAATTGCGCCGGGGGCCTGGCTGGCGCGCATGCACCGGTTGATTCCGGCCATTCCCGAACGCATCCCGCTGAGCATGGGCTTTTTCATCGCCCTGCTGGCCTGTGCGGCCGTCTATGTCTTTCTCTGGAAAACGAAATGGGGCTATGAACTGCGCGCCGTCGGGAGCAGCCCGACGGCCGCCGAGTATGGCGGCATCAGTGTGCCACGCAACATGGTGCTGGCCATGGCGCTCAGCGGGGCGCTGGCCGGGTTGGTGGCCACCAGCGAGGTGCTGGGCTACCGGCATCGGTACTACGATGGCTTTTCGCCGGGCTACGGCTTTACCGGCATTGCCGTCGCTTTGCTGGGGCGCAACCATCCGGTGGGCATCGTGCTGGCGGCGATTCTGTTCGGCGCGTTGATTCGCTCCCAGCTTTTCATCGGGATTTTTACCGACCGCGTTTCCAAGGACCTGACGATTGTTTTACAGGCGGTCATCATCCTGTGCGTGGCTTGCGAATATCCGGTGCGTGCGGCCTTCGCCCGGCTCACCAAGTCTGAAGTCTGAACCTATGCTGTCTGCTGTACCTGCCACTGTGCTGCGCCGTGCCGTCCGGTGTGTCTCCATCTGCTGGCTGCTGTGCTGTCCGGCTTCTGTAGCCGTCGCCCAGTTCGTTCCAACCCAACCCGGCGCGGCGGCCGGCAGTTCCCGCCCCAAGCCGCCGGCCGCGACGGAACCGACCCGTGACGAACCGCCGGTGTCCATGGTGGTGTTGACGCCCCCCACGACCACCATTGACCTGCTGCGTGAGCAGACGGACCTCGACGCAGCCCTTGCCGCCGCGACGCTTGACGAACAGGCCCGCCAGCTTGAGACGTTTTTGCGGACCCACCCGGCCTCGCCGCTCCAGCGTGCGGCCCGGCAGGCACTCGTGCGCGTGCAGGGCCAGCTTGGTGAGCGGCAGTTGCGCGCCGGGGATGTCGAAGCGGCGCAGCGCACGTTTCGCCAGGCGTTCAACACGTTGCCCGAAGCGGAAGCCGCTCCTGTCTTTCAATCGCTCATCCTGCCGATGCCATTGCTGCTGGCAACGCAGGGGCGACGTACGGAAGCCGTCCTGCTGATGCGCGAGTTCCAGCCACGGGCCTGGAATGAAGCTAAGGCGCTCGAACAGGTCGGGCTGTTTTACCTGAGTCTGGAAGTCCCGGCCGACGCGCAGGAAGTGTTCAGGCGCGCTATCGAACTCGATGCCACGTCCGCAACGCTGTGGCACAGTCTGGGCGTGGCCTATCAGATGGGCCTCCGTCTGGACGATGCCGCCGCCGCCTTTCAGCGGGCGCTTGAACTCGATCCGAAAAGCCGGGTGGCCTGGGCAGCGCTGGCTGATCTCCAGCGCGCGGCCGGGGATTACGAAAAAGCCGAAGCCAACTACCGCCGACAGCTTGACATCGAGCCGGAGCACCCGACGGCGTGGGGCGGGCTGGCCATGTGCTATCTGGCCCGGGGGCAGGAAAGCGAAGCCATTGCCCCTATGGCGCGCATGCTCACCATCAATCCCCGGGATGTGCGTTTTCTGACCCAACTGGCCTACACGCAGGCTGCCAACGGGAATGTGGCCGCCGCCATTGCCGCCGGCACGCAGGCCAAGCGCCTTCAGCCGAACTATCCCTGGCTGCGCATCGTCGAAGCCCATCTGATGCGGCGGGCCGGCGACTTGGCCGAGGCGGAGAACATTCTGGGCGAAGCCCTGCAAACCGCCCAGTTTGCCACGCTCCAGTTTGAACTGGGGGCGACACTGATTCTGGCCAACGCCTACGAACAGGCGCTGGAACCCTTTGAAGCCTTCCTCAAGGTCACACCCGACGGCGAATTTGAGGCCGTTCTGGGCGGGACGCTGCCGGTGCGCAGCGCACGTCTCTCGCGGTTGCTCGACCTCGAACGCCGCGCCTCATTGCTGGTGGCTTCCCCGCTGCTTACCGACGAGGAAATGGCATTTATCGAGCGTTACGTACGCTTTGCCATGCTGGCCAAGCAGGCCCGCGCCGGCAGCCTGCCAAAAGGCGGACTGACCGAGTCGCCGCTTGAAGTTGCGGCCAAGGAATTTGTCGCCGGCAAGGACCCCGGACGCGGATGGCGGTTGTTGCGCGCCGCCGGGATGTTGACCGAAGTGGGTGAACTCGGCATGGCTGAACGTTTTGCCCGGCAGGCCATTGATGCCACGTCGGATGCCGCGCGCGTGGCCGGGGGAGGCGTGGACAGCCCACGGGCCGAAGACCGCCTGGCGGAGTTTTACGTGCGCGCACAGATGACACTGGGCTGGATACTCTACCGGCAGGGCGAGACGGCAGCGGCCACCGTCCGGCTGCGGGAGGCGGTGAAAGCCTATCCGAATGCGCCGTCACGCCGTGAAGCCGCCTGGCGGTTAGGGACGGTTCTTGAAGCAATGAAGCAGGACGCGGAAGCCTTCGAGGCGTACCGGCTCGGCTACGACGCCCAGGCCCCGACGGCCGCCGAGCGCCGCACCAAACTGGAAGCCGTGTACAAACGGCTGCACGGTTCGCTCGAAGGCTTCGAGGCGGCGCTGGCTCCCTGAGCCGGGTTTTCACGTTTTTTCAATCCGGTTGCTCCGGCGCGGTGGTCTGTGGGCGTGCCGCTTCGACGTTGCGGAGCAGTCCGCGCTGTTTGGCGCGCATGACGGGCGTGCCGGCAAACCGCTCCCGGAAGGCTTCCGGCGTCAGCGCGGCGAGTTCGTCCAGACGTGGGGCAACCATGCCGGGGCGGGGTAGGAAGCGCGCTTCGGTCGTCGGCTGGCGAAACCGTGACCACGGACATACGTCCTGACACACATCGCACCCGAAGACCCACCCGTGCGTGGGCAGCTCCGGGGTTTCGCTTTTCGACTCGATGGTGGCAAAGGCAATACATTGCCGGGCGTCCACGACATACGGCGCGACAATCGCCTGGGTCGGACAGGCTTCCAGGCAGGCCGTACACGTGCCGCAGTGGTCGGGAACGAGTTCCGTTTCGGGTTCGAGGTCAATGTCGAGGAACAGTTCGCCGAGAAAGACCCACGAGCCAAACTCACGGGTGATGACGTTGCCGTGCTTGCCAAGCCAGCCGAGTCCGGCGCGCACGGCCCAGGCTTTGTCCATGGCGGGTTGGGCGTCCACGGCGATGTAGCCGTGGGCTTCCGGGCGTTCGGCTGTCACCCACGCCAGCAGCGCCTTCAGCTTTTCGCCCATGACATCGTGGTAGTCATCGCCCCAGGCGTAGCGCGAAATTTTGCCGATGTCCGGGGCTTCGACGTGGCGCGGCGGCGTGTCGTAGTTGAGCGCCACGGCCACTACTGATTTGACGTTGGGGAGGAGTTGAGCCGGGTCCGTACGCTTGTCCGCCGTACGCGCCATCCAGTGCATGGTGGCGTGGTAGCCACGGGCAAGCCATTCGTGGAGCCGCATGCCTTCGGCCGCCAGTGGTTCGGCGCGCGCAATGCCCACTTTGGAGAACCCCAGCGCCAGCGCCTGGGCTTTGAGGCGGGCTGTAAACGCGGCTACCGCCGCTGGCTGGTCATCGGCAGGAGGCGGCATGGGCAGATGCAAACGATGGGGGGTTAGCGTTTTTTGGCCGTCCGGGGGCGCGACACAATGCGCAGCGGCGTCGCAAAAAAGTCGAAGTTTTCGCGCAGCCGGTTTTCCACATAGCGGACATAAGAAAAATGGAGCTTTTCGGTCGTGTTCGTAAACAGGACGAACGTCGGCGGCACGCTGCGCGCCTGCGTCACATAGTGCACCTTGACCGGCGTGTTGCTCGGCAGGGTGGCGCGCGGTGTTTCGAGGTATTCCGCAAAGAAACGGTTGAGTTCGCCGGTGGGTATCCGCCGGTAACGCGCGTCATAGGCACGCGCGGCAAGGTCAAGCAGGCACGTCACCCGTTGCCCGGTCAGGGCCGAAACGAAGACCGCCGGGGCATAGTCCAGAAACTTCACCCGCTCGCGCAGTTGTCGTTCGTAGAGTCTGGCGGTGTGGGTGTCTTTTTCCACGAGGTCCCACTTGTTGAGGGCAATCAGGATGGATGTGCCGCTTTCGAGGGCGTAGCCGGCAATGACTTCATCCAGATGGGTCGGGCCTTCCACGGCATCGAGCAGCAGAATGGCCACATCGGTCCGCGCCAGGGCTTTGCGCGCCATGATGACCGAAAGTTTCTCGGCCATGGCGGTGGTCCGTCCTTTGCGGCGGATGCCGGCGGTGTCAATGAGCGTGAAGGGCCGTCCGTTGTGGATGAGGTCGGTATCTATGGCGTCGCGGGTCGTGCCGGGAATCGGACTCACGATAACCCGTTCCTCGCCGAGGATGGCGTTGACCAGCGATGACTTGCCGACGTTGGGGCGACCAATGACAGCCACCCGGATGCGCTCCGGCCGCGGCGGTGCCGCTGCCGGAGCGTTCGTCACGGCGAGAATCTCATCGAGAAGTTCGGCCGTGCCGGTCCCATGCTCGGCTGAGACCGGAAAGAGCTGGTCAAAGCCAAACCGGTAAAACTCACCGGCAGCCGTACGGACCTGGTCCGACTCCACCTTGTTGGCCACGACAAACACCGGCTTGCCCGTGGTATGGAGATGCCGCGCGAGTTCTTCGTCAAGCGGTGTGATGCCTTCGCGCGCGTCCACCACCCACAGCAGTAAATCGGCTTCCCCGATGGCGCGCGAAGCTTGCTTGAAGATATTGGCCGGGATGATGGCTTCCTCATCGGGCACGATGCCGCCGGTATCGACAAGTTCAAAACTGCGCCCCAGCCATTCGACAACGCCGTAGTGACGGTCACGGGTAATGCCCGGCTCGTCGCCGACAATAGCCTGCCGACGGCCGACCAGCTTGTTGAACAGCGTGGATTTGCCGACGTTCGGCCGCCCCAGGATGACCACACTGGGTAACGGTTGGGGCGGTTGCAGCGCGGGCGGCAGCTCATCCACGAGGTCGGAGAGCTGCTCGATGGGAATCCCGTCGTCGGGCGTGGTGCTTTCGGGCAGAAGTGGTGGGGTTGGGTGCGGCATCGTTGGTTTGGGCCAGGGGACAGGAGGCGTCGCCAGGGGAGGACGTTCCCGCCGTGGCGCAGTTGCAAAGGCAGATGATACACGTTGCTGGATGCGCTGCGTCGTGGTGTTTTCCAGATATACCTCGCCTGTTTATATCAAGTGTGTTTTTTATCACAAAAAGGCGTGCAAACGTGTCAGCAAGTGGAATACACTCCGGGAAGCGCCCCCGCTGGCCTTGGCCCTGTTCCGGGATGCCGTATCTCATCGGAAATGCTGCGTTGACACCATGGTTTCGGCTTGCGCCACTTCAAACCCGGCACTGTATCCGGTTGTGGAAGCCACCTCTGCACCGAATGGGACACCAGTCGTTCTGGTGGTGGATGATGACTTTCAGCTCTGCGAGTTTCTCAGCGACCTGCTTGAAAGTGACGGCTTTGAGGTTTTGAAAGCCTGGAATGGTGAGGAAGCCCTCCGGCTGGTGGAGACCATCACCCCCGACCTCGTGCTGCTCGACATCCACATGCCGCACCTGGACGGCATCCAGACCTGCGCCGAGCTTCGCAAACGGCCGAAAACCGCCCACACGCCAATCCTGATGCTGACGGCGGTCATTGAGGAGGAGAGCATTGAGCAGGCGTTTGTCGCCGGCGCGACCGATTACATGACCAAACCGCCCAGCCCGCTGGCACTTCGGTTTCGGGCTGCCGGACTGATCAATGCCCACCGCCGCAACCGTCAACTGCGCGAAACAGAAACCCGGCTGCAATCCGTCATTCGCCATGCGTCGGATGCCATCCTGACACTTGACCAGACACTGACCGTCGTTTCCGCCAATCCGTCAGCGGCGCACCTGTTTGCTGCGGCGACGGAGCATCTCATCGGACGGCCGATTGGTGAACTGCTTGCCATCGCACCGGAAAACCTGGGCGCGCTCCCGGTGGAGACGGAGAGTTGTTTTCCGGGTGCGCCGGGGCGGATGGTTGAAGTCACAGCCGGGGAGTTTCATTCCGGCAGCAGGCGGTTTTATACCCTCATTGTCCGGGACATCACCGAGCGCAAAAAGGCCGAGAACCAGCTTCGGAAGTGGCAGGTCATGCTCCAGTCCACGCTCGATACCCTGTCCGCCCACATTGCCGTTCTGGATCAGAACGGCGTCATTCTGGAGGTCAATGAAGCGTGGAAACGCTTTGCGCGGGAAAACGGGCTTCAGACTGGCAACTTCGGCATCGGGATGAACTATCTGGCCCTGTGTGAGCAGGCGACAGGGCCTGAAAGCGAGGTTGCTCACGCCCTGGCCCGTGGCCTCCGGCAGGTCATGGCTGGAAAGGCGGCTTACACCCTGGAGTATCCCTGTCACAGCCCGTGGGCCAAGCGGTGGTTCGTGGCGCGCGTTGCCCGGTCGGCGGATTTGCCGGAAGCGCTGATCGTCGTGGCCCACGAGGAATCTACGGAACAACACCTGGCGCGGGAGCAACTCCAGCAGGCGAACCAGTTTATGCGCCGGGTCATCGAGGCCATTCCCGACGGCATCGGGGTGCTGGATGCCCACGGACGCCTGAAGCTTGCCAATCGGGCGCTGAGCCACATCCTGGGTGTCCCGGCGTCGGAACTCCTGCACCGGCGCGCGAGCGGCTTCCTGACCCGTCACCGTCGCCCCGCCCTGCGGGAAGCCGTCCGCCGGCTGCTGCACCAGGGTGGTGGCGTCGAAGACATCGAAACCAGTGTACGCCGAACGGATGGTTGTTTCGTGCCGGTTCGGCTGTCCCTGGTGCCGGTGATGTCCGACCAGACTCTCGTGGTCATTGTCGAAGACCTGACGCCACAGAAGGCCATGGTGGAGGTGCTCCGCCGCCGCGATGAGGAATGGTCGGCCACGGTGGATGCCATTTCAGACCTCATTCTGCTGGAAGACCCCCAGGGCCGGCTCCGCCGGTGCAATCAGGCCGTGGTGACGTTTCTCGGCACAACCTACCAGGACATCATCGGCCAGCCGACCGTTCGTTATTTCTTTCCGCACCTGGCGGATACAGTCAGAAACCTGCGCGAGGCCGTTGGTGGTCAGCCGGAATTTCAGCTTCCCGGTCATGACCGGTGGTTTGAAATGAGCAGCTACTGGATTCCGCAGGAGCGCGGGATCGGCACCGGCTGGGTACACGTCATCAAGGACATCACTGCGCGCCGTCAGGCAGACAGCGCCATGCGGCGGCTGACAACGGCCATCGAGCAGATTGCCGAAGCCGTCGTCATGCTGGACGGCTCCGGCTACGTCCAGTACGTCAATCCGGCGTTTGAAAAGACCACGGGGCTGGTGCGTGAGTCTGCCTATGGCTGCCAGTTCTTTGAGCTGCCGGTGGGTCCGGTTCAGACCAGCCTTCGCCACGAAATCTTTCAGGCGGTACAAGCCGGGCGCGAGTGGCACGGCATCTACACGGCCCGCCGCAAAGACGGCACGACCTACCAGGAAGAAGCCTCGGTGTCTCCCGTGTGGGATAAAGCCGGCCGTCTCCAGAACATTGTCGCCGTGTGCCGGGATGTCACCGAGCAGCTCCGTTACGAATCCATTGCCGAGGCCGTCAATGTCATGGAGACGACCGGGTATATCTTCTCCGGTATCCGGCACGAAATGGGTAATCCCATCAACTCCGTCAAAACGGCGCTGACGGTACTGAAACAGATGGAGAATCCTTCGCGCGCCACCATCGCAAAGTATCTCGACCGTTCGCTGGCAGAAATCAGCCGGGTGGAATACCTGCTCAAAACCCTGCGTTCCTTTAGCCTGTACGAAACGCCGGTGTTGGAGCCGCTGCCGGTTGCGCCGTTTCTGGAGCGTTTCTGTTCACTCATCGAGGAGGACTTTGCCAAGCGCGGCATCCGCCTGGAATACCGGTTTGAAAAGGATGCCGGGATGGTCTGCGCCGACCAGCGGGCGCTGCATCAGGCCCTGCTCAACCTCGTCACCAATGCAGCGGATGCCCTTGAGGGCTGCGATGATCCGACCATTACGCTGCGCGTTTTTCGGCGCGAGCATCTGGTGAGTATTGTCATTGCGGATAACGGCGTTGGGTTGACGCCCCAGCAGCTTGACCAGCTCTTCAAGCCGTTTTACACCTCGAAGCCGCACGGCACAGGTCTGGGACTCGTCATCACCCGGAAGCTCATCACCAAGATGAACGGTACGGTCGAACTGCGTCCCGGGCCGGCCGGCGGATGTGAAGCCATTGTGACGCTCGAAGCCGTTGCTCCGAAGGAATAGGCCGGATGTCCAGGCGGATGCTCATCCTCGACGACGAGCCTTTGTTTCGGGAAACCCTGGCCGATGTGTTCAGCGGACGGGGTTTTTTGGTTTCCCTGGCGTCGAGCCTGGCGGCGGCGCGGCAACTGTTGCACCGGATGCCCTTTGACATCGTACTGCTCGACAACAAGCTGCCGGATGGCGGCGGACTGGCGCTGGTCCCGGAACTTCTGCGGTCAAATGACGCCGTGAAAATCCTGCTGCTGACGGCGTTTCCGAGTTATGAAAATGCCGTCCAGGCGCTCAAGTCCGGCATTCACGATTATCTTTCCAAGCCGGTCGAGGTGGAGGAAGTCATCCTGACCGTCGAGCGGCTGCTGCATACGACGGCGCTGGAAAAGGTCGAGGAAGTTCACCGTTTTCAATTGCATCAGGAGAGCCGGACGGCGCTGCTGGTTGGCGCCGGGGCGCGCTTTGCTGACATCCACCGCCTCATCGAACGGGCGGCGGCAACCGAAGCGCGGGTGCTCATCACCGGTGAAACGGGGACGGGAAAAAGCCTCGTCGCCAAGGCGATTCACTATGCTTCGCGTCTGGCCGAAAAACCGTTCATCAGCGTCAACTGCGCGGCCCTGCCGGAATCGCTCATTGAAGCCGAGCTGTTTGGCGTCGAAAAGGGGGCCTTTACTGGGGCCACAGCCACCCGCAAGGGACTGTTTGAGCTGGCCGATGGCGGGACGCTGTTTCTCGACGAAATCACCGAAATGCCGCTGGCGCTGCAATCCAAACTGCTTGGGGTGCTCGAAGACCAGTCCCTGCGCCGGTTGGGCAGTGAAGTGCAGCGCACGGTGTCCGTCCGCGTTCTGGCCGCCACCAACGTTGACCCGGAAAAGGCCATTGCGGCGGGCACGTTCCGGCGTGATCTCTACTACCGGCTGAATGTCATCCACATCCACCTGCCGCCGCTGCGGGAACGGCTCGACGACTTGCCGGCCCTGTGCCGGCACTTCATCGCCACCCTGGCGCCGGGACGGGCCGTGGACATCCCGGAGGACGAAATTGCGCGCCTGGCTGAATATACGTTTCCCGGAAACGTCCGCGAGCTGCGCAACCTCATTGAACGCAGCCTGATCCTCCACGACGGGCAGTACATTTTCCCGTGCCGGTTGATTTTCAACCCGGCGGCGGCGTCCCAGCCGCACCCGGCGGAACCCCTCCGGCGTCTGGCTGATGTCGAACGGCAGCACATCCTCGCCGTGTTTGAACGCTGCGGCCACAACCTGATGGCGACGGCCCAAGCACTGGACATCTCCCTGTCCACGCTCCGGCGCAAGTTGACCGAATACGGGGTGCGCCCCACGGCTGCCGCATCCCCTGCCAATTTGGAAGCCCCCCTTCCAAAATGACACGTCAGGCTGGCATCTGCGCCACGAAGTCAGCCGGTGTTTTCCCAATACATCTTTGATTTTCAGTGGTTTACGGATTTTTCCGGTGCTGGCACAGAGCTTGCGCTGCAAGTGGGCAGACCGTTCTGTGGTGCAGGTAAAGCCAATGCCGACCGTGCTCATCGTGGATGATGAAAAGCTGTTCCTCAGCAGTGTTTCCGAAGGGATCGCCAATCTCCTGGATGGGGTCAGGATACTGACGGCAAACCAGGGGGCTGAGGCGCTGGAGATCATCCGTCAGGGGGGTGTGGACCTGCTTGTGACCGACCTGAAGATGCCCGTGATGGATGGCTTTCACCTGCTGGCCTGTGTGGCGTCGGAGCAGCCACAGGTTTCGGCGATTGTGATGACCGCCTTTGGAACGAGCGAAATCGAGAAGCGCGTCCGGGAAATCGGGGCCATTGGTTACATCGAAAAGCCCATTGATCTGCATGCGCTGGCCAGCCTCGTCGAGAACACGCTGGCCAAACGCAGCGCGGGTTTTTTGCGGGGCATCAACCTGTCAAGTTTCCTGCAACTGCTCAATATCGAACGCAAAACCTGCACGCTCAACATCCGCCAGGGGCAACAGCTTGCGACACTCATTTTCCAGGAAGGCGAACTGGTGAATGCCCGGACCGAACACCGGGAAGGTGAAGCGGCGGTCTATGAGGTCATCGGTTGGTCACAGCCTGAAATCGAGATGTCCGGCGTTGTCAAAAAGCAGCCGGTAAACGTGCATACCCCCCTCGACCACCTGCTGCTGAATGCACACCAGATGCTGGATGAGCAGGTGCGGGAACAGGTTCTTTCGCCGGAAGGCCAAACATCTGGCCCTCCGGTCGAACCCTTTCAACCCACCGGCCCCCGGGCCGGTCACATCTCACAGGAGAACTTCACTATGGGCAACATCAAAGAATCCCTGGTCGCTGTTATGGAAATTGAAGGCACCGTCGGTGCGGCACTGGCCGACTGGAAAAGCGGCATGTGCCTTGGCACGATTGGCGGCACGCCGACCTACAACCTCGAAATTGCCGCTGCGGGAAATACCGAGGTTATCCGGGCAAAAATGAAAGCCATGGCCAATCTCAACCTCAAGGAAACCATCGAGGACATTCTCATCACCCTCGACACCCAGTATCACCTCATCCGCCTGCTCAAAACCGCGCCGAATCTTTTTCTCTACCTGGCGATCAAGAAAGACACCGGCAACCTTGCGCTGGCCCGGCACAAGCTGGCCCAGATCGAAGCCAAGCTGGAGGTTTGAACGGGCACCCCAGGCATTGGTGCCAAACGCGGGAGGCTGAATACCTCCCGCGTTTTCACTCGTCGGCTGCCGCAGCCTGAACGATTGGTTGTCTTGTCCACAAGATACAAGGTGGAACAGCATGCTGCTACCGGAACCGAGCGGTCCCTCGGTTGCAAGCGCCTGTTGGGTGCATATCCTGCTGGTTATCCGGGACGATTAATGCGCACCAGTTGTCCTGCCATTTGATGTTGAGTCATCAACGCAGCATGAACACGCTGCGCCAAAGCCTTAAAATCTGGATCAACGGTACAGACAATGATACCCGTATGGTCCACATACCTTTGATGCAAACGAACAAAATGCTTACGATTGAGCGTTATCAGGATACGCGCTTCCGCTACAGCAAACGCCAGCACCTCTTCATCGGGGATTGCCTGCCCCGCCCGACCACTTTCATAGCTGGTGAGCACATCATGTCCTAACCGTCGCAATGCCTCCACGGCTGGAAGAGGAAAATTTTCATTGGCATATAAACGTGCCATTGTTTACGCCGCCTCATTCTCAGCGATCTGTTGTTCAATTTCTTCTCGATGGAGGCGGTAATAAGCCCAGGCATTGACCAAATCTTCTGACCGCAGGCTGGGATAACTACGCAATAGGTCTGCCTCACTCGCGCCCAGTCGTCTGGCTTGCACCAACACCCACACAGGGATTCGTGTACGTACAATGCACGGTTCACTACCACAAACGTTCGGTATACTCTCGACCCCAGGAAAGGCATCTCCCAAATCACGCACAATCCATTGCAATACTTGCGCCTTTTCTGCAGGTGTGATCTTGGTGAGGAGTTGTTCAATCTCTTGAAGGGTCTTCATAAAGCTTCGCTCCATATCTCGCTACCGTACACATAGCATACCTAAAAGTGCGACCAACGGCCAGCACTTCAGCCGCACCACGAGGCGCAGCAGAGTGACGTCGGCTGGATGCCGGTTGAGCGGGCTTTTTCTCTTTTGTATTACTCATAACAATTTCAGGAAATCATCAACCTCCAGTCGTGCTTGCTTTAAAATATGTACCAATGTAGAGCATTTGACTGGACTACCGTTATCTTGAGCACTTCGATCCCTATGTGTTTCTGTAACCGAGTGTGACTGCCGCGCTGACGTACCACGGCCCACCCGTTTCTTTGCAAGGCACGAATAATTTGCTGATATGGCAGACTGGGCACTTTCACAATTCAATCTCGTGCACCAGCGTGTTCTCATCCATAACCAGATCATCTTCGACTGGCTCAAGACACAGTTCAATCGCCTCTTGTATATTTCTCAAGGCTTCTTCTACTGTCTCTCCTTCGCTGATACAATCAGGCAAAGACGGGACGTAAACTGTGTACCCACCTTCGTCGCTTGCCTCAAGTACAACTTTGAAGCGCATAATTCCTCTCCTTACAAACTATCTTTGGAAATTCGCGTACACCACAAAAAAGAGTATTCCACGAGTTACTAGGCAGGTGTTCGCAAAACCGTGACAGGGGCTGAAAGTTGAAGAAATTGGCGGTGTCCGTAGCATATCCTTAATCTATTTTACAACCAGGGAGGAATGCCATGGACTCCACCCAGGTATCTTGCCCCAATGAGGTCTGCCTGGACCAAAGGAAAGACGCGGGATGCCAAACACGGGATGCTGGTCTCATCCCGCGTTTTCACTCGTCGGCTGCCGCAGCCCGAACGAATGGTGAAACCCGTGGCGCCCCGTCAACGTAGCCAACCGCGACGGATTGTGCTTTTGTTGACTATCTCCTCTCGGGGCTTTATCCGCTTATGTTCTGTCCGACCTGTGGTACGCCGACCCAACTGCCGGAGCAAAACTTCTGTAAGGCCTGCGGCCTGAACCTGACCCTCGTCACCAGTGCCTTGCAGGCGAGTCCCGGTCCATCTGGTGCAGGCAGCGATATGGCAGCAGCGGTGGCCGGGCAGTTGGCCAGCCTCCAGCATTCAAAAGACCGCCTGTGGCGAACAAAGTTGCGCCGGGCCGGGTGGGGGCTTGTGGTCGGCGGCCCGCTTTTGTCCGCGGCACTCGGCATTTCCGCCTCGGTACTGGAGCACATCAGCCACTGGTTGGCCCGTTTCGTTGTGTCTTTCAGTGGCTTTGGCGGGTTGATGTTTTTTGCCGGCATCCTCCTGCTCGTGTATGCACGCATGGCGTTCAAGCCGGAACCGCTTCCGCAGGTCGTCATCGTTCCGACGCCTCCGCCAGGTCCGCTGGGGAGTGCCGCTGCGCCACCTTCCGCCATTTCCGGCGGCGAGACACCTTACCGGGGAGCCTTCCCGGCGCCGCCAACCGTTGCCGCGCCGCCCAGTGTGACCGAGCACACGACGCAACTGCTCAACGATCCCTATCAGTCCTCGCCCAAGGCATAGGCCCAAGACATAGGACGGACAGGTTGCGTGCTTCCAAAACGGGTGGCTTTTTCAGAAAGCCATTTCAGTGAGCCAAGTGGGGGCAAACGTACGGTCAGCTTCGCGCCTACGAAGCACATTGCTCCTGACCCACTGGCGTCAAACCTGCCGAATCCCCCCGACGATGCCGGATTCGGTTGCTGAGGAAGTTCGTCATGAACCGAAATGTATTGTTTTCACTGGTGCTGACGGCACTGCTCGGTGCCGGCTGCATGGCGGCGGCCGACCCGTCGCGGTCATCTGAAACGTCCCAACCCGAAGGAGGTGCCTCACCCGTGACCAGCCCTGCTGACACGAATCCCAATCCCACGCCCGGCTGTCCACCGGCGCTCGACTTCACGATGAAGGGAATTGACGGCAAGGACATCAACCTGTGTGCGTACAAGGGCAACGTCCTGCTCATCGTCAATGTCGCCTCCCGCTGTGGGTACACGCCGCAGTACAAGGGACTCGAAGCCCTCAACCAGAAGTACCGCGCCAGGGGGCTGCGGGTGCTGGGCTTTCCAGCCAACGACTTTGGCGCCCAGGAGCCGGGCACGGATGCGGAAATCAAGGAATTCTGCACCTCAAACTATGGTGTGCAGTTCGATATGTTCTCGAAAATCACCGTCAAGGGACCGAACAAGCACCCGCTTTACCAGTACCTCACCTCTGGCGGGGGCAATGAAAAGCTGGCCGGCGAAGTCCGCTGGAACTTTCAGAAGTATCTCATCGGACGGGATGGCAAGCTGCGGGCGGTGTTTCCATCAAGCGTTGATCCGATGTCGGATGAGCTGACAAAGGCCATTGAAGCCGCGTTGGCCGAACCGGCGGCGTAAAGCCTGACAAAAACCGCCGGACACAAAACTGCCGGGCCGGAGGAATTTCCCCCGACCCGGCATCATAGTGCCCTGTGCCCGTGCTCACATCAGGCCGGGAGTGAGCGTTCCCCACCAGACTTGCACGTAAGGGGACAGGGTGATGGTTCCATTCAACGGCACGCGGAAATCGTACCGGTAAGCGCCCTGCGGAGCGCACGGCTCCGGTTTCAGGGTGACAACCAGCGGCTGTCTGTCACGGATGAGCGTCAACTTAACGTCACCGGCTTCGACCTGGCGCAGTTCCCGGAACAGGTCACGGCTGCTGCGCACTTCCCGGTCGCCGATCTTGAGAAGGCAGTCCCCGGCCCGCAATCCAGCCTTTTCAGCCGGCGAGCCGGGCATGACTTCCGTAATCAGCAGTCCGCCGGGCGCGCCGAAGTAGCCTGCAAGCTGTTCGGACAGCGGCTGCGTCCGAATACCGAGCCGCCCCCGGTCGCTCACTGAGAAGGTGAAAAATTCCGGTTGCGGCTTGAGTTTTTCCCGTAATTGTTCACCCTGCCTGCGCATCTGCTCAGCCATCTCCTTAATTTCCTGGAGCTGTGCGGCGTCAAGTGGCGGGTGGACGGTGATGGAAAATGGTCCGTCCGGCAGCATCATGACGCTGACCTGCGGCTTTTCCGGCACGACCGTGACCGTGTTGAGCTGTTTGTTGCGGACGATGCCCAGCGTCATGGCCTGTCCCGGCGTCTGTTTGCGCAGCAGGTCCCGGAAGTGCTCGACGTTGACGACCGGCTGGCCGTTGATGGAAACGATCACATCGCCACGCTGAAGCCCGGCCTTGTCCGCCGGACTGCTGGGAATGACCTTCATCAGATGTACCCCCTGGGCCGGTGATACGCCAAGGTCTGCTGCCTGCTGCTCGGAAAGCGTTTGTGGAAAGACACCCAGGTAGATGCCGGGCGTCCGGGGTTCAGCCGGTGACGCGCCGGGCGTTTGCGGCCCCTGTCCGGCCGGTGCGTCCTCCACCGGCCGGGTATCGGCCGCCAGTGCGGCCGTTGCGAGCGACAGTGGAAGCGCCAGCGTCAACAGAGTCTGGCAGAAACGCCGAATCAGCCGCGCCGGACTGTGGGAAACGGGAGTGAACGACGACAAGGTGGACGACATGGTGTTGAGCCTCAACATGGAAAAACTTGTGGCAGCCTGACCGTGCGGGCACCAGGGCTGCCCACAGCGTGAAGTCATCTGCCTTCACACACGACGACCATCAAAGCGAGTTCCAGGGAATTCCTGCCCGGTGGTGTGCCCTGCCAGGGTTTGGCAAACCGTTCCATCAGACTTACTCATTCCTGCTCACACAGGAACAAAGCTGACTTCCTGCTTCACAGAGGCCGGTTTCGCTGCCGTCTTGCGACGGCGGCCAGAGCCTTCCTCTCCACAGGCTTGACATCCGGCGGAACTCGCCGTAGGCCCGCTGAGGGCGGCCAAGCCATACGCCAGGAGATTCCTGGCGGCATTCACGTCCCGGTCGTGGATGCTTCCACAATCCGGGCAAGTCCATTCGCGCACTGAGAGCGGCAAATCATCGAGCTTGTGCC
>Ga0272446_1002822_pt1 | contig 22955 bp, 12 predicted proteins | sample YNPCB0061_FD_194587 | JGI IMG/M metagenome (GOLD analysis project Ga0272446, IMG submission 194587) | Hot spring microbial mat communities from Yellowstone National Park, WY, United States - YNP-CB-006-1 | ecosystem: Environmental > Aquatic > Thermal springs > Hot (42-90C) > Sediment | place... | reverse complement strand
GCGGAGGTGGGTATGAATGGAACGTGTCCATGCGCGCTCGCGCATTGGCGGGAGGCGCGAGTCGGATAGAACAAAGGGAAGATGACCGATATGCGGCTGAAACGGCGAACCTTCTTGCAGGCGATGGCGGGCGCGGCGCCGGCGGTGAAGCTGCCAAGCGAGGACGAAGTGATCGGCGCCGACCGGCTCATCTGGCGGCGCACGAACCCGGACTTCGCCATCTACCTGCCCAGCGGCTACGGCGACCGCACCAACCAGCAGGTGGTGGCGGCGGTGACGCCCAAGGGCACCTTCATCGTGACCTGGACGCTGGGCGCCTACGAGAGTGCGCCCGACCACCGTCAGGTGGTGAGCCGCAGCACCGACGGCGGCCGCACTTGGAGCCCACCGCTGGTGGTTGACAGCCAGAGCCTGGACCGGAAGGGCGGCGATGGACGGCGCGCGCAGTATGGCTTTCCGTTCGTGGTTCCCGCAACCGGGCGGGTGTACATTTTTTATTCGAAAAATATGGGCCAGAACCAGGTCCGTGAGGATACCACCGCGGTTCTCAAGTTCGTCTATTCCGACGACGACGGCGTCACTTGGCGGCGAGGTCCCGTGATCCCTCTGCCGCGCTGTGAGTGGAGCCACCCCGATCCGCAGGCGCATCCCAACTGGATCTCCATTTACGCGCCGATTCTCACCCGCAAAGGCACGGTGATCTGCGGCGTGGGCCGCTACAAAGCCGGACCGGATCTATACAAGGGGTGGCCCGGCGGAGGGGGAAGCAGCGACCGAGAAACGGAACTCGTCTTCTTCCGCTTCGACAACATCCTCACCGAACGCGACCCTTCGAAGCTGACCGTGACAGTGTTCCCGGAAGGTCCACGCGGTTTGCGCATCCCGCGCAAGGACAACCCGAAGTTCGTCTGGTCCAACGAGCCGGCGCTCACCGAGTTGAGCGACGGCCGAATCTTCACCACCATCCGCACGCGCAACGACGCCATCTATTACACACTTTCATCCGACCAGGGTCGTAGCTGGACCGCGCCCGAACCGCTCCGCTACACCAACGGCGGAGAGATCATGCAGAATCCCAACGCTCCCTGCCCGGTCATCCGGCTGAGCGACGGACGCGTCGTGCTGATGTTCTACAACCGGCCCAACGGGCGCGAAAGACAATTCGGACCGCGAGATCCGGTCTATCTATCCGTGGGCCGTGAGACCCTCGACAAGAAACAGCCGGTCGAGTTCGGACCGCCCAAGCTGTTCATGGACATCAAAGGGGAAATGCCGCCCGGCGGAACGGCCTGGCCGCAGATCGCTTCGTACTCCAGTTTCCTCGAACACCAGGGGAAGCTCTATCTCTTCTATAACGACTGCAAGTACTTCATTCTCGGCAAAGTTGTGCCGGAAGAACTTTTGCGCTGACGCGGAGGAATCGGATCTCCTTCGCTGCTCACGCCACTCACTTCCGCCCCTGACCGGACAAGCTACATGCGGACGACACAACCGCACTTTCTCTGTTGACATCGGGCGAAGGCGGATATACAATGACCCCAGAAAACTGAAGTACCAATTTTGACATGCGAGTAGGAACATGAAGCTTGGCGTTATCCTCGGGCTTTGCGCCGCCGCCTGGGCGGCTCAGCCGCCTGCCGGGCCGCGTGACTGGCGCGAGATCCGGGCGGGGCTGGAGATCCCCGACAAGACCTATTCGGACCAGCCGTATATCGTGAAGACCGATGACGGCGCGTGGCTGGTGTGCCTCACCACCGGAGTGGGGCACGAAGGGCAGCCGGGCCAGCATGTGATCACCATGCGCAGCACGGACCAGGGGCGGACATGGAGCCGGCCGCTCGAAGTGGAGCCTCCGGAGCCGCCGGAGGCTTCCTACGCCGTCATGCTAAAGGCGCCTTCCGGGCGGATTTACATCTTTTACAACCACAACACGGACAACATCCGGGAGATTATCGCCGACGATCCGCCTTACAAGGGCGGCGTGTGCCGGAGGGTGGACAGCCTGGGTTACTTCGTCTTCAAGTACAGCGACGACCACGGGCGGAGTTGGTCCGCCAAGCGCTACCCCATCCCTGTCCGCGAATTTGAGATCGACCGCAAGAACCCTTACCAGGGCAAGATCCGTTTTTTCTGGAATGTGGGTAAGCCTTTTACTTACAAGGGCGCCGGCTATGTGCCGCTGCACAAGGTGGGCGGCATCGGCGAAGGCTTCTTCACCTCCTCGGAGAGCGTGCTGCTCCGCAGCGATAACATCCTGACCGAGCGTGATCCGGAGAAGATCCGCTGGGAAACCCTGCCGGAAGGGGACATTGGGATCCGCACACCGCCGGGCGGCGGGCCGGTGGCCGAAGAGCACAGCTTCTCCGTGCTCAGCGACGGCTCCTTCTTCACCGTTTTTCGGACCATTGACGGACACCCGGCTGTCAGCTACAGCCGCAACGCGGGACGCACGTGGGCGCCGTCCGAATACATGCGTTACGCCGACGGCAGGCTGGTGAAACATCCCCGGGCGGCCAACTTCGCCTGGCGGTGCGAAAACGGGAAATATCTGTACTGGTACCACAATCACGGCGGGCGCTTCATCCGCGAACACCCCCGGCGGCGCAGCATCGCCTATGAAGACCGCAACCCAGTGTGGGTGTTGGGAGGAGAAGAGATCGACTCTCCCAAAGGGCGAATCATCCGCTGGACGCAACCGGAGATCCTCCTGTATGACGACGACCCCTACATCCGCATGAGTTATCCCGACTTGGTGGAAGACGGGGGCAAGTATTTCGTAACCGAAACCCAGAAGGATGTGGCCCGGGTGCACGAGATCGACAAGAGCCTGTTGGAAGGCCTGTGGAATCAGTTCACGGTGAAGACGGTTGCGCGCCGGGGGCTGGTGCTGGACCTGCCCGGCAAAGACGGCGCCATGCCCTCGACGGCGAAAGCGCCCGCCTTCCCGCCGTTTCTAACCAGGTCCCGGCGCAGCGATTACGGGGCGGAAGACATGCGCGCCGGCGTGTCGCTGGATTTCTGGGTGCGTTTCCAAAGCCTGGCGCCGGGGCAGGGGATTGTGGATAACCGGACGCCGGAAGGGAAAGGATTCGTGGTGCGCACCGCGGAAGGCGGCGCCATCGAGATCGTGATGAACGACGGGCGAACGGAGAACCGCTGGGCTTCAGATCCCGGAATGCTCGCAACGGGCAAGGCGCACCACGTGGCGATTATTGTGGACGGCGGCCCCAAAATCATCAGCTTCGTGATCGACGGCAAATTCTGCGACGGAGGGGACCACCGGCAGTTCGGCTGGGGAAGGTTCAGTCCCAACTTCCGCTCGCTCGAAGGCGATGCGTACCTCAGAATCGCAGAAAAACTAAACGGCGAATTGCGGAGGTTGCGAATCTATAACCGTTATCTTCGCACTTCGGAAGCCATCGGGAACTTCCGGGCCGGCATGTAAAGGAGGACATGTGTGAGCACGCGCCGCCAGTTCTTATGGAGCAGCGCCGCTGCCGCGGCGGCGCCGCGTCTGGCCGTGGCTAGCGAGGGGGCGGCTGTCAAGCTGACCTTTGACGAGGATCTGCGCAACGAGGGGGAGTGGGGCGGAAGCGCCCGGCCCTGTGGTCCGGCGGTCAGCGAACCGCTCGTAGTGGCCCGCGGCGGCGCGGGTGTGGCTGATTTCACCTCGGACTGGTTTCACGTCCAGGGCGGGCGGCTGCTCTACGAAAGTCCCAAATTGCTGGGCCTCGAATCGTTCAGCGGGGCGCTGGCCTTTCAAACCTTGCGCTCCGGCGCAGCTTGCACGCTGCTCATGCGGCTGTCTCAGTGGCGCGTGCTGCTCAGTGGCTCAGGTCTGCTCCAGGTCCAGGTTTACTACTCTCGGACGGCTTCGCAAGTGTTCCCGGTAGCCGCAGTGTGGCAGACCGGCATTTGGTGCCAGTTTGCCTTCTCCGTGGACTTGGCAGCGCGCAAACTCCACTTTGTGTTCCGGCGTTCAGGCGCCGAGGAGGCTTCCACGGGCGCATTCGCCCTGTTGCCGGAGGCGCTGGGACCGGCCACAGACCGGAGCCGCCAGATTCTGGACATCGGCGGACATGTCTCCGGCGAAAAGCATTTCGGGTACCTCGATAATGTGATGCTCTGGACGCGGGCGCTGGCGCCGGAGGATCTGCGTGCGGCGCTTGACGGCGCACCGCCTTCGCTGCGGCAGGTAGGGTTGCCCGCGCAAACGGATCTTATCTTCCCGCTCACGCTGGATCCGGACACCGCGCTGCCCCGGCGGTCCGACGTCTGCCTGTCGTCGCGCTGGTGGCGTCCGAGGGACAGCGCGGATCCCAACGACACGCTCCGCGATCTGACGGCGTTCCGGGCAACGCGGCTGGAGTGGATTTACGAGACGCGAGCCGACCGCATCCGCGCCGTGAAAGAGCGCGGATTGCGCTGGATTTCGACCATTAATGGCAACGACGCCACGCCTGGCCGGTCTCTGTCGATTCGCGATTTTGAAGGCAATTTCGCCGTCTATCCGCACATGATCACCTGGAAGCAGGCCGACGGCTTGCCTCCCGGCGCGGGTTGCGTAAACAATCCAGGTTTTCAGAAGCAACAACTGACCACGATTCTGACGGCCCTGGCCAACGGCGCCGACGGAATTCAATACGACGACTGGGGCTCGAATGTCTATGTCTTCGGAGTGATCGGCGATTGCCTGTGCGAACACTGCGTGGCGAAGTTTCGCACGTTTCTGGCGGCTCACCACCGCCCTGAAGAGCTCGCCGCCTGGGGAGTGGCGGATCCGGCCGGTTTCAACTACCGCGAGTTCCTCGCCGCCCAGCGCGGAGTGAAGTCGCAATCGGATTACCTGGCCTTCGTCCGGAAGTCGCCCGCCGATCCGCTGCGCGTGGCTTACACCCGTTTTCAAATGTTTTCGGTCCGGGACATGTTGGCCTTGTTGCAAAGGGAAATTAAGGAGCGCCGCACCCAGGACGGCTTGCGGCCGACCCTCGCCGTGAATAACGCCATTCTTTCCCCCTCGCAGCAATCCATCCAGTTCGCCGCGGCGGACCTGCCGGACTACTACGTGTTTGAAGGTTCGGAGGAAAGCGTCGGCGGAATCTTTCTGTACTCCAAGATCTCGGAAGCGCTAGGCAAGGTCAGCGTGCTGTCGCCATTCCCCTATGAGCCGCACATGACGCGCGCGACCATCGCTCTGCGGTACGCGCTGGGGCAACTCTGCCTCGCGCCTTACGACATCTGGATGCACACCAGCGACCTGCCCAGACATTTCGGGAAGCCGGAGCAATACGGAGATTTGTTCGATTTCGTGCGAGCCAATGAAGATTTGTTCGACCGTTACGATACGGTGGCGACCGTCGCCATAGCCGTGGACACGAGCAGGGCGCCCGACAGCCGGCTCCGTCCCTTGGTGGAGACGCTGGCTCACCGGAACGTGCCTTTTCTTCTTGTTCCGCTGGGCAGCGACTTTTTCACGCCGGCGGTGAATCAGGACTGGTGCAGGCGACTGCCGTTTGTCATCGACCTCACCCGCCAGGCAGACACGCGGCAGAAGTTTCCCGAAGCGCGTTTCCTTCATGCAGCGCCCACCGAGGACGAGTTGCGGATGGTGTCGGTGGTCCAAGTGGAGGCGCCCGGGGTGCTGGCGGTGGTCCGGGGACGCGGCGACCAGCGCGACCGGAGCCTGCTAGTGCATTTGATCAATCGAAATTTTGACGATGCCGGCCGCACCGTCCCGCTGGAGCATTTCGGGGTGCGGCTATTGCAGCCGGAGTTTTGGGGCGAGCCTAAGCAAGCCGAGCTGTTGGCCCCCTCATCGAACATAGAAATGCTGGACGTGCGGCCGCTGGGACGCGACCGTCGTCTTGTGATCCCGCGGCTGGCGACCTGGGCCGTAGTGAAAATTCAGGGAGCGTAGAAGTGAGCCTTTGAGAACAGGATTTACAACTAGGGGCGGGAAGAACGTGCTGTGGCATCCGGAGCGCAAGTTCTTCCTGCTTGGAACGATCATTGCTGCGGAGATGGTGAGAGGATTCTCTCCGCCGAAGGAAATGATGGAACATATCAACCACTAAAGAGGTAAAAACCATGAAGGAACGATGGGTGATCCGAGCGGCGGTATTTCTGCTCGCTGCGCTTCCCGCAGCGGCGCAGAACATTACAGGCAGCATCCTGGGCGTGGTGACGGACCCGACGGGCGCTGTGCTGCCGGGCGCCACCATTGAGGCGCTGCACATCGAAACCAACCAGGTGACCAAAGTGCAATCCAACGCTGTCGGGACTTACGAGATCCCGTACTTGCGTCCAGGCACGTACAAGGTGACCGTGAGCAAGGAAGGGTTCAAACGAGTCACGCGCGATAATGTCGAGCTGCGTCTGGAGGCCCGGCTACGGCTGGACTTCCGGCTCGAAGTGGGGGACACGGCGACTACGATCGAGGTTACGGGCGAGGCGCCGTTGATCCAGAGCGAAGACGCCAGTCTGGGCGAGGTGCTTTCTACGCGATCGGTGGAAGAACTGCCCACGCAGGGCCGTAACATCTTTGACCTGGTCGGCCTGGCCGCTGGGGTGCAAGTCAATCCCCGCGCGCTGGGGGCGGTGGCTTCCACTGGGGACAATGAAGCGCCCCTGTTTGTCCAATCCGACATTTCCATCAACGGGGGGCGCTTCCGCACCAACGAATACTTGGTGGACGGCATTTCCATCATGCTGCCGGAGAACAACAACTTCGCCTTCTCGCCCACGCCCAACGGAACCCAGGAAGTCAAGGTGCTGACCAACAGTTTCGGCACACAGTATGGGCGCAGCGGAGGCGGCGTGATCAATGTGATCACCCGCGGCGGGACCAACCAGCTTCACGGAACACTGTACGAATACTTCCGCAACGAGCGGTTCAAAGCCAACAACTTTTTCAACAACTCTCGCGGCATGCCGCGCGGAGCCTTTCGTTTCAACCAGTTCGGCGCCGCCTTGGGCGGGCCTATCGTCCGCAACAAGACCTTCTTTTTCGGGGAATATCAAGGACACCGGCAGTACATCAGCGGAGGATCCGGCATCCTGACGGTGCCCACCGAGGCTGAGCGCCGGGGCGATTTCTCCCGCCGCGTGAATGCCACAGGGCAGCCGGTGATCCTTTACGATCCCTTCACCAGCCGCCGGGACGAGCAAGGCAACTGGACCCGCTCCCCTTTCCCTGGGAACATCATTCCCATCGAGAGGCAAAGTCCCCTGGCGCGGAATCTGGTGAAGTTTTATCCCTTGCCAAACCGTCCGGGGCTGGGACCGGCGGGCATCGACAACTACACCTGGGACCGCAGCCAGACGGTCAACAGCGACCAGTGGAGCGTTCGCGTCGACCACCGTTTCTCCGACAATCTCAGCCTGTTTGGACGCATCACGCGGAACACGGGGGATAACGCCAACAACGGACCTTACGGCAACATTGCCGACAGCATACTCGGCGTGATTGAAAACCGGGTGCTGAGCGGAATGGTCAACGTGACGAACGTCCTTACCCCCCGCTGGATTCTCAACCTGCGTCTCGGCGTGACGCGGCGCTTTGAAGGGCGTGTGCCGCTGTCGGCGGGCAAGGTGGACCTGACCGCTCTCGGGTTTGCCCCCAACATCGCAGCGGCGGTGCAGGAACAGGTATTCCCCACCATCACCATTCAGAACTTCGCTCAACTGGGACCGCCGGCGGGGGACCGCATCCGCCGGGGCAATACTGTGTACACGGCGGTCATCGAACAGACCCTCATACGCGGCAGGCACACGTATGTCTATGGCGCTGACATCCGTATGTACGACCAGACTCCATTTCAAGCCGGCGCGCCGTCCGGTCAGTATAGCTTCAGTCCTTCACAAACCCGCGGACCCGACCCGAACCGCCCCACGCTGACTTCCGGCGAAGCGCTGGCTTCTTATTTGTTGGGATTCGGGAGCGGCTCCATCAGCAGCGTGCCGGCGCTGGCCATCCGTAACATGTACTACGGTCTGTATTGGAATGACGATTGGAAGCGCGGGCGGTTGACGCTCAATTTCGGAATTCGCTGGGAACATGAACGCCCGCGCACGGAGCGTTATAACCGGTTCGGCTTTTTCGATTTTGACGCGCCGTTCCCCATTCAGCCGCCCGGGGCTCCGCCCTTGTTTGGGGTTCTGCGTTTTTCGGGCCAGGACGGCTATCCGCGCGGGCAGTTCGACCCGTACTATCGGAACTTCGGACCGCGAGCCGGTCTTGCGTACCGCGTCAGCTCGAAGATGGTCGCCCGGCTAGGCTACGCGATCTTCTTTGCGCCCCGCTTCGGAACAACCAGCGGCCAGAACTTCGGAACGCCGGGCTATGCGGTGACCACGCCGTGGGTTTCCTCCATCGACGACGTGACGTTGCTGAACCCATTCGACAACCCTTACCCGACCGGGCTGTTGCAGCGCCCGGGCGATTTGGCGGACAAGGTTCAGTTGGGTCAAAGCCTGACGGTGGGAGACCGCGGCAACAAAACGGCGCCGTACAACCAGCAGTGGAACCTGAGTTTCCAGCGGCAGCTTCCCAAGTCCATACTGCTCGAATGGGGCTACGCCGGCAACAAGGGAAGCCGGCTTCCCATTTCCTTGCAATGGAACCAGGTGCATCCGCAATACCAGGCTTTGGGCGCCGGCTTGAGCCGCTCGCTTCCCAATCCATTCTATGGGCTGGTGCCGTCCGGGACGCTGTCGCTCCGCACCGTCTCCGTCTTGCAAATGCTGCGGCCGTACCCGCAGTACACCTCGGTGTATGCGAATAGCCCGGCTATTGCACAGAATGTCGGATCCTCGATCTACCACGCCTTCCAGGCGAAGGTCGAGAAGCGTTTCGCCCGCGGCTACACCGCTTCGGTGACTTACACCAATTCGAAACTCATCGACGACGGTTCCGGCCGGATTTTCGGCGAAACGGCTTTCGTCCCGCCGGTGCAAAACGCGTATGACCTGTCCGCCGAACGGAGCATTTCGGAGGGCGACGTGTCGCAGCGAATCTCCATGCATCACACCGTTCCGTTGCCGTTCGGCAAGGGCCAGAGGTTCTATCGGAGCCCGGGAAGGCTGGGCGGGATGTTGGCCTCAGGTTGGTCCGCTACGGGCATCCTAACCTGGCAAACCGGTTTCCCCTTGGCGCTGACGTCGATCGGCAACAGCGGCGTTGGCGGAGCCGTATTGCGGCCTAACAGCACCGGCCAGTCGGCGAATTTGACCGGTCGTGTGCAGGATCGCCTGTTGCGGTATTTTGACATTGCGCAGTTTGTCGTGCCTCCGGCCTACACGTTTGGGAACGTGACGCGCACGCTTCCCGATGTCCGGGCGCCTTCGCGAATCGCATACAACCTGGCGCTTCAGAAGTCGTTCCGGCTGTGGGAACGCAAGACTCTGAACTTCCGCGGCGACTTCTTCAATCTGACCAACACGCCGTACTTTTTCCGTCCCGGGCAAAACCTGGGCAGCACGAACTTCGGCGTCATCAGCTCGGCCAGCGGAGAGCGGCTGGCGCAGGTGTCGCTGAAGATCAACTTTTAGAGGGCTCAGTCCTGAATGCTGACTCGCCGAGAGCTGTTGCAGGGGGCGGCCGCAGCCGCCCCCGCGCGGTCCCACCGCATGAATGTGGTATTGATTCTGGCCGACGACCTGGGTTACGGCGACCTCGGTTGTTACGGCTCAACGCGGAATCATACGCCCCACTTGGACCGGCTGGCGGCGGATGGCGTCCGGTTTACGGACCACTATTCGGCGTCGCCGGTTTGTTCGCCAGCTCGGGCTGCGCTGCTCACCGGTCTAGCGCCCGACCGTACGGGAGTCACCGGAGTCCTGCGCGATGACGCCGACGGCACAGGGCTGGCGCTGGAACTTGAGACCATGGCGGACGAGTTCCGCAGGCAGGGTCTCAAGACTGCTCTCATTGGGAAATGGCATCTGGGTATGAGCCCACCCTACTGGCCTACCCGGCGCGGCTTCGACTACTTCTGGGGCTTTCTAAATGGGACCATTGACTACTACACTCATCTGTCGCTGGGAGGCGGTGCGCGCGGGAAGCCGACGACATACGAAGGCGAGCAACTCGCCCGGTGGCAGGGTTACTATCCCGACCTCGCTACGGCCCGAGCCGTGAACTTTATCGAGAGCCACGCCCGGACGCCTTACTTCTTGTATGTTTCGCTGGCCCTTCCCCATCTTCCACTTCAGGTCCCGGAGCGCTGGGTGAAGCGCTACCGCGGTCTGTTGGCTGAGAATCAGGCCCTATACGCCGGCATGATCGCCTGCCTGGACGATTCGGTGGGACAGTTGCGAGCGGCGCTGGAGCGCACGGGCCAGTGGGAACGCACCATCGTGATATTTCTGTCCGACAACGGTTGGGTCAAGCGCGGCAATCCGAAAATCGCCGAAGCCGGCAGCAATGGCGCGTTTCGCGGCGGCAAATATGAGCTTTACGAGGGTGGCATCCGCGTTCCGTGCATTGTGCGATGGCCGGGGGTCTCGCGCGCGGGCGCCCCGTGCCGGGCGCCATCCTGGTTCCCAGACTGGTTTGTAACGCTCACGGGCAAGCCCTGCCGCGACGGCGCCGATCTCCGTGCGGTGCTATCGTCCACAGGTCCCCTCAGGGAGCGGGATCTTTGCTGGCGTTTCCAGGACTCTTTGGTCAAAACCCCGCTAAGTTACGCCATCCGGCGCGGAAAGTGGAAATGGCTGCAAGTGGGTGAGGAAAAGATGCTGTTCGACCTTTCCGCCGATCCCGGAGAAACCAACAACCGGATCCGCTCACAGCCCCGCGTGGCTGCGGAGCTGGAAGGACGTTTAGAAACCTGGAAAGCATCCCTCGGCTCCCCATAGCCGGGTTATCGGCGCCCGCCGCCCAACGGATGAACCAACCCGGTAAAAGCCTTTACACGGGGCAGAAAGGAAAGAGCCAACTTCACGCTCCTTCTTCGGCCATTCCAGCCGGAAGCTGTCGAGACCGATTCTTATACTGCCCGCCTCGATCCGGCGACCGGCGATCTTACGAGTTTGCGCTTGAAGCCATCCGGGTGGGAAGTGCTGAGCGCCGGCGCAAACCGGCGCCTCAATCGCATCAGAAAAAGTACCGGAAGCCGATTTCAACCGCCCGCGGCAGGTTGATCTGTGTGATGGGCACCACACCGAATAGCGGCGAAGACGGCGTCGTATTCGGCTGCCCGAAAATCGGGGTGTTGGCCAGGTTGAACGCCGACCCCTTGAGCTGAAACTTGTGTTTCTCCGTGATCGCAAACGTCCGCAGCACGCTGGTGTTAAACTGCGGCGCCGAGTGCCGCCGGATGTTCGGACTGCGCAGCTTTGTGGTGCGCAGCGTGTCCGGCGGACGCTGCACCCAAATCTGCGGCGACGTGTTGAACCACTTGTTGAACGTCTGCTCTCCCTCCGGCAGCCGCGGATCGCCGTATAAGTAGTAATCCGGCATGGGCGTCGGCGGTCCCGACTGCGAGGTGCCCGTGAAGCTGATCTGCCACCCGCCGGCCAGCTTCGACCCCCACCCCCGGCTCAGCAACGGCTGCTTCTTGCCGAACGGCAAATTCCAAATGCCGGTGATCACCAGCCGCTGCGGCACGTCATAGGAGGCCAGCTCCCGCGAAGGCACGGTGTTCTGCGCATTCAAATACTGCGTCTGGTCCATCGTCTTCGAGTTCGAGTAGGTCACCAGCGCCGAAAATCCGTGCCGGAACCGCCGCTCCAGTTTCAACTGGAGCGAGTTGTACCAGTTCGCGCCCCGGCTGATCATGTTCATCGTGATGTTGCCGAACTGCGGATAGGGCAGCATCAGCACCCGCCGCTGCACCGTCCGCACCGATCCCCGCGCCGTGGACGGCGCCAGCACGCCATAGAACGGGTTGGTGAAGCCCTGGTTCAAGTAAATCGTGCCCAGAGCCAGCTGCTCCTCGGTTAACGCATTGATGTTCCGGCTGGTCTGCAACGCCCGCGTCTGGCTGCCGGCGTAGGTCGCCTCGATCAGCGTCCCCCGCATGATCTCGTATTGAAAACCCGCCGAATACTGCCATACCCATGGCACGGTGCGCGTGGCGTCGTTGAACGAAATCGCGTCCCCCACCTGCGTGGCCAGTCCGCGAGAAGCGCCCGGAGGCGGCGTCAAGCCGTTAGGAAAGGGATTCGACAACAGCCGGATGCTGCGGCCCTCGACGTTGGTGGTCTCGGCATTCGTCGTCTGCGAGAACCCTACGTCCCCGCCAATCTCCGTGGTCGGCAGAAACGAGCGGCCAAAGCCGCCGCGGAAAACCAGCGGCCGGGAGTTCAGCAGCTTGTAGGCGATGCCGAAGCGCGGCTGGAAGTTATCCCAGTCGCGCCGGAACGCCCCACGCGGCAATCCGTTCTGCCCGGCGAACAACAGCCCGCCTCTCAAATCCAGGCCCTCCACTTGGATCGGGCTGGGCGAAACAAAATCAAAACCCCGCGTCTGCCGGTTGTAGCGCTCCACCGGAGGCGACTCGTAGTCCCAGCGCGCGCCCAAGTTCAACGTCAGGCGCCTGGTCACCCGCCAGTCCTCCTGGATGTAAAACACCGGATAGCGCCAGGAAACATACGGAGTGGCGTTGATCGTCGCGCTGGCGCTGCTCAAAAATCCCAGCAGAAACGAGGCGATGGCGTTCCCGCTATTCGGGTCGGTGAGGTCGCCGGTCAGGCTGGTGACAGCGCGCGTGAAAGCGAACGTCCCCGAAGCGTTGGCCCGCCCGAAATTGGCGTAGTGCATCAGGCGGAACTCAAAGCCGTATTTGAGCGTGTGGCGGCCCAGCGTATGGTTCAAGCCCGCCTGCGCGCTGTAGGTTTCGCTGGGGATGATGTTCCATTCGTTGATGCCCGTCTGCATGTAGTTCTCGAAGGTGAACTGCGGGTACTTGTCCGGAATCTGTAATTGACTGATGAAGTTCTTGGGCAACCCAAGCGAACTCATGTCGAAGGGCTTGTACTTGCTGGTCTGCTTGAAACGGTTGAATCCCAGCCGCGCGGTAAGAACCGTCCTCGGGGTTAGGGTTCCCACCAAGTCCACAACCGCGCCGTCGTTCCTGCGGCCTGCGTGAATTTTGCGCGTGGCCGGAGTCTCCCATCCGTAATAATTGATGCGCCCACCGTCGCGCAGATTGTGGTTCCAGCGGCCATACATCCGCCAGGACTGATTAATCACGTGATCCACGCGCGAGATGAAATTGCGAAAATCCGTGTCTTCCGTTACTTTGGCGCCATACCAGTTATTCACCTTCGTCACCGGGTCTCCCGGCTGGTTCGGCAGCGGTATGTCTTGCAACACCCGCAAAGCGATAGGCTCCATCCGGTTCTTCGGCACTTGGTTGCCTGGGAAAGGATCGCGCACATATCGGGGATTCGTAACCGAAATCGTTCGCGCTGGGTCGAATGACGGATTGGCGTGGTAGGTCAAATCGTCGTGAATCGTGTAAAGCCGTCCCGCGGCGGTAAAGGTCTGCGAGAAATCTCCAGCCCGCTGTTCGGGCGTGGGCACGGTCCCAAGATACGGCTGGGGCGTGGATTCCCGATACTTCTCCATCGAAAACATGAAGAAGCTGCGGTCCTTCCCGTCATACAAGCGGGGCAGCCTGATGGGTCCGTCGATCGATCCGCCATACTGGTCAATGACGCGCTTGGCCCGCGGTTGGCCGTTGGCGTTCGAGGCGAACTGGTTGGCGTTGAGCTGCGTGCGGCGCAAGTATTCATACGCGGCGCCATGGAGCTGGTTCGTCCCCGATTTAATGGAAACGTTCACCGCCCCGCCCGCCGTCCGGCCAATCTGCGCGTCGTAAATGTTGGTGACGACTTTGAATTCCTGCGTGGCTTCCTTGGGCGGCACATAGGCCAGATTGCTGCGCCCCGTGTTGGCGTTGTTCGAAACGCCGTCTATCTGATACTCGTTGATGCCTGACACCCCGCCGCTGATCGAAAAATCGGCGATAGCCCCGTTGTCGAACGGCCGCGAATACAGCAGGCTGCCCGTGTAATTCACTCCCGCCGCCAGATTCATCAACGTAAACGGATTATTCCCATCCAGCGGAAGACTGGTGATCTGGTCTCCGGTCACCACTTGGCCGCGCGTGGCGGTCGTTTCTTCCACCAGCGGGGCTTCAGCGGTGACGGTCACCTGTTCGGTGGCGCGCCCCAGCTCCAGGGACACGTCGATGCGCACGCGATCATCCACGCGCAGTTCGATCGGTCCCCGGCGGTGCGTCTTGAAACCTGCCACTGATACTTCCAGCGTGTAAACGCCAGGCAGTAAGTAAGGAAGTTGATACATCCCTTCGTTGTTCGTTTCCGTTCTGGAACTGACGCCCGAAGCGTTGTTGGTAATCACCACGGACGCTTTCGGCACGGCGGCTCCGGTAGGATCTGTCACGGCGCCCAGCACCGTGGCGCGATACTCTTGCCCGAACAAGGCGCCCGGTGCAAGCAGGATAAAAATCAGCGGAACTCTCGACCGCATAGCTCTCACCTCTGGAGGGAGAGTGTATCACGCAGCCGGCGCGGAAGGAAGCGGCCATCACGCAGCCGCGGCCCGATAGCGCCAGAAAATCCCGGCAGCCAGACCGGCCGCGAGGATCACCACAATCGCCGTCAGACCAAAAACCAGCCAGCCCGGTCCCAGCGCAGTGTCCGCCAGCAACGCGGCCGTGCGGCCGGCATTTTCGATGTAACAAGATTTCAGCCCAGCCGGCCGGGTGGCGCCTGCGCCGCAGCCGGCATATTGCGGGATCAATTTTATGACATAGGTAGCCGAGATCATGTACGCGGACAGTCCCGCCAGCGCCGCCGCCGCCCACCTGCCGGCCTTTCCGCCCCGTTCCATCCCCAACGCCGCCAGCGCCGTGAATGGTAAAGCAGCCATCGCAAGATACCACGGCGCGACGGAAACCGCGCCCGGCCTGTAGGCCCAAAACAGGCAGCAGGCGTACAGCACCGCTGCGGCGAACAGGCACAACCCGGCCGCCAGCCAAACTTCGCCAGTGCTCCGCTTTGCGCTCTTCGCCCACAGAACCAGACCGATAACAAAGAGTCCGGCCACCACGCCCACGGTGGAGACCGAGAAAGTATTGAAGGTGTTGTTGCCAGTCCACACCCCGGTGTGGATCATCGAGCGCACTGCCTCGCCCCAAGGGAGGGAACCTGCGGCGGCCAGAACATCCGCCAGAGCAATCCCTCTGGCGCTTTGATACATCCCCGACAAGCTTCCATAAAGCAAAATGTTTCGGACGTGCCAGGGGCCCGCCATCATCAACACGGGAAGCGCCAGCCAAGCCGCCACACCCAGGCGCGCTCGCTTACGAATCACCAGCCACAAAGTCACGCATCCCGCCAGCGCCAGCCATGGTAAAAAAGACGCCTTGGCGAGAAGTCCCGCTCCCAGCACCCCGCCCAGCGCTAACGCCGAATTGCGTTCCGGCTGCGCCTCAAACCTCAGCAGCGCCACAAAGAACCAGGCGGAAAGCGGCACACTGAGCCAGTCGTTGGCGACGTGCGCGGTCGCCGCATACAGAACCTGCCAGCAGAATACCCAAAACAGCATCAGCCGGTGTCCCAGCGGCGAAAGGTTCAGGATGGAGGAGGCCGCGCACAGGGCTGCGAACAGGGCCGCGACCGCTGCCGCGGAAATCAGCCAGCGCAACCGCAACACTCGCACCGGCAGCGGGCTTGAAGCCCACAGGGCGCTCAGCGGAGCCTGGAGCAAATAGGCCAGCGGCGCCTGGTGGTTTTCATAATTCGGGCTTCCCGCCGCAAAGATGCCGCGCCGCTCGGCCGGAATCTCGTACAGCGCCCGCCTCCGCGCCGCGCGTTCGGCGTCCGGCAACGCATGATACTCGGCGAAAGTCATCACGTACGGTATGTTCTGGCGCACCACGTGACTCGCCGGAGCCAGCCGTATCGACTCTTCCACTTGCTGGGAAAGCCCCGCGTGGCCGAAAACCGGCAGCGCCCGCTGCGTCGCGACAAATTCTACATACGCAAAGTGAAAAGGTTCATCGAAACCTTCCCACAACGGCAACAGCGAGCTGTAAAGGATGGCGTTCGCCAAGCCGAACGCCAGGCACAGTCCATCCCAACGTCCCCGTTTCACAAAAGTCTTCGGCGCTGCGGCGCTGCGTTCACGCTCGCAGCCGGGCAAGCAATTCCACCGCCATCTGAACGTCTTTGCGCCACTGCTCGGGTGTCTGCCCTTCGCGCTCTACGTTCAGCGTCCCGGTATAGCCCAAGCTCTTCAACTTGGCGATGAAACGGTCGATGCCTACCGAGCCCTGCCCCAGCGGCTTTTCCTCGCCCAGCGCTCCCGGTTTGTCCTTCGGCGGCCAGTCGCCGTCCTTGCAGTGAACGCTGACCACGTATCTCGACAAAACGCCGACCGCTTCAATCGGGTCTCCGCTCCCGTACAAGATCATGTTGGCGGGATCAAAATTCACCTTGAGATTGTCCCGCTGGCAATCCTCCAGAAACTCCAAAAGCACGTGAGCAGGCTCCTGCCCGGTTTCCAGCGCGAAAACCTGCCCGTTGCGGGCCGCGTGGTCGCAAATGCGGCGCACCATGTCGCGCACGGCAATGTAATCGGGATGGGTGCGGTCCTCGGGGACAAACCCGATGTGGCAGGCGATGGCTTTCACTCCGATGGCGGCGGCGAAGTCGCTCACTTCCAAGGTGCGCTGTTCGCGTTCGGCGCGCGTGGCCGGCGGAATGAATCCGACGGTCCTCTGCACCGTCGGTATATCGGCGTAGTCTTCACCTATGTAGGCGCAAAAAACCGTCACCACCGTGAATTCCTCCGCCTCCAGCGCCCGCTTCCAGGCTTCGGCTTGCCCGGCGAGGTTCACTTCCCCCGCCACGCCCATCTGCCCGGAACGCACTCCCAGCGACTTCAGCTCACGGATGGTCTCCAGCGGGTCGCGTCCCGCCCAGAACATCACTCCCACTTGAAGCGGTTCTAAAGGTTGCACGGTACTTTCTCTCCCTTCTTTTCTCTTGCTTCCACAATCAACCGCGTCAGCTTCACAGCCAGCGCCGACTCTTGCGGCGGGCAGCGGTCCGGCTTCCGGTTCTTGATGCAGCAGTCGATGAAATAGGCGATCTCCGCTTCGTAGCCGTCGCGCTGCGGCTGCGGCAAAGCGGTTTCCGTCCCATCGGCGGCGTACAGCGATGGCGGCTTCCCGGCGGAACTGTACTCGACCGTTCCACCCTCGCACACCACCGTGTATTCCATCGAGAACGGATAAGCCTTGGGATGGTGCCAGCCTCCGGTCACCACCACCGAACCGATCTCCGGGTAATACAACGTGGCCACGATGGTGTCCACGCCCTGCGGCAGGTTCACGTACCCGGTGGCTGAGACCGCCTCCGGCAGTCCGAACAGCCACAAGCACTGATCGATGTCGTGAATGAGCAGGTCGAACACGCCGCCGCCGCTTTGCAGCGGATCCGTCAGCCAGGCGCTCCAGCCGGGCGCCGCGCATCGGCGCCGGAACAAGGCGCTCCGCACCTGCCCCAGCATGCCGTTGCGCACCGCGTCAGCCAAAGCCAGATAAGCGGGGAAAAATCGCAGCACCTGTGCGGTCATCAGAATGCGGCCCGAGCTCTCGGCGGCGGCCAGCATCTGGTCGGCTTCCGCTCCCGTCAGCGCCATGGGCTTTTCCACCAGCACGTGTTTTTTCGCCTTCAACGCCGCCAGCGCGGCGGGCGCATGCAGATGGGTGGGCAGGCAGATATCGACGGCTTCGGCTTCGGGATCTTTCACTGCGTCTGCATAGTTTGAATACTTGCGGAAGGCCGAAAAATCCCACGCTGCGCCAACGGCGCCCAGATTCCCGCCCACCGCCGTCAAGTCGCCGCTCAACGCGCGCGGATCGTCGCTGGCCACCGCGACCACTTCAACCTCCGGAATGTTTCGCAGGGCTTTCAGGTGGGTGGCGCCCATGAACCCGAGCCCTATTACGGCAATTTTCATAGCAGAATTATCGTAACAGGAAGCAGCGGTCCGGAGCCGCCGGCGTTCCGCTCAGCACTCCTGGATGACTTGAAAACCCATCAGCCGGCTCATTTGTTGAACGGCGCGGGTGTAATCGCCAAACACGACCACCCGGTGAAGACCGCCGCTGAAGTTTTCCAGCATCTTGGCCGCATCCGCCACGCGGGTGCGGAATTTGGTGCGGCAGCCGCGCGGATCGTCCACGTTCCCCACCACCTGTCCGGTGGACAGAGCGAAGCGAGTCGCATCCAGGAATTTGCCGCACGTGACCGTGTCGCCGATCGGAACCAGCACCTGCATGGACACGCCCTTGTTGTCCTCCATGTGCGTGCGTACGATGTACGGCGCGCTGGGCCCCCCAACGCCCTGTAACGCCGTGGCAGACACGCAGTGTGCGTGAATGATCTCATTGCGGCTGGTGTCGAAGACCGGATCGGAAACGAAGCCCGGCTTGCCGGAAAAGGAAGTCAACAGAAGCTGCGTCATGGTGGAAAGCAAGTCTGCTTCGCAGACCCCGTACCGGCCCTCGTCATTGAGCTTGGAGAACGACACGCACGGGTAGGCGGGCAGATCCCCCCGCCGGAAGCCGCCCAGGCAGTCGATGGCGATAGCGTTGGCGCGCTCTTTGGCCAGAAGATTCGTAATCCCGATGTGTAGCCGAAGCGAAGCTTCAATATCGGGCTGCTTCGGCTCCACCACCCGTAAGGCGCTGCGCGTGAAGTCCTCCGCCGCCTTGCGCGCGGCGCGGCCGTCCGCTGCGTCGAACGCCGCCTTCAACTCTTGGTAGTCGACCAGCCGGATATCGGTGCCGTATTGCTTTTTGAACGCGTCCGCCGTGGCCGGCAGACTCGTTCCCGGCCTCATCAGCAGCACTTTGCTGTACCGCAAATGATGAATGCTGCGGAAGATGCGCATATAAGGGTCCAGGTCGCCGAACTCGCTCGTGGACAGCACGGCGGCTTTCTTCCCCTGGCGCATCCAGCCCGTGACTTCCACATAGGACCACCCGGAGTACGGGCGGGCAAACAACAGCATCGGGACTTGGATTTGCTGGAGCACCTTCAGCATCGGTCCCGTGCCCGAAGTCAGGTCGATCAGCAACACGCCGTCCACATCGGCCGTGAGCGCTTTCACCCAGGCTTGCGCATCCTCCGGTGTGCGCAGCAGCTCCCCGCCCGTCAGGCGCACCGCGCCCGCATGCTTTCGCTCCAACTCTGCCAGGCGCGCTTCCATCCCGCTCCTTTCCGCTTGCACATCCAGGTCGGGACGGGGCCAGGATGGCGTGGGTACTGCAATATAAACCCGCTTCACGTTGGCGGGCTCATCCCATGGCCCTTTCACCGCCGCCGTTGCCAGCCGGGGCAGCAGTACGCCGCCGATCGCGCAGCCGAACTCGCGGCGCGTGCATCTTGCCCCATTCTGCATGCTCACCTCCTGAATCCTAGCTGGAAAACGGAACGCCGCCTCGCGGAGCCGAAAGCGCACGGCCGTCCCGCTCTTCCGGCATCGTTCCCAAATCAGCCCTTATTTTACGTCGGGCTGCGCTCACATGTAAGGGGGAACCTCGATGCCGAGCACGCCCAGCGTCGCTTCCAACTGCGCCCGGAAGTAGTCGGTGAGCCACAGCAGGAACACGCGCCTCTCGGGATTCTCCTCCGCCAGCACCGGGTATTCGTGATAGAAGTTGTTGAACGCCTGAGCCAACTGAAACGCGTATTTGGCCACATGCGCCGGCTCGCCCGATTGAATGGCGCGCTCGACCGCCGTGTCCATCTTCGACGCCGCCAGCACAAGCTGCCAGGCGTCCTCGGAGGCGAGCTGGCGGCCCATGGCTTCACGGCTCAACGCCGCCGGAAAGTCGGGAAGCGTTTCGCCGCGCTCCTCCAGCTTGCGGATGATATTGCGCGCACGCACCGCCGCGTATTGCACGTAAGGCCCCGTCTCGCCCTCGAAACTCAGCGCCTCCTGAAAATCAAAGGCGATCACGGAATTGCGCGTGTACTTGAGCATGAAGTAGCGCAGCGCGCCGGCGGCGATCTGCGTAGCCACCCGCCGCCGCTCTTCCGGATTTGCGTCCGGATGGCGCGATTCCACTTCGCCCAGTGCGGTTTCTATCAGCTTGTCGATCAGGTCGTCGGCTTTCACGCCCAGACCCTTACGCCCCGACACCTCGACATAGGGACGTTTCTTGTCCTCTTCGGACAGCTCGATTCCAAGCTGCACGCAGGTGCGCGGCGAAAGCGCCACCATCTCATAGGCGAAATGGATCGACGCCTCGGCCTGCTCGTGGAAACCGAGGGCCCGCAGTCCCGCGGCCACCACGTCCTGCAAATAAGACTGCCGCGAATCGATCACGTTATAAACTCGGCTGGCGCGCCCAAACGACGGCGATTCGCCCGACGGCTCTCCGCTGGTGACCCATAGCTTGTGCCCGTTCGGATACACGCTGTGCAGGCGATAGTAAAAGTCCTTGCCCAGCAATCCGAACTTCCAGAGCTGGTACGCGATATCTTTTCCCACATAGGTGACCGTCCCGTTGGAACGGACGATCACCTTGCTGTCTTCTTCGCCCGCGTTTTCTGAAAAAGCGGCCCCGGGCATCACCCAGCAGCCCTTGTTCTTGCCCTCGGTTTCAAAATAGATGGCCCCCCGCTGCTTGAGCAGTTCAAACGCGGTGGCCCAGAATTGCAAGTGCAGGATCTCGCTTTCGCGCGGCAACAAATCGTACATCACATCCAGCCGCAGCATCGTCTTCAGGTGGCAATTCACAATGGCGTCGGAGACGATGTGACCCAGCTCGGCCAAGTCGCCTTCGCCTGCTTCAATGGCGTGCAGTGTTTCGGCTCGCCAGGCGGCGGCTTCGGGGTGCTCCCCGTAATGCGCCGAGATGCGCGCGTACAAGTCCCAGCACAGGTAATCAAATCTGCCGCTGGCAGCCAGCGCCTGCACTTCGGCGGGAGTCTTGCGCTCCAGGAAATGAAAACCCGCCACCACGTCGGCCACCTGAACGCCCGTATTATCGATGTAGTTCTGAACTTCGACGTGGTGACCCGCCCAGCGCAGCATACGGACAAAGGTGTCTCCTAGCACCGCGTTCCGCAGATGACCGATGTGCGCCGCCTTATTGGGGTTGATGTTGGTGTGCTCGACGATGATCTTGCCTTGCGCGCGGGCAGACTCTTTAGCCGGCGGCCGCAGCAGCATGTCGCCGTATAAGCCGCGGTCGAAGCGAACGTTGATATACCCGTTGCCCGCCACTTCCAGCGCCGCCACGCCCTCGATGCAACCGATCTGCTCAGTAATTTCCTGCGCGATGGCGCGAGGCGGCTTCTTCAGCGTGCGCGCCAACTGAAAGGCGCACGGAATCGCCAGCTCTCCAAAGGAGGACTGCTTCGGCTGCTCCAAAACCACCGGCGCATCCGCGCCGTAACGCGCGGCCAAATGCGCCGACACTGCGCTCAGAACACGTCTCTCAAAGAAGTGAAACACAAACCAAAAGTATAGCAACCGCCCCTTTTTTCATGACATCCTGAAGACAGTGACGCTCGACTACGAAAGCGCAATCCTTAATGTCTCGCTGCTGTGGATGCTCACCGTGCCCCACGAATTCGCGCACGCCTGGACCGCCGTCAAGCTCGGCGACGACACTCCGGCGCGCGAGGGGCGCGTGACCTTGCACCCGCTGGCGCATGTGGACTGGCTGGGCACAGTCATCCTTCCGGGTCTGCTGTCCCTGTTTTCGGGCGGTTTTCTGGGCTGGGGCAAGCCGGTGAATACCAATCCCTACAACCTGCGCGGCGGCAATCGCGGGCTAGCCTTGGTGGCTCTGGCGGGACCGGCCAGCAACATCCTCTTCGCCGTCATTTTGGCCGCCATCACCGTGGCCCTGATGCGCGTGGCGCCGGAGTACGCCGCGTTTCCCGCGCGCGGCGTTTACCTGAGCCTCTTTCTGGCGATGTTCAATATGATCCCGGTGCCGCCGCTGGACGGTTCCAAGCTCCTCCTTCTGGCCCGGGCTCCCACCGCTATCTATTACGAACTGGCGCGCGCCGGTTTCCTCATCCTGTTGGTCTTGATAACCGCCACCCCGCTGGGCAGGTGGCTGTCAGCCACCAGCTACCTGGGCGCCCACTTCCTGCTCAGCCTGTTCCGTTAGCCCGCTCCGCTGAAAATCCGGCGAAGCCGCGGCCGTACTTCCGGCGGGCCTCTTCGCCCATCCGGTCAATGAGGCCCGCCAGTTCCGCCAGTCGCCGGTCCAAACCAGGGTAGGCTCCCCAGAGGGGATGAACCACCGTTCCCACGATGGCCTTGCGCGGCGGTTGGTCCGCCGTGCTCCGTGCAGGCGGCGGCGCACCGCTCAGAACCGCTGCATCCAGAGCCGCCCAAACCAGCGCGGGCCGCCCCGCAAATTCCGGCCTGCCTCCCCATGAGCCGGCCTATTACCACGATAGGCGTACCGAAAGCTGCAACTCCCGCGAAGCGTTCGACTGTCCCCGTGTGTCGAGAATTCCGTCACCGCCGCCCACCGGGTTGTTGGGGTGATTGAACACGTTAAAGGCGTCCACCGTGAAGCGCAGTTCCACGCCTTCCCGGATCCGGATCCGCTTGAACAAGGAAGCATCCAGCCCCCACTGCCGCGGCCCTCCGATGTACTGGTTCACCCACGGGTGCAGATTGGGATTGTACGTGGTCCTCTGAATCACTCCGTTGTTCAGAGGGATCCACACCGTGTTGGTGTCCCAGTACGTCGAAACCACCGTGCCAGCCGGGGCGTTGGGCGGCATGGCCGTACTGCCCCAGGGAATCAGCGGGGTCACCGCCGGCTTGTAATCCGCAGGCACTCCCATCACTCCGTTCGGCTTCCCGTTCGCGTCCACGCTGTTGATCCTGTTAGACGGAATATAGCCGTTCCACCACAGGTAGCCCGGGTAGC
>Ga0272446_1002821_pt1 | contig 22958 bp, 19 predicted proteins | sample YNPCB0061_FD_194587 | JGI IMG/M metagenome (GOLD analysis project Ga0272446, IMG submission 194587) | Hot spring microbial mat communities from Yellowstone National Park, WY, United States - YNP-CB-006-1 | ecosystem: Environmental > Aquatic > Thermal springs > Hot (42-90C) > Sediment | place... | reverse complement strand
TCCGATGCCCGTTTTGCGCGGACGCACATTGAAGATGCCGAAACCTCGAAGTTCGATCCGCTCCCCTTGGGCGAGGGCGCGTTTCATGCTCTCGAACACGGTTTCCACGGCCATTTCCGCCTTGGTTTTCGTAATTCCGGTCCGGTTGACAACCTCATTGATGATGTCGAGTTTGATCAAGCTACCCTCCTCGGACAGAGCTTGGGGATTGTCGGCAAACTTCATGATAGGATTGAAGTTACAGGCTTGTCAAGCTCCGCCTGACAATTCCCGCTGGGAGGGACCCCCGATCATGGCTGCCGACAGCGCCGAATTCCGCCGCACTTGCGCCAAATTCGCCACCGGAATCGCCGTACTCACGGCGGTGGATGCCACCGGCGCACCTCTCGGTATGACGGTCAATTCGTTCACCTCCGTTTCGCTGGATCCCCCCTTGGTGCTGGTTTGCATCGAACGGCAAGCCGGCATTCTCGCCGCCCTCGAATCCGGGGGCTATTTTGGCGTCAGCGTGCTGAACGAGACGCAGAAGCACCTTTCGGTGCAATTCGCCCGCAAAGGCGACCGTTTCGACGGCGTGGCGTGGATCACCGGGCGCACCGGGGTTCCCCTTCTGCGCGACGCCATCGCCACTTTTGAGGCCAAAATCGTCAAAAAAATTGCTGCTGGAGACCACTACATCGTGATCGGCGAGGCGCTCCACCTGTCGGCAGCCGAAGGACGCCCGTTGATTTTTTTCGACAGCCGCTACCAGACCCTGGGTTAGAAAAAGGCCGACAAGCGGGGCGTTCCTCGCGATTTTCAGCCCAGCTTCTTGAAATACGCCGCCACGGCTTCCATGCCCTTGAAAAGATTCGGGATATGGAACTTTTCGTTGGGGGCGTGCAGGTTATCGTCCGGCAAGCCGAAGCCCATCAATACGCTAGGGATGCCCAGGTGCTTGTCAAAGAGTCCCACAATCGGGATGGATCCACCCGAACGGATGTACACGGTCTGGCGGCCGAAAGTCTCGCTCAGCGCCTCGGCTGCGGCGGCGATGAAAGGATTTTCCGGGTCAACCAACGACGGCGCAGCGCCATGGATCGTCCGGTATTCGGCGCGCACCCCCTTGGGTTTGACGGCGGAGACAGCGCTGGCCAACTGCGCCGATGCCTGCTCCGGCGTCTGATCGGCTACCAGCCGCATGGAAATCTTGGCCAGCGCACGGGCGGGGATTACGGTTTTGGCGCCCTCGCCGACGAATCCGCCGCGGATGCCGTGCACCTCCAAGGTCGGCCGCGCCCAGACCCGCTCGAAAACCGAATAGCCAGGCTCGCCCACCAGTTCGTCCACGCCGACTTCCTTACGCTTGTACTCCTCCTCGTTGAAAGGCAGGCGGCGCCAGGCTTCCAGCTCCTTCTCGCTCGGCTTGCGCACCGGGTCCAGGAAGCCCGGGATCCGAATGCGCCCCTCGCGATCTTTCAGCGCGGTCAAGATTTCGGCGATGGCCATGATCGGGTTCGGCGCAACCCCGCCATACACGCCCGAATGCAGGTCGTGGTCGGCTCCCTCCACCACCAGCTCGCCATAGACGATGCCGCGCAGCCCCACGCACAACGTCGGCAGTCCCGGCGCAAACAATTCCGTATCGCAAATCAGGGCCGCATCGGCCTTAATCCGCTCCGGCTTGGAGGCTACATAGCCGGCGATATGTCCGCCTCCCACCTCCTCCTCGCCTTCCAGCAGAAACTGCACGTTCATCGGCAACCTGCCTTCGACCTGCAAGAAGTACTCGACCGCCTTCATGAGGATCCAGGTCTGGCCCTTGTCGTCGGAGGCGCCGCGGGCGAAAATGTCCTCGCCGCGGATCTCCGGTTCAAAGGGGGGAGATTTCCATTCCTCCAGCGGGTCCGGCGGCTGCACGTCGTAGTGGCCGTAAAGCAGAAGTGTCGGCTTTCCGGGCGCGTGCATCCAGTCCCCGTACACCAGGGGGTTGCCGGCGCCCTCCAGCAGTTCGACGTTTTCGACGCCGGCGGCTTTCAGGTTCGCGGCGGCGAACTCCGCCGCACGCCGCACGTCCGCCTGATGCTCGGGCAGGGTGCTGATGCTAGGAATGCGCAGAAACTCGATGAGCTCCGCCAAGATCCGTTCTCGATTTTGTTCAAAGTAGGTCACCCCCCTATTTAACGCTAAAATGGAGGCAGACGCCCACAGCCATATCTGGGGAATCGACACCAACATGCCAACCAACCGACTCAGCCGCGAGAAGAGCCCGTATCTGCTCCAACATGCCCACAATCCCGTGGACTGGTTTCCCTGGGGCGAGGAAGCTTTCGAGACCGCCCGCCGTGAGGACAAGCCCATCTTTCTCTCGATCGGCTATTCCACCTGCCACTGGTGCCATGTCATGGAGCGCGAGTCGTTCGAATCGCACGAGATCGCCGAAATCTTGAACCGGGAATTCGTTCCCGTGAAAGTGGACCGCGAGGAGCGGCCGGATGTCGATCGCGTGTACATGACTTACGTCCAGGCGGCGACCGGTGGCGGCGGCTGGCCGATGTCGGTGTGGTTGACGCCCGAACTGCATCCGTTTTTCGGCGGCACCTACTTCCCGCCGGACAACCGCTATGGGCGCCCGGGTTTCAAAGTCATCCTCGAAGCCATCGCGCAAGCCTGGCGCGCAGACCGCGAGCGCATCGAATCCTCCGGCCGGGAAGCTGTCGAACAGTTGCGCCGCTATGGCGAGCTGTCCGGCCAGGGTCCTCTATCGCCCCAGGTATTGGACGCCTGCTGGTTCACCGCCCGCCGCGTCTTCGACGCTGAATTCGGAGGGTTCGGCGATGCGCCCAAGTTTCCCCGGCCGGCGCTCCACAATTTTCTGCTCCGCTACGCCTGCCATACCGGAAATCCCGAGCCGGTCCAAATGGTGGCCCGCACGCTGGAACGCATGGCGCGCGGCGGCATCCATGATCACTTAGGCGGCGGCTTCCACCGTTACTCGGTCGATGAGCGGTGGTTTGTTCCGCACTTCGAGAAGATGTTGTACGACCAGGCTCAACTTGCCGTCTCCTATCTGGAGGCGTTTCAGCTCACCCGGCGGCCGCTTTTTGCAAGCGTGGCGCGTGGCGTCCTCGACTATGTCCTGCGCGATATGACGGACGCCGAAGGCGGCTTCTACTCCGCCGAGGACGCCGACAGCGCGCCGCACGATTCGCCGGAGTCCGAGAAGCGCGAAGGCGCGTTTTATGTCTGGAACTGGGAAGAGCTCCGGCAACGGCTGGGAGACGAGGAAGCTGCACGATTCGCCAAGCACTATGGGGTGGAGGTCGAGGGGAATGTAGTGCAGGACCCGCATGGCGAATTCATCGGGCAGAACATTCTCTATGAACGGGAACCGTGCAGCGACGCCTCCCTCGAGCGCGCCAAAGGGATTCTGCTGGCAGCCAGGAACCAGCGCCCGAAGCCTCACCGGGACGACAAGATCCTTACTGCCTGGAACGCGCTGATGGTTTCCGCCTTCGCCAAAGGCGCCCAAGTGTTAGGCGAAGAACGCTACGCCCAGGCTGCCCTCCGGGCGGCCGATTTCCTCCTGTCGCGCATGTGGAATCCGGCGACAGGCCGGTTGCTGCGGCGCTACCGCCAAGGCGAAGCTGCCATCGCCGGGTTTCTCGACGACTATGCCTTCTTGGTCCTCGCCTTGATCGATTTGTACGAAACGGATTTTAACCTGCGCTGGCTGGAATTCGCCGTGGCCGTTGCCGAGTCCATGATCCGCCGTTTTGAAGACCCCTCCGGCGGGGCGTTTTTTAGTGCGCCTCCGGAGGACAGCGCGTTAGTGTTGCGCCTAAAAGATGACTACGACGGCGCCGAGCCCTCCGGCAACTCCGCCGCCGCCCTGGCGCTGCTCCGGCTGGCTGAATTCACCGGCAGGGCGGATTTCCGCCGCTCGGCGCACAGAACGCTGGAAGCCTTCGCTAAGCGCCTGACGGAGCTGCCCTTCAGCCTGCCGCAGATGTTGGTTGCTTACCAACTGTCCCTCGCCCCGCCTCAACATGCCGTGCTGACGGGCGACCGGGCGGACGCCGCGGTCCAGTCCATGCTGCGCCGTTTGCACGCAGAGTTCGCCGTCCACCGGACGTTAATTCTGCTGGACACCGAACCGGCCCGCGAACGCTTCGCCGAATGGCTGCCCTTCACCCGCGAAATGCGGCCCTTGAACGGCCGTCCGGCGGCTTACATCTGCCGGAACTGCGCCTGCGATCTGCCGGTGACTGACCCAAACCAAGTTACAATGGGCAGGCAGCCCTTTACTCTGGAGGAATAAATGGAAAGACCAGGAGCCATCACTCTCAAAGGCAATCCTTACACCTTGATCGGACCCGAGCTGAAGCCTGGGGACGCCGCTCCCGACTTCGAGGCCGTCGACACTACTCTGAAAGCGGTAACCCTGGCCGACACCGGCAATAAGGTGCGGATTTTCAGCGTCGTGCCGAGCCTCGACACTCCGGTATGCGACATGCAAACCAAACGCTTCAACGACGAAGCGGCCAAGATGCCGGAAATCGAGGTCTACACCATCAGCATGGACCTGCCTTTCGCTCAGCGGCGCTGGTGCGGCGCTTTCGGCGTGGACAATGTGAAAATGCTCTCCGACCACAAGACGGCTTCCTTCGGCCAGGCGTACGGAACGCTGATTAAAGAGCTGCGCATCGAGTGCCGCGCCATCTTTGTCCTTGACGGCAACAACGTCATCCGGCACGCCGAATACGTCAAGGAGGTCACCGACCATCCGAACTATGACGCCGCGCTGGCGGCGGCCAAGGCGCTAGCCGGCTAACCCGGCGTTCCACAATGCATCAGCCGCGCTGAGAGCTTCCGTCAAAACGGCGGACGGCTCCCGCGCTTCGGCGCGCACTACGCGAATAGGCCCGGGACCGGTGGGGCGCCAGCGCGCAAACATTCGTTCGGAGGGGTACCCCGCAAAGACGCTTACCAGCGGGGTCCCGCAAGCCGCGGCGACATGCTGCCCGGCGGAATCGTAACCGAAATACAGGCGGCTGCGGGCGATGAGCGCGGCAAAAGGCGCGAAGGCGCCGTCCCACACCCGAACGCTGTCCCCGAGACCCGCAACCGCTGCCTCCACCCGTGCGGCTTCTTCTCCGCCGCCGCCCTTATCTACCCATACCACCACACCTTCCCGTAGCAACCCGCGCACGGCGCGCCGTTCAAACGGGCCGGGCAAGCGCTTGCGCGGGTTGTCGCCCACGCCAAAACTGACGGTTATGATGCGCGCATCTCCGATTTCCATGCGTGCCGCCGGGGCGATGTAAGGGGCGCCCGGAACGCCAAAAGTCTCCTCCGCCCACCGCGCCGCCAGTTTTGAAAGCGGCTCCGCGGAATCGCCGCCGTAGGCTCGGCTTTCGAAGAAGTAATAATTATGTTCGGGACACACCGGCAGCAGCCCGAGCTGCGTCAGGCGCGAGTCGGGGTCCACCACGACGGGCTCTGCTGCTTCGATCGCCTCGCGTAAGGCTTGTCCCGCCGCCAGACGCTCGCGCAAGGTTGCCTGCCGCCCGTAGGAAACCGGCAAGTGCTTCAAACGGGGGTCGCTTTCAAATAACTCCCAATTCTTGCGCGGACCAGCCAGAACGAGTTCGGCTTTGGGGAAGCGGCGTTTGAGGGCATCGACAATCACGCTCGTCACCGCTACGTCCGCTCCCAAAGTGACGCGGCTGAGCACCACCACCGCCTTCGGGTCCGGCCCGGCGAAGCGGCGCGCCGTCCGCACGCGCTCATACCGGGCGGCGAGCTCGTTTTCCCCGTATTCCGGCAGCGCCGCCGCAATCACTCGCGCAAACATGCCGGCGTAAGCGGAGCTGAGGTGGGGTTCGAACCGGTCCGCCAGTTGTTCGGCCAGGATGCCGAATAAGGCGCGTGCGGCTTCTGAGGCCAAATCCTCGCGTGGGTCGAGCGCCTGGGCGGCCAGCGCATCCAGTGGCGCCGTCCGCCAGCGCCCATCCCGCAGGCAGCCGTCCAGCAGCTCCCGGGCCAGTTCTTCAGGGCGATGCTGGAAAGCCGGGCCGCTCACCGCCTTCCGGCCTCCCATCCATTCGCTAGACGTTGCGGCCCGATGGGAAAAGCGGCGCCCGCTCCATTATTCAGCAAAATACTTGCCAACCAGCAGCTCCAGCTTTTGCCTGGTTTCCGGGGGCACCGCCGCACGATCGGTGATCAGCGCGTGCGCCAGCGCGGAACCGCACCGGCACTGCCTCGCTTCGGGCATCCTCTGTACGGCGCTCCGCACCACTCGCGCCGCATTTTCGGCGTTTTTCTGGAGCGTGGCGATGATCTGTTCCACCGTCACCGCATCGTGATCCGGATGCCAGCAGTCATAATCGGTCACCATCGCCACGGTGACGTAACAGATCTCCGCCTCCCGCGCCAGCTTCGCTTCCTGGAGGTTGGTCATGCCGATGACGTCCATGCCCAGCGAGCGGTACACGTTGGACTCGGCTTTGGTGGAAAACGCCGGTCCTTCCATGCACAGATAGGTGCCGCCCTTCTTGGCGCTCACGCCCTCGGCCGCGCACGCCTCAAACACCACTTCGCTGAGCTGCGGGCACACCGGCTCGGCGAAGCTGATGTGCGCTACCAGACCTTCACCGAAAAACGTGGACGTGCGGTTGCGGGTGCGATCAAAAAACTGGTCGGGAATCACGAAGTCCAGGGGTTTGTGCTCTTCCTTTAGCGACCCTACCGCGCTCAGCGAAATAATGCGCTCCACGCCCAACCATTTGAAACCGTATATATTCGCCCGGTAGTTCAGCTCCGAGGGCGACAGGCGGTGCCCACGCCCGTGCCGCGCCAGAAACGCGACCTCCTTGCCCGCCAACTCCCCCACCACGTATGCGTCGGATGGCGCCCCCCAAGGCGTATCCACCGTCACCTCCCGGTCCTTTTCGAAACCGGGCATGGCGTACAGCCCGCTTCCACCGATGATTCCTATCTTTGGCCTCACGTTCCTGTCTCCGGCGCTGTCAGACGATTTCTTCCTTTTTGGGATCCCACCGCACGGTCCGCCCTAGCCGGTAGCTGTCCACGGCCATGCGGCAGGCAATCGAGACGCGGAAGCCGAGCTCAAACGGGCAGTTCGGCTCCTTGCCAGTGCGGATGCAGTCCAAGAAGTTCTGCATGTGTGCGCCAGGAGGCGTCTTGGTCTGCCCAGTCACCTCCTGCCCGTCCTTGCGGTTCACCTTCTGCGGCGAATAGCGGATCTGTTGGCCCTTCCAGATGGTTCCGTCGGTGCCCAGCACGTATTCTTCGACGCCCAAATGGTTGTTCCCGAAGCCGGAATCCCAACTGAACAGAAGCTCCTCTTCGTGCTCCATCGAGCAATTCATAGTGTCGGGCACCTCGCGGCCGTCCTTCCACAAGTAAACCCCGCCGGTCATGGTGACGGCTTTCGGAATCTTCAAGCCCATCAGCTTATACCAGAACGACAACTGGTGGCACATGTTTTCATACACATTGCCCCCCGAGTAATCCCAGAAAAAGCGCCAGTTAATGTAACGGTTGGGATCGAAATCCCGCTTTGGCGCTTCGCCGAGAAACGAATTCCATAGGATGTTTTCCGGCGTCATGTCGGGATATACCGGCCGCGACCACTGCGGCTTGCCGTGCGGCGTATTGCGGTACATGTGCGCGTGGATCGCCGTGATCTTGCCCATCCAGTCCTTCTGCCCCAGGAAGTTGGCGGCGTCGGTCACCTGCCCGCTGGAACACGACTGATGGCCGATCTGGACCGTGAGCTTGCTGGCGCGCTGATAAGCGGAGCGCATCTTCTTCGCATGCTCCACAGTGAAGGCCATGGTCTTTTCCTGATACACGTGCTTGCCGGCCTGGAGGGAGGCGACGAAGTGCTCGCAGTGCAAATGCTGGGGCGTGGCGATGAGCACGGCATCGATGGACTTATCGTCCAGCAGATATCGGTAGTCCAAATACGTCTTGGCGTTCGGAACCAGGCGTTTGGCGTCCTCCAGGCGCCGGGTGTAAATGTCGGCGAAGGCGACAAATTCGGTGTTCGGGCAGGCGATGGCTTCCCTTACCAGTTCCATTCCTCGGGCGCCGGGACCGATAATGCCCAAGCGGATGCGGTCGTTGGCGCCCAACACCGAGGCGGGTGCGGCCAGACCCCCGGCCAGACCCGAGGCGAACTTCCCAATAAAGTTGCGTCGTGAATCCATGGAAATGACCCTAAGGGATTGCTGTGGTTCAGGCAAACTGCAAAACCTGATTCTACCACCGCCGCGCGGGCGCTACGATTCCACCGGCAGCTTATCCAGCCGGTCCGCCCCCGTAAGAGCCTGCCGGATCGCCTGCCAGCGGTCCTCGCCCATCCGCAGGAAAGCCTCCACCACGCGGGGATCGAACTGCGTTCCCGCGCAGCGCCGGATCTCGGCGCATGCTGCTTGGTGCGTCAGCCGCCCGCGGTACGGACGGTCGGAGGTCATGGCGTCATAGCTATCCACCACCGAGAATATGCGGGAGCCCAGCGGGATGCGCTCGCCCTTCCAGCGCACCGGATATCCGGTTCCATCGTAGTTGGCATGGTGCGCCAGCACGATTTCGGCGGCGGGGCGGAGACTTTCCACAGCCTGCAAAATTCGGTAGCCGATTTGGGGATGTTTTTGCATTTCTTCCCGTTCGGCTTCGTTCAAATCCCCCGGTTTTGTCAAAATGGCGTCCGGAATGCCAATTTTACCCACGTCGTGCAACAGGGCCGCTTTCCGCAAAACCTCCAGCGCGTCGCCGCTCAATCCCATCTCTCGCCCCAGCAAAACGGCAAACTCGCTGACGCGTTTGGAATGGTGCAAGGTCTCACGCTCGCGCGCGTCCAGAACCGCCACCAACAGCTCTAGCGTTTCCTGCGTCGCAGCTTGAAGCCGCTCTTTGAACCGCAGAATCTCCGCGGACCGCTGGTGCTCGGCAATGCGGGCGGACAGGCGGTCTTCCCGGCGCTGCAAGGCTTGTTCGACAGCGCGCAGAAGCTGGTCCGCCTGTACGGGCTTCACCAGATAATCGTGCGCGCCGAGCTTCATGGCGCGGACCGCCATGGGAAGATCCTCACAAGCTGTCAAAACCACCACGGCGGTGTCGTCCCCCCGCGCCACAACCCGCTCCAGAAGCTGCATGCCGGACACGTTCGGCATCCTCAGATCGGTGAGCACCAAGTCGACAGGCTCATCTTCGAGTCTGGCCAGCGCCTCCGCGCCACTCGACGCTTCGAGCGTCCCATATCCCGATTCCCGAAGAAGCGCGTTCAACACGCTTCGGACAGGCGCTTCATCGTCGACAATCAGAATGCGGTTTCCGGTTCGGCTCATCGCGGGCCCGCAAGCTCAGACTATCCCGGCGGCTGCGGTAAGCGTAAGCTCCCAGAGGATCCGCTTAAGCGCCGGGTGCTTGCGCTTCAACTGAAATCTATCACAGCTCGATAAGAAAAGCCAGAAAATTCCTTCAATTACAGAAAAAAATTCGACCCGGGACGCTCCCGTGAGTACAGGTTGTACTAGACGTCCTAGAACGACCGCCGCCCGTTTCCCGCGGCGCCCCTTCCTGAGGCAGAATGGAAGGCGATGCGCACCGAGCGACCGGAGAAGGCGCAAGATCTGGCGGCTGTGCTCAAACAGGCGGCGGACCGGGGCTGCCCGCTGTCCATTCAGGGAAACGGGACCAAAGCGCCATGGAGCCGCCGCGCCTCGACGGCGGATCTGGCTGTCACAACGTCCGGGCTGAACCAAGTGCTGCGTTACGACCCCAAGGACTTGACCATCAGCGTGCAAGCCGGAATCGCATTCGCGGAACTTTCCCGTCTCATCGCCGCCGACGGGCTCATGCTTCCGCTCGATCCCCCGTTTTACGAAACCGCCACCGTGGGAGGCGTGGTGGCTTGCAACTCCAGCGGACCGCGCCGCCGCCAGTACGGGACTGCCCGGGACATGGTCATCGGCATGCAGCTTGCCACCATGGCAGGTCAACTGGTGGACTGCGGGGGCATGGTGGTGAAAAACGTCGCCGGACTGGACATCGCCAAGTTGATGATTGGCTCCTACGGCACGCTGGCGGCTCTGGCTTCGGTAAACTTTCGCCTGTTCCCCGCACCCCGCGGTTCGCGGTCTTTCGCCCTGGAGTTCGCCTCCGCGAGCGAAGCCGCCCGGCGCCGAGACGAGATTCTCGGTAGCGTGTTGCAGCCATGCGCCATCGATCTGCTGAACCCCGCCGGCGCGCAGCGGTTGGGACGAGAGGGCTGCCTTCTGTTGATCCGCGCCGAAGGCGTGGAAGCGGTTCTTGATCGTTGGAGCCGTGAGATGCAACCCGCCGAGCAACTCGAGGGCGAGCCCGAAGCGGCGCTTTGGCGCAGCATCCGGGAGTTCGTGCCCGAATTCTTGGCCCAGCAGCCGGCGGGCGTGGTTGCGCGGGTGTCGTTTACTGTGTCGGAAACGGGTGCGGTTCTTGCCTCCACCGGCCATCCCGCGCTGGCGCGTGCAGGCAACGGAGTGGCGTTCCTGTGTTTTCCATCGGCTGCGGAATATCTTGCTTGGAAACAAGACAACGCAGGACAGCCCTGGAAGCACGTGGTCGAGTTTGCAAGTCCGGAAGCCGCCGCCGGGCTGGATCTTTGGCCCGATCCCGGACCGGATTTCACGCTGATGGAGCGGCTCAAAGACCTTTTCGATCCCAAGCGTCTGCTTAACCCCGGGAGGATGTATGGGCGCTTCTGACACCGCAGCAAGAAGTGAGGCTGCGCCCCGTCTATTCGATCTCGACCGTTGCATCCACTGCGGATTGTGCCTTAACGCCTGCCCCACCTACCGGGAGCTTGGCTGGGAAATGGATTCCCCGCGCGGGCGGATCCGCCAGATGGTGCATGTGGCCGAAGGCCGTAGAAGCGTGGACGCCGCCTACATTCGGCATATCGACCTGTGCCTCGCCTGCCGGGCCTGCGAGACGGCGTGTCCCTCGGGCGTACAATATGGGCGGCTTATCGAAGCCGCACGGGCGCAGGTGCAGAGGGTTCGACGGCGCCCGCTTTTGGTGCGCTGGTTGCTGCGTTTCGTGTTTTCCCGCCTGCTGCCCTCGCGCGTATGGCTGCAAGTCGCGGGTGCAGCCCTCTATCTCTATCAAATTAGTGGACTTCAGAAGGCGGTTCGCGCTTCCGGCCTCTTGCGGCTGTTTGGCCGGCTCTACTACATCGAGGCGCTGGCGCCCGCGGCTCAGGCGCCGTTTTTCTTTCGCCACATCGGCAAGGTCTTTCCGGCGCAAGGAGAGACCCGCTACCGGGTGGCGTTTTTAGCCGGCTGCATCGCCAACGTTAGCTTCGCACGGTTGAATGAGGCCACCGTCCGTGTGCTCCAGGCCAACGGCTGCGAAGTCACGATCCCGGGCGAGCAGACCTGCTGCGGGGCTCTGCATGTCCACTCCGGCTGGCGGGAAGAAGCTCAGCGGCTGGCGCGGCGCAATATCGACGCGTTTCTGCCCGGCGGATTCGACGCCATCATCACGAATGCCGCAGGCTGCGGGTCCACGTTGAAGGAATACGGCGAACTGCTGGAGGATGACCCTCACTACGCCGCGTCTGCCCGCCGCTTTGCCGGTCTGGTGAAGGACGTCAATGAATTCCTGGCGTCGATCGAATTGAACCCCAACATGGGACGTGTGGAAGCCGTTGTAACCTACCAGGACTCTTGCCACCTGGCTCACGGCCAGCGCGTTCGGACACAACCCCGTGGTCTGCTGCGCCGGGTCCCGGGTCTGGTTTTCCGCGAGATGCCCTTGTCCGACTTGTGCTGCGGCAGCGCGGGCATTTACAACGTGGCGCAAAATGAGATGGCCATGCGGATTTTAGAGAAGAAAATGGCCCAAATTCGACTCACCGGCGCCGAAATCATCGCCACCGCGAACCCCGGCTGTCTGTTGCAATTGGAAGCGGGCGCGCGGCTGTTCGGCCATGGCCAGCGGGTGATGCACGTCGTCGAGATCCTGGATGCGGCCTACCAGAACGCGCCGCGCGGCTGAGCCGCTCTATCGAACCGCCATCACCACCCCAGGTTGGCTGGACTTGCCGCCGATGGTGACCACCACGGGAACCGCGTCACCCACCGGGGTGGCCGCCGGGACCTGGGCATTGATCTGAAGCAGGCCCGCCACCATGCCCGGCGCGGCGCCGGCATAATTCACCGTTGCATCGCGCCCGCCGATTTGCACGGTGACGCGGTCGCGCGGCCGCGGCAGTTGAACGGTCGCACCGGTGGCCAGCAGCCCGTTCTGGCCGGGCGGGTTGGTTTGACCCTCGCCGGTCACGAAAATCATTACCCAACTGCCCCTGGCGGCGCGGTTGGCTGCGCTGTTCACCGTCCATTTGGCCGGATCCGGATCCCAGTTGATGATGGCCCCAAGGCCCTTGCCGGACATGTCTTGGGTGAAAATGCCCGGCGCGTTGGCGGCCACATCGAGAGTCACCACCTGCGAAAGCACCCCGTTATATTCCACGCGCAGATTCGTAGTGGTCTTACCAGCCACCTCATAAGGCACGATGGCGCTCACTTGGGTATCGGAAGTGGCGATAATGGGCGCCGGAATGTCGTCGAAAAGAACGCGGGTTCCGGCGACGGCGCTCGCCAGCCGCCTTCTGTCGTCGGTGAGCTGGTATGAGGCCGTTTTCTTGGGGCCTAAACCCTGGCCAAAGATCGTAATAATCTCGCCGGGCGCCACCGGACCGCCCAGGAAGCTGGCGGCGTTGACTACGCCGTCCTTAGAGACCGACGGTCCCCCGGGCGCCTGAACCACGCGGAATTCCTGGCCCCCCACCAAAATGGAAGCCACCCGCTCCTTGTCGAGGGGGTTAAATTCGGCCCGGTAATTCACGCTACCCGATCCGCCCACGCTGGCGAAGGAAACAATCGTCAGCCACTCGGCTGTGCTTTCAGGGTTCCAGTCACAGCCCTCGCTGGTGGTCACCCGGAAGACGCCCGTGCCTCCCGTGCCCCCCACCCGTCCGGAATCCGGCGCGACCGCATACGAGCAACCCTTTCCAGCTTGAGACACCGCGAATACCGACCCGCTCACGGAAATCACGGCCGAACGGCTCTGTGTGTTCGGGTTTTCCCGCACCGTGTAACGCAGCGTTCCGTCACCGGCGCCGCCCGCGGGCGGCGTTAAAACGATCCAGGAAACCGGAGTCGTGGCGCTCCACTCACAATTCGAGGAAACTTGGATGATCCCGGTTCCGCCCGAAGCGTTAAAAACGCCAGACGAGGGAGAGAAGGAGAGCGTACAGGCGGCGCCCAACTGGGTGATCGTGAAGATCGCTCCGCCCACCGTCAAGGTCGCGGTACGCGTCTGCGCCGTAGGGTTCGGGTCCACCCGGAAAGCGATCTCTCCGCTCCCTTGCCCGCCGTTTCCGGCAGTCACCACCACCCACGGCGCGCTGGCTGCGGAGGTCCAGGAACAGGATTCCGGAATATCGACTAGCACCGACGCCGTGCCGCCCGAGGCAGGGAGCTCAGTTCGGTACTGCGACAGGCGTGCCTGACACGCCTGCCCCGCTTGTGCAACCGTGATATTGAATCCGGAGAGGCTGATAAACGCGGTACGCGCAGCGCCGGAGGGGTTCGGATCCACGGTGAAGCTGGCGGAACTGTTGCCCGTCCCGGAAAGAGGGGGCGCCAGCCGAATCCACCCCGCCCCCATGGTGGACAATGCCCAAGGGCACCCTGCCGACTCGATCGTGAAACTACCCGTGCCCCCGTTCGGACCAAAGCTGAACGTGGACGGCGTGGCCGTCGGGTTGCAAGAGATCCCGTCCTGAGCGACAGCGACGTTGATCCCAGCAATGGTCAAGCGGGCGCTACGAGGAGGCCCGTTGGCATTCGAGGCTACCGAATAGTTCACCGTACCGTTCCCATTGCCGGAGGCTCCGGAGGTCACCGTCAGCCATGATGCGCTGCTGGCTGCCGTCCAGGTGCAGCCCGTGGGCGCTGTCACCCCGATGCTGCCGCTGCTGGCGAAGTACGGCGCCGCAATGGATGTGGTGGTGAGGGTATATGTGCAAGATCCGGTCTCCTGGTTGATCTGTATAGCAATGCCGCCCACAGTGATCGTCCCGCTCCGCGCCTGGCCAGTGGTGTTGGACGCCACGGAGTAGTTGAATGAGCCGGAGCCCGACCCAACCGCCGCACCGCTGATCGTAATCCAGCTTGAATCACTGGATGCCTGCCAGGGACAACCCGTCCCTGTCGTGACCGAGATGGAACCCGTGGCGCCCGTGCTCGGGATGCTCACCTCAGTCGTCGAAACCGAGTACGTGCAAGCCCCTCCAGCCTGGCTCACGCTGACTGGAACTCCCCCAACCAAAAACGTGCCCGAACGGGAGCTGGGGCTATTGTTCGGCGCAATGCGATAACCCACCGTCCCGTTTCCGGTCCCACTGGAGCCGAAAGTGACGGTAACCCAGCTTGGCAGGTTTGTGACGCTCCACGGGCAGCTTTGATCGCTCGGGGTCACCGCCAGTTGCCCCAAAGTCTCCGTCGCCGGGGCGTCAATCGAAGTAGGACTCACCGAATAGGTGCACGGCGCCCGCTGCACAACGTTGAACGTCAAGTTGCCGATGGTGATGACGTCATTTCGCTGCGGACCGGTATTCGGCGCCACCTGATAACTCACGGTTCCGTTGCCCGTTCCGCTGGCGCCGGCAGTAATCGTGATCCACGATGCCGCCGTCGAAGCCGTCCACTGGCATTCGGAAGCCGAAGCAGTGATGGAAATGTTCCCATTGCCCCCGGCAGAGTTGAACGTTGCGCTTGAACTTCCAGTGGAAAACGAGAGGCTGCACGAAGCGCCTGCCTGCGTCACCGTGTAGGTCTGATCGCCGTGGGTGATGGTTCCGACTCGGGGATTGATCGAAAAATTCTGCTTGACCGTGTAGCCAAAGCTGCCGCTTCCGGTTCCACCGCCGAATGAGATCGTGATCCAGTCCACATTGCTAACGGGCAGCGGGCGGACGCAGCTTGGATGGCTGGCTGTCACCGTCACCGTGAAATTGCCGCCGCTGGCCGAGGGAGTTCCCGAGGCGGGACTGAAAGTGAACGTGCACGGCGTCTGCGCCATGCTGGGGTTGGCCGAGGCTGCCAGAATTAAAGTAAAAAGAACGGCTGACCAAACGACCGGCCGGCAATACACATGACTCTCCTTCAGGTAATGTAACCCATTTGACGCAGGATAGTTGTTCGGCGATTAACGGATTGTGGTTACAATCGTTTAGCGGCATCCATGGCGACTCTTGATTTCGTGTTCTTCGATGCCGGCGGAGGGCACCGCGCCGCCGCCCAAGCCCTCCGCCTCGCCATCCAGCTCCAGAAACGGCCGTGGGAGGTGCGTCTGGTGAACCTCCAGGAGATTCTGGATCCGATCGATATCTTTCGCAAGCTGACCGGGGTGCGGCTCCAGGATATCTACAACACTTTGCTCAAGAAGGGGTGGACGCTGGGAGCAGCCCAGTTGCTGCCGCTGATGCATTCGATCATCCGGCTTTATCACAGGCGCCAGGTTGAGATCCTAGAGCAATATTGGCGGCAAGCCCGGCCCGATTTGGTGGTTTCCCTCATTCCGAACTTTAACCGGGCGCTATTTGACAGCCTGCTGCGGGCGTTGCCGAAGACGCCGCTGGTGACTGTCCTCACCGATCTGGCCGACTATCCGCCGCATTTCTGGCTGGAAGCGCAAGATCAATGGGTGGTTTGCGGTACGGATCGGGCGGTGGAGCAGGCGCGCCGGACCGGTATTCCGGCCGAAAAGATTTTCCGGGCTTCCGGTATGATTCTCCACCCGCGGTTTTATGAGCCGCAGGCCGGTGACCGGAAAAGCGAACGGGAGCGCTTGGGTTTGCTAGCCGGGCGTCCCACGGGACTGGTGCTTTTCGGCGGACAGGGCTCCCGGGTGATGGAGGAGATCCTGCTCAGACTGGATGCCTCCGGATTGGAGCTGCAACTCATCATGATTTGCGGTCATAACGAGCGGCTGGCTGCCCGCCTGCGTTCTCGCCGCACCCGTATCCCCGTATTCGTCGAGGGATTCACAGACCAAGTGCCCGCCTACATGCGCTTAGCCGACTTCTTCATCGGAAAGCCTGGTCCGGGCAGCATAAGCGAAGCCCTGGCTATGGGGCTGCCGGTGATTGTGCAAAGAAACGCCTGGACGCTGCCTCAGGAGCGTTTTAACACGGAATGGGTGCGGGAGAATGGGTTCGGGCTGGTGGTGCACAGCTTCCGAGAGATCGAACGGGCCGTGCAGAACCTTCTAGATCCAGTTGTTTTTCAACAACTTAAGGACAAAGTGGCCTCCTATCGCAACCGCGCGGTTTTCGAGATTCCGGACTTTCTCAACCGGGTGCTGGAAACGCCCCGCTGAGGCGGTAAAGGGTCCCTCGGGGCTTGCCAGTCACGCAATTGTTATCGTAATCTAAGAATGGGAGGACAAGACCCCGAGAGGGGATTTGTGTTTCCAGCTCGAGGTTTCGATTGACACGGATTTATTTAGGGGTTTACATTTGGGTTGCGGTTTTTTCGGGCGCCCCGCTGGCGGCTGAGCCGGGCGACAACCCGCAAGCTGCGGAGATTTTAAACCGTTATCTTACCGCTTCCGAGAATTCCCGCTCGAAGACGCTCGGCATGATCATGGACGCCGAGTTCGAAGCCAAGATTCCGCGGCTGCGAAAGGAAGGCAAGCTGTTCGCCTTGCGGCATATCTCCAGCCTTGGCCGGGTGACGTATAACGCTTTGCGATTCATCGGGGACGACACAGTCAAGAAAGAAGTGATCGCCCGGTATTTGAAAGCAGAGGAAGAGGCTGCCAGCCGCGCCGCGGCGGTGGCGATTAATCCGCAGAATTACAAGTTCAGGTATAAGGGGCAAGCCATCCGCGAGGGGAAGCGGGTTCATGTGTTTGAGCTGAAGCCTCACAAGAAGCAGGTGGGTTTGTTCAAGGGGGAACTGTGGATCGATCCGGAAACCTACCTTGCCGTGCGGGAATCGGGGGTCCTGGTCAAGAATCCTTCCCTGTTTCTCAAGAAGGTGGAATTCGTGCGGGATTACGAGATTCAGGACGGCGTCTCGCTGCTGACGCGGTTGAACACGACCATCGACACGCGAATCGTCGGCAAGACGCAGCTTGCCATCCACTACTTCGACTACCGGCGCGACGAAAGGGTGTCACAACCGGCAAGCAACGGCGGTTCCGACAACCAGTAACGGTTGAGTTTTCACCCCTAAGTCCCCTAAGCTGAAAGGACAAGGGTCGAATGCGCACACTGTTTCTGAATCCCCCGTCATTTGAAGGTTTCGACGGAGGGGCGAGTTCCCGCTGGCCTGCCTCTCGCGAGATCGAATCTTACTGGTATCCGGTGTGGCTTTGCTACCCGGCGGGCATGCTGCCCGACAGCAAAGTGGTCGACGCGCCGCCGCACAAAATCTCTATCGAGCAGACCGTTGCGATGGCGCGGGATTTTGAATTGCTGGTGCTATTCACTTCTACCCCCGGTTTTGAGGTGGACGTGCGGATAGCCGGGATGATGAAGGACGCGAACCCAAAGCTGAAAGTCGCCTTTGTGGGCCCCCCGGTGACCGTAGATCCGGAAAAGTGCCTGCGCGCCTCCTCAGCCATCGACTTTGTGGTTCGGCGCGAGTTCGATTACCAGATTGTGGCCTACGCCAAGGGAACTCCCCTTGAGGAGCTTCCGGGGGTGAGCTACCGCCACAATGGCGGTTTCCGCCACAACCCGGAAGGGGGCTACATCGAAAACCTGGATGCACTCCCTTGGGTGACCAAAGTTTACAAGCGCGATCTGGACTTCCGCCGTTACAATGTGCCCTTTTTGCTGCACCCCTTCATCGCTTTATACACCTCTCGAGGGTGCCCCGCGCTGTGCACGTTTTGCTTATGGCCGCAGACCCATTCCGGACACCGCTGGAGGCTCAGATCGGCTGACGATGTGGCCAACGAAGTCCGGTGGGCTCTGGAAAACTTCGAGGGGCTGAAGGAAATCTTTTTCGACGACGACACGTTCAATTACCAGAAAGCGCGCACCATCGAGCTGTGCCGCAAGTTGAAGCCGCTGAAGTTCACTTGGTCGTGCACCTCGCGCGTTACTACGGACTACGAAACGCTAAAGGCCATGAAGGACGCCGGTTGCCGGCTGCTCATCGTGGGCTACGAGTCGGGCGACCCCCAGATTCTTAAGAACATCAAGAAGGGCGCCACGGTGGAGATGGCCAAGCGGTTCACCGCGAATTGCCACAAACTGGGCCTCAAGGTGCACGGCGACTTCATCATCGGTTTGCCCGGGGAGAGCCGGGAAAGCATCCGCCGAACGATCGAGTTCGCCAAGGAACTGGATTGCGAAACCATTCAAGTGTCCATCGCTCACCCCTACCCCGGCACCGAGTTTTATGAATATGTGAAACAGAACGATCTGATCACCCTGGACTCGATGACCGACGAAAGTGGCCACCAATTGCCGAACATCATCTACCCGGGACTGGACCGCGCCGAGCTGGTCGACTGGGTGGAGCGTTTCTATGGAGAGTATTTCTTCCGGCCGAAAGTCGTGTGGCGTATCATCCGCAAGGCTATTCTTAACGGCGCTGAGCGGCGCCGTTTGTTCAAGGAAGCCCGTGAGTATCTGGCGCTCAGGAGCAAGCGCAAGCAGTTTGTCCGGGAACAGAAGCGGGCCGCCGGCGTGCTGGCCAATGCGGGAGATTAGGCCACACCGATGGGCGCCGGCGCCGGAAACCGCGCGAAAACGCTTATCGTCAGCCTGGTGGTTGTGCTGGCGAATGTCTGTGGCAACTTCTTGATGGGCTGGGGTTTGAAACACGGACCCCCGTTGACCGCCTCACCGCTCTCCTACCTGCGCGTCATGTTCGATCCGTTCGTGGCCGCAGGCGTCCTTTTGCTGATTTTTTGGCTCCTGTCGCGCATAACCTTGCTCAGCCGGGCGGATCTCAGCTTCGTCCTGCCTGTGACCGCTTCCGGATATGTGCTGAGTGTGATGACGGGATGGCTGTTCTTGGGCGAGTATGTCAGCCCTTCCCGCTGGACGGGTACGGTGCTGATCTTGCTAGGAACTCTACTGGTTGGCGGCACCCCGCCGAGGAGCGACCGATGAATCCCTGGCTCCTGGTCGGCGTCATTGTGGCGACCACCGCCGCAGGGGATTTGCTCCAGAGCCGGGAGATGAAACGGCATGGAGAGATTCACGATTTCCGCATAAGCCGCTGGGGGCGGATTGCAGCCGGGCTGGCGAGCCGGCGTTTTATGATCCTGGCTGTCTTTTTCATGGCCATCTCGTTCTTCGCCTTTTTGACGCTGCTGTCAAAGACGGGATTGAGTTTTGCCGTTCCTGCCACCGCCGCCAGCTATGTTGTTGAAACTGCATTGGCGCGGTGGCTCCTCAAGGAGAGGGTAAGCTTCCACCGCTGGGCGGGCGCATGCTTGGTGGCGGCGGGCGTAGCTCTGCTGGCGCTGTGATTCATCTGATCGTTTTAGCCTGTGCGGTCACGGTCCTGTACCAACTGACGGCGCTGGTCGCCTGCCTCAGGCATCTCAGACGTCGGCAGCCAACATCGAACTGGACCCCGGGGGTCTCAGTGCTCAAGCCGGTTAAGGGCGTGGACCCGCTGTTTGAAGAAGCCGTGCGTTCGCACGCCGCCCAAGACTACCCGGAGTTCGAAATCCTGTTCGCGGTAAGCGATGAAGACGACCCAGCCGTAACCGTAATCCAGAGAATAAAGAGCGAATATCCGGGGGCCGCGATCCGGATCGTGACCGGACGCACGCCCGCGGCCAACGGCAAAGTGGCCCTTTTGATCGACGCCGCCCGCGAGGCCAAGCACCGGATTCTGCTGGCCAACGACAGTGACATCCTTGTTCCGCCGGATTACCTGCGCACGGTGGTCGCGCCCTTGGAAGATCCGGAATGCGCCTTGGTGACCTGCCTGTACCGGGCTAAGGCTACTTCCCTTGCCGGGCGGTGGGAGGCTCTTGGGATCGCTGCTGACTTCGCGCCTAGCGTGTTGGTGGCCGCCCTGGTGGGCGTCCGCGAATTCGGCTTGGGCGCCACGCTGGTCTTCCGGGCTGAGGACTTGAAGAGGATCGGGGGATTCGAAGCCATTGCGGATTATCTCGCGGACGATTACCAACTGGCGAAGAGACTCACCCAACTAGGCGGGCGGGCAGTGATTTCTACAACAATAGTTGAGACATCGCTGGGCGGGAGCACTTGGGCTGAGGTATGGAGACACCAAGTGAGGTGGGCGCGGACCATTCGCGTATCTCGCGGCGGGGGGTACCGAGGCTTGCCGGTTACACACTCCGGCGTATGGGCGCTGGCGGCGGCTGCGCTGGGATGCTGGCCGCTGGCCCTCGGCGTCAGTTTGGTGCGCATCGCGGCGGGCTGGGTTGCCGGGTGGATGGTTCTAGGCAGCCCGGTGGTGCGCCGGGCATGGTCTTTGATTCCGCTTTGGGATCTATGGGCCTTTGCGGTGTGGGTGGCCGGTTCGGCGGGCCACACGGTGGAGTGGCGGGGGCGAAAACTGCGGATTGCGGCTGGCGGCCGGATTGGCGGCTGGGGTTCGGAGGCTGAAAAGGGGCGGGTATAAGACGGCAGCCGAGTGTATAATGAAGGTGAGGTCGACGAAAGGGAGTGGGCGAAAGCCCACTTTTTTGTTGCCTGTTGCGAGAGAACATGACCGGCGGCGTTTTGGAGAAAGTGAGAACGATCGCAGAACGTGTCGCCGCCAGCGAAGGGTTGGAGATCGTCGACGTCGAAATGAAGGGCAGCGGCAAGAACCGCGTGCTGCGCATATTCATTGATAAACCCGGCGGCGTCACCCATGCCGATTGCGAAAACGTCTCCTACCAAGTGGGGACGATTCTGGACGTCGAGGATGTGGTCCCGGGCGGCAGCTATCATTTGGAAGTCAGCTCGCCGGGTGTCGAGCGAAGGCTCACCAAGCCGAAAGATTTCGAGAGGTTTACCGGCCAGAAGATCCGTGTCACGCTGAAGGAGCCGCTCGAGCGGCGCACACACTGGGAGGGTACGCTGGGCGGTTTCGACGGCGGCGTGATCACCCTGGATGCCGGCTCCGGCGTGGTAATCCGCTTCGGCATCGATCAGGTGAAGAAGGCCAACCTCAAATTCGAGTGGTAATCCCCAACAACTCAGACAGGAAGAGGCAAGAGTGGGAACGATCTATCAATCGATCGAGATTCTGAGCAAAGAAAAGGGCATTGACCCGCAGGTGGTCGCCGACGCCCTGAAGGATGCCATGATCACCGCCGCGCGCAAGCACTTCCGCGGCAACGAATGTCTGGTGGCGGAATTTGAAGGCAAAGCCGGCATCCAGATCTATGCGGTCAAGCGCGTGGTGGAAACCGTGACCGACCGCGACCAGGAGATCTCACTCGAAGAGGCGCGGCGCATCAATCCTGAGGTGGAAGTGGGCGGCGAGGTGCGAATCCCGAAGAATATGGATGCTCTGGGCCGCATCGCCGCACAAACCGCCAAGCAGGTAATTTTGCAAAAAGTGCGTGAAGCCGAGCGGGAAACGGTGCACTCGGAATTCTCCGGGCGGGTAGGCGAGCTGGTCATCTGCACCGTCAAGGGCATGGAAGGGCAGGATTTGATCGTCGACATCGGCAAGACCGAGGCGCGCTTGCCCAAGAAAGAACAGTCAAAGTTGGAGAGCTTCAGCGTCGGGGAGCGGATTCGCTGCGTCATCAAGAGCGTCGAGAAGACTGGGAAAAACGCCGGGGTCATCGTTTCGCGGGCGGATGCCGAGTTTGTCAAGCGCCTGTTCGAGCAAGAGGTGCCGGAAATCTACGACAACACGGTGGTGATCAAATCCTGCGCGCGGGAAGCCGGCGAACGCACCAAAATCGCAGTTCAGAGCCGCGACCGGGACGTGGACAGCGTGGGCGCTTGCGTGGGCATGAAGGGCATGCGCGTGCAGTCTATCATCCGGGAACTGCGCGGGGAAAAGATCGACATCATCGAGTATTCCGACGACCCAGTGGTTTTCGCCACCCACGCGCTAAGCCCGGCCAAGATCGCCAAGGTCAGCATCCTGTCTCCCGAAGAGCGGCACATGGAGGTGATCGTCGACGATTCGCAATTGTCGCTGGCTATCGGCAAACGTGGGCAAAACGTGCGGCTGGCGGCCAAGCTCATCGGCTGGCGGATCGACATCAAGAGCGAGGAAGAGAAACGCCAGGAATTCGAGTCCCAGATGGCGAATCAGTTGATCCAGGGCGCGCCGGTGTCGGCGCTGGCCGATCACGGATTGGGCGAGAGCCTCATTCAGAAACTGGTGGAAGCCGGCATCGGCACGGTGGAAAAGTTAGGTTCGATGACGCCGGAACAGTTGGAAGAGATCCCGGGCATCGGGCCGAAGATTGTGGAGAAAATTCAACTGGCGGTGAACACGTATTACGCCCAGTTCGAGAATGCCGGCTACGAGGCTGCGCCCGAGCCGCCGGGAGAGTCTGCGGCTCCGGCCGCTGAACCTGCTGCACCCATTGCCGGCCTTGACGAATCTGCTACTATAGAGGACGCAGGCACGCCCGCGGGCGAGTCTGAAGACCTTCCCGGCAGCGGATAGTCCTTCGATCATCGGGTGCAAGGGCGAACTCCAAGAAGGAGAGGATGAGGGAAGAGTAAGACCGCTTTTATGAAGATCAGGATCAACGAGCTGGCGCGAGAGCTCGAGGTGAAGCCGAACCGGATACTCGAGTTGTTGCCGGAACTGGGCATCACGGAAAAGAAAACTCACTCCAGCTCGATTGACGAAGAACTTGCGCAACGCATTCGAGCGCGGATCCGGGGCGAAGAAGAGAGCTATCCCGGCATCGAAAGCGCTACCGAGGACCGG
>Ga0272446_1002820_pt1 | contig 22964 bp, 24 predicted proteins | sample YNPCB0061_FD_194587 | JGI IMG/M metagenome (GOLD analysis project Ga0272446, IMG submission 194587) | Hot spring microbial mat communities from Yellowstone National Park, WY, United States - YNP-CB-006-1 | ecosystem: Environmental > Aquatic > Thermal springs > Hot (42-90C) > Sediment | place... | reverse complement strand
CCCCCCCCCCCCCCCCCCCCCCCCCCCCCCCCCCCCCCCCCCCCCCCCCCCCCCCCCCCCCCCCCCCCCCCCCCCCCCCCCCCCCCCCCCCCGCCGCGCATCAGGACGCCATCGCTACCCCTGAAAGCGGGTGGGGGCGCGCACGGCGCGATGGGCCCGGCCACGCTACAGGATGGCGCGGTCGAGCACCATGGCGGCGAAGAGCAGAGCCAGGTAGAGCAGCGAGTACTTGTAGAGCCCCCAGATGCTCGCCTGGTCGCCTTTGCGCCAGGTATCCCAGGCGTAGCGTAGGAAGAGCAGACCGAAGACGATCGCCAGCCCGAGGTAGATCCAGCCCATGGCGCCGATGGCGGTCAGCAGCAGCGAGAGCGCCACCAGCAGCACCGAGTAGACCAGGATCTGCCAGCGCGTCTCGGTCTCGCCGGCCACCACCGGGAGCATGGGCACACCCGCCCGCGCGTAGTCCTTCTGCTTGACCAGGGCCAGCGCCCAGAAGTGCGGCGGCGTCCAGTAGAAGATGATCGCGAAGAGCAACAGGGCGGCGAGGCTCAGGTTGCCCGTCACCGCTGTCCAGCCGACCAGGGGCGGGATGGCCCCGGCGCCGCCGCCGACGACGATGTTCTGCCAGGTGCTGCGCTTGAGCCAGCGGGTGTAGCCAACCGCATAGTAGACGATGCCCAGCGTCGCGAAGCCGGCGGCCATGGGGGTAGTGAAGACGAGCAAGACCACGACGGCGAGGGTGCTGAGCAGCAGCCCGAAGCGCATCGCATTGCGCCGTGAGATCCGCCCGCTCGGCACCGGGCGGCGGCTGGTGCGCCCCATGTTCACATCGATGTCGCTGTCGAAGGCGCAGTTGATCGCGCCGGCGCCACCGGCGGCCAGGTAGCCGCCCAGCATGGTCCAGAGGACCAGCCAGAGGCTGGGCGCGCCGGCCTCGGTGATGTACATGGCGGCCAGGGTGGTCACCAGCAGCAGCGAGATCACCTTGGGCTTGGTGAGGCTGAGGTAGTCGCGCAGCAGTGAGGGTGGCGCGGGCTCAGCGCGGGCGACGGGCGCGGGTGCAGCGACGGGCACGGGGCGGCGCATCACCAGCACCAGCAGGGCCAGAGCAACGCTCCAGACCAGGGCGCCGAGCCCCACGCCGAAGCCGGCTGCGGCCGCTGGCAGCAGCAGCAGCAGGGCCTCCAGGGCGACCAGGCTCGCCAGGAGCGCGGCCCCGGCCACGAGCAGCCGGTCACCGCGCCGTGAGCGCCAGGTCTGCCAGAAGGTGCCGCTGGCGAGGCCGCCGGCCATCGCCAGCGCGCCGAAGCCATTGAGCGGCAGCATGCTCGCCGCACTGGCGGTGGGGGCCGCTGCGGCGCGTGCGCTCAGCGCCAGGGCGAGCACGCCAACCGCGCCAGCGCTCCACCAGGCCAGGCCGCGCAGCCGGCGCGCGTCGCGGGCCGCCCGTGCGCCGAGCCGCTCCCCGGGGGCGGCAGGCTGGAACAGCACGGCCACCGCCACGACCTGGCAGGCCAGCACCAGCAGCGCCAGGGTAAGGTGCGACAGATCACTGGCGCCGTAGCGTTGCAGCTGGACAATAACGGCGCCGACGCCCATCTGCATCACGCCGAGGAGTGGAGCGAGCAGCAGCGGCAGGCGCGCCCAGCGCTCGAGCTGCGGCGCGCGCCAGGCAGCCAGCGCGCCGAGCAGCGCCAGCACAACCGCCAGCAGGACCACAATGCGGTGGCCGAGGGCGATCCAGAGCGCGGGCCCCCCGCCCCCGGCCAGCGCCTCGTAACAGACGGGCCAGGTCGGGCAGGCGACCCCGCTTGCGGTGGCAGTCACCAGACCGCCGGAGGCGATGGCGAGCAGCGTGGTGGCAGCGCCGGCGAGGGCGAGGCGGCGCAACGGGTGGTGAGGCATACAGGTCACCTGGACAAGAGATGGTTCAAACCCGCTTGACAGTGTGGTCATCACCTCCACACCTCCAAGCTCTACAGACCGGTTCTGTGGAGGTATGGAGCTGTGGAGCAACGGTAACGTTGAAACGCCCGCTTCTGACTCTTCGTCTTCAGGGGCGTCAGGGCAGCGCCACGAACGCGCCGCCGAGCAGCAGCGCGGTCAGCGCGGCGGTGGCCAGCGTCCAGCCGAGGTCGGCCCGCGGGTTGCTGCGGGGCACGCCCGGCGGCGGCGCGAGCGGCTGGCGGCGCATGCGCCAGGCCGAGCGGATGAGCAGCACCTGACCGGCAGCGAAGATGACGACAACGAACCAGTACAACGAATGTGGCAACGAATGTGGCAGCACAGCGGCTCGCTTTCCAGCACGAGAGGCGATGACCAGGAGGGCGCGAAGATCGTGTGTTTCGTCACAAGTTTGCGTTGCCCGCGCATTATACCACGGCGCCGGCGGGCGCAGCAACGCACCCGGTCCATGGTTATGCGATCTAGAAGATCTGCGAACAATTCGCAACCGTCTCAGGAGGGATGGATCAGGGGGTGCTGGTTGATCATCGCGCTGGCGGCCTGCGCGAAGTACTGGCGCATGGTGGTGCGGGCGGGCTCGGGGATGCCGACCTCATCAAGGGCGGCGAGCATATGGCCAAGCCAGGCATCGCGGGCCGCCTGGTCGATCGGGAAGGGGGCGTGGCGCATACGCAGGCGCGGATGGCCTCGCAGTCGGTTGTAGTCATCAGGGCCGCCGAAGTACTGGCAGAGGAACAGAAACTGGTGCTCTTTGCCCGGTCCCAGGTCATCGGGGAACATGGGGCGCAGCAGCGGGTCGCGCTCAACGCGGGCGTAAAACAGCTCAACGAGGCGCCGGAAGGTCGCAGCGCCACCAACCTGCTCATAGATTGTTGGTGTGGAAGCCATAGGTCCATTGTAGCATGCGCCAGCGCGGAGCAGCACACTCAGCAGGTATGCAAGGATAATGCGCGAGGCTCGTTGCAAATAAGACAAGCGGCGGTTGTCTGGCCATGGACGCGCCGGACCGGCGCAGGGCGAACAGGCCCCGCGCATTCTATCGTCAAGCCCCGGACACCGCCCGTCGGCCCGTCCGACGGACCACGCGGCAGGAAGCCTGCCGGGGCGCTCGTGGCGCTGCATGGCCCCCGCAGGCGCCCCCCGGGCCCTAGTTCATATGAGCAACTTTTGTTGACACTGCTCGATAAACATGGTACTATTGCAGCACAGTGAAGGGAGCCTCCATCGTACTTATTGCCGCATAGTTTTGGCATTTAAGCAAAAACGGCTCCGGCCTCAGGTGGAGGCCGTCCTCCCCAACTCGCCCGCGTCAGCTCGCTGAGCGCTCCGATCCTGGAAAGGCAACGATGCGTACCCTGATTTTCACCGGCAAAGGCGGCGTCGGCAAAACGAGTGTCGCCGCGGCCACCGCCCTGCGTGCCGCCGATATGGGCCTGCGTACGCTGGTGATGAGCACCGACCCGGCCCATAGCCTGGCCGACTCGCTGGATCTCGAGGGCCCACTGGGACCGGAGCCCGTGCGGATCACCCCGACCCTGGACGCCCTGGAAGTCAGTATCTACCACGATATCGAGTCGAACTGGGGCATCGTGCGCGAGCACTTCTCGCAACTGATGGCCGAACAGGGGGTCGAGGGCATCCTGGCCGACGAGATGAGCATCCTCCCCGGCATGGAGGAGGCCTTCCCGCTGATTCGGATCAAGAAGCACAAGGATGCCGGCGACTACGACCTGCTGGTCGTCGACTGCGCACCCACCGGTGAGACGCTGCGCCTGCTCTCCGCGCCGGAGAGCTTCAAGTGGGCGATCGGGATGCTGCGCGGCGCCGAGAAATTCCTGATCAAGCCACTGCTGCGCCCGATGAGTAAGATCACCCCCGGCCTGAACAAGATGGTCGCCCCCACCGAGGTCTATGAGGCGGTGGACGACCTGTTCCGCCAGATGGAGGGCGTCACCGAGACGCTGGCCAACCCGCTGGAGACCTCGATCCGCCTGGTGATGAACCCGGAGAAGATGGTCATCAAGGAGAGCCAGCGCGCGCTGACCTACCTCTCGATGTATGGCATGACTGTCGATACGGTGGTGGTCAACAAGATCCTGCCGGTGGACCAGGATAGCGGCTACCTGAACCACTGGAAGGAGATCCAGCAACGCTACCTGCAGGATGTGCAGAACTCCTTCACCCCGCTGCCGATCCGCCACGTGCCCTACTACGCCGAGGAGGTGGTGGGGCTGGAGAAGCTGCGCACCATGGGCCGCGACATCTACGCCGATAGCGATCCCACCGCGGTGCTCTACCAGGAAGCGCCGATGGATATCGCCAAGCTCGGCGATGGCTCCTACCGCGTCAAGCTGAAGCTGCCCTTCGCCGACGTCAACCAGCTCGACCTGTTCCAGAACGGCGATGAACTGGTCATCCAGATCGGTGATTTCCGGCGGATCATGACCCTGCCCACCAGCCTGGCCGGCCAGGAGGCGGGTCAGGCCGAGATGGACGGCGACTGGCTGATTGTCCCGTTCTATGCGGCGAATGGGGTGCGGGCCTAGCCCAGGTGCGGGCCTGCCATTGCGCGCTGGAGCAGCGCGATGCCGTACTGACGACTGACACTCGGGTATCGCGCAGCAGAGCGGGCAGCAACCCGCTCACCCGCGCGCTCGCGCTGGGGTTCCCGGGGTTTCCCCGTGGCCTATAGGGTGTCCATTTAGGTTAAGGAGGTGTACGGATGGCCGTGACACGAGGCTGGTTCTCGGAGTCGTCGGCGCAGGTCGCGCAGATCGGCGACATCATGTTCCAGGGCCACTGGCAGTGGGTGTCGAACGCGCTGCAGGCCACGTCGGCCGCGGTCGAGAACATCAACCGCAACGCCTACCCGGGCATCGCCCGCAGCGGCAGCGGCGAGGGTGGCTACGCCGCCCCCGAGGTCGGCGGATTCCGCCCGAAGCGCATTCGCTCGCGCTTCAACCGCTAGCAGGAGGTAGGAGACTGGATCCAGACGACAGCCTCCTGAGCCTGGAGCCTGGATCCAGTCCCCCCTAGCCTCGGCCATGATCAGTCTGCTCTACCATAGCCATACGATCGTTCCGGCGCACCTCGCCGAGCTCGAGGCCCTGAGCCTGGTCGAGCCCGATGAGCAGATCCTTGTCGCCCTCGATGGCGTCCTGCTCGACGAGGCCGGCAAACGGTTGAGCGGACCGACGCTGCACGATTACTGCCTGATCACCAGCCTGCGCATCATCCTCTGGGCCCGCGATTATGGGCGCCACCTCTGCTGCGCCTTTCCCCTGGCTGAGCTCTGCGAGGTGCAGGGCCACGGCCTCGACCCGCTCCACGCCCAGGTGCAGCTGCGCTTCGCCGCCCCCGAGGAGGAGGAGCAGCGCTTCACGCTGACCCTGCTGCCGCTCGCTGACCTGCAGGCCGCGCTCACCCTGCTGCGCGCCGCCAGCGAGACGGCCCGCGCCATGCTCGCGGCCGGCTACGCCGCCCGCGACGCTGGCCCCGAGGTGCTGGCAGTGTTGAGTGAGCAGATCTACGGCCACGTGGACGGACTGCGGCCCGGCGAGGCGCCCTACCGCTGGCTCGGCGCCTCGCCCGGTGTCCCCAGCGTGCCCGTCCCCGCCTTTCAGCAGGATCCGGCAAGCCTGCCGCCTGGCCAGGTCTATGCCGCCGGCCGCCTCGCCCGCTCGGCGTGGGATACCCTGCGCCGCTCCCTGCGCGAGGCCGACCTGCCCTTTGACATCAGCGCTCTGAACAGTGGAAGCCTGCGCGACCTGGCCGATGCCGTACGGGCGATCAACGAACTGGTCACCACGGTGTCGAGCAACCCCGTGGCCCAGCAGATGGCGATGAGCCTGATCAATCGCCAGGGCGGCGTGCAGGGCGTGAGCCAGGCGATGGGCCAGGTGGACAACGACGATGGCGCCGGTACGTCGGTGGCTCCTGAGGCTGCTGCACCTCCGCCGGCGCCGGCCAGTGCTGCCCCCCCGCCAGCGCCGCGCAGCTACCACGAGATCCCGCTGCGCCGCCGTGGCAGCCCGCCGCCGCCGGATACGCCAGCGCCGCGCGCCGAGGCGCCCGCAGGCCCGCAGGCGCCCGCACAGCCCATCCACGACCGGCGCGACATCCCGCTGCGCCGCCGCGGCCCGGCCCTCGGCACGTCCAGGCCCTACCATCATGGCTCGCTTCCCGCCGCTATGAGCGGCTCGGGCGACGCCGGCCCCGATGAACGACCGGCATCCGATGAGCGCCGCCAGTCCGCCAGCGCGCGGGCAGAACCAGTAACGGCACTAGACTAGGGAATGACTATGAGCACTCGCCCGTATCTCGGCGTCAACGTCAATGCGGCCAGCGTGGAAGAGATGCGCTACCGCGGGCTGCTCGAGGAGGGCGAGACCCTGCTCGCCCTCTTCGACGGCGTGCTGCTGGACGATCAGCGCCGCCGCGTCGGCGGCCTCGCCCTGTCCGACTTCGTCGCCCTGACCGACAAACGTGTCATCACCTGGGCGCGCGGCTTCTTCAACGATACCGTCGATAGCTTCGCGTGGCACGATGTCGACGTGGTCCAGGCCGAGACCTGGGACCCCTGGCATGGCCGTGTGACGCTGGCCTTCCGCCTGCCCGCGGTCGCGCCCCGCACCCGGCGGATCGCGATCAACGGCTCCACCGAGGTGCCTGGCTCCGGCGAACGGCTGATCATCAATACGCTCGACTATATGCCCGCCGATGACGTCAATACCTTCGCCCAGATGGTCGGCCTGGTGGGCGACCAGATCGTCGCCGGGGTCAGTAGCGAGGAACTGGTGGCGGCGTTCAGCGAGCAGTTCCCGGCGGTGGAGCGCGAGCCGCTGCAGCCCTTCTTCACTGTCCCCGAGCCGACGCCGCCTGCCCCGCCGCCGCCTGGTGAGAGCACCACCTCGCCCGTCCGCCGGCGCTGGTGGCAGTTTGGCGAGCGTGACGACGCTCAGCCGGATACGCTCTCGGCGGCGACGCCGGCCAACCTGATCGCCTCGTACGAGAGCCAGCGCAGCGCTGCCTCCGCTGGCAGCGGCGTGCCGGCGATGCCGCTGCCGGGGCCGGTTGGCCCGTTGCCCACCCTGCCCGAGCAGCCGAGCATGTACGAGGTCAGCCGCTCGCTGCGCCTGGTGCTCGAAGCGCCGCGCCGCCTGGCGCGCGGGCTACGCCGGGCCTCCGAGGCGGTGGGCGGCGCCACCGAACTGGTCAATGGTATGCAGGATCCGCGGGTGCGCCGCAACGCAATGCGCGGCCTCTACCACGCCGCGGCCCAGCAGGAGGCCGAGGGCGGCCCGCTGGCCCCCGTCGGGCCGGTTGTGCGCGCCGCGGTGCGCTTCGCCGAGCCGCTCGAGGAGCCCCAGGCCGAGAACCAGCAGTCGCGCCGCATCCAGGTGCGCGCGAACGTGCGCCGGGCACCGGCCCCGCCCCCGGTCGAAGCGACAATGGACGCCCCGCAGGCGCCCGGCGGCGAGGTGCCCGCTGCAGCAGCGCCACGCCCGGAGCCGGTCCGGCGCAGCATCAGCGTGCGCCGCGTCGATCCACCGGTGCAGGCGCCGCCCGCCGATGAGCCGCCGGCCATCGACGAGCCGCTGGACAGCGAACCGCCACGGGCCGCGCCGGTGCGCCGCATCGCCGTCGGCCGCGCTGAGCGCAATACCGAGCCCGCAAAGGTGGTGAGCTACAACGGGAATGGGAAGTTCGAGGAATAGCCGTCAAGGGATTTCGGTAGCACGCGGCCTCTGCCTGGAGCGTGTCCCGTGGTGACGGGCCGCCACCCCTGCACCCGTGTGCTACCGTCAGCGAACTTATGACGCGTGTCATCATCTACTCGGGGAAAGGCGGCACCGGTAAGACCACCATCTCGGCGGCCACGGCGACGCTGCTGGCCCGCACGGGACGCCGCACGCTCGTGCTCTCCAGCGACCCGGCACACTCCCTGGCCGATGCCCTGGGCACGGTGATCAGCCGTGACCGGCCCACGCCGATCATCCCCGGGCTCTACGGCCTGGAAGTGGACACCATCTACGAGTGGCGCCATAACCTTGGCGGCTTCCAGCAGTTCGTTGCCTCGACCTACGCCAACCGCGGTATCGACCGCTCGACGGCAGCCGAACTGGCCAACCAGCCCGGCCTCGATGAGATCCTGGCGCTCCAACGCGTGATGAGCGAGGCCCAGAGCGGGCGCTGGGATGCGATCGTGCTCGATACCGCACCCACTGGCAATACCCTGCGCCTGCTCGCCTACCCCGAGATGATCATCGGCGGCGATGCCGGCAAGAAGTTCTTCCGCGTCTACCGTGGGCTGGCCAATGTGGCGCGGACCTTCAAGCGCGATCTGCCCGATGATCGCTTCTTCGAGGAAGTGGGGCACCTGCTCGAACGGATGGACCAGCTGGCGAACTTCCTGCTCAGCCAGGAGATCTCGCTGCGCCTGGTGCTCAACCCCGAGAAGTTGCCGCTGCTTGAGACACGCCGCGCCTATACCTTCCTCAATCTCTATGGCATGCTCGTCGACGCGGTGATGGTCAATAAGATCCTGCCGCGCCGCGCCGACCTCGGGCCCTACTTCGACTACTGGCTGCGGCTGCAGCAGGGTTATCTGAAGGAGATCGACGACAGCTTCACCCCGACGCCGATCTTCCGCACCGTGCTCCAGGAGGGTGAGCCGATCGGCATTGGCGCCCTCGAGGCGATCGGACGGGCCACCTTCGGCGCCAGCGATCCCGGCGCCCTGCTCTACGATGAACGCCCGATCTGGCTCGAGCAGTGGAACGAAGAGGGCGCGCGCGGCCAGTACGAGCTCTGCCTGAAGCTGCCCTTCCTGGATGAGCACGAGGAAATCGAATTGACGCGCAGCGGGCCCGACCTTGCGCTCACCGTCGGGCGCATCCAGCGCACGATCGCCCTGCCGCGCATTCTCTACAACTGCACCCTCGGCCAGCATCGCTATGAAGATGGCGTGCTGCGCCTCGAGTTTTGTGAGATCACCGACGAGCGGGTAGCTTCCCTGGTCGGCGAGACCGATGAATTGCGGGTTGAGGCCGCCTAGCACGGCCCCGGCCCTGCGGAGTCCGGACCTGGCGCACCGCCGCTCCCGCCCGGCCAGCGCAGCGTAGCCCCCCGGCAGGCGGCAGAAAAGGCACAATCGGCATGCGGATTCTGATCTTCTCAGGCTACAATCACATCTTGCAGAGCGCCGCCGCGCTCGCCACCGCCTGCCACGCGGCCCGGCGGGGGGCGCGCGTCTTACTCGTCTCGGTCGGCCCGGGCCACCTCGCCGGCGCCCTGCTCGGCCAGAGCCTCGGCCCCCGCCCGCTCGAGCTCGAACCGCACCTCGCGGCCATGGAGGTCGGCCCGGTTGATGAGATCGGCGGGCGCTGGGACGATGTGCGCCCGACGCTGCGCGGCACCTTCGCCAATCGCATCCGTGAGATCGGCTCCGATGAACTGCCCGCCTTCCCCGGCATGGACGCGGTGGCTGCCCTGCTCGTGGCCGAAAAGGCGCGCCAGACCGGGCGCTTCGATCTGATGATCCTGGACGGGCCCACGCCCGACTCGCTGCTCCGCGCCGTCGCGCTGCCCGATGTGATGCGCTGGCTGCTGCGGCTGGTCTTTGGGATCGACCGGGGGCCCGGCCGCTCGCGGCTCTCGCAGGATACGGCGATCATCCCCACCTCGCTGATCGCCCCGAACGCGGTGGCGCCGCTGCAGGATCTGCGCATCGTGCTCGAAGAGCAGCGCGCCCGCCTCGATGGCCTCGCCGGCACCCGCTTCCGCCTGGTCGTCACTCCGGAGGAGTTGCACCTGCCGGCGGTGCGCCTGATGCTCGGCAACCTGGGCCTCTATGGGCTGGCCAGCGACGAGTTGACGGTGATCGGTGAACTGAGTGAGGTGGACGAGCACTCGCGCCGCGATTTTTCACCCGAGACCGGCCCGGTACGCCCCCACCTGCGCGTCGGGCCGTTGCCCACGCGGCCCACCGACCGCGATACCTGGGCGCTGCGTGGCGCAGCCCTCTACCGCGACAGCGAGATCTTCAGCCCGCACGCGCCCACCCGGCCAGCGGTGGGCGAGCGTGAGATCCGGCTCTACATCCCCTTCATGGATCCGAAAGAGCTCGACCTGGCCCTGGTGAACGAAGAGGTGGTGGTGCGCCTCGGCCAGCAACGGCGCCACGTATTGCTGCCTGGCATCGCCGAGGGCGGGCGCCTGCGGGCGCGCGTCGAGGGCGAAGTGCTGCGCCTCTGGGTAGAATAAGCACCCACCGGCGCCGCTCGCAGTGAGTGAGACGAGCATGAGCGTGATGTCACATGTGGCGCCCACCGCCAAGTACACCAGCTACAAGGCTGAGGTGGAGACGAAGCTCGCCGGCAAGCTCAGCGCACGCGAGCGCAAACGCCTGGAGGCGGAACTGCGCCTGCTCGAGCGAGCCCACTTTGTCGACGTGCGCGGCGTCGTCCATCACTACATGGATGTCGGACCCGCCGACGGCGAACCGCTCATCCTGGTCCACGGCTGGGACTGCTCGTCGTACTGGTGGCACCATATTATCGACCCGCTCGCCCACGCCGGCTACCGTGTGATTGCCTACGACCTGAAGGGCCACGGCTTCTCCGCGAGCGACCCGCAGCGCGACTACACGGTGGACGGCTTTAGCGCCGACCTGAAGGCGCTCACCGAGGCGCTGGACCTGCCGGCCCAGCACGTGGCGGCCTTCTCGCTGGGCGCGTTCGTCGCCCTGCACTACGCGGCCGCCTATCCGGGCCAGGTGCGCTCGCTTGCGTTCTTCAACTTTGCGCTCATCCCCTACAACCGGGCCGCCTCGGCGGTCATCCCGGGGATGCTCGATACGGTGTTCAACCGCGTCCTGCGCCCGATCGAGCGCCGCGGCCTGTGGTGGATCCCCTACATCTACGCCCTCGCCGTGCTCTCGAAGAATACCGCGCCGGTGAGCGACGTCAAACTGGCGACGCTCAGCCTGCGCTGCTGCGACCCGGAGGCGGTGCGCGTCTCGGCCCGCGAACTGGCGCGCCGCGAGGTGCTCGAGGCCGTCGGCGAGCAGGTCGCCACCATCCGCCGCCCGATCTTGCTCGTCGCCGGCGCCGGCGACCCGATCATGCGGCCGGCGGGTGGCCGCAGGCTTATGCAGCTCGCACCGAGCGGCCAGTACCTCGAGGTGCCGCGCTGCGGCCATCTGATCCTGTTCGAGCTCCCCGAACAGGTCGTGCAGATCTTGCGGCTCTTCTTGCGCGGAGCACGTTAGGAGAAGGTTCTAGGCGGAGACGGGCTATGCAACTGCTTCTTCGAGCCAATGGCCAGCAGGCGGCGATCAACATGGACAGTGCCGGCGACCAGGTGCTGATGGTCGGTGAGCATCGCTACCGCCCCGCGCAGATGGCGCGCAAGGTGCGCCGGCTTACGGCACAGATGTGGGGCGCCGCGATGCCCCCCGAGGTGCTCAATGAGCGCCTCACCTTCGAGGCCCTCGATAGCGGACGCCCGAGCGGTCCGTGGACCGACAGCGGCAGCTTCTCGCCCCGCAGCGGCTCCTTCGTGAGCCTCGGCCGCTGGGACGAGGACGGCAGCATCGGCATCGCGCTCCACGAACTGGCCCACGAGATGCATCTGCGCGCCGGCGGCTACGATGAGAGCGATGGCGTTGTGCGCGAGGCGGTCTCACTGCTCGCCGAACGCGAGGCGGGCCTGGTGCGCTCCTTCGAGCGCGAGCCCTACTACACCGCCTCCAACCTGGTCGAACAGCTCTGCGAACTGCCCGCCTTCAGCTACCAGTCCTTCAGCAAACGCTGGAACGAGTTGATGCAGATCACCAACGATGTCGGCCTGGCTGACCTGGTGAACTACTACCTGGATAAGAACGATCGGCTCGGGCTCTCGCGCTGGCTTAAGCGCGCCACCGACAACCTCGAACTGCGTGACGCCCTGCTGAATAAGCTCTCGGTCACGACGCTGCGCTATAGCCTCGAGCTCCGCCGCCAGCTGATCAACAACCTGGTGCGTTGCAGTCCGAAGACCCCGCCAGACCAGATCGCCTATGTGCTTGACGCGATCGTGACGCTCGATCGGCGCTATCCCGGTGACGACCTGGGGCGGATCATCGACTTCTGCTTCGCGCCGCACAGGCGCCAGCGCCGCCAGCTTTTCGCTGTTGGCTAGCACTACCGGGCCGATCGTGCGCGGGCCGCCCGCGCCATTGACGAGAGGATACTCCTATGGCCGACAAGTATGGTACGTCGACAAGCGGCTCATACAGCTGGCTGCCTGGCTTCGTGCGCAAGTTTCTGAACCTCGATGACGAACTGCCCGGCTACGGCCCGAGCAGCGGCCCGCCAGCCGCCGGCTATAGCGCGCCGAGCGGCCCACCAGCCGTACGGCCCGCGCCGAGCTATAGCGCGCCTGGCTACACCGCGCCGAGCGGCCCACCAGCCGCACGGCCCGCGCCGAGCTATACCGCGCCCACGCCGAGCTATACCGCGCCCACGCCGAGCTATACCGCGCCCACGCCGAGCTATACCGCGCCGACCTACCAGAGCGCCGGCAGCGAGCCCGGCAGCTATCGCATGAGCTCCGGCGCAGGCGCCGAGGGCCCCGAGACCGCCGCGCCCCGTTCGGAGGGCGCGCCTGCGCCCGGCACGACCCTGCCCGCCACCAGCGTGCCCCCCGGCTCTGTGCAGCCGATCGGCTACGCCATCCGCTCCTTCGCGCGCGGCGCGCTGCCGCCCCAGGGCCTCGAGCAGTTCACCCGCGAGGCCAGGGGCACCTTTACCGATGTCTGGAAGTTCTATAGCTACTGGACCCGCTTCCAGACCGATGAGCTCTTCCACATGGCCGGCGAGTTCCTCAACGCGGTGCTGCCCGGGCGGCGCACCGGCACCGAGGGCGGCAATGGCGGCCGCGAGGCGCCACGCCGCATCCGCGTGACGACGGCCAACGGCGAGGAGAAGAAGGTTGAGCCGGTGGCAGCCACATCGGCACCCAGAGCACCCGCCACCCCCGCCACACCCCCGCCGCCAGCGCCAACCGCCCCCGCCGTGGCTGAGAGCGCCGCCAGGGCCGCCGAAAAGACCGCCGAGGGCGCTGCGAAGGCCGCCGAAAAGACCGCCGAGGGCGCCGCGAAAGCCGCCGAGGGCGCTGCGAAGGCCGCCGAAAAGACCGCCGAGGGCGCCGCGAAAGCCGCCGAGGGCGCTGCGAAGGCCGCCGAAAAGACCGTCGAGCAGGCCGCCGATAAACTGAAGGACCTCGGCGATAAGGGGAAGAAGAGCTGATCGTTTGAGGAGGCCATGCAACGGCCAATTGTGATCCTGGGTGGGTGGCTCTCGTCACCCGGTGACTACACCGGGATGGCCTATACCCTTGCCGGGCTGCCCTATGGGCGGACGGTCTATATCACCGACTTCGGACGGCGTGAGTGGGCCGCCCTGCGCGACCCGGACTTCACCCCGGTGCTTGATGTGCTGGCCCGGACAGTGGAACTGGCACTCGAGGAGACCGGGGCCGACCGGATCGACCTGATCGGCCATAGCGCCGGAGGACGCGTCGCGCGCGCCTATCTGGGCCACCTGCCCTACAACGGGGTGACCTACGATGGGCAGCGCTACGTTGCCAGCCTGACCACGCTGGGCACGGCCCACACCACCTACGAGGTCTGGGTCAAAGCCTTCGCCGGTCTGGTTAATCAGCGCTACCCCGGCGCCTTCTACCCGCATATCAGCTATCGCTCGGTGGCCGGGCGGAGCGTGCGCGGGCGCCGGGTCGGCACGCTCGAAGAGATCATCGCCTTCCGCTCCTATGAGGTCTCGTTCGGCGATGGCAACCAGATCGGCGACGGCATCGTGCCCACTCACGCCTGCTACCTTGAGGGCGCGGAGAACCTCATCCTGGAGGGCGCGCGCCACGCCCCCTATAACGCGCCCCGTACCTGGTACGGCGCCCCCGAGGTGGTGCCGTTGTGGTTTGAGGAGGTCGCGGTTCCGGTCTAGCCGGACTGCGAGCAGCCATGCGCCCACTCGTACTCATCGGCGGCTACCTCACCGGGCCCGGCGATTTCGCCGAACTGGCCACCGCGCTCCAACAGCCGGCCTATGGCTACCAGGTGTTCGTCGCCCCGATCGGACGGCTGCGCTGGGCGCTCACCCGCGATTGGGACTTCCGGCCCGTGCTGGCGATCCTGCGCGCCACCGTCGAACGGGCGCTGGCGAGCAGCGGGGCCGACCAGGTGGACATCCTTGCCCATAGCGTCGGCGGGACGGTGGCCCGCATGTACCTGGGCGACCAGCCTTATCTCGGCCAGGTCTACGGTGGTCGCCGCTATGTGCGCAACCTGGTGATGCTGGGCACACCACATCATAGCCAGGAGTACTGGACCCGCCGCTCGGTCGGGTTTGTCAACAACACCTACCCCGGGGCCTTCTACCCCGAGATCCGCTATGTCTCGGTCGTCGGGCGCGCAATCCAGGGCAACCCGCAGGGCAGCGTGCTGCAGCGCATGGCGCGCAACAGCTACGTGATGGTCTCGGGCAAAACCCACGCCCGGGCCTGGGGCGATGGCATCACCACCCTCCACTGCGCGGCCCTCGGCGGCGCCGAGTACCTGGTGGTCGACGGGGTGAGCCACTCCCCGCTCCACGGCCGGCCCTGGTATGGCGACCAGGCTGGCCTGGCCCGCTGGGGACGGGTGCTGAGGAAAGAAGCCTTAACAGAGGGCGCTGTTGTTTGAAATATCTCTTCTTTGTACTATAATACAAAATATGGGCAAGAAACTTTCGGACCGCCAGATCCTATACCTGATGGCCCTGGTCAGCGGCGTATCGCTGGCCTGCTATACGGCAGTGCTGCGGCTCTGCCGCCTGGAGGCGATCGACCATCGACCTGAACGGGCCGTGTTGCGGACACGGCTAGCCAACCTGGCCCACGCGCTCGACTGGCTGATGAACGTGATGGTGGCCACCGTGGGCATCGGGCGGCTCTTCCGCGAAGAACACTTCGGTGACCAGTACCAGCCCCGCTGGCTGAAGATCTACTTTATGCTCAGCGGGCCGCTGCCAACCATCGGGATGGTCGGCGCGATGATCACCGGGCATCGCTGGGGCCCGCGCCTGCACAGCGACCCGACCCGGCGCCGTATCCACCGCAGCCTGGCCTGGCTCGGGTATGTAAGCTGGTGGTTCAGCTATCTGCCGATCTTTGCACAGCCGCTGCTCAACCGCCTGCGCACCACGCCAGGCGCCATACCACAACCGGCCGCTCCAGAGTAGTTCCGCCCGCGCCGACCCGGGTACGCCTGGGATAGCTCTGACTAGTCAAAGGACCGACGGCAATGACCAGCTCGCAGACGCAGTATCGCTGCTTCCCGACGTGCCGCTGTATACGCGATGACGATGAACTCTATCGCGGTATGGAGCGGGCCTACGAGATGGTCTTCAAAGGTACCGTCGATTTCTTCGTGGTCAAGGCCGCCACTGACCTGGGCCTCTTCGAGGCGATGGCCAGCGGCCCGCAGCCGGTCGCCGCCCTCGCCGAAACCACGGCCACTGTGCCCGCCCGCCTCGAACGGCTGCTGCTCACCATGGAGCAGGTCGGCCTGGCCCACCCGGTCGAAGGCGCCTGGGCGCTTACTCCTTTCGCCGAGCAGTTCTTCACCACCCCCGAGCAGCACCGCAATATGACCATGGTGCCGTTCGTGAGCTATATGACCGACCTCATCCAGAGCTACTACGCCAATCTCGCCGATGTGACGCGCGGCAAGCTCGATTTTACCAGCCAGGTGCCGCATCCACCGCGCACCCGTGAGGATAGCGTCTTCTACGAGACCATCCACCGCTCCAACATCCACTTCGTACAACGCTTCCTGCGCGACAAGGCCCGGCTCAGGGGCGATGAGCACCTGATCGATGTCGGCGGCGGGATCGGCGACATCGCCGCCTCGCTCTGTGACAAGTACCCGGCGCTGCAGGTCACCCTGCTGAACCTGCCCAGCGCGCTGGACCTGGTTCGCGAGAATATGGCCGCGCGCGGGCTGGCCGGGCGGGTGACGCCCATGGCCGTGGATATGTACCGCGAGCCCTATCCCGCCGGCGATGCCGTGCTCTTCGCGCGCATTCTCTACCCCATGAACCGGCAGTTCTGCACCATGCTGCTGAAGAAGGCCTACGACGCCCTGCCTCCCGGCGGGCGCGTCCTGATCCTGGATATGGTGATCAGCGACCCGCAGCGGCCCAACTACGACTATCTGACCCACTACCTCTGCGGCATCGGCATGAACTTCTCGGTGCTGGAGTTCAAGGATCACGCCATCTACCCGGAGTTGCTCCAGGAGCTCGGCTTCACCGAGGTGAGCTTCGACGAAGGCTACGATCACGTGCTCTACCAGGCGGTCAAAGCGTAGGAGGAAGCAGCGACGAGACCCCGAATAGCGATGATTACTACCTCCGAAAAGCAGGTACCGCTGGGCAAAAAGATCCGGGCCCATATCGACCTGGCCGACCCGGTCACCTGGATTTCGCCCTCGATCGTCACCCTCTGTGGCGCAATCGCCTCAGGGCAGGCGGTCGGTTTCCAGTGGACGAGCGGCCGCGACTGGGCGCTGGCCCTGCTCGGCGCGCTGATGTGCGGCCCGCTAGGCACCGGCTTTAGCCAGAGCATTAACGACTACTACGACCGCGAGATCGATGCGATCAATGACCCGGATCGCCCCATCCCGGCCGGCCTGGTGAGCCTGAACGAGGCCCGCCTGAACTGGATCTTCCTTGGCGGGACGACGTTCCTCGTCTCGCTGCTCTTTGGCAACCCGCTCATCCCGGTGCTGGCCGTGCTGGGGCTCATCCTCTCGGTGATCTACAGCATGCCGCCGATCAAGCTGAAGAAGCACTTCTTCCTCGGCCCACCGGCGGTCGGCCTCGGCTATGTGAGTATGAGCTGGCTGGCCGGCCACCTGATCTTTGCGCCGCTCAGCTGGGAGAGCGTGATCGTCGCCTGGATCAATGGTGCACTCGCAGCGGGCCTGCTCTTTCTCAATGATATCAAGAGCGTCGAAGGCGACCGGCTCCACGGGATGCAATCGCTCGCGGTCGCGATTGGCGTGCATAAGACGCTGGTCATTGCCTACCTGACGATCAACCTCTCCGAGGCACTCCTGATGGTGCTCGCACTTCTCTGGGGCTACTACTGGGTTGCGGCATTCATTTTTCTCTCGATCGTTGTACCGATCTATAATCAGATAAAACTATACCAGGAGCCCAACCAGAAGAACTATGTGCGCTATCTGCTCGCCAGCAATCCGTTTGTCGCACTCATCCAGTTCATCTCCGCCTTTATGGTAGGTGGCTATTTCGGCTGATGGCAGGCGGCATGGGGCCGGCGTCCGTTGCGGGACGCACCCTGCCATCGACAGATACCGTTCTGACGTCGTTAACCAGCGATCTGCGACAGCACAAGGGAGGTTGACCATGACGGAAACCACAGGTGAGGTGCGCGTGCGGAGCGTCCGTACACGCAGGAACGACAGCTTCATGGAATCGGCGATGGAGTTCGGCGGTGGTGTCGTACGCCTGGGCTTCACGGTGTTCACACTCCCGCTGGCGCTCCTGCCGCCAGAGTCGCGCAACCACATGCGCAACGCGACCAAGGAGCTCATGTACGCCTTCGCGAGCCTGCCGCGCGACTTTGCCGACATCGCCGGCGAGGCAATCGAGGACTGGGCCGCCGAGAAGGGAGAGCCGGCTGCAGCGAAAACCAAAGCGCCGAAGGACGAGATGGCCGCCGGCTAATCAGCACGGGCGCGCCATGTCGCGCCGGTAAAGGAGCGGATCTATGAGCGAGACTGGGAGCATCACCCGCGGCGAGCGCGACGGCCTGTTTGAGCTCACCGCCGGGTTCGTGGGCGGCGCTGCCCGCCTGGGTCTGACGGTTGCCTCGGTTCCCCTCGTACTGCTGCCGAAGGGCTCGCGCCGCCGCGTGCGGCGCGCTATGGCCGAGATCGCCCGCGCCGTCGTGGCCCTGCCGAAGGAACTCGCCGGCGTGTCCGAGCGAGTGGTCGATGAGGTCTTCACCGGCGCTCCGCCGAGCCTGCCAAGCCCTGAGCAGGTGGGCGAGCGCGCCCGCGCCTTCACCGAGCGGCTGGCACGGGCCGCCGATGAGTTCGGCGCCAGCGTGAACCGGGCTGCCGGCCGCGCCGCCGATCAGGCTGAGCACGCCGCTGCCAAGGTGGACGAGTGGGTCGAGAAGCCACCGAAGACCCCGAGCATGTAGGACGTGAATGCACCGCCGGACTGCGAGGGAGAGCGCGTACCGTTGCTCTCCCTCGCTGCATTTCCAGAAAGCATGGTATTCTAAGATGCAGAGTACTCTCCGAGCAACCGGTGTTTGCCCCTGGCACAACTATGCAGATCGTTATCCTTGGCGCTGGCTATGCCGGCATCCGGGCCGCCTTCGACCTCGACCACCTGCTGCGCACCCACGGTCGCGCTGATCAGGTTACCCTCGTCGACCGCAACCCGTATCATCAACTGATCCAGGTGCTCCATCGCACCGCTACCGCGGGCATCGAGACCCACGAGTCAATCTACGCCCTCGAGCCACTGCTGCGCAACCGGTCCGTCCATTTCGTCCAGGCCGGTGTCCAGGCCATCGTGCCCCTGGAACGGATCGTCACGCTGGAAAACGGCCAGCAGCTTGCCTACGATCGCCTGGTGATCGCGCTCGGCGCCGAAACCGCCTATGGCCACGTGCCCGGCGCCCGTGAGTATAGCCTGCCGCTGCATACCTACGAGCACGCCCTCCACCTGCGCGACCACCTGATCGCCCAGTTTAGCGCCGCCGCCAGGACCAGCGATCCCCGCGAGCAGCGCATCTTGCTCACCACGGCGATAGTCGGCGGTGGGTACACCGGCTGCCAGTTCGCCGGCGAGCTGGCAGCCTGGGCCGATGACCTCTGTGAGCAGACCGGCGCCCCGCGCAGTGAGGTGCGCATCGCCCTGATCGAACACGAATCACTCCTGCTCAAACAGTTCGGCGAATGGGCGACCCGCGAGGCCGAGCGCGTGCTCGACGCTCAGGGCGTCAGCGTCTACCTCAATACCGACGTTGAGGCCGTCGAGCCCAACCTGCTGCACGTGGCCGGCAATCGTGTCCTGCGCGCCGGGACGATCGTCTGGGCCGGCGGCATCCAGGGGCCGGCCCTGCTCCGTGAGAGCGGACTGCCCGTCGATGCCGCCGGCCGCGTGCGCGTCGATCGCTACCTCCGGGTCGAGGATCAAGCGCTCACCTTCGCCGCAGGCGATTGCGCCGCCATCCCTGATGTGAGTGAAGGCACCACCGTGCCGGCCACCGCAAGCTACGCCATGCGCCAGGGCGCCCACCTCGCCGAAACGCTACTCGCCGAAGTCGAGGGCCGCGCGCCCCGCCCCTACGAGCCGCTCAAGCTCGGCGAAATGGTCTCGCTCGGCCCCCATTACGCCCTTGGCAATCCACTGGGCATTCCGCTCACCGGCTACCCTGCCCTGCTGATGAAGAAGGGTATTGAGCAGTACTACCGCGCCACCATCGAAGGGCCTCTCGCATAAATGCGTGTCCGCGCCGCGACCCTGGCGGCACAGCGGGGCTCGCGCCCCAGGAGCAGTTTCATGATCGTGCAGGAAGAGTGGGTCTCGATTAACACCACGCCCGATGTGGTCGAACGCTATCTGACGTCGCCCGACCTGATGAGCCAGTGGCGCTCGCCACAGGTAGTGCTTGAACCCGTCCAGGGCGAGCTGATGACCTTGAATAGCATCCACAAGATGCGCCTCAAGCCGCTTGGCCTCGTTGGCTCCGACTATACCGTTACCGAGCGCGACTCAGGGCGCATCGTGATGAAGATCGAAGGCCCCTGGGAGGGGACCGAGCTGTGGCGCTGGTTCGCCGATGGCAACCGCACCGTTGTGCAGAATCGGGTCGAGTACGAGGTCGATAACCCCGGCCTCCGCGTCTTCGTCCTCGGGATTGGCCGCTTCCTGGCCGATCTGGATATGCGCATTCAGCTTGAGCGCCTGCGCCAGTTGATCGAGGGCCCGCCCCCCAGTATTACCGCGCTCTTTGGCGGTGGTACCAGCAGCAGTACCACGCCGCGCAACCAGCGGATCGAGATCGAGTCGTAACCCTGCCTACCAGCCTGTCAGCAGCGTGCGCTGCTGACAGGCTGCGTTGCGCTGCCAATGACCACGTTCAGCATCACCGAACGCTACCTGGACGGACAGCACGGCCCCATGCGCTACTGGGAGTCGGCGCCTCCCCGTGGCACGCCCCTCCTGCTCATCCACGGCTATGGCGCCCTGATCGAGCACTGGCGCGCGGTAATCCGGCCCATCGCCACCCGCCATACCCTCTACGCGCTTGATCTCTACTTCTTCGGCCGCTCGGCCATCCCGGCAGCGCGCCCTGGTCGCCGCTTGTGGGCCGAGCAGGTCGCGGAACTGATCGCTACCGTCTGCCCCGAACCCGCTGTGGTGGTCGGCCACTCGCTGGGCGGGATGGTCGCCTGCCAGCTCGCCGCCGACTTCCCACAGCTGGTGCGCGGCCTGGTGCTGGTCGCCAGCACCGGGCTCAATGACCCCCAGAACCAGCCCTCGGACTTCGACAATGCGGTCTTCAGCGTCATCCGCTCCACCGGCATCGGTGAACTGCTCGCCGGGGCGGTCGGCAATCGCTGGGGTGCACGCCAGGGCCTGCTCTCGGCCTACTACCGCAAAGAGCGGGTGACGCCCGACCTGGTGGACCGCTTCGCCGAACCGCTGCAACGGCCAGGTGGCGCCCGCGCCTACCTGGCGGTGACCCGCAGTTTCCCCGAGCTCTTCCTCCACCTCGCACCTGGCGCGATCAGCGCGCCAACCCTGCTGATCTGGGGCCAGCACGACCGCTCCGTGCCGCCCGCCCTGGCCGACTACTTCCGACGGACACTGATCCCCCAGGCCGAGATCGCGATCATCCCCGAGAGTGGCCATTGCCCCTTCGATGAGACCCCCGACGCCTTCCTCGCCACCCTGCTCCCCTGGGTCGCGCGCCTGCCTGACGTTCGTCCGGCGACACCAACACCGTAGAGCGTTCCACCGTCAGCCCCTCCCTTGCAACATTTATGCAAACAATATGTCATCTGGCGCAACGGCGTGAGCTATGCTAGGATACAGCTCAGCGGACAACGGCGAGCGCCGTCAGCGGACACGAGGGGGCCGTATGGCACAGCAGAGTCGTCGCTTCAGCCCACGCGATGAGGTCTATCTGAATAGCCCGGGCTTCGAGCCGTATATGGCCGCCGGCGCGGTCTTCATCACGGTCTTTACCGCCGTCTTTATCTTCAGCATCAAGATCCACTTCGCCTGGCTCGCCTGGCCTGGCCTGGCCATCGCCGTCCTCTGCGGCTATTTCACCCTCAATTACCTGGGGCGCCGCGAGTACCAGCGCAAGCTGGCCGAACTGGAGGCCGAGGCCGCCCAGCGCGACGTCACCAGCCAGTAATCTGGCTGTTCGGCTCCTGTCATCCTGAAGGATCGCGCCATGCCCCGGCAGCGTGTTACCCTGGGCCTGTGTCCTCTGTCCCACAGGAGACAGGCCTATGGCGACCCTCCGCACCCTGCGCTGCAGCCGCTCGCTGACCTTCCTGGATCTTGCTGCCCTCACCGGCATCCCTGCCCGCCAGCTGGCTGAGGCCGAGTATGGCCTGCGCCCGCTCAATGCGGATCAGCGCGCGGCGCTCGCCCTCGTCCTCGGCCTCCAGCCCGGCGACATCACCGGCAGTCACCGGCGCATCACCGGCACTCCGCTCGCCCCGGCCCCGCGCAGCGACCAGCGCCCGCTCCAGCTGCTCGCCGTGGCGGCCCTGACGGCCACCATCGCCACCTCTGCGGTAAACAGTGCCCCTGCGCTGCGCCTGCCCTCGCCTCCCGACCTGGCCAGCCTGGTCCGCGCGCCAGCGGCAGACCTCGCACCAGTGAGCGCGACCGGCGCCCTGGCCAGCCTCACCGCCCGCGCCCCTGGCATCACGGGCACTGCCGCCGTCGAGCCCCTGCGCCGCGCCCAGGCCATCCTCCAGCGGCGCGCGGCTCTGCCCGCCGTAGCCCTCAGTCCACCGCTGCTGGTCGGCCCACCGCCGCCAGAGCACGTTGCCCCTGCCCCACGCCCCGTGACCGAGGCGGCGCCAGCCTTCTTCCTCAGCGAAGATGGTCCCCACGGCTGCCCGGTCGCCGCGAGCAGCGGGCGCGTCGTGATCACCCAGAGCTACGCCGTCGGCAGCCACGCCCCCGCCGAGGTCTGGGGCGCCATCGACCTCGCCGTTGACAGCAACGGCGACGGCTACGCCGAACCCGGCGCCAGCTGGTACACCCCGATCGTCGCCACCCACGACGGCCACGTGGCCGTCAACTACGATAGCTACCCGGGCGGCAACTACGTCACGGTGTATGAGCCGGCTGGCGTCTGGCGCACCGGTTACGGCCACCTGGCCCTGATCACCGTCGTCAGCGGTCAGTTCGTGCGCGCCGGCGAGCAGATCGGCCTGATGGGCAACTCCGGCCTGGCCAGCGGCCCCCACCTCGACTACCAGGTCTGGCGCAGTGGTGTCAATATCGATCCGACCCACCTCGTGGGATGCGCCGTCCCGTAGGGGCGGCGCCGGTGCGCCGCCCCGGCCCCGGCTTCTCCGGGACGCTGTCCCGACCCCGGCACCGCTGGCGGGGCGCGCCGCCCCCGCACCCCCGACACCGCCGGGGCGCTGCCCCGGCCCCGCCACAGCTTGCGGGGCGCGCCGCCCCCGCACCCCCGACACCGCCGGGGCGCTGCCCCGGCCCCGCCACAGCTTGCGGGGCGCGCCGCCCCCGCGCCCCCCGGCTCCTCCGGGACGCTGTCCCGACCCCGGCACCGCTGGCGGGGCGCGCCGCCCCCGCACCCCCCGGCTCCTCCGGGACGCTGTCCCGACCCCGGCACCGCTGGCGGGGCGCGCCGCCCCC
>Ga0272446_1002819_pt1 | contig 22966 bp, 36 predicted proteins | sample YNPCB0061_FD_194587 | JGI IMG/M metagenome (GOLD analysis project Ga0272446, IMG submission 194587) | Hot spring microbial mat communities from Yellowstone National Park, WY, United States - YNP-CB-006-1 | ecosystem: Environmental > Aquatic > Thermal springs > Hot (42-90C) > Sediment | place... | reverse complement strand
CAGAAAAAGGAAGCCGTTTGATTAGCGTCTCTAGCTCCTCCCCAGTGTACAGAGTAGATACAGAAGACTCGGGACGCTGTAGCCCCAGCCGTACCCAATCCACCTTAGTCTTGACCTTATCGGACAATTCAAACTCCCCCACCGTAATAGAGCCATACTTGGGGATTTTCACCTCTAACTGGTCTTTCCCGTTGTTAAAAGTTGCCAAATGGCACCATTCAGAAATCTCGAGGCTATAAACTTCCATAGGGTAACTCCATTGGTTCATAATAAACTCCCTCTTTTATTCCCTCAGTCTTGACTAGATACTTACTTGAGGGATCGTCAATACTCACCGCTTGCACTTGCAAAAGAGGCTCTAGTAGTACCATCAAATCCACCTCCATAACCGCCTCTTTTGGTTTACAAGAAACAGCAAAGAAACCATTCCCCCTTAATGCCCTAATCATTCTTCAGGTACGCTAAAACGAGAAATTGGGACAGTAAGCACCTTACCGCTAAAGTCAGCGTTAATCAGCCCATCCACCGCCGTAGGCAATTTAAAGCTAGTAACAATAAACACACCTTCACGAGATGCGCGAGTGTAACCAGTCTTTTGGTTGCCAAACTCCTGAATAGCATAAAATTCCCGCCCTTCTTTTGCCGCCGCCACTATAGTGCGATAACCCGCATCAAACTCATAATAGATACCAGCGAGAGAAATCTCGGCGGAGGAGGTAGTAAATACCGCATCCTCAAAACCACCCGTGTTAAAGGTAGAAAAACCTTCAGCCTTGTAAGACTCAGAGATAGAAGCCTCACGCCGATCGCTCAACTCAGGCGGAAAAATCACCGTAGAGCCTGCGGGGATTTGCTCATGGACAGATTTAACCGTCAGGGAAGTCGCACCGTCATTGGCATCGGCATTCACTTCAAACAGATATTCCTCGCCAGTGGTATCCACCGCTTGGAGCCATTGCCCCTTTGCAATCTTGCCCCTCAGCGCAAAAGGCAGAGTGATAGAAGTCGCATTTTTGGCGATCGCCGTATCCGAACCCGACACAGTACCCACTACCACCTGCGAAGCAGTAGTCGTACCAGTATTTGCCAGCGTAAAAGTAGCAGTCCCCAGAATGTTGCAAACTGCGTCAGTGCCAGACTTGCGAACATTCAGAGCGCGGTGGGTAGTGCTGTCATTGATGGAATTGGCGATCCGCTTGAGAACCGTCAGCACCGTATCTGTCGCCGATGCCGTAGTGGAATAGGTAGTTGAGCCGATCACCACCGCATAGGTATTGCCAGTGGTCAGCGCATTGATAGTTACCGAACCCGTAAAGCCGCCAGTGGCAAGCGTTTGCATAGTGGGCGCAGTCCGTTCACCCTTTGGCAGTAGCGAGCAGAAAATCCGAGTCTCCCGCCCCTGCGATGGCGCATGGCTCCGTAATCTGTCCTCTCTTTCCTTACCCCAAGTACTCATTGTTTAGCCTCCTTTTTAGTTTCCTTTACTGGTTCTTTTGCTTCTTTTGGTTCTACACAGTGCTTGAGGCTCTCTGCCACTGCTTCTGGCAAATCAATCTCAGCACCCTTTGGATAGAAGTTTCCATCGTGGTACAAATCGCTCTTGACAATGCAAATCATGGCTGAACCCCCACCTCGATATTGATGCGATACACCCAGAACCCATCCCCAATCAACTGAGAAATAAACTGGGAACTTTTCACCTCAACAGGAAGCCAAAAATCGTTAGTCTTGTACCCCTGCAAAAGCTCGTAAATACGGCGCAGAATCGGATAGCTGATAGCGTGAGCCCGCAAATCCTTGAACCGCACCAGCACCTCAAACTGCAACCGCTCCATGTAGTAATTAGACGAAATGGACTCCCACGCCGAAGATAGATAGCTCAAATAGCAATGGCGATCGCTCACAGGCTTTTGCAGTTCCACCGCATCCAGAGCACCCAAGCGCAAATCAAACTCAGTCTTGAGCGGCTCCAGCCTCGCTAAAATCGCATTCTCAATCGCCAAATAGTCTGCCATCAGTAACCTCCCAAAGCACGATCAGAATAAACAAGGTCGCCACTAGAAAATTGCGGCATACCCCCAGAAATGACGCTCTGAGGCGTTCCACCCAAGCCTAACGATATATCACCCTTAGCGATCGCCATCAGGGTTTTAAGCGCATCTTCGTAGCGTTTCCTGACATCCTCACGGGCGAGGTATCTATCAAGATAATAGCGAGAAATATCCAAGCTCAACGCCTTCACCAAGCTAGGAATAGGGGGCTGTAGGGGCAAAAAGCGGCTCAGATACCCATCAATCAAGCTATCAGCCCGACTAATCGCCTGCGTAATAATCGCCGTATTCACCGCCACCGCAGACGGATTATCCAAATTGGAAAGCTCCAAAGCCTCTTGAGTTCCAAAGTGATTGATGAAATCGGTAGCAGTAGCGTATGGCATAACTAGGCGATCGCATTGATAAAGAGATACCCCGCATCCTTAGAAACCACGACTTCCTCACAGCGTTCCACAATCTTGATGTACTGCACCCCGTCTGTACCCGGTTTTGGGTCAATCCAAGTGGAAAGCTCATTAGGCTTGAGAACAGCAGTCATACCCCAAGTTTGGATTACGCCATTGAGCGATGCCGCCTTAGCCACCCGCAGGAGTGCCACATTCTTGTTCCAAATGCGCTGACGGTTTGGGGTCTGCCCTTCCTTAGCGATATTCTTTTTGGGCGTTCCCACATAGATCGCCTCCAACTCCAACAGGTCTGCCAACTGCTGACGGCTCACCACACCCTGATCCGCACCCGTTCCCCTGATCGCCTCCACAATTTGAGGATGGCGGCGCAAAGCATTATAGACAGGGCGATTCATCACAGCGATATTAGGCGTGCAATCCATCTTATCAATTGCATCTTGGAAAATGCGAATCGGCTGGGAGTTCACATTAGAGAACTGATCCGCCGGCGCCAGCGTCTCCTGATTAGCGGCGACATAGTTAGTCGCGCTTTGCACCTTAGCCGCCACCCGCACCTCACGGGCGATCATCTGCAATTCCTTCAACTGGACAGCCCGCATTGCCCCCAGATCAATAGGGTTCTCCGCCGCCTCCAAATCAGCGATGGGAATACTGGACATGAAAGCATAATCACGGATCACCCCAGACTGAGAGGTAGCCGAGAACTGCACATTATAGGGGTCGCCATCACGAGCAATCTGGTTGTTGTACTCGTTATAGTGTTCCGAGAACGAGTTCCATTCCTGCCAGCGGAATAGCTCCTTAGACACCGTTTCAGGGGGCATCACCAGATCGGCGATGTATTCCTCATTGGTATATCCCACCACATAAGGCAGGATTTGTTCATCACGGAAAAATGGAGTGGTCATAAATTACACCTCAAAGAACTCAATGTACGCATTACCAACCAAGCCAGACGATGCGCCCGAAGCCACCGAACCCGTTACAAACTCAGTGCTGGACAGCTTCTGCCTCGCCCGCCCATTAGTGCCAGCGTTGTTGATGTTGTCAAATATTCCAGTCGCCGCTACCGAAAGAGCGTTAATCAGGTTATCGCCCGAAGTTGTGGCAGTCGCCGCCGTCCCGATATTGATCGTACAAGAGCCAGTGGAGGCAGTCGTAATATCCACAATCACGCGGCTGACGATCACCGCCACACCGAAGGTGTGATTAAACACTCCACCCGCCGTATCCACCGCATTCAGAGCCTTCTTGACCACTCTCGGAATTTTGTGATAGGCAGGAGCCGCATTGTTATCTAGCAGGTTGATTTGCGCCGCCGATGCGGTAATCCCCGCAATCCCCTCAATGTTGGAAGGATAAAGTACCGCCTCAATGATGTCGTTGGTTACGCCGCCTTGCAGAGCGATCGCCCCGACCCGTGCCGTACCCACCGCAGGGATTGCCCGTCCCACCGAATCAGTAGTAAGGCGATCGCCCGCCACCACCGTATTACCGCACTGGATTTTCACAACCCCGATTAGAGCAGGAGCAATCACATCATTCTGCTGGTAGGTAATCTTCTCAGGCGACACCCCAAAAATCAGGTCAGTAGCCGCCGCCCCTTGCACCAAAAATTCCTCAGTAGAGCCAAATTTGACAAATCGACAGGGATTGATTACCGCTCCCGCCTTACGATTGGGATAATTCAGCAGACTTCTCATTTTTTACCTCCTTTAATCATATTTACCGCCTCAACAATGTTCCGCGCCTTGCCATCCTTAACCAGCTTTGCCGCCTCTTTGCCCACCTGTTCCGCCGATTTATCCTTTGGCGCATCGGCATAAGCAGTTTTACCAAGTTCCACAATCACAGGCAGACAGTTCAATTTCTCCTTTAATTTTTGGCGATCGGAACTTTCCGCCAACTCCACCCAAAACGCCCGATCAGCAGGCAATACCCGCCCTTCCTTAACCTTGTCATCCACAAACGCCGCAAACTCTCGCAACTCCAAAGCATTCTCACGCTTCGCTAACTCCACCTCCAACGCCGAAGTCTGCGAACTCATTTGCGGTTCTTTCAACACTTCCGAAGAGAAATAGCTCTCTGCGACTTCCTCTCCCACCTGATCCACGATAAACCTGCGAATCCCGTCCAATACCGCAGAGATGCGATCGCCCGCCATAAACTCCACCATTACCCCGCTATCAGAACTAGCGAACTCAACTTCTTCCAAGCCCTCCACCGCAGGAGCGACACCGCCGAGAAATCCAATATGCTCCAATTTCCAACCCTTCTCACCTTTGGATAGCTTCACCGAGCGATTGGGATAAGTGCTTTCCCAGACCGCCTTAGCAAAAGCAGGATGCACTCTATCCGCTTCAGCCAACAAGCGATCGCCCTCGCGCCAAACCCGCTTAGTCCAGCCGTAGGCAGGCGAATTAGTCTTAGGATGCCCAACCACCAGAGGCACGGGCTGATGATTCGCAACCACCTGATCCAAATCGTCTTGAGAGAACTTAACCAGCCCCGCATTAGCAGAAGTAAATTCCCCGACCCTTAAAATCTCTATACGGCGCATATTTCAAGCTATAGCTACCGCTCAAAATAAGACTTTGATTAAAGAAATCAAGAGTAAAATTTACAAAATTCTTTTTTTGCCAAGCCTAATGAGGTAATATGAAATGAGCAAAATGGAAAGACGAAAATGCCTAGAGGCGGATACAGAGGGGGAGTGAAGCCTACGCTTCCCGAAGAGCTAAAAAGAAAACCAGCGCAATTTTTTTTGTCTCCCCAAGAAATCAAGCTTTTGGAACAGGTTCCCATGCCCAAATCCAGAGCGGTGGGACTAGCACTGCTAATTGCCAGCGACACAATCACGGACAGCGACCTAGTGGCACTAATCAAGCAACTACCGCCAGAAGAACAGGCGCATTTAGGGGCTGTAGTACGCGCCACCCTCAAAAACCTGTTACAAAACTTTACCTAAAATTTTTGCTAAACCTATTGACAGTTGGCTATAAGTGCCGTATGATAGGGGTGTAGCGTTCAGAGACTCCCATGAAAACCCACTCCAGATACGAAGCGACATCCGACTGGCTGATCGATATTGTAAGCATTTTGCCCCCACCCCCGCCACCAGTACCCCTCGATCCCGATCAAATCGAGGCACTCGCCCGCTCCATTGTGGAACTGGGCGGGGTGATCCACCCCCTAATCGTTGCGAAGGCTGGCGTGAATGCGGACGGCGAGGATCAGTTCCGCTTGGTGGCAGGCGATCTTCAGTACGCCGCCGCCGTGCGGGCACTGGAGCTAGACCCGAAGCAGGAAATGGTACGGGCGTATATCGCCCAGACCCCAGAGCAGGAACTGGCATTCCAACGCCAGCTTGCTATCTTGGCTCAGGCTTAGCGATCGCCCGTCAGGGGCACAGCAGGGTGCGATTCCCTGCGATCGCATTCCCGCAAGGGAAAAAACAACCAATCAGAAGCTAAACCGCCTTATCACCCGCCTAATATCCTCCACATCATCAGGCATTAGCACCGCAAATGGGCGGGCGGGGATCGTGATTGTAAAGCTCTGCTTCTTGGTCAGAGCCATCCACTTGTAGCGATCATCCCCCGACTCATAAAATCTAGCCCAAAAATACGATCGCATCTTAGGCGTAACCTGACGCTGAAATGCCCCGCCGAAGTGCTGGATCGCCGCATACTTGTTGCCAAATGTTACCACAGCCGTATCGCTAGTAACCGACAGCGCAGGGGACGACACCAACGCCCCCGTCCTCTGCAAAATAGGACCCGTATAACCCTTCGCTTGGCGTTCCGCAATAGTCAGAGGAGCCAACGCCTGCCAGCGGTTCGGTCTGCCCTGCTCACGGAAATTAAGCTCCACCGCAAAGCGCATCACCTCCCCAATCTGACGCATCAGCCTCTCAGTGGGTACAATCCGCCTTTGCAGACCAGCCAGCACCGCATCAGCATCCAGATCAATCCTGATCTCTGCCACCGATCTCCTCCAACGCCCTAGCCAACTGCTCACGGACATCAGGGCTGTATTTAGCAAGGTCAGGCTTCCACCCCTTACGGCGATCGCCACCCCAGCCCCGATCAGGAAACACATACTGCCCCGACAAATCCTGAATCCCGATCGCCTTCTCCTTGATCTCTGGATGCTTCTGGCTCACCGACCGCTCCACTTCTCTCGTTTGCCCCTTTGACTCCTCCAAATCCAAGCCCAACCGCTTCACATTCTCAGCAGACAGCGCAAAAATCCGACAGCGACAGTTATATCCCACAGGCGGAGTCCACGACTGCCAGATCGGATCGTCATAGCGAAACACCCGCCCATCCATCGCACGGTGAGCAGGGCGAGTATTGTTGTCCATCACCGCCGAATACTGCCAATAGGGGCGTTCATCTGCCACCGCCAAAAAATCAGCCACCCGCCCCTGCATCAAAGCCGACTGCAAATTAGTGCGGTAGATAGTCCTCAGCCTGTGAGGACTACCCAACTGCACCCGCTCCGTATTGCCGTCAGGATCGACGATAAACTGCCGACCCCACCAGCCCTTAGCCTTCAGAATTGGCTCTAGTTTCGCCTGAAAATCCTTGAGCGTATCGCCCCGTTCCAACGCCTCAGCGATCGCCTCACGGATTGCCTCCAGCACATCAGCCCGCACCACCTTCGCCACCATAAACGCCCGTACCGCCGCCTGATTTGCCTGCTCCTCCCAATCCCACGACAGGCGATACCCTCGCTCCGTGAAAAACTCCACCGCCTTCTCTGGCGGCACGCCAAACGCAAAACTAAGGTTGATTGGCATTCAATCGCCCCCACACCTCAGTAACGAAAATAGCACAGCTCAAATACCGCTCCAACTCCCGATCATCCATCTCTGGAAACCTCTGTGCCAACCCCTCCAGAATCTCATCGTAGCTCTTAGCCGACTGCACCAAATCAATAATCGGTTGCACAATCGGCTCAATCTGCGACTGCAATAGCTCAGGAGACAACTCGCTAATCGCCTGATCCAAAGCCTCTTGATCCTCAGGCAAACCGCTAAAGATAATTCCCTCATCTACCTGCGCCAAACTGACCTCCGCTTTAATTGATTGCTGTGGCGAATTAAGCAAGCGGCTAAAAATCTCCTCATCAGTAATCTTGAATCCAACCAATTTCCAACCATTCTTGCCAATAAACACAATATCGCCATTAGGTCTTACTTCAGCCTCAAGCACATCTTCAATCGGCTCCACATCAGGCTGGTCCCTGATAATATCCAACAAAATCGCCTTAGCCTCAGCCGATACCATTTACCACCTCCACAAACAAATCATCATCCAAACGCATCGCAAAATAGGCATCTTCAGTATCTTGATCAGTGCCAATTGGCAACATCTCCTCATCCTCTGCCAACTCAATCTCCAACCCCTCTACTCGGTTCAACTGCATATCCACTTCCTCCAAACTAATTACCAACTTGCCATTGACCGTCTCCCGCTTAGTTACTTTGCCCTGCCAACCATGCGGCAAAAGCACTTCCTTCTCAAAAGAGCGAGAAGAGATACTAGAAATGTCCCGCCCAGACTTAGATTGAATCTTGAACTCCACCGATTCATACTCCTCAGACTTAGAACTAATCTTAATACCGCCCCTCTGTGCTAGTTCCGCATAGTTAGAAGCCTTAGAAATAGGCTGTTTCGCACGATATTCCTTTGCCGTTCCCAAATCCGTAGTGGTGGAAGACAAGCCAGAGAAGCTAACAACTTCCCCCTCTTTGTATTTCGCAAGCTCAGACTTGGGCAGACTTGTACCCCGATATACCTCGCCCTGATAAGCGGGCAACTTTTGGATCGCCTGATTTACCTGTCTTGCCAATAACCTCTGCCTCTCTGCCAAATTGCTAGTCGGGTCTTCCTGCATACCCCGCAAAGCACCATTGATACCTGCATACGCCGATCCAGTGTACGCTCGAATCGCCTGCACCTCAGTAACCGTCATATCCTTAGCAATTCCTTCGCTTTGCAGTTTACGCAACACCTCTTTTGCCGCCGTTGGTCCCGAAGTTAAATCCTGTCTAGCTCTAGATAAATTCCCAGCTATGGAATCAGGCGGATCAAGAGTGGAGCGCAAAATTGCCATCTCTTGAGCATTTAGGGGCGAATAAACTTCTTCTCTACTCATAGGTTTATTTCGATCAAATGAAGGCTTAGATTCAGTCAACTGTTTAGGCTCTCCGCCACCTTTCAGCCGTTCTATCTCAGCCTCCAAACCTTGCTTTTGCGCTTGCAAATCCCGCTTCAATCTCGCCTTCTGACTGGGATCGGTTTGAGCGGTAACACCCAGCTTAGCCAACGCCTTCCTTTCCTCAGGGCTGACATTAGAGAGATTTGCATTAGCGCGATTTATCAACTCCAAATTGGAACTAACACTACTCAACTTGCGTTCAGCAGTAGCGATCTCCCCTTCTATCGCCGCTCGCGCTGGCTCCAGCTTAGCCTTATTCTTCTGAGCCAAATCCTTACGGCAAATGAAAATCATGGAAATACAGGCATTACCGCAAGCTACCCCAAGCGAGCATTTTTTTCTCCCTGCAAATTCCACTTCCGAGAACTGCAACTGATCGAGGCTTGGCAGTTCTGGATTAGCCTCTACAGCCCCAGAATCAGATTTAGGCTGTTCCGCAAAAATCCTTTGGATAACCTCACTGGGAACCATCGGAAATGCCGCCTCAGCGATCGCCATACCCGCCTGATTAGACATCTGTCCCGAAGCCGCCGCCGTCGCCAACTGAATCAAAGATTGAACCTGCGAACTATCCAACGCCACCGCCGCATCACCCTCACTCCTTGCCCGCAAATCCTGATACTGCCCCTCGCCATAAATCTCGTCCACCCGCCCCTGCGTCAAGCGGAAGCCCATATCAAACAGAATCTTATCCTTGTCTGCCTCCATCTTCTGATCGGGCTTGTTAGTAGATTCCCGCCACACCATCGGATAGCCCGCCGTCGGGAAATGCGATCGATTGAAATCAATCAGCCACCGCACACAGGAATGATTGAAGCTATCGCAAATCAAATCGCAATCCGCCTGCACGATCGCATCTTTCACCGAGCCATGCACCACCGCTTGGGCATAGCTCGAGCCTTCCTCAGTAGTCATCGTTTGCGACAGGATAATCTTAGCGATCGCCTTGTCCATCTTGTCATAGAGTGACTCATACAGCCCCGCCGTGCTAACCCTTTGCGCCTCCAACATCTCGATTGACATTCCCTCTGGGATAATCGTGGCAAAATTCCTACGAAATGCTTGCAGAGCCTCCAAGAGCTTATCCTGCTGTTCCTGCGTAGCATTTGGGAAATACTTCCCAATCAGTCCGGGATTCCCGAATAATTCAGAGTAAGTAACCCAGAACTTCATTGTGTTAGTCTTGAATAAGACTGGGAAATAGAGATGATACGCCAGCCCCAGCCCATAGGGATCAGAATCATGCCAGCCGCCAGTGGAAAAGAACCAGAACTTGCGATCAGGGACAGGCTGACCCAGATAACTATCCCAAGAGCGAAATAGCAGATTCCCATCAGGGTCAAAGCGAAATCGCTCCTGCTTCTGCACCGTAATCGCCTTCCACACCAGATAATCGCCCTCTGGCTCATACTCAATCTCAGCCACCGCAAAGCCCAGCAAAATGCCATAGAGCATCTTCTCAGTCAGATTGTCAAAATGGATTCTGTCTAGCTGTTGCCTGATAAATTCCGCCGCCTTCTTGGAATCCCTGCGATCGTCCGCCGACTGCACATCCCAACGGCGCATCGTGTGGCTCTTGATTCTCTGCTGAAAGCAAGCGTGCACCTGATCGTCCCTCAGCACCCGCTCATAAATCTCATAGTTGAACCCGCCCTTATCCCGTAGGATCGGGTCTTCAGGGAGGATATAACCCAGTCCCCCCACAAATCCCTTAGTGATGTCGTTATTAGCAGTGGCAATCTTCCCCGCAGGGGGCTGAGGATCGCCTTTTACCAGTTCAATCAGAGGCGTGTTTAGAGTCTTCCACAATTTGGCTAACATAAGCTACCAGTTCCAATAGGCGACTACCGCGAAAAGCTTGGATGACAACCTCAAATTCTAAAATCGTTTATTGGCATTCCGTACACTTTGCCCTCCAAAACCGTTCAATAGAATCTACCACAAAAGCTCCTTCCAAATTGTTCCAGTTTTGAGCTTTTGCAAGGAGTTGATTATAATGACCCCCCCATTTAGAGGCAAGAGCCTTTCCCCCAGACAGTAGCTCTGCTACAAGACACTTGGCTGGGGATAGTTCAAATTCCCCAAACATAGTGCCATTACACAGGTCGCAAAGTAAATTAAACTCTGCCTCAGTCAGATCAATAGAGATAGAATCAAGCAGAGCATAATAACGAGACAAATCCCGCTTAGCAGTCTGCGAAAGACTGCCATCATCATTGCTATTGCGTTCCTGTAAAGCCTTGAGCAGGTTCACCCCTGCCCGAAACATAATGCGATTTTCCATTTCCTTCTCCTTATAAAAACAACAAAAAACCCGATCACTGACGGCAACGATCGGGCAAAGATACTATTGCAGTAGTTCACGAGCCTTTTGCAAAGAAGGGTACTCCCCATAGGCTCGCTGTGAACTGTTAATTGAGTTGGCAATTTCTTGTAAGCTGACTTCAGACAATCTCACGGTACGGCAATCCAAAATCGGATCGCCCGTAGCCTCCATTACTTCTCCTAAGCCGAGAAACCACGAGGGTTCTTGGTCAGATGCAAAGCTAACCTCATAGAGACCGTTCGGGTATTCCCGCGCTTCAAATTCGTAGGTGCTCCAGTCCTCGCGCTCAGCCATAATTTTTTTGACTTCTACGGCGATCTTCCCCTCGTACTCGGCTAAAAGAGGATGCGAACCATAATAGGGGTCTTCGGGGTCAGTCCAACCCGGAAGCCCTTGGATCTGTTGAAATTCTTCCTGAGTGACGCAAAATTCTTCCGCCCCCTGAAACTGGGGAAAGGCTTTGTGAAACGCAGTCCAAAATAGTTCGCTGTTGTTTTCGTAGTCAACGGTCAGTTTAATCATAGTTTTTGCTCCTTTTGTGTTGTGTACTAGGGATTACTGCCATGATCCTAACTCAACACTACTCTCGCCAGTTGTCAGCACCCTAAAAAGCAAACCCATACTTACCCAGAGGCGGCGACCACCGCTCACCCGCCGACCTGAACTGAATCAAGCGAGGCACATCTCCCGCATGAATCGCCAAAGCCAACGCCCAGAAATGGTCAGCGTGTCCGACCTCGTCCCGTTCAGCATCAAAGCGTGAATTACCCGAAGGCAGGGTGATCTTCTTCACCGAGTGGAGCGAATCTCTTACCTCCCGATCAATCGGAATCCGCACCTTGCGATCCTCAAACCTCCGTTTAATCTGCACCGCCAAATCCTGCTTCACCGAATTAGAGAAAATCAAACCCTCCACCGCATACTCGCCCCACTTTCGCTTGCACAGCTCCACCAGCACCTCACCCATACCCGTCTGATCAAGGCAAGCACGGCGCACCCGATACCGCTCCATCAGGCGATCAAACACTTGTAACTGATCCTGAAACGATTCGCGTTGCAGAGCCACCATCTCACGGGACACCAGCACATCGCCGACCTGTTCCAACACCCACAGCACCGACAAATCTCGGCGGCGCGCCACATCCCAGCCCAGATAGCACTCCCCGCCCTCATACTCAGGCAGATGCTCCGACTCACACGAAGCAATCAAATCATAATCAAGCCATGCCGTCGCCTCATCCAACCACTGTAACTCGTACTCTTGCGCCCAGCCATCAGGATCGTTCAACGCCCGCCGCAACTGATCAATATCACGAGGCAAACCCTGACGCACCGCCTCATAAATATCCACCTGATGCTTAGACCACTCCCCGCTAGTATCAGTCATCAACTCATAGAACTTATTCCCCTTTCCATTCGGCGTAGAAATCACCCGCAATTTATGCCCCGCCGAAATGACAGGAAAAAGAGCCTGCCAGATGCGCCGACTTTGTTGATGAAAAGCGAACTCATCCAACAACACCGAAGCCGAAAAACCCCGTGCCGTATCAGGATTAGCAGGTAGCGCAGAAATTTTAGACCCATTAGGAAACTGCACCTCCAACACCTTGATCACAGGATCAAACGGGTATTCCATCAACTCAAACGAAGCCTTAAACGCCTCACAGTGTCGCCTAATACCCTCTTGAATTGCCTCTCTTGCTTGCCGTTCCCCCCGACTAAGGATCACCCAGCGCGCCTTCCTATTCAGGCAATCAATCACAATCTCCAAAGTGCTTGTGAAAGTCTTACCGCACTGGCGGGCAAACATTCCAATCTTGAAGCGGGAATCATCCGCCAGCCACTTCTTTTGATAGGGGTAAAGTTCAACCATCAGACAATTCCATAAATCTCTCGCATCACCAACGCCAGCGTATCCTTATCAATCTCCTTACGGGGTTGGAGTTCAGCGAACTTCTGTTCTAGCTTTTGGCGCACCTCCTCACGGTACTTCTTCACCCTCGTATCCGAATCAGCCAGCGTGGCGATCGCCCGTGCCAGATTTCCCAAATCCTTCGGCGTTAATTCCTCAGCATCCACTAACAGAGTGAAGAGCTTATCTTGCGCTATCCGAATCGTCGCCGTATTGATCTCTCCCTCATCATCGGCATAAACACTAGCGATCGCCCGCGCCATCTCAGACGACCGCTTGACATTTTCCAACAGCGTTTGGAGCTTCTTTCCATAGCGATAGACCGCCGAACGGGACACCTGCACCTCCAGACCAGCCTCAGCCAGCATGGAATTTAGCCAATCCGTCAGTTCCGAATACTGCGTAAAATTCTTACCCTTCAGTTCTCGATCGAGCTTTGCCAGTAGCTCAGGCGGCACATTAGTCATCGCCATAGAGGATCACCACCTGCAAAGGAAAGAACCACAAAATGACGCTCTCAAACCGTCCCGTATCCTGACAGAGCGAGATATTGAACCCAACCATCCAACACAGCGGATTCCAATTCAGACCAACTCTCAGCATCTACCACCACCTCTTCTCTTCCCTAGCGATACCAGGCGGACACTCAATCTGATACTCCACCACCTGAATCCCCTTCGGCGTAATCCTTGCCCAGCACTGATCAAATGTATCCTTCTCCAACTTGCAGAGTTCCAAATCTTCAAGATAGAACAAAATATTTTTAGCCTCCGCAGGCGACACAGTCAAACGGGCATCTTGGAACAGACGGGGCAGAAACTTCTCGCAAATCCCCGCCCGATGGTCAGCATGGTAGAGGTAGAGCAAAACCGTCCACCGAGCCAATTCCAGCACATCAAACTGAAAGCTCATTTATCCCCCCTCTTAATATCGGCGATCGCCATCATCACTTGGTCAATCCGTTGGGTCATTTGCCTGTGGAGAGTATCCAGCTTGGCATCCGTAGTCCCCGCAAACCGTGCAAAACTCTCATTAGGCAGGTATCCCGACCGCAAATGCTCCTGAAGGTGAGTAAATTGCAACTTCAGAGCCTGAATCTGTTCAGTTTGCGACTTATTCTCAGACTCAATCTCCTTAAATCGCTCCTGAACTTGATTAAACTCACGGCTGATCAGAATCTTGATGACGCTCACCGCCACCACAAACAACACGCCCACGCCAGTAATCACCAAGAAATCCAAAGGCACATTGATACTTGGCGAAGACTGATTTTCGGACTGCGGGTTAACTAAAATTACCTTTGACATACCGCCAATCTAGTCAATCCTGTTAAGAATTCAAGAGGAAAATTTACAAATTTGATAGATTTTGTATCTGCTCACCCCGTATTTTCTCGCCAGATCGGACACCCTAGCACCTTCCAAAAACTTCAATCGCACTTCCTCAACTTCAGACACAGAAAGTTTCTTAATATATTTCTGCGGCAACTTATAGCGAGCGCCGCCAAACAAAACAAAGAACTGATCGTCTTTCAGTTCTAATAAACTTTTGATCAGTTCATGAGGTTTTTTGCGAATATAAATCTTCTTGCCAGCATAGTGAAATAGCAACTTAGAGAACTTCTCTTCACCTAAAAAATTTCTTAGGCATAGGCTTGCATGCATCAGAACTCCCCAGTTAACTCTTCTCGGATTTTGCGCTCCAAATTTAATATAGCCCACTCTGGAAGCTCATTCAAATTACGGAATAGCTTCCCTTCCCGTTGGCTCACCCGCTCGAAATAGGCGGACAATCGCTTTTGCACCTCACGGTCAGCCAATGTTCGCAAACCTACTTGGATATAGGCAAGAGAATTACTCAGATCAGTCAAGGCGAACTCCTTCTCTCTGACAAATTGCCTTCAATCCCTCAATCACCGCATTAGCCTGTGGGGGCGTTAGCCATTCAATCCGTTCCACACCCACTGTCTTTTTGATAAAAGCATTCAGAGCCTTCGCCGACCCGCTGGTGTAGGAATGCTCCCTTAGCAAATACCACAATCGCCAAATCTTCCTTTGTTGAGGCGTATTCTTAGGCGGTGTCGAACGACCCTTTACCTTCACCTGAAAGCCTTGCTTTTGCAAATGTTCCAAAGCGATCGCCGTCTCCTCCAGCGTCAGCTCCGAGCAAGAGAACTTACCCGTCACCCCCAGCAAAAACGAACGATAGCGATCGTCATCCCAACCCAGTTGAGCCTTAGCCATGTGGATTTTAGCGATATTCGCACTCCTCAGATTCACGGCTCCACCTCCCCCAAGATATTAAATACAAACACCTCACGCAGTTGGGAAAGTTTTTCCATGCGCTCCTGATCCACAAACCTCACCTGATCAAGTTTTGGGAACCTCACAGCAAAATATATCTCGTCATAGGATTCCTCCGTATTGCCATCAATCACAGTCACCTCAACCGTTTCAGGTATCAGCGTAACCTCCAACGAATGCAGGACAATTCCCGCCTGATTGATAGAGTAAGCAAAGCGAGACCAATTATTAGCAGATCGCTTATTCAGCGACAGCACACCCACCGCCCCCGACGGATCGACAAACGCAATATCAAACCAAGTTTGAGCCAGCCTTGCCCAGCGTTTCTCTTCCACATGGCGCACTGCAAACGGCTGAATTTCCAAAGAATCGACCACCATATCCGAGCATTCAAATAATCCCTTCATACCGTCAAAGCGATACTGCAAAGGAATAGAAGTTCGGGGGTCATAACCGAACGGCTTGGGCGCAGTCCTTGCATAATCTGGAATCTGAATAAAAGTCATATAACCTCCAAAATAAAGTGACCGTGCGGATTTACGGCGACGCACCCCGCCAGAAATTAGAAATTATTAGGCATCAAACACCTCCTCTTCAGCAAGCCTATCAATCAATTCTTTAACTTTGAAACGAAACACTGGGCAATCCCAATTTCTATTCCACTCCTTAACTAGCCAACGGACAAGGTCAAAAGCCTCCCTTTTGGCATAATCCGTATAATCCACCTTCACAGGCTTAGGCTGTTCCAACTTCTCAGCGATCGCCAACCGCACCGCCTCAGCGCTAACAGGCTTACCCTCAGACTTTGCCGCCTCTTGCACGGTATGCCACACCTCAGCCCTTAGAGCCTTTGGAGCTTTAGACAACTCTCGCGCCACCCACTCAGACGGAATAGGGGAAATTGACAACAACTTAGGATCATTTGCCAGCTCCGCCGCCTTAATTTGGCGAAAAGCATATGAGCGAGACAGCCCCCACCGGTCACGGCAATACTCTTCAAAAGTAGCATGACTAAACAGGTAAAGGCGAGCATCCCTGATCTTTTGCAACGCCCTACCAACCTCCATAAAAGAGGCAATACCATTGCTAATTGTGGACTCACAGCGATCCAAAGTCGCTCTATCCTCAAGGCTAAATTCCACAACTTCAGTTTCTACTGCAACGATTTCTGACATTTGATTTCCCTCATAATTTGACCAAGTTTTCTCAAGTTTTCCTTCCTCTGTTCCTCGCTAATTTGAGGCACAGCATTATCGGAATTAGGCGTTTCCGCCGCAGGTTTTGACGGCTGAGGCTGTTCCTTTGGATAGAAAAGCCCCTGCCAGCCATTCTCGATTGACTGATAGATCGACCGAATCGCCACCTCCTCGCCCCACTGCACCAACTTTTTCAGTTGAAGCCTCTCTGTTGTGGGAGTCAGTTTCTTTCTGATCTCCTTGCGGTGCTGAACCCACAACTTCCAAGCCTCAGCAAACCGCTCACTAGACATCAAATCCTCAGACATAGCCATTAGCCTCCAACCACAGACTAACCGCCTCCTCCAACGCTCGCTGAAAACTACAGCGATGGCGGCGCGCACTCTTCTTCACGCGTTCCACCAAAGCGATCGGCAACTGCACCTCTTCAGAGACAGGTTCAACAATCTCCAACTGACCCGACAACGCAGGCATCGCCCGCTTCTCCAAAAAGCTAGCCACCTTCAGAGAACGCATAGCGTGTTTCTTCAGATTCCTTTGCGTCATCGCCAACTCATCAGGCGTGTCCGCATACCAATAGCCATAGGAAGAATGCGAAGCGATGGGGTGTCCATGCGCCCGCAACTCAGCCACGACCCGCCTCAGCCGACGCAGATCAGTCTCAGGTGAGGGATCAGAAACCAACTGCGAAACCAAATCCCAGCCCAAAATTCGATTCTTGATACCCCGATGCCGCGACTGCAAAAGAGCCAAAACCCGAGCGCCCGTAATCATTACTCCTCCCAATCGTAGAGATGGAACACATAGGAGCCGTCATCGTCAAAATGACCAGCGCACCGCCAACCCGCCTTATTAGCAAGAAACTGCGCCTCGTGAATACAAGCCGCAATCTCCTGATCGCACTCCCTAATTCCTTTAATCAAATCAGGATTGAAGAAAAACCTAGTATTGTCTTCAGACAACCGAACCTCACAAGCCATCTGTTTCAGTAAAATTCTTTGTTCTTGGTAAATGACCGAAATCCTCTTAGCAAGCTGATTTACCCGATACCGAGTTAAGTCCCTGCAAGCGTTTGGATACTTGCTAACAACATCCAGAATTCTAAGCCAATCCATAAGTTCTCTCCTGAAATTCTAAATAACAATAAGCGACATTCTCGTCCCATTCCATCAAGCGATTGAACTGATCCCTAATCCCCTGATGAGTCAGGCAATAGTAATCAATCAGCCTGCGTCTTTTTGGAGCAAAATTACTCCTGATCAACTTCCACTTATTTGTTGGCAAAAAAATAGAAGAACTGGTACCTACTGGCTCCACAGTGCCCTCTAAATAAAGTTTTTTGAATGCGGCATTAACTGTTCGCACAGAAAAGCCAGTGTGTTCAGAAATCTCAGCAGAATTAAAAAGCGTGCCAACAGGGTATCGTTGCAAAAATTCAATAACCTGATCTCGATACGACTTAGGTGTCATAAGAGCACTCCTTAGTAAAACACTCAGTTAAATGCAGATACAAAAAAGCCGCTTTCCTTCCTTTTGCTAAATAGATTTGGCGATAAATACTTCTAATTTCAGGTTTGCAGAAGCATTTATATTCATACACAGTCTTCATTCTTTCGCCTCCAAAAACACACCAGTATTAGAATCAAGAACCAAACCGTCCACCGCAAACACAGGAGGCAAAGCCCCCAAATCGAGAATCAACGAATAGCGATCGCTATCGTTCTTCACATCAAAGCGTTCAGGCGACTCGCGGCGAATCACGCCCACCACTGCCAGACGGCGCAAAAACTTATGCACCGAGCTTTTGCTACACCCCACCGAAGTTTGCAGACTTTCCACCGTAAAAGAACGGAATAGCCGCATAGTCAGCCAGAGCTTCTCCCGCGTAGAATCAAAATCCACCAACGGCGGGCGCAGTTGTCGCCGATAATCCTTCGCAACAGAATAGATAAACGAGCCGTGCTTGTCATAATTGAGAAACTCCAGAATTCCCTCAATGTGGAGCGATTGCACATACTTTTGCACCACCGACAAACTGCAATCGAGCCGATTGGCAACATCAGCGCAAGTGAACCGCCTACCAGTGCGAATACAGTGCCAGATTCTAATTCTCTCGACAGGTGTAATCATCTTTCCCTCCTAAAGGGGCGATCGCCCCAATACTCGGCATCCACCGAAGTCATACCATCGCGAAAAGCCAGCCGCTCAATTTCAGCCACCGCCGACTCCACCCTAGCGATCAATCCCCCCGACCACGCATAAATCTTTTGCGTCAAACACGGCTGAATCTGCACCTCCGCACAGGTATCACAGAAGAGTTGAGTATCGCCCAGATCAAGCACCGTAAACTGCACCCGCTGGGTAATCCTGCGGTCTAAATGCGGGCGCGTAGCCACCTTCCGATCAATTCCATCACGCCCCGCCAAAATAATCGGAATCCGTGTCTTGTTATAGATGTCGTGAAGGGTATCGACCATGCGGCTATCTCTGGATTGAAAGAGGTAATTAGCCTCATCTACAAAAATCGCAATCTTCCGAGAAGCCACCTCACGGCAAATTAACTGCACATTTAGATCGTTCTTGTGGTACGGCTCATGTCCCAGCTCCACCACCAGCGATCGCACCAGCGTCGCCAGCGACCACGAAGCCATCATCTCCACCACAATTCCCGTGTAAGTAGAGATAGTCGGCAGATTATTTCTCAGCCAGGCAATCGACTTAGTTTTACCAACCCCAGTCGACCCATAAATCAAACCCATCGTAGGCTCAGGGTTATTCTCATCAGCCAGCACTTGGAAAGCCTTAGACAGCTCCCGCAAATTCTTGACATAAGCAAACTCTCGTTTCATAATCACCCTAGTTAATTTGAATTGACCACCTTAGCTGGTGGTTTTTTACTATTGAGCCAGCGCAAAAACGCCTTACGCTCAACCTCATTTGGAGCCTCAAAAAAGATCACCGCCTGCACCCCGCGCCCGTATTGATACCAGCGCAGAACATCGTCAAGCAGAGCTTGATCGGGTTCCAAACCTTGCCGCCACAAACCCAAGACCTCCCGCATCTGCGCCTCGTAATCCTCATCGGTCTTGTACTTAGGTTTAGGCTTCGGCATCATCGCCGCAATCTCCATCGCCCTTTGCTCTGGGTCTTCCTCTCTGACCGCAGGGGCATCAATTACCTGTTTCGCCATCTCAGCGATCGCAGGCGCAAACTTTTCCTCACGCACAAACTCAGCAGGCGGCACACCCTCCGTTAGCTGTTTCGCCACAATCTTTTCCGCATTCTTAATCGCCCGCTTACCCAACTTACGAGCTTCAGCCATCTCAGCCTTCACCTGCGATCGCAACCGTTTCGCCGACCGTGCCACCGCCAACTGCTCCTCAGGCGACAACGCCAACTCCCACCTAGCAACACAGATAAACTCCCCATCAGCAAACACCTGCACCTCAGCCAGATTTTCAGGGTCATAGCGCACCTCCACCTTGCGCCCCGCCTCAAGGCTTCCCAACTCAGGAGCGCAATACAGCCCCCCATTTAACCGCAAACCCTTCTTAGTCAAAGTCCGCACCTCCACCTCAAGCAGTAACCAATCCAGCACCGACCGATCAGCCAGCACCCGCCGCCGCCAGCCCTGACCCGTAAACTCAGCCAACTTCTCCAACGGCGTACAACCCAGCCGCTCATGGTAGCGACAGTGATAGCGATCGCACCAACCGTCCAGCCACGCCTGCAATTCCTCACGGCGCATACCAATCTGAATCTCCCCGTCCCGTTCCCGAATCGCCTGCCTTTGCGCCACCGAATGACCCACAAACCCATTCAGCAAACGGAAATCAGGATCATGCTGAAGCACCCCAAACCCCCGCTCCACCATCGGCTTCTGCTCAGGACTAAACGGCTTACAAAACCGATGCTTAATCTCCAGCCCCGCCAAAAACGCCTCAAGCTGTCGCCCCGCATAATCCTTGCCATTATCAGTTTTCAGCTCCACAGGCACACCCCACTTACAAATCGCCTTATGCAGAGCCTTCTTAATCGCCAAAGCCTTAGAAGTAGGGCTTAAATAAAACAACCGCATACCCGTCGCCACATCCGTCACCTGCACCGCATAGCAACGGCTGAACCCCTCGTCAGTCCCCGACTTCACATCAATTAAAGTAGAGTCAATTTGCCACTGATCATTAGCCACCAGTCCCTTTGCGTAAGACCCAAAAGCCGTATCCAACACTCGCAAATCGCCCGTCATCGCCGCCCGATAGCGCACAGGATAATCGCGCTGGTAATTCCTAAGCCAAGTCCGCACCTGACTATAACTAGGCTTCTCCCCCTCCCCCTTCTGGAAAACATTCCAGATCGCCAACGGCGTAGCAAACACCCCCAACTGTTGAAGCAGACCCTCCGCCAACTTCCAACAATCAGGAGACAAATCAAAAAAACCGTCCTTACCCCCCCGCCGATCCAGCAACTCATCCACCGACAACTCAGCCCATCTCAGCAAACTAGCGCGGCTCACCTGCAAACGCCCCGAATTAACCGAAATCAGCCCCTCCCGCACCCAAGCGGGGATAGCAATCTGTCCACTATTTAATAAGTCACAAAAATGATCCGCCGCCATCCGTTCCGACAGACCCAGCGACTCCCGAATCTCCCCACGCTTATTCAGCCAAATATCGGCTACTTCCTTTCTAGCGAGAGCGCGCAGATGCTTCAAATTCTTAGTCGGCGCAGGCTCCTCCACCACCCGCACCCCCAAAGAAAAATCAGCCACCGCCGCAGGGGGAGCAGTAGGCTGATCAGGAACTTCCACACAAGGAGTATCCCCTGCAAACTCGTCATTATCAGAAAAATCGGGCGCAGTGGCAGAGGACACCGCCTCCCGATCCTTATCTGTGGTGTGTATATCCTCTGCAAACTCAAACCCCCGCAGGCGCAAAGCCTCCAACATGTCAGGGGTCAAATACTCATTAGGCAGTCTGTACTCCTTACCGCCGCCCCGCCCTTGTCGCTCACGAGATTCCCAACCTTCCCGCTCCGCTTTTTTCCTAGCATTAGCCAGACTACTAGGTATATTTGGCAAACCTGCCAATTCCGCTGGACTTAACCACATAACTACCATAACTACACGCGCCTGCGTTCATCAATTAGTTTTAGAAGCTCAGAAGCTTTTATCTCAAGCTTTTCCGCCATTCTATTTAGCGTTCGTTCAGATATACCGACCTTACCACTAAGGTATCGGCTCCACCGGGACTTATGGATTCCAGTAATCCTAGCCAACTCGGTTATGGATAAGCCTGAAAAATATTTATCAAAATCCATAGCTTGTTACCTAAATACGCAACAAGTCTAACACAAGTTATCTAAATACGCAACATTTTTCTGAAAGTTGTCTTTTCCCGCAACTTGCTATAAATTGATTAAGTACGCAACACTAAGGAGAAGATTATGGATCCACGAGACGCACTAGACTTGACTTTTCGGATGTTCAGGCTGAATGCCACCCAACTAGGCGAACAAGTTGGACTTAATAAATCCGAAATGTCCAGATTTCGTCACAAAAAGCAAGACATTTCGGCGACAACATTTTCTAAACTGCTAAAAGCCTTACCAGAAGATGCTTTCACTTTTTACTGGGGCTTGATCCGAGATGAAAACAAAATCTTCAGGGTATCTGAAAACGGAGCTGTGTACAACATTGATCTCAAAAGACTTGTTGCCTAAAGAAGAAGATGATGCGACAGAACCGCCACATCCAAGCAAACTGTCACATTGATCAGCGATCATGTTTCGGTCAATATTATTGAGAATTACTTTCAAACGATCATGTTAGCGATCATGTTAGCGATCATGTTCCATCAAAACGATCATGTTAGCGATCATGTTAGCGATCATGTTCCATCAAAACGATCATGTTAGCGATCATGTTAGCGATCATGTTCCATCAAAACGATCATGTTAGCGATCATGTTCTTTGCCAGCAATGCTAACAACAGGCTAATGGAACTCAAAGTATGGTCATAGCTAGGTTACACTTAAATTACACCTTACTCTTAACACCAGCCATGACCAACCCCAACCCCAGCGCAGGCGACATATCCGAGCTAATCGCCGAGCTACAGAAATTCCGCCAAGACTTCAACCGCTACCGAAACTCTCTAGGTTTAAGCATCTTTGGCTCAATACTAGGGTCAGCCTTCATCATCGCCTGCATAGACATAACAATCCGCCTACTAGCGACCAGACGGTAGAGGATTATTTCCAAGCCCCTTCACCCCCCAAAAAATATAAAATTGCCTCAAGTTTGATCTCAAATTTTATCGAGCCTCAAATTGAATGACACGAAAAACTGGAACCTCAAGCGATCAAGTTTGACTATTGCTATAAATTTGCAACAACATGAAACCCATACACAGCAAGTCATTTCGCCCAGTTTCGCTCAGTTTCATTCAGTTCCAATTTGAGGCATCCGATCTCATTTTCAATGACACGGTACACTGGGCGGCGGCAATCGGCGCTACGGCAGTGTAGGGGATGTGATCATTG
>Ga0272446_1002818_pt1 | contig 22971 bp, 20 predicted proteins | sample YNPCB0061_FD_194587 | JGI IMG/M metagenome (GOLD analysis project Ga0272446, IMG submission 194587) | Hot spring microbial mat communities from Yellowstone National Park, WY, United States - YNP-CB-006-1 | ecosystem: Environmental > Aquatic > Thermal springs > Hot (42-90C) > Sediment | place... | reverse complement strand
CCCGGCAAGGTGTCGCGTCGGCGGCCGCTCTTGACCTCGATGGCGACGAGCTGGCGCCCGGCCTGGACGACGAAGTCGACCTCCCGATTGCGGTCGCGCCAGTAGAAGAGGCGGCAGTCGCCGACGACGGCGGCGTTGGCGAGATGCGCCCCCACCGCCGACTCGACGAGCCGACCCCAGCGCTCGGGGTCGGCCTTCGCTTCGGCCGGGTCGAGCTCGACCGTCGCACTCGAGAGGGCGGTGTTGAGGACCTGGAGCTTCGGGCTCGATGCCCGGCTCCGGGCGGCGTCGGCGGAGTACTTCTGGAGCCCGACGACCATCCCTGCCCCGGCGAGGAGGTCGAGGTAGTGGGCGAGCGTCGTCGTGTTCCCGGCGTCCTGGAGCTGGCCGAGCATCTTCGTGTACGAAAGGACCTGCCCGGAATAGTGGCAGGCGAGCTCGAAGAGTCGGCGCAGGAGGGCGGGCTTGTCGACCCGGGCCAGGAGGAGAACATCTCGGGCGATGGTCGTTTCGATCAGGCTGTCCCGGATGTAGCGGACCCAGCGACGGGGGTCGGCGATGAGGGGGGCGGCGCCGGGGTAGCCGCCGTAGACGACGTACGCCTCGAGGTCGAAGCCGAAGGCATCGCGCATCTCGGCAAAGGACCAGTGCGGCAGGTGGAGGAGCTCGAAGCGCCCGGCGAGGCTCTCGGTGAGGCCGCGCGCGACGAGGAGCGGAGCCGAGCCGAGGACGACGACCTTGAGGGGTCGACCGGCGCGGGTGTCTTCGTCCCAGAGGCGCTTCACCGTCTCCGACCAGCCGGGGATCTTCTGGATCTCGTCGAGGACCAGGATGGCACCAGCGGCTCCGCTCTCGGCCGCCAGGAGTCGGGCGGCATCCCACTGCTGGACCAGCCAGTGTCGATCGCGAAGGGTTGGCTCGTCGGCGCTGGCGGAGCGGACGGGAACCCCGAGCTCGGCGGTGACCTGCGCGACGAGGGTGGACTTGCCGACCTGACGCGGACCGGCCACGACCTGGAGGAAGCGGCGCGGCTCGGCGAGTCGGCGTGCGAACTGGGCGGCCTGCGGGCGACGGAATGACGGAATACTCATGACGATGAGTAATTCTACTCAAACACGTGAGCGTGCGCTGGGTCGGTTGCGCCGACTGTGAGTGCTAGCCCGGCACGATCCAGGTCCCGGCGCGGCCCGCCAGCGCCGCCTCGAGCCGCTCCGGGCTGGTGATGATCGCCGCCTCGCCGCCCGCCTCGAGGAACTCGATGCAGGCCTCGACCTTCGGGGCCATCGACCCCGGCGCGAAGTGGACCCCCTCGGCGAGGTACGCCTTCGCCTCGGCGACGGTGAGCCGATCCACCCAGCGTTGGTTCGGCCGCCCCCAATCGAGGGCCACCCGCTCGACGGCCGTGCTGATGACGAAGCGCTCGGCTCGAAGCACCCGCGCCAGGAGGGAGGAGGCGAGGTCCTTGTCGATGACCGCGGCGACGCCGCGCCAGCCGCCGGCCGGGTCGGGGACGACCGGGATGCCGCCGCCGCCGACGCTGACGACGACGAAGCCCGCCTCGACGAGGGTCCGGACGGCGGCCTCTTCGACGATCCGGAGCGGCCGCGGCGAGGGGACGACTCGCCGCCAGCCGCGCCCGGCGTCCTCACGGACGACCCAACCCTCCTCGTCGCGGCGACGGGCCGCTTCCTGCTCGGTCATGAACGACCCGATCGGCTTCGACGGAGCGCCGAAGGCCGGGTCGGCCGGCGAGACCTCGACCTGGGTGACGAGGGCGACCGCCCGACGCTCGATTCCCCGCCGCCGGAAGGCGCGCTCCAGGTTCTGGGCCAGCTCGTAGCCGATGGAGCCCTGGGTCTCGGCGACGGCGACGTCGAAGGGGACCTCGTGGACCTCGTGGCGGGCGAGCTCCGAGCGGCGCAGGACGAAGCCCACCTGGGGCCCGTTACCGTGGCCGATGGCGACCCGCCAGCCGGCCCCGACCATGGCCGCGACGTGATCGGCGGTCTCGCCGATGGCCCGGTACTGATCCGCCTCGCTGACGTGGCGGGGGTCGCGGATGAGGGAGTTGCCGCCGATGGCGACGACGAGGGTTGGAGTCATCGGCCTACCTCACGGCTCCGGCGCCGCGGGACCTTGCGCATCACTCAGGGCCGGTCTCCCGCGCGGCTCGACGGTCGCCGATCCGTGGCGATCCGTCATCGTCGATCGCCGAAGGGTACGCCAGATGGCGGTCGCCGGCCGGTCCGCTCACGCGGATGCGACAGACAGGTCCCATCCGGCTCGAGAACGCACAACCGGATGGGACGATCGCCATCGGGCCGGCTATCAGACAGCACGAGAGCATCGCAGGCCGAGGTTCGTCGCTCAGCAACGGTACGGGTCTTCCTGCTTGTCTTATGTCCGCATTGACGCACCGTTGTTCCGCCGCCTATGCTTCGACGACGACCCCATCGCTTCGTCGGCATCCGGCGCCGAGATCGCCGACCGTTGTTCCTTCATCACCCAGACAATGAGACTTGCCCAATGAGCACCATCTGGATCGGCATCGACGTCGGCACCCAGGGCGTTCGCGCCGCCGCGTACACCGACGACGGCAGGCTCCTCGCAGAGGGTTCTGCTGTGCGGCCACCCCGCTCGCCGGCGTTCGGCTACATGACCCACGACCCCGAGCTCGATTGGTGGGGAGGAACGCGGGAGGCCCTCTCGCCGGTCCTGAGCGCCGCCGATCCGGGACGGATCGGCGGCATCGGGATCGCGGGTCTCTTTCCCGCCGTCTGCCTGGTCGACGATGCGGGGCAGGTCACGGTCGAGGGGATCCTCTACGGTGACGGGCGCGCCCAGAGCCTGGTGCGGCCGATCTCGGATCAGCTGGGCGTGGCGCTGAATGGCGACGAGGTTGTGCCCCGCCTCGTCTGGCTCCAGCGAAACGCGCCGCAACTCGTGCGGCGGAGTCGTCTCGCCCTGGGCCCGACGGGCTACGTCGCGTTTCGACTGACGGGCGTGGCGTCCATCGATCCCCACAGTGCCGTGCGATGGGGCGGCATCGTCGACGGCAGCCGCACCGGGTGGGACGAGGCGGCGATCCGAGCGCTTGGCCTCCCCCTTGGGTTGTTGCCGCCGATCCGGCGACCCCACGAGGTCGTCGGCACCGTGACGGCGGAGGCCGCACGCGACACGGGGCTGCCCGTCGGCGTACCGGTCGTCGTGGGTGCGACCGACACCCTGGCCCAGCTTCTCGGGGACGGCGTGATCCGCGCCGGCGAGGCGATGGTCTACTACGGGAGCAGTGGCACCCTTCTCGTCTGCACGGCAGATCTCGAACGTGCCGTGAACGATCCCGCGACTTTCGCGCCCGACAGACCGTATCGACTCTCGGCGTATGCGCTGAACCTCGGCAGCTTCCTGGAGCGCGTCCGCGACCGAGTGTTCGGTGGCGCCTCGTACGCGTCGCTCGACGCTGAAGCAGCGGAGGTCCCACCGGGCGCGGCGGGCCTCTTCGTGATCCCGTACGTCTCCGGAAAGGTGCTGCCCCAGCATCAGGCGAACGCACGGGGCGCGATCATCGGTCTCGACCTTCGCCATGGCCGAGCCGAGCTCTGGCGGGCCATGCTGGAGTCCTTTGGGTATCTCCTCCTCGAGGCTCGTCAGCGCCTCGACGAGGAGGTGGCCTCGGTCGTCGCGGCGGGTGGTGGGGCCGCCAGCCGCGTCTGGCGTCAGATCGTCTCGGACATGACGGGCTGGCCGCAGGAGATCGCCGCTCCCGGCGGGTCGGCTCGCGGGGCAGCATTCCTTGCCGCGTATGGGCGCGGGGCTGTCGATAGCTTCCGGGACATGGAGGGCCGCTGGCTCTCGGAATGGCGGGCCCGACAGGCCACCGAGCGTTCGATCCCCGACGCCGCGGCCCTCGAGCGCTACCGACGGCTGTTCGAGCGATGGGTTGCGTGCGAGGGAGCGGTGACGGCGCTCGTCGAGGAGGCCGACACGGACGGTCGGGCTCGCTCTCTCGAGGCCTTGCCGATCGTTTGAGGTGCGCTCGTGACGGAACCGGAGTCGACTCGACTCAGCAGCCTCCGCCAGCTCGGGTCCGACCTCGGACTGGACCTTCTCGTTCTGTCCGAGCCTGCATGGATCAGGTGGGCGACCGGCTGTCGGGTCCCCGCCGACGCTCTAGCCCTCCTGCTCGTCGACGGCACGGCAGCCCGCCTTTTGGTCCCCGAGTCGTCTCGGCCGTCCAGCGTCGAGCCCGGTACCGACGTCAGCACCTACCCGACGTACAGCCCCCATCGCTGGACCGATCCGGTAGCCACGGCGACCGCTGCGCTCCGACGTGTGCTCGGCGACTGGGAGCCGGCGGGCCACATCGGCATCCAGGCCCACCACCTACCGATGGTGCTCGGCGAGGTATTCCGAACCGTCCGCTGGTACGACATCGACCCGGCCTTGTCGCGCCTGCGGGCCCCGAAAGACGAGGCCGAGCTGGCGGGGATCCGACGGAGCGTCGCGATCGTCGAGCGCGCGCTCGCTGCGGCGAAATCGGCCATCCGGCCGGGTGCGCGAGAACTCGACGTCCTGCACCTCATCGAGGACGTCCTCGTCGCCGAAGCCGGTGACGACCACCTGCTGGCCTACAACCTCGGTTCGGGCCCTCGGTCGGCAGAGCCGGATCCGCGGGCAACGACGCGGCAGCTCGAACGAGGCGATCTCGTCTTGATCGATCTCTACCCCACCATCGGGGGCTATGTCGCCGACCTGACCCGAACCTTCGTCGTCGGCGATCCCGCCGGCGACCAGCAGACCCGCTACGAGGCCCTCGTCGACGCCCTCGCAGCGGGCGCCGCCGCCCTCGAGCCCGGTGTGACCGCGGCGACAGTAGCGGGAAGGGTCCTCGACGAACTGAGGAGCGCCCTCCCCCGAGCGTCGGCGGTGCCCCACCACCTCGGCCACGGCATCGGGATCTTCGCCTGGGAAGAGCCGTGGATCGGCCTCGAGAGCGACACCCCGATCCTCGCGGGATCGGTCGTCGCTCTCGAAGTCGGCTACTACGAACCAGGATGGGGCGGGCTTCGGGTCGAGTCGAACTACCTCGTCACCAAGGAAGGAGCGGTCCGACTCGACGCCGGACCGCCGTCGTCACCGACGATCTGACGTCACGACCTGCCCGACGGCTGTGGTGTCGACGGGCAGCGACGAGCTCGCTGCGTTAAGCTTGGCGCCGAATGGGAGGCGCCGGGTCCTGCCAAGGAGCGGCCCCCAGCCGTCACCGGACTACGCCACCGATCGCGAAGCTCGACCGAGACCCCGTTGTGTGCCGTAACCCGCTCTCGACCTGAAGGGGTCGGACGACCGCGCCGCCGAGAGGCGTCTGCCGTTCGTCGCCAGTCCGTCACCCGGCGGGTCGTGAATCGACTCTTCGAGCTCCTTAGAAGCGGCGAGTACCGAGTCGGCGATCGTCTTCCATCCGAGTGGACGCTCGTCGCGGAACTCGGCGTCGGCCGATCGGCCGTTCGCGAGGCGATCCGCGAGCTCGTCAGCCTCGGCCTCGTCGAGGTCCGGCCGGGACTCGGGACGTTCGTTCGATCGCTTCGATCCGACCTCCTTCTGCGGCCGGAGACCTTCGATCACATCCTCGAGTCGGTCGTGAAACGCGAGCTCCTGGAGGTGCGGCGGATCCTGGAGCCCGAGGTCGCGGCCCTCGCGGCGCTCCGCGCCACCGAGGCCGAAGTCGATCGCTTGCGCCAGGACGTCGAGCGGCTCCGGGAGGCCGTCCGGGCCGGATACCGGCCGCCCGAAGACCTGGGCTTCCATCTCGACGTGGTCCGGGCGACCCACAATAGCTCGCTCGCTCGGGTCGCCGGGGCGATCGTCGGGTTCTACGAGCGCGACGACGTCTTGCCGACCGAACGCGATGTTCGCGAGCACGGGGCGATCGCCGAAGCGATCGCGCGGCGGGACGCCGAGGCGGCTCGCCAGCTCATGCACGAGCACCTCTGGGTCGGCGGCGCGGTCCTTGGCCGGCCCGAGCTCGCGGAGTCGACGGAGCCGTGGCCTCCCGATGTGCCGTCGGACAAGCGGACCTGACGACTGACGCGCCCCGCTCCTCGAGGCGTCCGCTGGGCCTCGAACGACCAGCCGAGACCTCGAAGGCGACCAGCGAGCGGCTCCCGGCCGCCTCCGGGCGTTGGACGATCGCGTCCGGTCACCCTTCGATGTCCGGGCGCACCGCGACGATGACGCGCTGGACGGCGTTGTTGGCGACCCCGTGTACGTTCCAGACGGGCTCGAGCGGCTGGACGTTGCCCGCCGCATCCGTCGCCCGTGACAGCAGCTCGTGGCGACCCTCCGTCGCCGTCCACCGGAACGACCAGGTCCGCCACGTCTCGATCCCGGAAGGGGCGCCCAGTTCGGCCTCTGCCCACGTCGCACCGGAGTCCGCGCTCACCTCGACCCGGGAGATCGGCGCCCAACCCGACCATGCCCGACCCCGGAGGGTGATGGTGCCGGGTGGGACGAGTCGCTCGCGGGTCTCGAACGCCGGGATGCCGGGCGGGATCATGAGCGAGCGGGGATACATGCGGGAGAGTTGGATCCCGGGGTCGTCCTCGTGGGCCGCGATCCGATAGAAGACATTCTGCTGATAGCCCCAGAACGGTTTGTCGAGGACCGTGATGCGGCTCAGCCACTTCACGTTCGTCATGCCGTACCAGCCCGGGACGATCAACCGGAGCGGGAAACCGTGCTGTGGGGGGAGGGCGATGCCGTTCAGCTCGAAGGCGAGCAGAACGTCCGGCCGAAGCGCCTCCTCGACGGGGAGGGCCCGCTGGTAGAGCTGTTGGTGTCCCTGCTGCTCTCCTCGATCCAGACCGGTGAACACGACCTCGACCGCATCGTCGTGAATGCCCGCCTCCTGGAGCAAGGAGGCGAGGGGGATGCCGGTCCACTCGCCCGTGCTCACGGCCTCCTCGAGCCAGGGTTGGCTTCTCGGTCGGGGCGTCAGTCTCGCCCGACCGTTCCCGGCGCACTCCATCGTCACCCGCTTCGTGGCCCGCGGGCGTGACCGGATGTCATCGAGCGACAAGACGAGGCTCCGCGCGACCCGGCCATCGATCTGCAACCGCCACGTCGTCGCGCTGACGTACGGCACGTCGTAGTGCACGAGCACGTAGTGCATGCCGATCGGCGTCACGTCATAGGCGAGACCCTCCAGGGGCATCCCGTGGTTCCGGGTGGCTTTCTGAAGTTCGTACAGCGTGAAGTCGGAGATGGTCATGTCCGTCCTCCCCTCCTTGCAGACAAGCTGTCGCGGCGCGATGCGGAGTGGTTCTCCCGACGCCGCGGTCGAGACATGGCGAGCGCATGCTGGGCCGTCACTGCGGCGCGACTCATGGGCCGAGGAAACGCCCGAGCGTCACGATTCCGGCGACGCCGACGAGGGCACCCAGGGCCACCCGAAACGGTCGCTCTGGGATCAGTCGATGGGCCCAGAAGCCGAGGGCCAACCCAGCAAGGATGAACGGCACCGTCGCGGCGAACCGACCGAGGGCCGTGGCGTCGTACGCTCCGGACAAGAAGAGGACCGTGACCCGAACGGGCGACCAGACGGCCGAGAGGAGGGTCACCCGCCGGCGGAACGCCGCCGGGTCGCCGCCCGCGTGGCTGACGAAGAGGACGGAGATCGGCCCCGCCATCCCGTAGAGGCCGCCCAGGGCACCGGCTCCGATGCCGGCGACGATCGCCCAGCGCCGAAGCGCCACGTCCCCGATGGTCCGGATCTCCTGGCGCCCGGCGAGGTAGACGCCCGAGGCAAGGAGCGCAACGCCGAGGCCGAGACCCAGTACGGGCAGGGCGAGGGAGGGAAGGAGGGCCGTGCAGGCGACGTTCACCGGCAGGCCCACGACGATGAACCGGAGGAGGAACGGCTCGAGTACGATGGAGCGTCGAAGGGCCCCGAGCATCGTCGTCGCTGCCAACAAGTCGGCGAGGGCGACCCAGTAGAGCCCGTCGAGCAGGCTCATGCCGCCGGCCAGCCCAACGGAGATGGCGAGGGCGAAGAGCGCGTTGAAGACGATGGCGCTCGCGGCGCCGGTGATCCCTCGGATCGTGTAGGCGATGGCCCCGATCGCCCCGATGAGTAGGACGGCTTCGGTTGCCACGGCAGAGCACCGTCTCTACCGGGGCGCAGCTGCGTGTGGCACGTCAGACCTCCCCTCTACCCCCCTGGTCTGGGCCGACGAGGGCGTCGTCTCATGATGATTGTCTGTGCTCTGCGACGCGTCCAGGTGACCTTGGCGATCGGCAGACTCCGACATCCGTTCCTCCGTGCGGACCGCGAGCCGATTGACAACCCTTGCCGGGCTAGTGTATATGTCACCGACGCTGATTGCTGGACAATCAGCACCGGAGGAGGAATGGACACCCGGGAGAGAGGTATCACCGACACGGTCGTCGACGTCGGTGGCGGCACAGCAGCGGCACAGGCTCGGCGCTGGTCCGAGGCCTGGTAGTCGGAATGGAGATGGCCAGTGCACTTGGACGGCAGCGGATCGAGGTGAGGCGGCTGTCGGTCCCGCCCAAAGAGGTCCGCACTCGGCACCTGCTCGAGGTGCGTGATCTGCGGACGGAGTTCGTCACGGACGACGGGGTCATCCACGCCGTCAACGGCATCAGCTTCCACGTCGACGAAGGCGAGACGCTCGCCATCGTGGGCGAGTCTGGTTCGGGCAAGAGCGTGGCCATGCTCTCGGTCATGCGCCTCATCCCGGAGCCGCCGGGACGGATCGTGTCCGGCGAAATCCTCTTCGAGGGAGTCGACCTTCGGCGCCTGGATCGAGACTCGATGCGCCGGCTGCGGGGCTCGCGGATGGCCATGATCTTCCAGGAGCCACTGAGCTCCCTCAATCCCGTCTTCACCATCGGCGACCAGATCGGAGAGCCGTTGCGAATCCACCTCCGCCTGTCTGCGCGGGCTGTGCGAGAGCGGTCCATCGAGCTCCTGTCGATGGTGAACATTCCCAACCCAGAGCGCATCCTCGAGAGCTATCCCCACCAGCTCTCGGGCGGAATGTGTCAGCGGGTCATGCTCGCCATCGCGATCAGCTGCGAGCCCCGGTTGCTCATCGCCGACGAGCCAACGACGGCGCTCGACATCACGACCCAGGCGCAGCTCCTCGAGCTCGTCTCTCGGCTCCGGGACGAGCTCCGGATGGCTGTCGTCTGGATTACCCACGACCTGGGGGTCGTCGCGGGACTCGCCGACCGCGTTCAGGTGATGTATGCCGGTCGCATCGTCGAGACCGCCGGTGTCGACGAACTCTATGCGAACCCACTCCACCCCTACACGATCGGCCTGCTGCGCTGCATCCCGCGGCTCGACGAGGAGCGCATCGAACGTCTGGCATCGATTCCGGGGACTCCACCCGACATGCGCACACTGTCCCCAGGCTGCCCGTTCGCGCCGAGATGCTCGTTCGTCCTCGATCGATGCTGGGCGGAGAACCCGAGTCTGGAGTCCGTCGGTGCGGCCCACCAGCGTGCGTGCTGGGCACCAATCGATGGCCTCAGGGCAGTCCGTCGATGACGACGCTCGATCGGGACGGCACGATCGCCACGCAAGCGGCAAGAGCGGCGAGGCAATCGCACCCGCTCCTCGAGGTCGACCGGCTGAGCGTCCACTTCCCCATCACGCGGGGCACCGTGTGGCAGCGCATCGTCGGCACGGTTCGGGCCGTGGATGGCGTCTCCTTCGGCATCGCGCCGGGTGAGACCCTCGGTCTCGTCGGTGAGTCGGGTTCTGGCAAGACCACGACCGGGCGCGCGATCGTCGGCCTCGTCCGTCCGACCGGCGGCGAGATCCGGTTCGAAGGTCGTGCTCTCGGCGACGGATCGGGCTCCAATCGGAGCAGGAGCCGCCGACGAATTCAGATGATCTTCCAGAACCCGTTCGCCTCGCTCAATCCGCGGATGACGATCGGGAACATCGTGGCCGATCCCTTGCGCGTCCACGGCATCGGTCGCGAGGCCGAGCGTCGCGCAAGGGTTGAAGAGGTGCTGTCCCTCGTTGGCCTCGATGCCGCGCTCGTCAACAGGTACCCCCATCAACTCTCGGGCGGGCAGCGTCAACGGGTTGGCGTGGCCCGCGCCCTCGTGATGGAGCCCGCTCTCGTCATCTGTGACGAGCCGGTGTCAGCGCTCGATGTCTCGATCCGGGGCCAGATCCTGAACCTGCTCAGCGACCTGCAAGCGCAGCTCGGCCTCGCGTATCTCATGATCAGTCATGATCTCGCGATCGTGCGCCACATCTCGCACCGCGTGGCGGTGATGTACTTCGGACGGCTCATGGAGACGGCCGATCGCGACACGCTCTACAAGAACCCGCGCCACCCATATACACGGGCCTTGCTGGCCGCGGTCCACATCCCGGATCCCCACATCGAGCGCCGGCGGCGAGCTCGACCGTTGCCCGGAGAGGTGCCGTCCCCTTCGAATCTGCCGACCGGCTGCCGGTTCCACACCCGCTGCCCGCTCCGGGAGTACCTCGGTCGACCCGCCGAGTGCGAGCAGGTCGAGCCAGAGTTCCGTGACCTCGGGGGAGGGCATCGCGTCGCCTGCCATTTCGCCGAGCGGAGCGGCGAGGTCGATGGAAATGGGCTACCCGCGGTTGCCCGCCAACGACGTGCCGATGCGGCTGGAAACGGTGCCTCGGCGTGATCAAGAGCGTCTGCTCTGCCCGCACGCCCGTGGGTCAGTTGGACGGAGTTCGAGCAGAAGCACTCGTTGAAGGTGCAGGAGGTATGAGATCGATGACCTACACAGCCCAGAGCCGAAGGCGGCCCGGTCGCTGGCTCGTCGCCAGTCTGAGTGTCGTCGTCGCGGCCGCGGCCTGTGGCACGGCGGCCTCGCCCTCGCCGGGCGTCTCATCGCCGGCCTCGAGCCCCGGCGCCTCGGCCGCTCCCAGCCAGCCGACGGAAATCCCTCGCGGGGGCACCATCAGGTACGTCACGTTCGCTGAGCCTGCGACCCTCAACCCGCGGATGCTGCCCGAAGCGATTGCGGATCAGGTCGGCGAGCTCGTCCACCGCGGGCTCTCGGAGCTGGACCAGAACGGGAACGTCTACGCCGAGCTGGCCGAGAAGATCCCCGATCCCGCCGACGGTGATGTGTCGGCCGACCTACTGACAGTGACCTGGAAACTCCGCGAGGGGCTTCGATGGTCCGATGGCACGCCGCTCACGAGCGACGACCTCCGCTACACCTGGGAGGTCTGTGGCAACCCGGCGAACGGTTGTGCCAAGTCCGACGGTCTGGTCGACATCGAGTCCGTCGACACGCCTGACGACCGGACGATCGTCCTTCACTACCGCAAGCCGTACTTTGACTACAAGCTTCAGTTCCGCTACGGGATCCTGCCCCGTAACTGCGCCGACTGCGGCGCTCCGAGCGACGTCGCCCGCTGGCGCTACAGCCAGACGGTGAATCCGAACCTCGGGCCATTCTCCATCGTCGAGTGGCGTCCGGGCGACTTCATCACCCTGAAGCGAAACGAGCACTTCTACCTCGCCAGCGAGGGGAAGCCGTACCTCGACGGGGTGACCGTGTTGCTCCGAGACTCGATCGAGACCTTCCGGCAGATGATCCTGACTGGCCAGGCCGACATCAGCCCGTGGCTCACCCAACCGGCACCGGCCCAGGTTCAGGAACTTCTCGACAAGGGCTTCCGACTGGGTTCTGGGTCGTCGCCGTACTTCAATCGCTTCCAGTTGAACCTCACCGACCCGAAGGATCGCAGCAAGCCCCACCCGATCCTTGGGGATGTCAACGTCCGCAAGGCGATCATCCTGGGCACGAATACCGAGAACGTCATCTTTAACTGGAACATCCCGGGCATCTATCAGGCCAAGCAGAATCCGTACCGTTTCAGCATGCACGGGGCCGAGTACACGTGTGACATCCAGCCGACGCCGTACGATCCCGACGAAGCCCGCCGATTACTCGACGCCGCAGGCTGGGTTCCAGGCAGCGACGGCGTTCGCGTGAAGGATGGACAGCGGCTCCGGCTCCGTGTCTCGACCTATACCGGCTTCGGTCAGGAGGACAACGTCGTCGTCTGGATCGACGAGCTACGCAAGCTCGGTATCGACGCCGTCGCCGATCCGATCGAGGCAACGACGTTCTACTCGTCCTGGGCCGACGGCTCGCCTGTCTTTCGCGGCGACTTCGACCTCCTGTACTACGACTGGGGCAAGGACTTTGGCGGCGCGCAGCAGGAGGCGTTTCTCTTCTACCACTCGACGATGATCCCGTCGGCGACGAATGCCATCGGCCGGAACGTCAACGGCGTCCAAGACGCCCAGGTCGACCAGTGGATCGACGAGGCAGCCGTCGCCCTCGACGTCGCGACCCGAAACGATAGGTACTGCCGGATCGCAAAGCGCGTCGGCCAGGAGCTGTGGGCCGAGCACTGGAATGGACTCATCCCGAACTTCCAGATGTCGAGCCCGAAGCTGAAGGGCTGGAAGGACGGCGAGATGTTCGTCTGGTTCGGCTCCGACGCCGAAAACTGGTACCTCGAACCGTGAAGGCTTAGCTGACGTCCCCCAGGCCTGGGCAGGGAGAGGCGCCGCCCGGCCCTGCCCAGGCACAGGTAGCGGAGACTCTCCGTGCAGCGCTACATCCTACGTCGCCTGGCTCAGCTACCGGTCATGCTGCTGCTCATCAGCATCGTGGCGTTCCTGGCCATGCAGCTCGTGCCGGGTGGCCCGCTCGCCATCTACGCCCGAGGTAACGTCAGCCCCGAGGCGCTCCAGGCGATCCGCGAAAAGCTCGGTCTCGACGACCCGATCCACATCCAGTACCTGCGCTGGCTCGTGCCCGCGCTCCAGGGCGACCTGGGCTTCTCGTTTACGACAAACCGTCCGGTGCTCGGCGAGGTGGTAGCCCGGGTCGGGCCGACCTTCTACCTCATGGGCAGTACCTTCGCCGTGGTACTCGTCCTCTCCATCCTCCTCGGGGCGCTCCAGGCGGTTCGACAGTACTCGAAGCTCGACGTGTTCCTGACGACGATCTCCTTCGGTGGAGCGGCGATGCCCGTCTACTGGCTCGGGTTGATGCTCATCTTGATCAACAGCGCCATCCGGAACCCGGACACCGGCCGACCCTTCTTGCCCATCGGCGGGATGGCCACGCCCGGTGTCCCGCCGACGCTCGATGACTACCTCTCGCACCTCGTTCTTCCGATGGCGGCGCTCGGGTTCGGCTGGGTGTCGTGGTACGCGCGCTACGTTCGCTCGAGCATGCTCGACGTCATTCATCAGGATTTCATCCGGACGGCGCGGGCAAAAGGGGTCCCAGAGCACATCGTCATCTTCAAGCACGCCCTGAAGAACGCTGCGCTGCCACTCGTCACCGTCGTGGCGATCGACCTCCCATACATGTTCGCCGGTGCCCTCTTCACGGAGATCATCTTCGGCTGGCCCGGCATGGGATTTTTCTTTTATCAATCGGTCGTCCGACGCGACTATCCGGTGATGATGGGCGTCATCGTCATCATCGCGATCCTGGTCATGCTCGGCAATCTCCTGGCCGACATCCTCTACGCGTATTTGGATCCTCGGGTCAGGTACGAGAAACGGAGTCGCTGACCGATGACAGCAGGTGCCGCACCTGGCGTCCGCCAAGACACCGCCGTCCCGCGGCAGGAGACGATGCGCGGGATCGTCTGGCGCCAGTTCCGTCGTCACCCCGCCGCGCTCTTCGCGCTGGTAACGCTGGCGATCGTTGCGGGCGCGGCGGTGCTGGCTGATGTCATCGCCCCGTACGACCCCAATCAGCTCGACCTTCTCAACCGCTGGAGCCCCCCTTCATTCGAGCACCTGTTCGGGACCGACAAGCAGGGTCGTGACATGCTGAGCCGGATCCTCCACGGAGGGCGCATCTCGCTCTCGGTGGGCGTTCTGGCGATGACGTGCGCGGTCCTCGTCGGTACCGCGATCGGAGCCCTGGCCGGGTTCTTCGGTGGCCTCGTCGATACCGTCCTGATGCGTCTGGCTGACTTCTTTCTGACGTTTCCCCAGATCTTCGTGCTCTTGTTCCTGTCGTACCTCCTCCGGCAGGCGCAGATCGAGTTCTTCCAGGGCGGGTTCGGGAACATCGTCCTCGTGATTGCCGCCACGAGTTGGATGATCGTCGCCCGGCTCGTCCGGGTGAGCTTTCTCAAACTGCGCGAGGAGGAGTTCATCGCCGCGGCCCGCTCGTATGGGGCGGGCAGTCGCCATCTCATCCTCGTCCACATCCTCCCGAACGCGGCGGGCCCGATCCTCGTCGCCGGGACTCGAGGCGTTGCCGACGCGATCCTTATTGAGTCAGGTCTGTCGTTTCTCGGGTACGGGATTCAGCCCCCGGCTGCATCGTGGGGGAACATTCTTCAGGATGCCTTCACGACGATGGGCGTCTATCCATGGCTGACGCTCTTTCCTGGCTTCATGATCTTCATCACCGTCCTCGCCCTGAACTATTTGGGCGATGCGCTGCGTGACGCCCTCGATCCCTACAAGATCGAGAGCGCCGTCCGCCGGTGATCTCGCCGCCGCGCCGATCCGCTCGTCCGGCTCCACTGCGACGAACCCATCCGTCGCCGGAAGAGGAACGAGGCCGGCCCGTCGATCCGATCAGCGGCCCGGCAGCTGAGCGAGCGTCTCGAGGGTGAGGAAGTCGGAGTGGGGTGGCTCGACGAAGGGCCGGATGACGAGCAGGCCGACGGCAACGTGCGGCGGCTGGCAGACCGCGTAAGCGATCGCCTCGGCGACGTCCGCCGGCCGCAGGAAGTGTTCTCGGTACCCTGGCTCGGCCCAGGTTACGAGCGACGTGTCGATCGCTCCCGGGCAGATGGTCGTGACTCGGATCCCGAAGGGCCGGAGCTCTTCGTCGAGGGCGTCCATGAGGCCGACGATCCCGAACTTCGACGCGCAATAGACGGCGTCCCCGCCGAACCCGCGGAGCCCCGCCGCCGACGAGATGCTCACGATGTGGCCGCTTCGGCGCGCCTTCATTCCGGGCAGCACGGCGCGGATGCAGTGAAACGTACCGCGCAGGTTCGTCTCCACCATCGCCTCGTAGTCCTCGTCGGCGACGGCCTCGAGTGGCTTCACCCGTTCGACGCCAGCGTTGTTGACGAGGATGTCGACTCGCCCGAGGCGCTGTACCAGGTCGCGGAAGGCGGTCTCGACGGCCCTCGGCGACCGGATGTCGAGCGCAACGGTTTCGATGGAGCCGGCCAGCCCCTTCGCCTCGGCGGGCAGCGTCGCCAGAGCGTCGGCGCTCCGGGCGATCCCGACGACCGTCGCACCCTCGGCGGCGAGGCGGAGGGCTGTCGCCCGGCCGACGCCGCGGCTCGCCCCGGTGACGACGGCGACCCGTCCTTGGAGCCGTCCCGACGAGCCGTGGGCGTTCATACCCCACTCCCGATCGGCCCGAGGGTGGCGAGAGTCGAGGTCGATGGCCCCGTCCTGGTCCGGTGGTCCCGGCCGTCACTCGCCGGCGGTCTTGGCGCGATCAACGTGCTCACCTCTCTTCCCTTCCGGTGCCCGTTCGCCGAACGACTCCACCCCGGACGACGACCAGCCATGGGCGAGCCAGAGCCTCGACCTCGGCCGTCGGGTCGCCGTCCACCACGACGAGGTTCGCCGTGCGACCCGGCTGGATCGTGCCTTCTTCGGCGTCGATGCCGAGGAGGGCAGCGGCCGCCGATGTCGCCGCTCGGATCGCATCGAGGGGTGCCATCCCGAGCCGGACCATCGTCCCGAGCTCGGCGACGAGCGACTCCAGGCCCACGGGGAAGTAGCGAGGTCCTCCGTCGGTGGCAGCCACGATGCGGACACCGGCCGCGAGGGCCAGCTGGAAGGACTCGCCCTGCCGGCGAAAGATGGCGGCCGCCTTGGCCCGGACGTAGTCAGCGACACCCGACTCGGGCTCGGCGGTCGCCTCGACCTCCGTGCACCGCAGTCCCGGTGACAGCCAGACGCCGTTGTCGACCATCTGGCGTACACACGCCTCATCGAGCTCGATGCCGTGCTCGATCGAATCGACCCCGGCTGCGAGGGCGAGTCGCGTCCCCGCCAGGTTCGAGCAGTGGGCCGCCACCCGTCGCCCTCGACGATGGGCCTCCTCGACAACGGCCTGGACTTCGTCGAGTGCGAGCTGGACATCGCTGACCTGCTCTCCGGGCGTGGCCGTGCCGCCCGTGACCATGAGCTTGAGCCAATCCGCTCCAGCTTTCATCTCGAGTCGGGCGGCTTGGCGCGCGGCATACGGTCCGTCGATCTCGACCGAGATCCCCGTTCCATGGCCGCCCGAGGCGGCGATGGCCCGTCCGGAGAGGAAGAGTCGGGGGCCCTCGAAGGAGCGGCGCTCCAGGGCATCGCGGACGGCGAAGATGCCGTGGTGCGGGTACCCCATGTCCCGAACCGCGACGATCCCGTCGCGGACGAGCTGACCGGCGAGTTCGGTGACCCGCAGGGCGTCGTCGGCGATCCGTGCGGCCGACGGCTCCGCCAGCCGCTCCGTCACGTGCGCGCCAGCGAGGTGGACGTGACAGTCGACGAGTCCGGGGACGACACTTCGACCGGCGGCGTCGACGACCTCGTGGCCAGATTCCACGACCTCGAGCTTGCCGGGAGCGACGGACGCGATCCGCTCCCCTTCGATGACGACGAATCCGCGCTCGATGGGAGGCTGCCCGGTGCCATCGATGATGCGGGCGTTTTCGATGATCGTCGCCATGCCCTGGATCCTTTGCCGTGGGTGAGCCTGCAGACCTCAGGCTGGGATGACCGGCAGGTGCTCGGGTGCCGGCGTGTGGAGGCAGAGAGCGCCATCCTCGGTGATCACGTACTGGTCCTCGAGGTCGAAGAAGCCGTGGATCGTCGGGAACATCGGTTCGACGGAGATGACCATCCCGGGCTCCAGGACGATCGTGTTATCCGGGTGCACGGACAAAGAGCCGGTGTTCCTGTAGCCGTGACCAGTCCGGCCCGTGCCGCGGGGCGGCCGCCCCCAGCGTCGTTCGACCCGCGCCCCCGCCTCGTAGACGTCGGCGCAGGTGATCCCGGGCCTGAGCACCTCGGCCATGGCGCGATTGCATTCCCAGGTCAGGCGGTACAGATCCCGGACCTCTGGTGTCGGCTCGCCGACGACCCAGACCCGGTCGATGTCGGCGGTGTAGCCTCGGTAGGCGATCCCTGAGTAGCCACGCATGATGACATCGCCGACCATGAACGGTCGATCGGTGACGACGGCGTGGAAGCTGTTCGAGGTCTCGGGAGCGCTCGCATTCCGCACGTCCCACGCGCCGGCGTGGTGGTACTCGAAGGGAGGTCGGTACTGCTCCGTGACACGTTGGTTCAGTCGATCGAGGAACTCGCGCTCCGTCATGCCGGGCCTCAGGATTTCGGGGACGCGCTCGTGGATCCAGACGGCCGCTTCGCAGGCGGTCCGAAGGTTCTCGAGCTCCCATGGGGTCAGGACGCTCATGAGCCAACGGATCACGGGCGATCCATCGACCAGGTCCGCTTTCGGCATCAGGTCCTTGAGCCGACAGAAATCCAGGAAGCTCATCCCGAGGGTCATGCAGTCCCCGAGCTCGAAGCCGATGCGTGCCTCCTCGAGGCCGAGCTCGGCAAAGATTCCAGGCAGTTGCTCGAGTGCCCAGATTTCGACGCGCGGCGGCGTGGCCCGTTCGACGATGGCGCGAATCTCTGACACGTGCGTCGAGCGGCGCGTCGTGTTGAAGTGCTCCCCGCCGGCCGAGGGGGTCATGAAGAGCACATCCCGTTCCTGGGTGAGGACGTACATGGCAAACCGGGCCTGGCAGAGATCGTGCCACTCGTGCGGCTCCCGGACACTCGTGAACCAGCGGCCGACGAGGTTCGTCGTGATGACGAGGGCGTCGAGGTCAGCGGCAGCCATCCGGTCTCGTGCGCGCTGCACCCGAAGGTCGTACTCCTGTCGGGGGAAATCCGGCTCCAACCTCCAGCCGGGCGTGTCGACCCAGTGTTCGTAAAGCTTGGCGAGCGCCGGAAAGTCCATCCTGCTCCTCCTAGCTGTCGAGCTGGTCGAGCGGCGAATGGTCAGACAGGGGAAGGATCATCGAGCGAGCACGAGTCGGAGATCCGCGGCCAAATCTTCGCGACTACCCATCAGACAAGCTGTATCATAGCACTCGAGCCGGAGGCGCCGCCCGCCGGCCCGGCCTCGAGCGACAGGTGAAGACGGAGCTGGCTCACATGGCAGATGCAAGGAAGTCGTGCGACGTTGTCGTCGTCGGTGGAGGCGTTTACGGCGCCAGCGTCCTCTTCCACCTCGCCAAGCTCGGGATCGAGGCGATGCTCGTGGAACGGACCAGCTTGGCCTCCGGCCCGACTGGTCGGTCGTCGGGCAACGTCCGGCTCCATTACGTGACGCCCGAGCTCGCCGAGATCGCCTGGCTGAGCTGGCAAGTCATGGACCGCTTCGCCGACGAGGTCGGCGGCGACAATGGGTTCATGCGGGTCGGGGTGCTCTACGCGGTCGCTGCCGACGACGCTCCGATCTTCGAGGCGAACGTCCGCCGGCTCGTCGGCCGTGGGGAGCCGATCGAGACGTGTAGCCCGCGGGAGGTCGGCGAGCGGATCCCTGGCGTCCGGCTGGATGGGATCGCCTTGGGTGTTTGGGAGCCTCGGTCCGGGTACGCGGATCCGGTCGGGACGACGCTCGGCTTTTGCGAGGCCGCGCGGCGGCTCGGGGCCGAGATCAGGACGAATACCGCTGTCGGTCGCCTGCTCGTCGAGGACGGACGGGCCCGGGGGATCGAGCTCGTCGATGGATCGCGACTCGCCGCCAACCGGATCGTCGTGGCGGCTGGTCCCTGGAGCAAGGAGCTCCTTGCCACCGCTGGGATCGATCTGCCGACCTGCCCGGAGCGACATGCGGTGACCCTTCTCTCGGCGCCCGATCGGGCCCGGTGGTTCGTTCCGTGCGTCTTCTCCGACCGCCTCAATCGCTACTATGCGCGCCCCGAGGGCGAGTCGCTCGTCCTCCTCGGCGGCCCGACGAGCCTGACGCTGCCGGTAGGGCCCGCCGAGCTGGGTGACGCCGACCTCGCCGATCCGACGGTCTCCGTCGAGGAGAGCGCGGAGCACGTCGAGCGGGCGACCCGCCGCATCCCGGCCCTCGATGGTTTGGGCATTCGGCCAGGCTACGCGTCGATCTACGACATGTCGCCCGATCATTTCCCCATCGTCGACGCAGTCCCGGGTATCGAGGGTCTCTACGTCGCGGCCGGTACGAGCGGCCACGGCTTCAAGCTCGCGCCTGCCCTCGGGTCCCTCCTCGCCGATCTCGTGGCTGGCCGCCGGAGTGGGCTTTTGGAGCCCTTCCGATTCGACCGAAGCTTTGGCCCGACCGGGGAGATCTCCGCATGAGTGGGGGCGACGCCTCCGCCGGCGGTCGCGAGCTCGCTGACACCGAGCGACTCGCCATCTTCAGCCGAAGCGAACTCCTCCGGCGCACCAGCGCCCTCCGAGACGCGATGCAGCGCTTGGGCATCGATGCCGTCCTGGCGACCTCGTACCCCAACAGCTACTACTTGTCAGGCGCACCGATCCACCCGTTCGGGCGGCCGATGGTGACGGTCATTCCGGCGGAGGGGGAGCCAGCCATGGTGATCTCGATCATCGAGATCGAGCACGTCAGCCGGCAGAGCTGGATCAGGGACCTCCGGACCTACTGGGACTACAACCCGAAGCCCGAGTACGACAACCCGCGTCCACCACTCGCGTCGCTCCTCGTCCATCTCCGCGACGTCCTCGGCGAACGGGGGCTTCTCGGCGGTCGGCTTGGGTACGAGGACGCGACGCTTCCCGTTCGGTTCCTCACTGAGTTACAGAGCGCCTTTCCAGCAGCGACGTTCGTGCCCGTTTCCGACGTTCTCGATCGCCAACGGCTCGTCCTCTCCGAAGAGGAGCTGGCGATCCTGCGGGCTGCGGACGCCATCGCCGACATCGGGCAGGAAGTCCTCATTGCCGAGGTTCGCGTTGGGATCAGCGCCCGGGAGCTCTCGGAGCGAGCGCGTTCCGCCATGCTCGACGCCGTGCTCGCTCGCCATCCGGGCTGGCCGTTTGCCCTCCGCGTGGGCGTCGGCCTCGGGGACCCCGCCCGGGGTGCCGGTCATTCGGAGTGGACGACCTGGTCGGCGGAGGATCGGGTCCGACCGGGCCAGGTCCTCGAGACCGTCGTGGACTGCATCTTCTGGGGATACCAGGGCAACGTCGAGCGGGCCATCGTCATCGGGCCGCTTTCGGATCGAGTCCGTCGCGATTACGAGACGATGATCGAGGCGAACGAACAGGCCATCGCGATGATCCGGCCCGGCGTGACCCTGGGCGAGGTCGATGCGGCGTGCAAGGCTGTTCTCTCGGCAGCTGGCCACAGCACCCGGAGCGGATCGGGCCTTGCCCGGGGGATCGTCAGCTACGAGGGCAATCATCGCCTCCTCGTCGGCGACGTCCGCCTCTACAACGACACGCCGCTGGTACCGAACATGGCGTTCTCACTGGAGCCGGACCTCCAAACCCAGGATGGGGTGTATCGGCACTGCAACACGATCATCGTCACCGAAGGCGGCTGCGAGGTGGACTCACGGGTGCGACGCGACCTCATCTGGATTCGTGAATGATGGGGGCAATGCTCATGGACACACGGATTGGTTCGGGGCGTGATCCAGTCATGCCGAGGGTCGTTGACAGAGGCCGCCTTCGCGAACCCGGATCTCCTGGCTAGGAGCGTTGCCGATGCTGCTCGAGGACAAGATCGCAATCATCACCGGTGGCAACCGGGGCATCGGTGCTGCGACGACGCGCCTCCTGGCTCGCGAGGGCGCGGCCGTCACCATCGCTGCGCGTGACCGCGAGAGTGGCGTGTCCCTTGCGGAGGAGGTCCGGCGGTCGGGCGGTCGGGCGATCTTCGTGCCGTGTGACGTCGGCCGCAAGGCCGATGTCGACGCCATGGTCGCCGCGACGGTCGACGCCTTCGGCGGCATCGACATTTTGGTGAACAACGCCGGGATCGGCTCCGGCGCCCCGCTCCTCGAGACGGACGAAGCGCTCTGGGACGAGGTCATGCGGATCAACCTGAAGGGCCATTACCTTTGCGCGACGGCCGTCGTGCCGCACATGGTTGCGCGGGGCGGGGGCGCCATCGTGAACACCTCGAGCATCCTCGCCTGCTCGACCCTCCCCGGCTCCGGGGCCTACACCGCCTCGAAAGCGGCGATCCTCGGCCTCACCCGGGCCATGGCCCTCGAATGGGGGCCCCTCGGCATCCGGGTGAACTGCATCCTTCCCGGGTCGACGGACACGGCGATGCTCTGGGGCGACCTCTCAGAGCGGGACATCCCGATGGAGCGGACGAGGCTCGAGCAGGTCATCCCCCTCCAGCGCGTCGCCTCGCCCGAGGAGATCGCCGAGGCGACGCTCTGGCTCTGCTCGTCGCGCGCCTCGTTCGTGAGCGGCAGCTTCGTCTGGATCGATGGTGGTCTTCTGGCCCGCTCTCCGAGTCCTCGTTGAGCGACCGCCGAAGCCGCCGTCGACGCCGGCCGCCCATGCGCGTTCGCCAAACGTGTGCAAGCTCGAAACGGGAGGTGACTCTTGGACCGCGAGATCGTTGCCATCGAGAGCGTTCACCCGACGGGTGGCACGTACAGCCATGCGGTGCGTGCCGGGGACGTGCTCTACATCGCCGGCCAAGTGGCCAAGGATCGAGAGGGCAACGTCGTCGGCATCGGTGACCCCGAGGCGCAGTGTCGCCAGGTCTTCGCCAACCTGGCGGCGATCCTCGAGGAGGCGGGTTCGGGCCTGGAGCACGTGGTCAAATTCACCACGTACCTGACCCACCCAAGCTACATCGAGGCCTACCGAAAGGTCCGGAACGAGACGTTGTCGAAGCCGATGCCCGCGAACACGCTCGTCATCGTCGAGAGTCTCGTCTCCCCCGAGCTCCTCGTCGAGATCGATGCGGTTGCCGTCGTGCCCGGGGGTCGCTCCTCGTCGAGCTCCGCGTAGCTCGGCGGAGGCTCGCTCGCAACCGAGGCGGTCAGGCCTGCTCGCTTTCCCCGATCCGCTTGCTGCTCGCTGCCGCTTCGCTTTCGGACGTCCAGTCGAACGATCCCTGGAAGAACCCACCGACGCTGAACCACCGGGCGCGACGGGGAGTGATCGCGACGTACCAACGTTCGCGAGGCCGTCGGTGGTCGAGGGACTGGAGGCTCAGCCGCTCGTCCTCCAGCGACGCGTACTTGCGCGAGTAGGCCGCGATGCCGTCTCTGACCCAAGACGGAGCCGTGTCGGGAGCGTGCGCCTCGGCATGCCCTTGGACGATCGCCCCGTGGAGATCGGCGTAGCTCGTCCCGAAATCGACGAGAAGGCTGACGCGAGGATCACGGCGGATGTTGGCGACCGTGGCGTTGTCGTCGGCAACCAGGAAGAGTCGGTCCTCGTGGAAGGCAAACCAGAATGGCGCGACCGTCGCGCGGCCAGAGGGGGTGATGGTTGCGAGGCGGGCGGTGCGCGCCCGGCGGAGCATCGCGCGGACCGCCTCGAGCTCACTCGGCATGGCCGTCATCCTCCGTCGTGGCATCGGAGAAGGTCACCCGGCCGGAGACGCTTCCCCCAAGGACGTACCAAAGCGCTCGCTCGGGGCGAAGGAGGAGCCGGTACGTAGGGCGACGCGAGGCGGTTCCGGACGAAAGCGCGTCTCGAACGATCACGAGCTCGGCGATCTCGTCGGCGTACTTCGCGTCTTCCTCGGCGATGGCAGCCATCAGCTCCGGAGGCGCTTCGCTGTCGAGATATGCACGAGCACTCGTCTCGACGATCGCTCCTCGGAGATCGGCGTAGTCCGCGCCCTCGTCGACGAGGACGGTGGCGACACCCGTCCGTTGGATGT
>Ga0272446_1002817_pt1 | contig 22979 bp, 19 predicted proteins | sample YNPCB0061_FD_194587 | JGI IMG/M metagenome (GOLD analysis project Ga0272446, IMG submission 194587) | Hot spring microbial mat communities from Yellowstone National Park, WY, United States - YNP-CB-006-1 | ecosystem: Environmental > Aquatic > Thermal springs > Hot (42-90C) > Sediment | place... | reverse complement strand
GCCCAACAACTCTGACATTGTACAAATCCCAAGGGCGCTATTCGACCGCCTGACGGATACGCTTGCTTTCGCTACATAAATGGATAAAGTCGAGCTTAAATCCTGCTCAACTCTGCGATGTTCCGCAGTTTCATAAAAAGAATGTTCCGTTCGTTCATGATGTGGGCGACGATGTCAGCGATTCGCTGCACATAGGCCAGGACCTGTTGTTTCTGTGCATTGCTCAGCATGAACGCTTGCGCCAATGCCTGGCGCACCTCAGCCTCCGAGGTGTCCAGATACTCGGTCAGGCGGGTGATCTCGGTGTCGGCGGGCGGCCAGAGCGCCGGCGCAATGCCACTGACCACCACCATCGCCCGCAACTCACTGCCAACGCGCACCAGCCCCCGCGTGTGCATCAAGCCGAGATAGCTCTGGCTGAAGGATGGCTGCAGGTCAGGCTGGCGCGCCAGCGCCGCCCACTCCTGCCGACATTGCTGCTGCGCCACCGGCGAACGTTGCGCCAGTGCATACAGCGGGCAGACGTGGCTTGGCATCGTGACTGTGCGGCCACTCAGGTCGGTCACCACCAGCATCACGCCCAGAATGTCGGCGAAGGTGTCCTGGATGCGCTGAACGCATTCAAGTGGGATGAGTTTGCTCAGGTCGGATTCACCAGGCGCTGGCGCATCCTGTACAGTGGCGCCGACAGGACTCTGCGTCTTCAGCCAGCCCTCGATGGATTGGCGGGGAAAACGCCACTGGCTGCCCACCTTGACAGCCGGAATGCGCCCATCGTCTGCCATGCGGTAGATCGTGGTGCGATCCACGTGCAGGATATCTTGGAGTTGGCGGGTGGTCAGAAACTCGGACATCTTCAGCCTTTGCATGATCAACGTGATGCGTTTAGTGCGTTTGATGCAACCAGTAAGATTCAGTGCATCTAGTTGCATCTACAGCATAGTGTGCAAAGGCGCGCTGCAAAGGTGACGCGTGTCCCAACGTTGCCGGGACATCTGTCACGCGTTGCGCTGGGCAGCCAATGAAGAGCGCCCGCCTCCAGTGTGTGGAGCCGGGCGCCAGAGAGGTGTATAGAAGAGGATGTTAGAAGAAACTTAGTTCACGGCGACGATGTCGCACTTGATGTTGACTGGCTTGATCTTGTCCGCGCTGGCCTGCTTAGGGTCGAAGCGTACGAAGGCGAACAATGACTTCCAGCTCAACTGGCTCGCCAGTCGATTGCGCTGCGCTGCCTGCAACCTGTCCTGGTGGTCGAGCCGGGCAAGCTCCATCTGTTGAAGCGGATTCATGGTGTATCTCCCCATTTTTTTGCGCTGTCGAGATTGTTTCTATGCCGTCAGCGCTCGACCCACAGGTCTGCGCTCCTCAGGCCGCCTTGGTCGGCATTGCTGCGCCAACCGGTTCGACCTTTGCCTCTGTGCGCATCAACCGCTGCTTGATGACTGCCAGCATGGCGGCGACACGCTGTCCGATGTTGTTGTTTGCGTTCCCCAGCAACGCCCGCTTGCGATTCTCTTCCGCCGCTGCGCGGAGCATGTCTGCCTGACGCTCCTGGGCCATCAACACATCGTTATAATTCAACATAGCGGCGCCTCCTTTTTTGTCCCTTTTTTATCCCTTGTCGTCTGCACACACTTAGTGTATATTGTGTGCATCGCTGTGTTTCACTTACAGATGTATAGTAGCACACAAAATACACAATGTCAATAGGCAATTTGTGGATTTTATGAAATTCGTTGAAAATACACTTCACAATTGTACGTGGATTTTCGTGTGTGAATGACAGAGCTGGCGAATGTGATTGGCGACGCTGGTCGCCGGGTGGACTGAAATCGAGGTCATATGTCAACACTGCCTGCACAAGCCTCTGCGCCAACTGCCCCGGCTGAGGATGGCGCCGCCCGCGACGTTGCGGCGGCTGGCGCGGCGATGGCCGCCTGCCTCCAGGCATGGGGCGCGGATGCGTTGCTCCAGACGACGGCGCACCTGTTGCCGCAAGTCACCGGGCAGGGGCTTGATCTCAGCGAAGTGGCGGCAATGCACGGCGCCGACGTTGCGGCGCTTTGTCGCGACTACCGCGAGGTGATGAGCCTCCGCGCCGACGCCCAGTGGAGCGGTGCACCGACAGCCTGGCCGCGCACCCTGGGCTACATCGCCGCCTATCGCGACCCGCGCCTGGCGTTTTTGCTGGTTGCCCAGTTGTGGCAGCAGGTTGTGGCGGCGCGTGGAAGCGGGGCGCGGCAAAATCAACAGGCGCGGGATGTGGCGCGCAGTGCATTGGCGCCGCTGCTCGACATGCTTGGCATGCGCGTGCCGCGCATCGAGTTGGAGGGGTTGATCTGCGAAGATTGCGACGACGACACGCCCGCCGACTGGCGTCAGGCAACGGAGGAGATCGTCGCTACGCTGGCGCCACACCTGCCCGCCGCACAGTGCATCCCCGTCGATTACACATTGATGTTGATCCCCACAAAATATACACAAATACACAATTTATCTTTTCTGGGCGGGCGGAACGCGCAGAAATTGACACATACGCTCAACATTCATGTGTTGGTTGAGGACACGGATGCGTGCTATCGGGCGCTGCGCTGGGCGCACGAGTTGTGGGTTCCCATCGAAGGCACATTGATCGACACGCTCAATGCCCCACGTGTGAGCGGTTATCGCGCCCTCCACACCGCCGTTGTTGCGCAACTTCCGGGCGGCAAGACGCGTATCAATTTCGTCATTACTACACAGGCGCAGTATCCGATCAACATGTGGGGGCTGGCGGCTGTGTACTGGCGTGGCTACATGGCGGACGTCGCCCCTGGCGCCTGGTGGAATCACCGGGCGGCGGGCTACAGTCAAATTATGAGTGCTCCGCCGGGAGCGCTCTCCGAACGTCTCTACGTGTTCAGCCCCCAGGGGCAACTCTTCGGCTTTGATCGCGGCAGCACCGTCGTCGATTTCGCCTACTACGTCCACTCCGAGCTGGCGGAGCAGTGTCGTAGCTTCACCGTCAATGGACGTCAGGTCGAGCCGTCGCACGTGTTGCGCCACCTCGACATCGTGGAGCTGGAGCACGATCCCAAGTCGCCAGGCCCCAATCGCCGTTGGCTGCTGGCGGCGCACACCAGTCGCGCCCGCAGCGCCATCGAGCGCTACCTGAAGCGGCAGGGCCCCGGCGCCCATCACGGCCAAAAGCTGATCGACGATCGGTTGAAGACGTTGGAGTTGCATTACGGTTTTAACTTGCCGCCGGAAAAGGTGGAGCAGGCGCTGCAAACCACGCTCCGCCGCGAGGCGTTCGCCACCAGGGACGACTTGCTCACCGCCATCGCCGCCGGACAATTTCCGATCGACCGCATCCTGCACGGCCTTTTCGAGAAAGAGATTTTGCGGCTGGTCGATATTCCGCGCGGGCTGCGGTTGCGTCCGCATCAATTGCATCTGGCGCAGTGCTGCCGCCCCAAGCCAGGCGACGCGATCGTCGGCCGCGTCTATCGGCGCCATGGCGAGGCCGTCAACCTGACCGTGCATCAGGCGACGTGCGCTCACATTGCCAGCCACCCCGAATTGACGCCGCTCAAGTGGCGGTTGCGTCCCAACATGCTCACAGTGGCGCGCATTGACCTGCGCGCGCTCGATGACGAAGGGTTGCTCGGCGCCGTGGTGGCTGCCATCTATGCGCGCCAGCCGCGCGTCACGTTGCATCAGCTCCACGCCATGGCGCGCCATGGCTCAGCGCGTATTCAGTTCGACCTGCACGCAGACCAGGACGCCACGATCGGTGAAATCGTCGAGGCGCTGCGCAACCTGCCCGACTTCACTGTGACCGATGTGGAATCGCTGCAGTTGCCGCCCTCCGAACAGGCGGAGTGGCAGGAGCTCGCCAGCGGCGCCAGCTTCAACCCCTACTCGCGGCTGCCAGTTCACCAGGATGCAATGTTCTTTGGCCGCGCCCAGGAGCGGGAGCGCATCGTCGAATATCTGCGTACACAACAACCCGGCGTCTGGCTGATCGGGCAGAAGCGCGTCGGCAAGACCTCGCTGTTGCTGCACCTCAAGGAGCATTACCTGCCAGCGCGCAATTTCACGCCTGTCTTCATCGACTTCCAGTTGATGGGCCACCCGGCGCAGACCAACCTCTTTTATCAGGTCGCCAGCATTGTCTATTCGTCGCTCAGCAGCGAGGGGCGATTGGGCGATGTCGGCGCGCCGCTGTTGAGCCTCTTCGACGATGACCCGGCGCGGCGACTGATCGAATATCTGCAAAATGTCCAGGACGCGCTCAACGGGCGCAAGTTGGTGTTGCTGATGGATGAATTCAGCCGGTTGACGGACGCCTACTTGCAGGGAGAGCTGGAGGGCGCCATCTTCGACCGCTGGCGCGGCATGATGCACACGACGCAGCGGCTGGGCGTCGGCTATGTCGTGGTGATGCAGCAGCAGACGTGCGACACACTGGTGCAACATCTTCAGCAGACGCCGAACGACCCATCGTGGCGGTTGATGGATGTCGGGCAGCGCATCCAGTTGCGCCCGCTGGAGGGTGAGGATGTACGCCGGTTGATCGAGTGGCCGATGCGCACGCATCTGGATTACACCGCCGAGACGATCGACGCGATCGCCGATTTGACCGGCGGCAGCCCTTTCCTGATCCAGGCGTTTTGCCACAATCTGGTCATGCACATGGCGCGTCAGGGGCGCCAGCAGATTTTGCCCGAAGATGTGGCGCAGGTGCGGCTCGACTTCATGCAGCCGCAGGATCACACATTCGCGCACATGACGGAGATGTTGCGCGGCATCTCCAATCACGTGGCGGCGACGCTGGCGCGGCTGGCGCACGACACTCACGATGGCGAAGTGAGCTGGGCCAGGCTGCGCGCCGCGCTCCCCGCCATCGCACCGGAGAGTCTGCGCACCAGCCTGCGCACATTGACCGAGCAGGACATTTTGCAGCAGCCAGCGCAGGATCGCTGGCGTTTTGCCAGCCGCCTGTTTCAGCAGTGGCTGGCGATGAATGCGTGACGCGTGTTGCGTGCTCCGTGTTACGTGGCGAGGCGATGCAACACAGAGCATGCAACACGGAGCACGCAACACGGAGCACGCAACACGCCCCACGCACGAGCAGTTGATCAAGGAGGTGCACGATGGACGCAGGGCGCAAGTTTTTTGGGCGGGAACGGGTGATCTATGAGATGGTGCGCGGCGTGCTGGCGCCACAGCCGCAGAGTTTTTCGCTGGTCGGCCCCAAACTGATCGGCAAGAGCCAGTTCCTCCACTACCTGGCCAGCGAAGACGGCCCGCTGCTGGGCGAAGCGTTCGCCAGCCAACGCCCGTTCGCATTCGAGGATGGCGCGCGCGTCATTGTCACCTGGGTTGATTGCGATTGGCAGGACGCCCGCGCCGATCTGACCGACTGGATGTATCGCCAGATTCAGCGCCAGGTGCGCGCTGCGGGCGTCGCGCTCGATTGGGCTGCCATCGAGGCCGAAGTCATCAACAGCCGCCGCATCTGGCGCATTGCCCGCGCGTTGCGCGAGCAGGAGATGCGACTGGTGCTGCTCATGGACAACTTCGACCGCGTCTTTGAGGAGCAGTGGTTGCGTCGCGACACCGTGGATGAGTTGCGCCCGCTCACGCTGGAGATGGCACTGGTGGTCGCCACTGAACAGCCGCTGCATGACCTGGATCGCGACCTGGCGGCCTCCCCCCTTTTCAACGTGATGACGCAGGTTTTCCTGGGGCTGCTCGATCCGCAGGCGGCGCGGACGTGGGTGCTCGCCTACGCCGACGATTTCAGCGGTGTGAGCACGTTGGCTGACGCACTCGTTGACCTGACCGGCATGCACCCGTTCCTGCTGCGACGATTGGGCGATATTCTGCTCGAAGTGCGGGAGATGATCGTAGGCGGCGGCGCATTGGGGCCGGAGCACCTGCCACTGGTGCGGCTGCGGCTGGCTGAACATGGGCGCCTGGTCTTTGAGACTTCCTACCGTCGGTTGCAGAGGTTGCCGCCGCGCATCCGTCCCGAGAGCATCGACAGATTGGTGCGCGCAATGATCGGCGGCGCGTTGCCTTTGACCAGCGTGCCAGGCGAAGACAGCGCCGCGCTCAACTGGCTGATCAACCAGGCAATGGTGATCTGCTGTGTGCGTGGGCAACAGAGCGGCTATCAACTCTTCACGCCGCTCTTTGCCGAATACCTGGCGCGGCGCTGGCAAGGGGAAACCGTGGCCGCCGCACCGCTGGCGCCGCCGCCCAGCCTGCCCGATGCCACGCTCGACCAATTCAGCAAGACCGAGGCTGCGTTGTTGCGTTATTTCAAGGCGCACGCCAATCAGGTGATTTCCACCGAACAATTGTTGGCCGAGGTGTGGAAGCGGCCCGATGCCTCCAATCGCCGCGTGCAGGAGGCGATTCGCCGCTTACGCCTGCAACTGGAGGAGATGGAGCACCCAATCGGCGCCATCGAAAATGATCGTGGGCGCGGCTATCGTTTTGTACCGGCAAACACGCCCGCATAGTGTACAATCTTCTGCATGAGAAGTGATTTCCCGCTTGTTGTGATCCGTGGCGCCGGCGACCTGGCCAGCGGCGTCGCTTTACGACTGCATCGCGCTGGCTTTCCTGTCATCCACACCGAAATTGAGCAGCCACTGGCGGTGCGACGCACAGTCGCCTTCGCCCAGGCGGTCTTCGATGGCGTCTGCCGCGTCGAGGAGGTGACCGGCCGGCGCTGTGAGATGGTGGACGCCGCCGCCGTTGTCGCCAACGGCGAAGTGGCCGTGATCGTCGACCCTGCTGGGGAAACGGTGCATCACCTCCAGCCGCCGGTGGTGATCGATGCGATCATGGCGAAGCGCAACACCGGCACGCGTCGCCATGATGCACCGTTGGTTGTAGCGTTGGGGCCAGGCTTCACCGCTGGCGTCGACTGCCACGCTGTCATCGAGACAAACCGTGGGCACAATCTGGGGCGCGTGATCTGGCAGGGCAGCGCGGCGCCGGACACGGGCGAACCAGGCGAACTGCCGGGCGTGGGGCGGCGCGCCTCGCGTGTGCTGCGCGCGCCGGCCGCCGGCCACGTGATCGGTCGCTTCGCCATCGGCGATCGCATCGACGCCGGGGTGGAGCTGGCGGTCGTCGAGGACGCAGCAGGACAGGCGCACCGCATTGTCGCCCCGTTCGACGGGGTGCTGCGCGGGTTGATCCATCCACGCGTTGCCGTGCACCCTGGTATGAAGATCGGTGATCTCGACCCGCGCGCGGATGTCGCAGCGTGTTTCACCGTCTCCGACAAGTCGCTGGCAATCGGCGGCGCTGCGCTGGAGGCGATCTTGATGTGGCTGGCCTGAAAAGAGTTGCGAGTTGCGAGTTGCGAGGGGCGCCGTCGGGTGCAGCTTATGAAGGAGCAGGCAATGCAGGAAGTGGTGATTGTCAGCGCTGTGCGCACGCCGATCGGTGCGATCCGCGGCGCGCTGGCGACGGTGCGCCCCGATGATCTGGCGGCGCTCGTCATCCAGGAAGCGGTGGCCCGCGCCGGCATCGACGGCGGGCTGGTCGAGGAAGTCTACATGGGTTGCGCCAACCAGGCGGGCGAGGACAACCGCAACGTGGCGCGCATGGGGTTGCTGCTCGCCGGACTGCCGCACAGCGTCGCCGGCGTCACCTTCAATCGGCTCTGCGCCAGCGGGCTCAACGCTGTCAACCAGGCGGCGCGGGCGATTGCCTGCGGCGAGGGCGACATCTTCGTGGCGGGCGGCGTCGAGAGCATGACGCGTGCGCCCTACTCGCTGCCCAAGAACCCGATCGGCTTTGGGCCATCCGGCAACATCACCGCTTACGACACCTCGCTGGGCTGGCGTTATCCGAACCCGAAGCTGGAGGCGCTCTTTCCGCTCGAAGCGATGGGGGAGACCGCCGAAAATATCTACGAGCGCAGCCGCGCCGGTGCGATCGCCGGCGGCGAGATCACGCGTGAGGAACAGGATCGTTTCGCCCTGCAAAGCCAGCAGCGCGCCATCGACGCCATCAATGCCGGTCGCTTCCAGCGCGAAATTGTCCCTGTCGTCGTGCCACAGGGCAAGGGCGCGCCGCTCCTCTTCGACACCGACGAGTATCCGCGTGCGCGCAAAAGCGCCGACGGTCTGGTGCTCGACACCAGCATGGAAAAGCTGGCGGCGCTCAAGCCGGCGTTCCGTAAGGGCGGCGTCGTGACGGCAGGCAACGCCAGCGGGCTGAACGACGGTGCGGCCGCGCTGGTGCTGATGGCGCGGGCAAAAGCAGAGGCGTTAGGCGTCAAACCGCTGGCGCGCTGGGTGGCGTCGGCGGCGGCAGGCGTCGATCCGCGCGTGATGGGGCTGGGGCCGGTTGCGGCTGTGCCCAAGGCGCTGAGTCGCGCCGGGTTGACGTTGGCGGACATCGACCTGGCGGAACTCAACGAGGCGTTTGCTGTGCAGGCGATCGCTGTGCTGCGCGAGTTAGGCTTGAGCGAGACGATCACCAATGTCAACGGCGGCGCCATCGCCCTGGGGCACCCGCTTGGCTGCTCCGGCGCGCGCATCCTGACCACCCTGCTGCACGAAATGCACCGCCGCGCCGCGGCGGGCGAGTCGATGCGCTACGGATTGGCGACGCTCTGCGTCGGCGTCGGTCAGGGCGAAGCAACCATCATTGAATTGTTGTAGGTCACTGCCTCCGGCATGACATCACACGCAAGTGAGCGAAATTTCCAATGAAACAAGTTCCAATCATCTCGGCTGCAGAAGCGGCGGCGCTGGTCAAAAATGGCGACGTGATCATGGGCGGTGGCTTTGGCATGACTGGCAACCCGGTGCATCTGCTGCACGCACTGGCAGAGACCGGGACGCGCGACCTCACCTTCATCGGCAACAACGTCGGTGAGCCGGGGCTGGGCGGCGGGCGGCTGCTGCGCAATGGTCAACTCAAAAAGGCGATCGGCTCCTTCTTCACGAGCAACCCGGAGGCGGTGCAGGCGGCGCAGAGCGGCGCGCTCGAAGTGCAGTTGATCCCGCAAGGCTCGCTGGCGGAGGCGATCCGTGCGGGCGGCGCCGGCATCGGCGGCTTTTACACGCCGACGGCGGCGGGCACGGCGATTGCAGGCGACGCCGACGTGAAGATCATCGACGGCAAGGCGCAGGTTTTCGTGCCGGCGCTGCGCGCCAATGTCGCCTTTGTGCGCGCCTGGAAGGCGGACACTGCGGGCAATCTGGTCTATCGCATGACCGAACAGAATTTCAACCGCGCCATGGCGACCGCCGCTGACCTGGTGATCGCCGAAGTCGAGCAGATCGCACCGGTCGGCGCGCTCGACCCAAACCAGATTCACACGCCCGGCTGCTACGTCGATTATCTGGTTGAGGCGCACGTCACGCCCGATGACCTCGGCACCTCGGCGTCGGTGAAGAGCGGTGCGCGCAAAGTCAGCGAAGCGCGCATGAACATGGCGCGCCGCGCCTTCGCCGAACTGAAACGCGGCGATGTCGTCAACCTGGGCATCGGCATCCCCACGCTGGTCGCCGACCTGATCCGCCCCGACGATGGCATCATCCTGCACACCGAGAACGGCATGTTGGGCGTGGGGCCTGCGCCGGAGGAAGGCGGCGCGCTGGAGTACCCCGTCAACGCCGGCAAGATACCGGTGACGGCGCTGCCTGGCGCCAGCTACTTCGACAGCGCCGACTCCTTCGCCATGATCCGCGGCGGGCACATCGACGTGGCGATCATGGGCGGGCTGGAGGTGGACGAACACGCCAATCTCGCCAACTGGGCCGTGCCAGGGCAGCCGTTATTGGGCGTCGGCGGCGCGATGGATCTGGCTGTAGGCGCCAAACGGCTGATCATCACCATGCAGCACACCAACCCCGACGGCAGCGCCAGGATCGTGCCGCAATGCACGCTGCCGTTGACGGCGACAGGCGTCGTCGATCTGGTCATCACGGAGCTGGCGGTCTTTGCATTCGAGGCGGGTCAGCTTGTGCTGCGCGAATTGATGCCCGGCGCCACGCTGGACGCGGTGCGCGCTAGAACAACCGCGCGTTTCCAGGAGGCGCTCGCATGACCGACCAACTTTCAGAGCGGGCGACGGCGCTGCTGGCGCGACTGGAAGCCATCGGGCAGGGATTGGCGGCCAGCGGCCATGCACTCGCGCTGTTGGGGCTTGGCTCCGTCGGGCTGGAACTTGAGCGCATCGACGCTTACTCCGATCTGGACTTCTTCGCGATTGTCGAGCCAGGGTTCAAGTCGCGCTACATCGACAACCTGGATTGGATGGCGTCGGCGGCGCCCATCGCCTACGCCTTCCGCAACACGGGCGATGGCTACAAGCTGCTCTACGCCGACGACATCTTCTGTGAGTTTGCCGTCTTTGCGCCGCACGAACTGGCGCAGATTCCCTTTGCCGCCGGGCGCATCATCTGGCAGCGACCGGAGTTCGACGCACGGTTGGCGACGCCGGCGCTCCCATCGCCGCCGCCGGGTGAGGCAACTGTCGAGTGGTTGGTCGGCGAGGCGATCACCAATCTATACGTCGGCCTGTGCCGCCACCACCGCGGCGAGAAACTGTCGGCGGCGCGCTTCATCCAGCAGTACGCCGTGGATCGCGTGCTCGACCTGGCGCCGCGCGTCGAAAGCGCCCAACCGGGGCAAGCCGACCCGTTCGCGCGGGAACGCCGCTTCGAGCGGCGTTTTCCGTTCACTGCCGCCGCGTTGCCGTCGCTGGTGCAGGGCTACGATCACAGCCCGGCGTCGGCGCTGGCGATCCTGGCCTGGCTCGAAGCGCACTTTCCGGTCAACGCAGCGATGGCGGCGTTGGTGCGGCGGCTGGCGCGTGCGCAGGATGCGTGATTGGCTCTCTGCCGTAGCAGCGTCAACAACTGGCGCTGGCTACGCCAATAGCTTATGCATAAAGGTCGTCGCTCCCAGTCGGCCGTCAGGAAAGGCGGCGTAGCCAGGGACGACCCCTGTGCGGACATAGCCCAGGCGGTCGTAAAGCGCCTCCGCTGGCTCGCCTGTCTGCTTGTCGAGCACCAGCAACGTGCGGCCAGCCGCGCGTGCCTCCTCCTCGATTCGTAGCATTAACGCCCGCGCGATCCCGCGACCACGGTAGTCGGTGTGCACCAGTAGTTTGGATACTTCGGCGCGGTGGCTGCCGTTGGGGCGTGTTTCCAATACAAGCTGGACGGCGCCGGCGATCTCCTTCCCCACTTCAGCCACCAGCAAAATGCGGTGCGGCGTCGCCAGCGCGTCAATAATCGACGCCCAATAGGCGATAGCATCTTCGCTGGCCAGTGGCGCCAGATAACCGACTGAGGCGCCGTGGTGGACGGCGTCCTGCAGAATTGCCGCCAGGCGGTGCTGCGCGGCGCGTGCCTCCGCTGCTGTAAGCCGGCGAATCACCACCTCTTCCTGTGAACTGTTCATCGCAACGCCTCCTTTGCCCTTGAATCCATGCAACATTCCAATCGTAAGGTGCGTATTGTAGCGGCGGGTTGCGTCGGGATACAACTGCCTGTCCGTAAGTCTGGTTTTGGTCTGTCTGGACGTTGGGGCAACAGTCTTGACTGACGGCAGGTGAGCGCAACCAGGCAGGGTGCTACACTCTGATCCAGTGAAAACAACGCAGGCGATTTGAGGAGAAAGCAAAAATGAATCTGCGCAATACGATTGTGTCAATTGTGGTTCTGGTGATGGGGATGGGGCTGTTGGCTGGCTGTGCATTCGGCATGGTGATTGGCTCTGGCAAGAGCGTCACCGAAACGCGAGACGTAAGCGACTTCCACGCCGTCAATTTTGCCTTTCTGGGCGATTTGGAGATCACGCAGGGCGACGAAGAAGCGCTGACGATCACGGGCGACGACAACATTGTCGAGTTGATCCGCACGCGGGTTGTGGATGGCGTCCTGCACATCGACGGCGGCGCTGCCAACATTGGGCGCACGGTCGTGCCGCTGCGCTACATGTTGACGGTGAAGAATCTGGACGGTATTTCACTTTCCGGGCTTGGCAACGTGCGGATGGCAAAGTTAGCGAACGATGAGGTGGCGCTGGCCTTGAGCGGCGCCGGAGCATTGACCGTCGATGCACTGACTGCCGACACACTGTCCGTCAACCTGTCGGGGGTGGGCAGCGCCAACCTGGGAGGCGCTGCCCGGCGGCAGGTGGTGAACCTGTCGGGCGCAGGCTCCTATTATGCAGGCGACCTGCGCACGCAGACTGCGACGGTCACCATCGCTGGGCTGGGCAATGCCGAAATCTGGGCCGTCGAGACGCTGAACGCCGAGATCTCCGGCGCCGGCAACATTGCGTACAAAGGTCGTCCACAGGTGACGCCGCGCATCAGCGGGCTGGGACGGATCACAGCGCTGGGCAACGAATGACAGGGCGCCAGCGGCTGGCGGCTTGCCAACACGACTCTCGTTGTTGGGCGCGGCCGATAGCGCATGAACCGCTGCGGCAAGTCGCTGATGACTGCGTCGCTGGCGGGAGGAGAAGACAAAAAAGACCGGCAGGCGAGCGCCTGCCGGTCTTGCAGTCGGGGAGAGAGGATTTGAACCTCCGACCTCTTCGACCCGAACGAAGCGCGCTACCAAGCTGCGCTACTCCCCGACAACGACTTGTAGTATAGTCGAGCCAGCGCCGTGCGCCAAATTTTCGCCGTAACGTTGCAAATCAAAGCACTTTGACCGCGCTCCAAGCTGTGCTATAATCGCTCTACTTTCGCCGCAAACGGTTGGTTTCCACAGGAAGGGGAGCCATGATTGAGGTCACAATCGATAGCATCCGGGTCAGTCTGCTGTCGCAGAATCGCATCGTGGTGTTGAAAGAAGAACACTCCGACCGCTTCCTGCCGATTTGGATCGGCCCGTTCGAGGCAGACGCCATTACGCTGCAACTGCAGGGGATGGAAGCGCCGCGTCCATTGACGCACGACCTGCTCAAGTCCGTGATCGAGACATTGGGCGCTGAAGTGCTGCACATCGTCATCAACAGCCTGGAGCGCAACACCTACTTTGCGCGCATCGTGCTGGATATGAATGGCGAGACAATGGAGATCGACAGCCGCCCTAGCGACGCCATCGCGCTCGCCGTGCGCGTCAGCGTGCCGATCTACGTGGCCGAGGAGGTCATGGAGCAGGCTGGCATGGTGCCGGAAGAGGAGATGAGCCTCTCGGAGGAAGGCGAGCGCCGCTCCGAATATAGCGACACTTCCGCCGAAGACCTGGGCGCATTCAAAGATTTCGTCGAGGGGCTCGATCTGGACAGTCTGCTCGGCAACTAGACGCCCATTCATCCACCGGCGAACGAGCAACCGGCAAAACAGCAAACGGCGAGGCTGCGCATTGGCAGCTTCGCCGTTTTTGTCGCAACCTCGTTGTCCACAACCTGTGCACAGTTTTTCCGCACCTGGATCAAGGTGACTGACGCATGCAGATGATCGAACCGACCGAGACAGCCGCCAAAGGCATCCCCGCCAACCTGGAGGCGGAGCGCGCCGTGTTGGGATCGTTGCTGATCGACCCCGACGCCATCATCAAGGTCGCCAGCTTCTTACGCGCTGAAGATTTCTACCGCGAACGCCACGCCTGGCTCTATGAGGCGATGATGGCGCTGCACGACCGCCGCGAGCCGCTCGACTTTGTCACCGTGGTCGATGAGTTGGAGCGCCGCGGCCATCTGCAGGAAGTGGGGGGGCCGGCGTACATCACGGATCTGATCGCCGGCACGCCGTCGGCGATGTATGTCGATCACTACGCGCGCATCGTCGAGCGCACGGCGCTGTTGCGGCGGCTGATTGCCGCCGCCGGGCAGATCGCCGAGCTTGCCTACGACGACAGCCAGGAGGTTGACGACGTCGTCGATAAGGCGGAGTCGTTGATCTTCGGCGTCAGCGAGGCGTTGATCCACCGCGACCTGATGCCGATCCGCGCCATCATGACGCAGGTGGTCGATCATATCGATTTCCTGGCGCGCAATCAGGACACGTTGATGGGCGTGCCCACCGGCTTCACCTTTCTCGACCGGCTGCTGGGTGGGCTGCAAAAGAGCGACCTCATTATTCTGGCGGCGCGCCCGGCGATGGGCAAGACCAGCCTGGCGCTCAACATTGCCCAGAACGCCGCCAAGCGCTACGGTGCGCGCGTCGGCATCTTCAGCCTGGAGATGAGCAACGAGCAGTTGGTGCAGCGTCTGCTCTCGATGGAAACGGGCATCGACAGCCATCGCCTGCGCCTCGGCCAGGTGCACGACGACGAGTGGCCGATCCTGCTGGAAGCCGCCAACCTGCTCGCCAATACTGCGATCTTCATCGATGACACGCCGGCCGCCACCGTCAACGAAATTCGCACCAAGTGTCGCCGCCTCTACGCCGAGCATGGGCTTGACCTGGTGCTGATCGACTACATGCAGCTCATGTCCGGTGCAGCGGGCAGCGGGCGCGAAGCCAATCGTCAGCAAGAGATCTCCTTCATCAGCCGCTCGCTCAAGGGGTTGGCGCGCGAACTCAACGTGCCGGTGATTGCGCTCAGCCAGCTTTCGCGCGCGGTCGAGAGCCGCAGCGACAAGCGGCCGATGTTGTCCGATCTGCGCGAGAGTGGATCCATAGAGCAGGACGCCGATGTCGTCCTCTTCATCTATCGCGAGGACTACTACATCGAGGACACCGACCGTCAGAATATCGCCGATGTGATCGTCGCCAAGCACCGTCACGGGTCGACGGGAACGGTCAGCCTCTACTTCCGCAAGGAGCTGACGCAGTTCCGCGACCTGGAAGTGCAGCGCACCGAACTGGATTATTGACGCAGGAATCTTGAGCAATGCCCATGCAACCCAAAGGCTTCATCGGTTTTCCCGACGCCCGCATGAAGCCGGTGATCGTGCCCGACTTTTTCTTCACGGACCTGCTGCCGTTGATCGACGACCTGGCGGAGCTGAAGCTGACGCTGCACTGCTTCTGGCTGCTCAACGAACAGGAAGGCCAGCTCAAGTATCTGCGCGGGGCGGACTTGCGCGCGGATGAAGTGTTGTTGCGCAGCCTGACGCTCGACAATGAGCTGCGCACACCGGCGCAGGCGCTGGCGGATGCATTGGAGCGGGCGACGGCGCGGGGCACGCTGCTCAAGCTGGAAATTGAAAGCGGCGAGCGGGACAGTAGCGTCGAAGACTGGTACTTCATCAACACCGTCAAGGGCCGGCAGACGCTGGCGTTGGTGCGACAGGGCAAATTGGAAGCGTTGCGCAACGTGCTGCCCGAGGAAGCGCGGCTCAAGGTGGAGCGCCCCAACATCTTCGCTTTGTACGAACAGAACATCGGCTTGCTCACGCCGCTGATTGCCGACCAATTGCGTGACATGGAAAAAAGTTATCCGCCAGAGTGGATCGATGAGGCGTTCACGATCGCCGTCGCCGGCAACAAGCGGGCGTTGCGGTACATCCAGGCCATTCTGAAGCGGTGGGAGACGGAGGGCAAAGATGAACGAACCCATGAAGCGCGTGGACGCGATAGTGAGGCAGACCTACGGCGCAAATACATCCCTGATGAATACTCCGACATCATCATCGGCTGAGACAGCAGCGCAGAGTGCGCCTGACGCATCGCTGAGTGTGCGCCGGGCGCGCGCCCTGCCTGGTGATCGTCTGGACGCCCCTGCCTGCCCCATTTGTGGCGGAACGGGTTTCGTTGTGCCGGACTTGCCGATCGGCCATCCCGACTATGGGCGCGCCGTGCCTTGCACCTGTCGCCTGCAAGAGATGGAAGGGCGCCGGCTGCGTGCGTTGCAGTCGATCAGCATGATCGATAGTCTGCGCCGGCTCACCTTCGAGAACTTCCGCGCCGAGCCATCGCACCTGCCGCCAGACAAGCAGGTCAATTTGCGCCGCGCCTACGAAACGTGCGTCAACTTTGCCGCTCGCCCCGAAGGCTGGCTGCTGCTCACCGGAACCTACGGCTGCGGCAAGACGCACCTGGCGGCGGCGATCGCCAATGCACGGCTGGCGGCGGGACAGCCCGTCATTCTCATGGTCGTGCCTGATCTGCTCGATCATCTGCGCGCTGCGTTCGGACCGCAGAGCGAGCTTGCGTATGACGAGATGTTTGAGCAACTGCGCAACGCGCCGCTTTTGATCCTCGACGACCTGGGCGCCCAGTCGAGCACGCCTTGGGCGCAGGAGAAACTCTTCCAGTTGCTCAACCATCGCTACAACGCACAGTTGCCGACCGTCATCACCACCAACCAGCGGCTGGAAGAACTCGATCCGCGCCTGCGCAGCCGTCTGCAAGATATGGGGCTCGTCAACCATGTGCTGATTCTGGCGCCAGATTTCCGCACCGGCAAAGCCAGCGGACAGAGCGACCTGAGCACCCTGCACCTGCACCGGGAACACACCTTCGACGCCTTCGACGCCCAACGGAGCGACTTGACCGCCGAGCAGCGCGCCAATCTGCGCGAGGTGGTGAAACGCTGCGTCGAATACGCCGAAGAGCCGCAAGGCTGGCTGGTGTTGATGGGCACCTACGGCAGCGGCAAGACGCATCTCGCGGCTGCCATTGCGAACCACTATGTCGAACGCACGCGCACGGATGTCATGTTCGTGGTCGTCCCCGATTTGCTGGATCACCTGCGCGCCGCCTTCAACCCGCAGTCGACCACGCCGCTCGACCGTCGCTTCGACGAGGTCAAGCGGGCGCCGTTGCTCGTGCTCGACGACCTCGGCACGGAGAGCGCCACCCCCTGGGCGCGTGAGAAACTCTTCCAGTTGCTCAACTTCCGCTACACGGCATTGTTGCCCACCGTCATCACCACCAGCGCCGATCCCAAGCAGATCGAGCCCTGGCTGCGCACGCGCATGATGGACATCAACCGCTGCCTGTATCTCGCCATCACCGCGCCCGGCTACCGCGGCAGCCAGGGACAGCAAGTGCAACGAGCGCAGAAGAGCGTGCGTCGATAGCAGGCCCGGTGTATACTGTTGGCTGTGGTAGTCAAGTTTCTGTGAGGCTGGTGCGTAATGACAACGATTGAGCACATTCGCCAACTACTTCCCAACCTAGCTCCCTGTCGTGGAGGACTCGGATGACTTGCGCTCGTGGGAACTACAATCATCCATTTCAGCGTCTTCTGTGCAGCTATGGTAGAATCGCTACTTGATGCTGCGGCAGAGGACAGCGCATCGGTGTGGACACTGCCGACGCATGATCGCACAGAGATGGAGAGACTGACGAAAATGATGAAGCACACCTCGATCCGAATGTGGTCCGCGCTTTTGCTGACGACAGCGGCAATCTTCTTGCTGGCTGGCTGCGGTGCAGTAGGTGCGCAGGCGACGCCACTGCCCACGCGCACGCCGCTGCCCACCTTCACGCCAACCGCAGAGGTGGCGGTGGCGGCGCCAACTGCGGCGCCGATGGAGCAGCCCGCCCAACCCGCCCAGGGTGAACAGCCCGCCCAACCAGTCCAGGGTGAGCAACCTGCCCAACCCGCCCAGGAGCAACCGGCTGCACCCACCGATACGCCGGCGCCAACGCCGACGCCGCAGAGCGCGCAGTTGGTGCTCAACGATGTTGTCAATATTCGCAGCGGCCCGGGCACGACTTATAACTTGCTCGGTTCTGAACCACAGGGGGCCACCTTCCGCATTACCGGCAAGAATCCGGAAGGGACGTGGTGGCAGATCGACTATAAAGGCGGCGCTGGCTGGGTTTTCGGCCAGCTTGTCGCCGTGACCGGCGCCGAAGGCGTCGCTGTGGCGCAGAACATTCCGCCCGCTCCGACGGCGCCGCCTGCACCGCCGCCTACGAACACGCCGGAGCCGCAGCCGACGCAGCCGCCAGCGCCAACTGAGCCACCCAAGCCGCAATACAAGTTCAACATTGTCGTGGTCAGCCGCTGCGAGCGTCAGCCTGCTGGCAATTGGTTTGAGGGCACAACCTATGTGAACGGCCAGCCACAAAACGGCTATCTTGTTGCCTTCAGCTATGCACCGGATGGGCCAATTGTGGCAACGATGGTTTCTGGACCGCACGAAGGCTATCCAGGCTGGAAGACGGGCTACTATAGTCACATCATCAATGCGACCAATCCGCAGGCTGGCAACTGGTTTGTATGGATCGTCGATGAGCAGGGGCGACGCATCTCAGAGATCGGCAACTTCCAGACGACTGGACCAGGCGAAGGCTGCAATCAAGCCGTGGTTGACTTCGATAGCCGGTGATCACTGCTCGAAGTTGGCGCAGTCCCACCCACCCTGCCTGGGAAGATTACCTGGAATGGCAAAACGGCGCCGAGGCTATAGATGATCTTCGCATGCTCCTTCACGACGCGAACGCAGCATGAGCACGCCCGTCGCTGTCATCATTCAGGTTGCAGAGAGTGGTTTGCTATCTCCCTATGCGTAACGCAGTCAGACAACTGGTGATCCTCTGGCTCAGCCTGCTCATCTTGGGTGGGCTGAGCTTTTTGATTCTCCAACTCCCGCCGACACGCGCCTGGCTGTGGCAGCAGACCGGCGAGGAAGAATTTCTCGCTCAGGTCAAAGGACTCACCGACCTGCTCAGCGACAGCCTGCGTCCACCGTTGAACCTGGCTGCCGACGCTGCCATCGCACATGCGGATGTCAATCCGTTTGGCGTCAACACCTTCCTGGAGCAGGAGGCTGAACCGGCGAAACGCGCATTGGCGATTCGAATGGCGGCTGACGCTGGCTTTCATTGGTTGCGCCAGGAATTCCCCTGGGAGGACATCGAGATTCACGGCAAGGGCGACTTCGAGGACCGCCGCCACGAGCCTTACCGCTCGGCGTGGGAGAAGTACGATCAGATTGTGGCCGCCGCTGAGGCGCACGGTATGGAGCTGATCGTTCGTCTCTCCAACCCGCCAGGTTGGACGCGCGCCCAGGGCGAAGGCGAGAACAACGTCGACACCTTCGCGCCGCCCGACAATGTGCAGGACTATGCCGATTTTGTCAGCGCCGTCGTCAGTCGCTACAAGGGGCGCATCAAGTATTATCAGCTTTGGAACGAACCAAACATCTACCCGGAGTGGGGCAGTTATCCGATCGACCCGGAAGCCTATGTCGAGCTGCTCAAAGCCGGCGCCGTAGCCGCACGCGCCGCCGACCCCAACGTCGTGATCATCGCCGGCGCAACCGCCTCCACGATCAACCTGCAGCCCGACGATCCGCCGCCGGGCAACAGCCTCAACGACCTGCTCTTCTTGCAGCGCATGTACGACGCTGGCGCCGCACCCTACTTCGACATCATGGCGATGCAGGGTTACGGTCTCTACAGTGGGCCGACCGACAACCGCATGCACCCGCGTGTCATCAACATCAGTCGTCACAAATTCGTGCGCGACCTGATGGTCGCCAATGGCGACGCTCACAAGCCGATCTGGATCGCCGAGATGAACTGGAACGCCGCGCCCGAAGATGTCGATCCGCGCTATGGCCGCGTGACGCTGGAGCAGCAGGCGCGCTACCTGCCGATGGCTTACCAGCGCGTCATCGATGAGTGGCCCTGGATCGGCGTGGCGAACACCTGGTACCTCAAGCGCGCCACCGATCTGTGGGAACAGAACCGCCAGCCCGAAGCCTACTTCCGCCTGCTCGCCCCCGATTTCACGCCGCAGCCAGTCTACGAAAGTATGCGCGAGTTCACAGCGCGGCTGGAGAACAAATGACGGAGAATGTGAGATTGAGCGATTCAGAGATTGGAGATTGGAGATTGGGGCGCGGTGGACGTCCAATCTCTAATCTCCAATCTCCAATCTCCCAATCTCCTCATCTCCTCATCTCCTTTTCCCTTCTTCTCGCCGCCTTCCTTCGCTTCCACCGCCTCGACGCCTCCTCGCTCTGGAACGACGAAGGCAACTCGTGGGCGATGCTGGAACGCAGCTTTGGTGAGATCGCCGCCGCCGCCGCCGCTGACATTCACCCGCCCGGCTACTACTGGCTGCTCAAGCTGTGGTCACTGATCTTCGGCGACAGCGCAGCAGCGATGCGCAGCCTTTCGGCGTTGCTGGGGGTGCTGCTCGTGGTGTTGATCGCCGCCATTGCCCAGCGCATCGTGCGCCAACGTCCGGGCTGGCAGTGGTTTCCTGCGCTGGCAGCGCTGGTGGCCGCCGTCAATCCTCTTCAAATTTACTACAGCCAGGAAGCGCGCATGTACATGCTGCTGGCAGTCGAAGCTGCCGGACTGTTCTGGGCGCTGTTGTGGATAATGGAGAGGGGAGATTGGAGAGTGGAGAGTGGGGGATCGGGAGATTCGCAGGTGAGGACAATCTCCAATCTCCAATCTCCAAATCTCCTTATCCCCCAATCCCTTTTTCTCCTCTTCGGCGTCGCTGGCATGTGGACGCACTACAGCTTCCCCATTGTGCTGGCGGCGGCGGGGCTGACCTTTGTCCTGTGGTGGCTGATCTCGCTGCGGCATGTGGGGCGGCGCACTGCGCCCCTCGCCCCGCTGCTCCGTTTCCTGGCGCTCAATCTGCTGATCCTCCTTGCCTTTCTGCCCTGGCTGCCGACGGCGATTGAGCGCGTGCTCACCTGGCCCAAGGGCGGCGTTGCGGTCGGCCTGGCGGAGGGGGTGACGCTGACCCTGCGCACGCTGCTCTTTGGCCCGCTGCGCACCGTGCCCGATCCGCTCTGGCCGTGGCTGCTCATCGCTGGCGTGCTGGTGGCGCCTGGCTTGATTGCGTTGCGTCGATTGCCCTTTGCCGCGTTAATGCTGGGATTGTGGCTGCTGCTGCCAGTGGCGATGATGTTCGGGTTGGGGCTGTTCAGCGACGCCTTCCTGAAGTTCCTGTTGGTGGCGTCGCCGGCGTGGTGTCTGCTGGTGGCAGCGACGCCGTGGAGCGCACCTACAGGGCGGCTGGCGCGAGTCCTGTTCCACATCAGCGTGATCGGCTTTGCCTGCGGCGCGGCCTGGGCGTCCTTGCCAGCTTACTACGCCGACGCCTACGCGCGCGACAACTACCAGGGCATCGCGCGTTACCTGGCGGCAGTTGGCGACCCGGCGACGGACCTGGTCGTGCTGGATGCGCCAGGGCAGCAGGAGGTGTGGCGGTATTACGATCCGGGGCTGCCCGTGCTGGCGTTGCCGGCGCAGCGCCCACCTGTCGCTGCCGCCGTTGAAGCGGAGCTGGCCGCCGCAACGGCTGGCAAACGGCGCGTCTTTGCCCTCCTGTGGGCGACCGACGAGGCTGACCCAGACCAGCTCGTGGAACGCTGGCTCGACGGCAACGCCTTCAAAGCGTTGGAAAGCTGGCAGGGCAATCTGCGTTTTGCCACCTATGCGCTTGCCGGCGACCTGGCCGCAACCGCCATCGCGCCGGTGCAATGGGAGAACGGCATGCTGCTGACGCGCGTGCAGCAGCCGCAGCCGGCGCCCCAACGGGTGACGCCGGGCAATGCGGCGACCCTCCAGCTTACCTGGTTGACGACGCAGGCGTTGACGCAGCGCTACAAGGTCAGTGTGCAACTGCTCGATGCACGCAACCAGGTGATCGCCCAACACGACGGCGAGCCAGGTGGTGGCGCGTATCCCACTGACCGCTGGCAGATCGGCGAAACTGTGATCGACAACCATGGCATTGCGATCCCCTTTGGCGTCCCGCCTGGTCGTTACCGCATGATCGCCGTGCTCTATGCGGCGGATACAGGCGAGCGCATACGGCAATTCGGGCAGGATGCGCTGCCCCTGGGAGAAGTGGAGGTCGAGCGGGCTGCGCAGACGCCACCGCTGGCAGTCGTGCCGATGCAGCATCGGCTGGATGACGCGGCTGGCCCGGTGCGGCTGGTCGGCTATGATGCGTATCGACGCGGCTTCGCGCACGCGCCCGAAACGCCGATCCAGCCGGGCGACACAGTGCACTTCACCCTCTACTGGCAGGCGCCGACGCCCCTCCCCGCAGCATGGCCCACCGATCTGACGCTGACCTTGCGGCTGGGCGAGCAGATGATCCGCGCACCGCTGGCGGGCGGATCGTATCCAACCGGTGCGTGGCAGGCTGGCGAGCTGGTGCGCGGCGAGTTCGATCTGCTCTACACGGGCGGCGACCCCCGTCCGGTGCTCAGCGTAGAGGACGCCACCATCACACTGCACCGGCTGCCAATGTAGGCAGGGCAGCGTCCCTTCATCACTGCATTCGAATTGACATAGCACTACGTTTATTATAGTATGCGTTCTATCAACATTGTGGAGGATGTCACTGCGCAAGCCTGAATAGGGGCAACCGCACCGCGCTGGTGCTGCGTATTGCGTGCTGCGTATTGCGTGCTGCGTGATGTGTAGTGAGACGCAACACGTGTGCACGCAATACGCAGCACGCAACACGGTGCACGCAACACGGTGCACGCAACACGGTGCACGCAACACGGTGCACGCAACACGGTGCACGCAACACGGTGCACGCAACACGGTGCACTGGTGGGTGGCGCCGGGGTTGACAGGCGACGTGTGAGGAGGAGAGTTGCTTATGTCTGTGTCTCTGCAAATAGATTCAGCGCCGGCTTTTCCCCTCTGCCCGATCGAACCGGCGGCGCATATCATCGGCCAGAAGTGGACGTTGCAGATCGTCTACTTTCTGCTCGATAGCCCCTCGATGCGCTTTTGTGAGCTTCAGGACAGATTGGGCGGCGTCAACCCCAGTACACTGAGCAGCAGGTTGAAGATGCTCGAAGAGGAAGGCATCGTGCGGCGCACCCAGATCAGCGCAATTCCGCCCCACGTCGAGTACAGCCTGACGGAAAAGGGGCGCACCCTGGAAGATGTGATCCGTGCGGTGACGCAATGGAGCAACACCTGGCTCTGTGGTCGCTGTGGCTAAAGGAAACGAACAACGATGATTGTGAAGGGGCTGACGGTCGGTTTATTGCAGGAGAACTGCTACATCTTTGGGTGCAAGCGCACCCGACGCGCTGTGATCATCGATCCTGGCGACAATGCGCGGGCAATCTTACGCGTCGTTGACCAA
>Ga0272446_1002816_pt1 | contig 22984 bp, 20 predicted proteins | sample YNPCB0061_FD_194587 | JGI IMG/M metagenome (GOLD analysis project Ga0272446, IMG submission 194587) | Hot spring microbial mat communities from Yellowstone National Park, WY, United States - YNP-CB-006-1 | ecosystem: Environmental > Aquatic > Thermal springs > Hot (42-90C) > Sediment | place... | reverse complement strand
CGCCGAGCCGTGGTGCTCTTCCGTCGGCGGGGCGACGTGCACCGGCTCGCGCGGGGGCCTCCCCGCCGCCGACCGTCCCTCGCGGGGGCCTCCCCCGCACCCCCGACTATGACATACTCGACGCATCATCGAGCCAGCGGCGCCAGGGGGCGGCATTACGCGGCGGCCAGGGCAGATTGACCAGCCGCACCGTCACCTCTCGAATGCCGGGCACACCGGCTACCGCCTCATGTACCGCGTCCTGCAGCCAGCCCGCCAGTGGACAGACCGGCGTTGTCAATGCGAGTTCGATGACGGCGTGGCCGCTGGATACGCTCACGGACTGGATCAGGCCAAGATCCACCAGGCTGAAACCCAGTTCCGGGTCCATCACCGGCTGGAGCACATCCCAGACGGCGGCCTCAAGGGCAGAATCTTGCGTATCGGCGGATGTCATCGTTACCCACCACCTTTCACGCCCCAGGGTAACTGTCTAGACTCAATACCCTGCAAATAAGGCTTTCCGCACCGCACACCCCCCCGTCGAACCTCGCCCCGCCGAGGGGGGGGGAACCGGACTCCCTCCCCCAGCGGGGGAAGGCCGGGGTGGGGGGTGAAGGGCTCATGTGAAAAGTATCGTGTCCAGACTTCTCCTGGCAATGGTATTGTTCCGTCGGCCGGGCGACATGCACCGGCTCGCGCGGGGGCCTTCCCGCCACCGAATCATGCATCGCCGGGGCTTCCTCTGAACCTCTGGCTGTGAACAGGCACACGCCGGGTGGGTACAGATGTGGCATCGCTGGCATAGTACGCCCCGGCGGCGCACCAGAAGCGCGCGCCGTAGCGCTCCACCACCTGCGCCGCCCCCTGCGACGCCAGTTCACTCAATGCGGCGCGCACCTGATCCGGCGACCAGCGCGCCAGCGCCCGCACCAGCTCTTCCTCACGCATCGGGTGGCGTGTGATAACGGCAAGAATCGCCTCAGCCGGCGTGGCGCAGCCACGCAGATCAATGTCGCCCTGCGCCGGGTGCACGACCCGCGCCACGGTGCCGAGGATCATCATCGCGCGCATCAGGCCCACCTCATCGGGCGGTTCGACCCACGGTTCAGCCGGCGGGCGTTCCGGCAGCGTGACGTGCACCGCGTCTGGCCGGATGCGGTGCAGCACTGCGACAATGTCGCGCAGCGCAGCCTCGGTATCGTTCAACCCGCGCACAAGCATCACTTCGACCCATAACCTGCCCTGGTACGCGGCGCGGAAGGCGATCAATCCATCAACCTGGCGCGCGAACGTCGCCGCCGGATGCGGCCGGTGCACGGCACGGTAAACTTCCGGCGACCCGGCGGAAAGCGTCGGCAACACGGCGTCGGCTGCCAGTAGATCGGCGCGAACCTCCGGCAGGTAGAGCAACGATCCGCTGGTAATCACCGCCAGCGGCGTTGTTGTCAGGCGTTTGATGGCATGGATGAGCGCGCCAATCTCGCTGTGAAGTGTCGGCTCACCCGAACCGACGATCGTCACCCAGTCGAGTTCTCCAGGAGCATACGCCGCCAGCGCCGCCTCGAGTTCCGTCAGGATCACCGGCAGTGGTACGTAGGCCCGGCGCTCGTTCGTCAATGGACGCGTGCGGCCAAGCTGGCAATAGACGCAATTCCAGTTGCATGTCTTCAATGGCACAGGATCAACACCCAGCGACCGGCCGAGCCGTCGTGAGAGAACTGGCCCGAAGATGTATGCCATGATCATGCTCCTGAGCAAATGTACCGTGTTGCCGCACCCTTCCCGAATCATGGCGCGAGTTACACGGGTGCCTTCTATGAACATTCAGTATTCAAACCGGTAGACGCTCCGCCGTGACCCTGAAGGGCTCGGCTCGGAGGCGCGAAGGCCGCCTGCGCGGCCTTCGGGAGCTGGCGCAGGCCGGCTTCGACCCACGTAGCCGAGGGCTTTTAGCCCGACGGCGGGCGGGCGGTCTGCCGGATGTAATTCTTAACAATCATCAGCCCGACGGCGTGGGCGTCTGGTATAGCGGGGTCAGATGAGTGTGCGGCCCCACACGCATCAAGGTTGAGGGATGCCATGTCATGGCGCACGAAGCGAAGCAATCCACCGGCGCAGGCGCAGCGTGCTTCAGCCAGGCGCCACTCGCTACACGCTGTCGCTCGCGCTCCGCGCAACGACAGGTGGCGTAGCGTTGTTCGGATAGGCACCAGGTCCACGACCTTGCACATAAGGCTCGTCGCACCGCACGGCCCTCCAACCCGGAGCCGGACGCCCTCCCCCAGCGGGTGAGGGCCAGCGTGGCGTGAAGGGCGTATTTGAAAACGACTGGCGCTAAGTCCAGTATCATGATAGACTGAACCGGGCGGAATTGTGATACGATGCACACATATTATGGTGGCATCCTGGCAACTGAACGCCGGGCGGATCGACGTACGTAGGCACGCGGTCGTCGCATCAAACAGGGTGATGAGACCTACCAATGCCTGACCATTTCGACATTCTCGCGCCAGTCTACGACCGGTTGATCGGGCCGCCTGATCCGGCACGGCTGCGCGCCCTGTTGCGTCTGCCTGTGAGTGGCTGGCTCCTCGACGCCGGCGGCGGCACCGGCCGGGTGGCCGCCGCGTTGCGCCCCTATGTCGGCGGCCTGGTCATCAGCGACCAGTCGCGCCCCATGTTACGCCGCGCCCGTGACAAACAGGCGTTACACCCGGTCCAGGCACAGGTGCACCGCCTGCCTTTTCCCGCTGGCTTCTTCGGGCGCATTCTGGTGGTGGATGCGCTGCACCACTTCCTGGATCAACCCGCAGCAGCGTGTGAACTGGCGCGGGTACTGGCTCCCGGCGGGCGGCTGGTGGTCGAAGAGCCCGACATTGCCCGCCCGGCAGTGAAACTGGTGGCACTGGCCGAGCGTATGGCGCTGATGGGGAGCACCTTTCTGGCGCCAGATGTGGTGCGTGACCTTCTGGCGGCACAGGGGCTTGTGGCGCATGTTGCCGAGCGCGACCGGTTCTCTGCCTGGATCGTCGCTGACAAACCAGATGAGGGTGTCAGGTGAGCACATTGCCTGGTCGTACCTTTTCGCGCCAGCATTACGCAACCCTGCAGCAGTTGTGGGCGGATGTTGCCTGGCTGGCACGCCATCGTCATCAGTTGCGCCAGGCCCGGCGCACGCTCTCGCCGGCCTTTCGCGAACGCCTCATGCTGGCGGTAACGGCTGTCAATCGTTGTCGCTATTGCTCCTTCGCGCACACCTACGCGGCACTCGCGGCAGGCGTACCGAAACACGAGATCACGCAGTTACTTGGCGGAACACCTGGCGCCGGCCCGGTGAACGAAGCGGTCGCGCTGGCGTACGCGCAGCACTGGGCCGAAACCAGCGGCCGGCCAGAGCCTGCCGCGCGGGCACGGCTCCAGGAGACATACGGCAGCGCCGCCGCCGATGCAGTTGATGTCGTCCTGCACATGATTCGAGTGGGAAACCTGCTGGGCAACACTGCCGACTACCTGCTCTACCGAATATCGGGTGGTCGCCTCGGACTGACCACGGATGACACGGGCCAGTGATGAATGCAACGATCCTGGTCATTGAAGATGAAGCAAGTATTCGGACGGTAACACGCGCCTACCTTGAGCAGGCAGGGTTCCGCGTGTTACTGGCGGTCAGCGGGCTGGAAGGGCTGGAGGTTGCACAGCGCGATCGGCCGGATCTGGTGGTACTCGATCTGAACCTGCCGGGCATGGATGGTATGGAGGTGGCAGCCCGGCTGCGGCAGGAGTCAGACATATTTATCCTCATGCTCACGGCGCGCAGCGAGGAAAGCGATCGGGTCGCCGGGTTGCGGATCGGCGCGGACGATTACCTCTCCAAGCCGTTCAGCCCACGAGAACTTGTCGCGCGCGTCCAGGCCATTCTGCGCCGGCGTCGCTCCGCTCCGCCGGTAGATGCCGTGCTGCGGTTCGCCCATGTGCGTATTGACCCGGACCGCCGCGAGGTGCGCGCCGCTGAGCGCCTGATTGACCTGACCACCACCGAGTTTGATGTCTTGCTGGCACTGGCACGGCATCATGGCCGGGTGCTGAGTCGGGAACAGATTCTCGACCTGGTCTGGGGTGACGATTTCTATGGCACCGACCGGGTGGTAGACGTGTACGTCGGGCAGGTGCGGCGCAAACTGGAGGCTGCAACCGGCGCACAACTCATCCAGACGGTGCGAGGCGTCGGCTACAAGTTTGTTGATGAGCGGTGACTGTTCACGATAGCAGACATGGGACTATGGCGACAATTGCGCTGGCGGATCGTGGCAGCGCAGATGCTGGTTGTGCTGGCGGGCGTTGTGACCCTGATCATCACTGCCGAGACGCTGGCGGCGCGTGCCGTGGCGCCCGAGTTGCTACCGGCGTTCGAGGCGGCGGTCGTCAAGGCACTGGTCGTTGCGGCGCTGGCGGCGGCGGTTGTCGGCCTTGGCACCAGCATCGTGCTGGTGCGCGAGATCCTGCGCCCGCTGCGCCAGCTTGCCGCAAGCAGCCGGCGCATCGCCAGCGGCCACTATGGCGAACGCATCGCTGTACCGATCAGTGATGAGCTACGTGACGTAGCGCAGAGCTTCAACCAGATGGCAGAGTCGCTGGCGCAGATTGAGCAGCAGCGAGTCACATTGATCGGCAACGTGGCACACGAGCTCCGCACGCCACTGGCGGGGCTGGAAGGCTACCTGGAGGGTTTGCTTGACGGCGTGCTGCCGAATGATCCCGAAACGATCAGCGCCATGCAGCATGAAGTGCGGCGCCTGCGCCGCCTGGTGGATGACCTGCAACACCTCTCGCGCGTCGAAGCCGGTCAGATCATCCTGCGGCCGGAAGTCTTCGATATTGTGCCGCTGGCGCAGCGAATCGTCGCACAACTGCGCCCGCAACTGATCGAACAATGCCTGCAGGTGGCCGTTGCAGCGCCAGGCGAGCCATTGCTGGTGCGCGCCGATCCGGATCGTACCGCGCAGGTGCTGGTAAACCTGGTGGGCAATGCCATCCGGTATACCCCCGAAGACGGTTGTATCACGATCCGTATCCGGGGTGATGCGTCGCATGCGCAGATCGCCATCGAGGACACCGGGATCGGGATTCCGCCCGAGGCGTTGCCATACCTGTTCGAGCGTTTCTACCGCGTCGATCCGTCACGCAGCCGGGCAAGCGGCGGCAGCGGGATCGGCCTGACGATCGCCCGCCATCTGGCATGGGCGATGGGTGGGGACATTACCGCTGCCAGCCCCGGCATCGGCCAGGGTAGCACATTTACGCTAATTCTCCCACGTGCCGAACCAGTGTAACGATCCCCTCGCACTGTTCCTCATTTGAATCTATGCTATACTTTCGACGTTTCTTAGAGCCTCTCCGAATAACGGACTGGATGTCATTGCGAGCGAAGCGAAGCAATCTCCTCTCGGGCCGCTCGATTGCGTCAGCCACGCTGCGCGCGCTGCAGGCGGTCGCTGGCGCTCCGCGCAATGACCGCATGCCCATGGGTTTTCGGATAGGCACTTACTGTAGAAAGATCGCGCGACGCCATCATGCTCGCGGCCAGTGCATCGCTCCACGGGCCCGGAGCCATATCGTCGATCGCGTGCGTTGTGCGAGCGAAAGGAGGCTGGCGCTTCGCCCGGTTAAGCCCCACTATGAATGGCATACGCTGATGTTCTGAAAGGCAATGACGCTATGCAGATGACCAGATGGGTCAGATTCCTCGGATCATTCTCGATCGTCACGCTCATTCTGGCGGCCTGCGGCGGCGCTCCCGCTACGCCGGCCGCTCAGCCGACGACGGCACCTGCAGCGCCGACCGCTGCCCCCGCATCGACAGGTGGCGGCAAGCTCGAAATCTTCAGCTGGTGGACAAATGGTGGCGAAGCCGATGGGCTCAACGCCATGTTCGACATCTACAAGCAGCAGAACACTGGCATCGAAATCGTGAATGCGACCGTAGCTGGCGGTGCAGGAACCAATGCCAAGACGGTACTCAAGACGCGCCTGCAGGGCGGCCAGCCACCCGATAGCTGGCAGGTGCACGCCGGCAAGGAACTGACATCATACGTGGATGCGGGCCAGATGGAGCCGCTGACGCAGTTCTTCAAGGATCAGGGCTTCGACAAGGTGATGCCCCCCAGGTTGCTGGAGCAGATCACCTACAATGGCGAGATCTGGTCGGTGCCGGTGAACATCCACCGCTCGAATGTGCTCTGGTACAACATCAAGGTCTTCCAGGACAATGGGCTCCAGCCGCCGAAGACCATGGATGATTTCTTCACCGTGGCCGAGGCGCTGAAGTCCAAAGGCATCACGCCACTGGCCGTCGGCGGCAGCGACAAGTTTGAAACGCCGCACCTCTTCGAGAGCGTGCTGCTGGCGACCTTCGGCCCGGAGGATTACGCCAAGCTGTTCCAGCCCGGCGCCGACTGGAGCGATCCGCGCGTCAGGCAAGCGGCTGAGACGGCGGCAAAGATGCTGGAGTACTCCAACAGCGACCGCTCATCGCTCGGCTGGGCCGATGCGGCGCAACTGGTCCTTGATGGCAAGGCCGGCATGACGATTATGGGCGACTGGGCGCATGGCTACTTTATCAGCAAGGGCGCCAGAGTCGGCGTAGATTATGGTTATGCCGCCGCCCCCGGCACCGACGGTATCTTTATGTGGCTGTCGGATAGCTTTGGCCTGGCGAAGGGCGCACCGAACCCGGAGCAGGCCCGGGCATGGCTGGCGCTCTGCGGCTCACGTGAAGGGCAGGACGCCTTCAACCCCAAGAAGGGCTCCATCCCGGCACGGACCGATGCCGATGTCAGCCTGTATGACGAGTACCTGCAGTACTCGATCAAGGCCTTCGGCAGCGAACAACTGGCGCCCAGCGTGGTGCATGGCGCGGCGGCGCCCGAGGCGTATATGACCGAGTATGGCAATGCGCTGAACGTTTTCGCCAGCGACCTGGATGTTGATGCGGTCGTTCAGGCATTGCAGGACGCTGCCAGGGATCTCAAGTAGCGCGGTTGCCCTTCTGGAGGCCTCGCGCAACGATTGTGCCAGCCTTCGGTAGAGCGGTACTTCTCCTGATGTGGTGCGGTGCGGCAGGCGAAGCTGCTATACCACACCACATCAGGAACACCACACTGGTTTCTCCTCTTCCTTCTCCGAAAGCGCGGGAGCCTGGCGCTCCCGCGTGTAATTATCCGTCACCGCGCCCGTGAGGAACGTGCATGCAACAGGCAAAGACACTGAGTGCGCGACCCGCCCGCCCAGCCCGCTGGCTCAACCGCGATCGCGTGATTGCCCTCCTGATGATCAGCCCGTCGGCGCTGGCGATTGCCGTGTTTGTGTATGGCTTCATCGCCTGGACGGGGTATGTGTCGTTGACCAGCTGGAACAGCCTGGCGACGACATCAACCTTCGTCGGTTTTGACAACTACCTGTCGGTCTTTGCCACCGGGCGGTTTCAAACCAACATTCGTAACCTGATCGTCTTTACCGCCTTTTTTCTTCTCGCTTGCTTGCTGATTGGCTTGCTGCTGGCGGTGCTGGTCGATTCGCGCATTCGCTTTGAGGGTTTTTTCCGCTCGGCATATATCTTCCCAATGGCGTTGTCGTTCATCGTCACCGGTGTTGTCTGGCGGTGGCTGTTTGCGCCGGGCAACTGGCCGGACGATCCGACGGGGATTAACCTGCTGTTCAAACAACTTGGCCTGGGATTCTTCCAGTCGGCGTGGATTACCGATACCGGCGTCGTGCCGGGCTGGCGCGTCGAGGGGCTGCGCACCCGCATTGGCGTGCCGATGGCGATGATTCCGGTGGTCGTTGCGGCTGTCTGGCAGATGTCGGGTTTTGTGATGGCTATGTACCTGGCAGGGTTACGCGGCATTCCGGACGAGATCAAAGAGGCGGCCCGGGTAGACGGCGCAAGCGAATGGCAGGTGTTTCGCACCATTACCCTGCCGTTGCTGCAACCGATCACACTCAGTGCGGTGATCATTCTGGGGCATATCTCGCTGAAAATCTTCGATCTGATTGTCACCATGACGGGCGGCGCGCCGGGGAACAATACCGAAGTGCCTGGCCTCTACATGTATGAGATTACCTTCAAAGCCAACAAGTTTGCCGAGGGCGCGGCGGTCGCCATGGTGATGCTGGTGGTGGTGGCGCTCCTGGTGGTGCCGTACCTGATCTATAGCCGCCAGACGGAGGTCGAACGATGAGCAGCGTGCCATTGCCCATGTCGCGCCAGTCGCGGATTTCCTGGTCGCGGGTCATTATCTATACGGTGATGATCCTGTTCCTGCTATTCTACCTGTTGCCAGTCTACCTGATCCTGATCACCAGTTTCAAAAGTTTCGACCAGGTGAGCCTGAGCCGCATGTGGGATCTGCCGAACGGGTTCTCGCTCGCGAGCTTCGATCGCGCCTGGAACGGCGGTGAAGGCGTCATCGGCATGCGCGGCAGCTTCTGGAACAGTATTCAACTTGTCGTCCCGGCGACGGTTATTTCGTGCCTGCTGGGATCGCTCAACGGGTATGTGCTCTCGAAATGGCGCTTCCCCGGCTCAGAAACGCTCTTCACCCTGATCCTGTTCGGCATGTTCATTCCCTATCAGAGCGTGCTGGTGCCGCTGGTTGAGGTGCTGCGCGAGATCCGGCTGTATGCCTCGATTCCGGGGCTCATCCTGGTACATGTGGTCTATGGCATTCCAATTACCACCTTGATCTTCCGCAACTATTACGCGACCGTGCCGAACGAGCTCCTGGAGGCGGGCAAGATCGACGGCGCTGACTTCTTCGGCATCTATCGCCACGTCATGTTACCGATCTCGGCGCCAGGATTTGTGGTCGTGGCCATCTGGCAGTTTACTTCGATCTGGAACGAGTTTCTGTTTGGCCTGATTATCACCAATGATCCACAACTCCGCCCGGTAACGGTGGCGCTCCAGAACCTGTCGGGCAGCCAGTTCACGCAATGGAACGTGCAAATGGCCGGAGCGCTGCTGGTGGCGCTGCCGACCTTGCTGGTGTATATCTTCCTCGGCAAGTATTTCCTGCGCGGCTTGCTGGCTGGTTCACTGAAGGGATGATGCAAGGCGCGCCGTCGTTGCGACGGCGCGCCCGGCTGGCCGTTATTGCCCCACCGGCACGCGGCGCGCCACGTCCGGATCCACCGTCAGCAGGGTGCGGTTCACCCATCCTGTCACACCCCGAATATTGGTGATCCGGTACCATGTGCCGTCTGGCGTCTTGGAGAGGAGTTCGACCGTCTCGCGCGCGTTGATCTGGTCGAGCACCTGCCCCTGCAGGTTGGGAGCAGCACGCACGTTGCCCCCATTGAAGACATTGGCCGTCAACCCGGTCGCCGGTGGCACGGTGGCGTTCGGTGTGGGCGGTGGCGGCAGGGCTGCGACAGTGGCGGGCAGCGGCGTCGGCGCGGTCGCCGTCGAGACCGGCAGCGTGCGCAGGTCTTCCAGGGCGATCGTCAGCAGCGTCCGGCTGACCCAGCCATTGATCTGGCGTTCGTTGATGATTCGGACCCACGTACCGCTCTCGTTTTTCGCCAGCAATTGCACCGTCTCGCCGGCATTCACCTGGTCGATCACCAGGCCACGCAGATCCGGGCTGGTGCGCACGTTGCCACCATTGAACACCGTTGCCGTCGGCAGGTTGTCGGGCGTGGCAATCGGCAACCGGGCGGCCAGTTCCTGGTCCACCGTCAACAGGGTCCGGCTCACCCAGCCGCTCAGGCCGGCATCGGTGGCAATGCGGTACCATTCGCCATCAATGCTGCGCTCGGCAAGCGTGACCGTTTCGCCGGGAGCAAGCTGGCCAAGCACGGCAGCCTCGCGACTCGGCTCACGCCGGATGTTCCCGCCCAGCGCTGCCGTACCGGTAAGCTCCGGGGTTGCAGTAATCTCCGGCGTCGGTGCCGGCTCCGGTGTGGCACCTGGAGGCTCCGGCGTCGCCGCGACCGTGGGCATGCTGGTCGGCTCGACCGCTGTCGCAAAGAAATCGGCGGCAAACAGCGGCACGACATTGAGTGCAACGGGATCGGAGCGCGCAAGTTCGTCGCCGCCCGGGCCGGACGCAATCGCAACTACCGTGTACGGCTGCCCCTGCCGGGGGGTTGGCGCACCGGAGCGCCGGTCAAGCGTTACGCGCGCCTGGCCGCTGAGCGGGTCGGGCTGGGCGATGGCGCCATCAGGGTTGAACCAGGGGAACTCCTGGTCGCCCTCGCGCAGTACGGCGGTGATGATCGCGCCGGGCGGCAGATTCTCGGTGCTGGCGACGACGACGATCTTTCCTTCACCAACGACTTCGGCACGGGTGATTGCAATCCGGACGGGCGGGGGAGGTGGTGTGGCCGTCGGAGCCGGTGACCCTGGCGAGGTGAACGTCAGCACCAGCGCCGCAATCACGCCGATCAGGGCGATCGGCGCAAGAATCACCAGTAACTTCACGGCGGGAGGCGCGGCGCGAAACCGGTCCCCCAGGCTCTGTGGCTCTTCAACCGGCAGTGACGTGTAATCAATCGCCTCACCGAGTTCCGGCAGCGGCAAGGCTTCCTGGCTTGCAGCACGCCGGCGGCGCAGCAGAATGAAGACGACCACTACAATCACCAGCGCGCCGACCAGCAGCGCAATCAACACCTCTTGCGGCATCGCGCGCGATGTCCTTTCGATCATACTCGACGAGCAGCCATCAATGCCGGCTGCCGCGCTCGTTCGCGGCTATCATATGACAATTCTGCACAAGATGCAAGCGGTCCATGTGGCAGCGATGTAGAGAAATCGGCACAAACCCGTGTAAAGTGTAAAACGCATTGTGTGTCTCGGCAGGCGACGAGGGCCATGGTATAATCACGCAATTTCCTATCATAATGAAACCGGGATCATGCCCATGAAGGACCTGTTCCGGCGTGCGCCGAAGCGCTTTACAGCGGCAGTACGCGACGAGAGCCAGACCATTCCCGACAATATGTGGGTCAAGTGCCCGTCGTGCGGCGACCTGACATATGTCAGGCAACTGAGCGACAACCTCAAGGTATGCAAGTGCGGCTATCACATGCGCCTTGCGGCCCGTGAGTGGCTTGGCCTGCTCGACGCAGGATCGTTTGTTGAAACCGATGCCATCCTGGCGCCGCTCGACGCGCTGGAGTTCGTTTCCCCAAAGCATGTCTACGCGCAAAAGCTGAGTGAAAGCCAGGCGCAAACCGGTCTGAATGACGCGCTCTTGAGTGGCGCCGGCACGATTGATGGTCGGCGGTTGCACCTTGCAGTTACAGAATTCGAGTTCATCGGCGGCTCTATGGGCAGTGTCTTCGGCGAGCGACTGGCACGCACGATCGAGAACGCCGCTGATCAACGGACGCCGCTGCTGACGATTAACGCCACTGGCGGGGCGCGCCAGGAAGAGGGAACCCTGGCGTTGCTGCAGATGGCAAAGATCAATACAGCGCTGACGCGCCTGGCAGCAGCGGGCCAGCCGCACATCGCGCTCCTGGCGGATCCGTGTTATGGCGGCGTGCTGGCATCGTATATCTCGGTCGCCGATGTGATCATTGCAGAACCCGGCGCGCGCATCGGGTTCGCCGGGCGGCGCGTGATCGAACAGACGATCCGCCAGAAGCTGCCGGCCCACTTCCAGACAGCGGAGTTTCTGCTGAACCATGGCATGATTGACATGGTCACTCCACGCAACGAATTGCGCAGTACGCTGGCAAAATTGCTGCGACTCTACGCAACGCCGTAGAATGGCGAACCATATGACAACGCCAGGCCTGTCTCCATGGGACAAAGTGCAACTCGCACGGCATCCACGCCGGCCACATACGCTCGACTATGTGCGTGCATTGTGTGAGGACTTCGCCGAACTGCACGGCGACCGTCGCCACGGCGACGATGCTGCGATCATCGGGGGGCCGGCGCGCTTCGCCGGGCGCACGGTGATGATTGTCGGGAATCAGAAGGGGAGCGACGCACGCGAAAATGTGCGCCGCAATTTTGGCATGGCACGCCCCGAAGGGTATCGCAAGGCGCTGCGTCTCTTTCAGCATGCCGCGAAGTTTGGGTTTCCCCTGATCTGCTTGATTGATACTCCCGGTGCCGATCCAAGCATGGAATCAGAAGAACGCGGCCAGGGAAACGCTATTGCCGAGAATATTTACGCGCTTGCCGGCCTGCCGACGCCCATCGTGGCGTGCGTCATCGGTGAGGGTGGCAGTGGCGGCGCGCTGGCACTGGGTGTCGCCGACCGGTTGCTGATGCTTGAGCATGCAATCTATTCAGTCGCGGCGCCGGAAGCGGCAGCGGCCATTCTGTGGCGCGATGCGTCCAGGGCGCCGGAGGCGGCGCGCGCGATGCGTATCACGGCGCATGATCAACTGGAACTCGGCATCGCCGATGTGGTCGTTCCTGAGCCGGAAGGCGGCGCGCACACCGACCCGGCGGCGGCGGCGGCGGCGCTGGATACGGCGCTGCGCGCCGCCCTCGATGAACTGGCCGGCCTGTCGTGCGCCAGATTGCTCCAGGAGCGCTACGCAAAATACCGCGCCATCGGCCGCTGCCAGGAACGGCAACCATCCCCGATGACAGGCGATCTGCCAAGGATGCTGCCGTTTGCCTCATAGAGGTCTATCCTTCACCGCTGCGCCGTGAAGGATGTCCAGCAGTTGTCATGGTTCAGTCACGTCGCCCGAGTCGGTGGCCCGTGAGGTGCCAGTCTCTTCACGTACAGCATAGATTGGTTTCTGTTGCGCTTCAAAGTAGACACGCACCACCAGTTCGGCCAGCAGGCCGAGCGCAAGAAACTGCACGCCGATCAGGCCAAGCAACGCAGCCAGCAGTAACAGCGGCCGTTCGCCGATGTCAATCTGCAGCCAGAGGCGCACATACGCCAGGTAGATGCCCAGCGCCAGGCCGGCGCCGAGTAACGCCAGGCCCACGCGGCCAAAACCCTGCATCGGGCGCGCCGCATACCCCCGTAAAAAACGAACCGTCAGCAGGTCAAGCAGCACCTGTAGCACGCGCATGAGCCCCCTGCCCGGGCCAATGCCGGCGACATGGCGCTCACGAACGTTAACTTCAGCGATCGTTGCCCCATACCAGCTAGCAATGGCGGGCGCAAGACGGTACAGCGAGCCATAGAGACGCATCGAGCGCACCACGTCGGCGCGATAGGCTTTGAGCGGGCACCCATAGTCATGCAGGCGCACGCCGGTCACTGCCGAAATCAGCAGGTTGCCCACGCGCGTGGGCAGCGAACGTGGGATCGTGCGAACACCGACTGCGACATCGGCGCCGGCAGCCAGGGCATCGAGCAAGGCAGGAATATCACCGGCCTCCATCTGGCCATCGCCATCAATCATCACGACGATCGCACCGCGCGCGCGGTCAACGCCGGCGGCCTGGGCGGCGGTCAGTCCAAACGAGCGGCGCAGCCGGACGACACGCAAACACGTATGCGACGCTGCGATCGGGGCAAGGGTTGCGTACCCGCCGTCGATCGAACCATCGTCCACGGCGATCACCTCGAACGAGCGATTCTGGAGCGCGGTGGCAATGGCAGCATAGCGCGCGGCAATCGTTGCGCGCCGGTTATGAAACGGGAGAACAACGCTGATGTCGGGCGAGGAAAGCTGCGTCTGGTTTTTCATCAGAGACAAACGCAACCATGTATAGCCGGTGACCTATTTTGGCGAAACCTGCGGCTGGACCTCGGGCACAGCGTCGCCTGGCTGTTCCAGACGCAGATCGGCGCCGCCGAAGAGGATCACCAGACCGCCAAGCAAGCTGACGAGTAACCGTACCGTGAAGATCATGAATGCCAGTGCGATCGCCGTGGCAGCCGCCACATCCGCCTGCGACAGGTACAGCGTAAACACGGCCTCGCGCGCGCCGAGGCTATTCATGAACACAGGTGCCAGGCCAACAATATCGGTGATCGGCGCAATCAACGCATAGATCAGGAATGGCGCATCAATACCGAGCGCCGCGCCGCATACCGCATGAATGGCGACCCAGAGCAATTGAAACGCAAATGAGAGTGCCATTACCCGCGCCAGCGCGCCTCCCTGCGGGAAATGATCCGCCAGCGCAGTGGCAACCTTGTGCATCGGCTGGCGGGCGATCGTAGGCAGGTACGCGCCGAAACGCTGCAACAGGCGTGGCGCCAGGAACGACGCCGTCATCGCCGCAATGGCAGCCGCCATGAACAGCAGCGTCAGCCAGCGGAGCGCCGGCATCGTCACCAGGGGGCGGCCGGTCTCCTCAAGATAGGCCCATACAATCGCGCCGTTGGCAATGATGCTGAGTGCGAGAAAACCGGTCAGGCGCTCGAGGAACACTGAGGCGCTGGCCTGGCTGTAGCTGCCGAGGCGCCGGCCAAGTTGCGTCACGCGTAACGCATCACCGCCAATCGTTGTCGGAAGGAAATTGTTGGCGAACTGGCCGGCAAGATAAGCGCCCAGCAACCAGCGGTACGGTTGCGGCTGGCCGCGCGCTTGCAGCAGAACGCCCCACTTCGCAGCGCTGAGCACGACCCCGGCGAACTGCAGCATGATCGCAACCCCGATCAACCACACATCAGCCTGTTGCCACGCCTGCCAGACCTGCGCCGGGTTGGCGTGCCAGACCAGATACGCCAGAAGCCCACCGCTTATGAATAACCGTAATGGTACAAGAAGACGCCGCCATTGCATGATTGCCTCAAATACCACGACTTACGCGGTCGCCCGAGTGATCGACTCGCGTCACCGATCGTCTTGCCTTCGGCAGAGTGGACGTACCTTCTTTTGTGTGCGATGTGGCGGCTTCGCCGCCGCACCACCTTGATCGTGCATACCATGCTGCCGCAGGCTCTGGCGCAGCCAGGAATACACCGCCGCGTACGTCGCATCGATGCGTGTTCGTCAAGTCTGCGCATTATAACACGCTGTTCAGCGTGCTTCTCAGTACACGACACCACGTAAAGGTCGCAGTGTTTCGGCGATGTCGGCGAGTTCAAAATCAAAATCATACATACGCGCCAGTTCCGCCGCCCGCGCGACCAGCACCGCCGCCGGAGCGGGGGGGCGGCCAGCGCCGAACAACACAAGCGAATGTCGCAGTGGCGCGGCCAGCGTCGAACGAAACGCGGCGCGAAAAATCCCGATCCTGGCTTCGAAATGGAGCGCCTCGAACATCCCACCTTCCCACCTTCAACGTTCATTACGCGGCCAGATGCTCCATAACGCTGCGGCTGCCGCAATCCCCCAGGCCCAGAATGCCTCGTCGGCAAAGCCATTGATCCGCAGCAACACCCCGCCGACGAAGAGCGCCGCGGCGAGAATGCCACCGGAGAGGCGGTTCGTCGCTCGCTCAACGCGGCGCATGCCGCGCTCCAGGCGGGTCAGATCAACCCGCATCTGCAGATCGCCACGATTGGCCGCTTTGTAATACGCATCCATCTGGCGCGGCAGCGTCGCAGCGACCTGGCCCAGCGCAGTTACCTCGCGCCGGATCCCCTCCAGCCAGTCGCCATCATGTCGCTCGCGATCCAGCATCGCCTGCGCAAACGGTTGCGTTTCCTCAAACAGGTTGATATCCGGGTTGAGGCCCGTGACGATGCCGCTCACCAGGCTGATCGCCCGCCCCAGGTAGATCAGGTCCTGCGGGATCTGGAACGGCAGATCGCGCACCAGGTGTTCGGTCTCATCGAATATCTTTTCCACGTCAAGATTCGTCAGTTCGCGCTGGGTGCGCGCGTAGGTATGGCGCAACACAATCTGTAATGCCTGTACGATCGGGCGGCGATCGGCGCCCGGCAGGATGATCCCCAGCCGGTCGAGCGTGTCAATAATTCGTTCGGCATCGTTGGTTGCAATGCCAATCACGGCATTGCGCATAACTGCCATCGTGGCGGGCGGCAGGTGACCGACCATGCCGCAGTCAAGCAGGATCAGCGTAAAGGGCGCGCCAGGCTTGACCCCATTGGTCTGGGGCGGCGGCGGCCCTTCGATCCGCACAAACAGGTTGCCAGGATGCGGATCGGCATGAAAGAAGCCGTCGAGGAAGAATTGCTTGAGATAGGTACGATTGAGGCGCGTCGCGATCTCGGCGCGATCGGCGCCGGCACGTTGTAAGGCGGCATAATCACTGATTTTGACGCCGCTGATACGCTCCATAATCAGGACGCGGCGCGTCGAAAGTTCCGGGTATGGTTCGGGAAAATGAACGCCCGGCGTGCCGGCGAAGTTGGCGCGGAAACGCAACGCGTTCTGCGCTTCCTTGATGTAGTCGAGTTCCTCGCGCAGCACACGGGCAAACTCTTCAAACAGGAGTTCCAGATCGGCACGGCGGCGGATCAGCGGGTAGTTCTTCACCACGCGCACCGCCCAGAGCACTGCGCTGAGGTCAATCTCGACGATCTCGTCAATGCGTGGGCGCTGGATCTTGACGGCCACACTGCGCCCATCGCGCAGTTCACCATAGTACACCTGCCCGAGCGATGCGGCTGCCACCGGCGTCGGGTCGAGATAGGCGAAGATGCGCTCCGGCGGGGCTTCCAGTTCGGCAATGAGCGTCTTCAGAACGTAGGGCAACGGTGCGGGCGGCACTTCATCCTGCAGGCCGGCCAGTTCGTCGGTAATCGCCGCCGGCAGGATATCGGCCCGCGCGCTGAGAAACTGGCCCAGTTTGATCAACACACCACCCATCCGCGCCGCCAGGCGGCGAAAATCGCGCGCGATGCGCTGGTAGCGGACGATGCCACTACGTTGCGCGTACCAGCGAGTCAGACGATAACGGTTGAACAGAATGTCAAAAACGAAGACATGAACAATGACACGGAAGAAGAACCAGGAAACACGCAAAAATCGCCGCCGCCGTGGTACCGGAAACGGCCGGAGGTCGGGCGGCGGCGGCGGCAACGAACATGATGGTGCGGGGCCGGCCTCGGGCTGGCCTGGCGTTGTAGGCGTTGTGAGCGCTTGCACATGAGCCATTATAGCATCATGGGACGCCAATGGTGCGCCTCGACAACCTGTTCTTCGCCGGGAACCGGCTCCGCGAATACATGGTTCGTTGCGCCTCGATGAGCGCCTGTGACCGCTCTCAGAACCAAAACATGGTATACTGTTGCCCAATCATGGATGCTCCGCGAAAGGGCCACCAATGAACCTGCGTGCCGCCTTGTGTGTCGCTCTTACGGTATTGCTGGCCGCCTGCGGCAGTTCGTCCGCGCAGACGGCGCCAACCCCGACGCCACGCCCGGTCCAGACCGCACTGGAGAAACCAGCCTATACCGTTGCCCGTGGCGTGGTCGTTGATGAGATCAAAGTCAGCGGCTTCGTTGCTGCGACCCGGCAGCAAGAACTCTCCTTCACGCAGAACGGGTTCCTCAAGGTCCTGTATGTCAATCGCAACGACCCGGTCAGCAAGGGGCAGTTGATCGCCGAACTCGATCTCGGCGAACTACCGAACCAGTTGCGCCAGGCAGAGGTGGCGCTGGAACAGGCGGAGCTGGCGTTGAACCGCACGCAGGCTCAGCGTGAGGTGGCCATTCGCCGCGCCGAACTCGACCTTGAAGAAGCCCGGGCCAGATTGCGCCGCCTGGAGGCGCCGCCCGAACCCGTCGTGCTGGCCCAGGCACGCGCGAGCCTTGCCCAGGCACAGGCGGCACTCGAAGAGACGCGCACCAACGCCTCGGCTGAGAAGACGCGCGCCGAACTGGCGCTGGCGCAGGCGTCAAATACGTTGCCGGCCATCCAGACGGCTTACCTGCGCACACTGGAAGAATGGAACGATATTAAGGACAAGCCACTCGACTGGCGTTACAAAGCCGTAAAAGAGGCGTTCGAGCGTGCCGAGGCGGAGCTGCGCAACGCCGAGACGGCCGTGGCGCAGGCGCAACTGGCCTATGACCAGGCGCGCCAGAATGAAGGCCCGGCGATCGCCCGCGCCGAGGCGCAACTCGCCGAGGCGCAGGCACGCTACGACGACCTGACCCGCGGCCCAAGGGCGGAGGACCTGGACCAGGCGCGCCGCGATATTGAACGCGCCGAACTGGCCGTGAGCGAGGCGCAGCGGGTCGGCGACAATGAACTCGAAGGGCGTGTCGCCACCGCAAAACTGGAGGTCGAGCGGCTTACCGCGCAGATTGAAGCGCTGCGGCTGTACGCCCCCTTTGACGGCAAAGTCGCTGCGATCGGCAACAAACCCGGCGACCAGGTCGCCGCCTATAAGGCGGTCATTACTGTTATGGACGATACCGAGAAGGAGTTGCTGGTTGAGAACGTCCTGTCGCAGGATGCGTCGCGCATCGGCCTGGGCCAGCAAGTGCAGATCAGCTTCTCACGGGCGCCGGGGAAGGTGTTCGACGGCATCGTCAATAAGCTGCCCACGACCGTAACCAGCAGTGCGGCGACGATCAATCCCGACCGGGCGTACCATATCGAGTTCGAGGCTCCTGGTGTGGAACTTGAAGTGGGCGACCTGGCGCAGGTGGTCATCACATTAAAGCGGGTCGAGGACGCGCTCTGGTTGCCGCCGCAGGCGGTGCGCGCCTTCGAAGGCCGCCGGTTTGTCGTCGTGAAGGACGGTGATCGCCAGCGCCGCCAGGATGTGCGCGTTGGTATTGTCAGCCTCGAACGTGTTGAGATCCTCGAAGGCCTGAACGAAGGCGACGTCGTCGTCGGGCAATGAAACATTGAATGTGGGAACGTTGAGCGTCGGGCGAGATCGTTATGGCAACGACATCCGCACCAGGGCCACAACCGCAATCAGCCACATCCGGTGCCGCCTTCGGCCAGCGAGGTATCTGGTGGTCGCCCGGATCACTGGTTGGCGTGCTGCGCGTCGTCGGGCGGCGGCTGTGGAGCCACCTGGCGCTGATGCTGGCGATCGCCGTCGGGTTTGTCGTCGCCATCGGCCTGACGGTCAGTATCCCGGTGTATGCCGAAGCCACCGGGTACCGCATCCTGCGCGATGAACTGGCGCAGGGCGAGGCAGGCGCCAAACGCCCGCCGTTCGCCTTCATGTTCCGCTACCTGGGCTCGCAGTCGGGAGCGATCGACTGGCGTGATTATCTGCCGCTTGATGAGTATATGCGCACGCAACTGGTGGAGCGAATCGGCCTGCCGGTGACTGGCGAGGTGCGCTATGTCTCCACCGACAAGGCGCCGCTCATGGCCAGGAGTGGCGTGGGCAAGCCGCTGATCTATGTCAACACTGCCTTCGCGACCGACTTTGAGCAGCATGTCGAGATCGTTGACGGCGCGTTTCCCCGGGCGGCAGTCGCCGACGCGCCGATCGAGGTGTTGATCTCGGAGGATCTGTCGGGGCGGCTCGGCTTTCAGGTAGGCGAGGAGTACCTCATCCTGGGCCAGGCGAACCAGAAGGCGGCGCAGAGTTACCCGGTGCGTATCGCCGGAATCTGGCGCGCGCGCGATCCGGGCAGCGAGTACTGGTTCTACGAGCCGGTCACGCTCTATGATACGCTGTTTATCAGCGAAGAAAGTTTCCGCACGCGCATCACTGCCGTGAACCCGACGGCGGTCTATGTCGCGATGTGGTACGTGGTTGCCGACGGTAGCAGCGTGCGTTCAGCCGACGTGCCCGGCGTGCGCGCGCGTATCAGTCGCATCGGCACAGAGATTACCACCCTCCTGCCCGGCGCGCGCATTGATATTTCCCCGGCGCAGGCCCTCGCCGAGCACCAGCGCCAGGTCCGCCGGTTGACCCTGATCCTGACGATCTTCAGCATTCCGGTGCTCAGCCTGATCGCGTACTTTATTCTGCTGGTCGCCGGGCTGGTCGTGCAACGCCAGAGTAATGAGATCGCCGTATTGCGCAGCCGGGGTGCCTCGCGCATTCAGGTGCTCGCCATCTACCTGCTCGAAGGTCTGCTCCTTGGCGCAGTCGCACTCGGCCTGGGCATGGGGCTGGGGCAGGCTGCCGGCCTCGTGATGACGTGGACGCGCTCGTTCCTCGATATGCAGCCGGGCGAAATCCTGCCGATCGGGCTGACGCCCGATGCCTGGCAGCGCGCCTGGCAGATGCTGGCGTTGCTGGTGACGGCCAGCCTGTTGCCGGCCCTGGGTGTGGCTCGTTACACGATCGTCTCGTTCAAGAGTGAACGCGCGCGTGCGACACGTAAGCCGTTCTGGCAGCGTATGTACCTCGATCTGTTGCTGCTGGTGCCGGTCTATTACGGGTATACGCTGCTGCAGCAACGCGGCACCGTTGCGTTCCTTGGCGCCGGTGCCGCCGACGATCCATTTGGCAATCCCCTGCTGTTGCTGGCACCGACATTATATGTCTTCACGCTGGCGCTGGTGGCAACGCGCATCTTTCCCTTGTTGATGACCGGCCTGGAATGGCTGGCGCGCCATATGGGCGGCGTGGCGACGGTGACGGCGCTCCGCTACCTGGCGCGCACGCCGAGCGCCTATACCGGGCCGGTGCTGCTGCTGGTGTTGACCCTCAGCCTGGCGACATTCACCGCCTCGATGGCGCAAACCCTCGACCGCCACCTGGTTGACCAGGTGTACTACGATACGGGCGGTGATCTCCGCCTGTACGACATGGGCCAGGGCAGCGGGATCACCGGGCCGATGGCCGGGCAACCCGCACAGACGGCTGTCAATCCGGACAAACTCGACGAAGCGCGCTTCCTGTTCCTGCCAATCACCGACTATCTCACCGTCCCCGGCGTCGAGGCCGCAACACGCGTAGCGATCAGCAATGTTGATGTGGCACTCGCCAATAATCGTACACCGGCACGGTTCATCGGCGTCGATCGCGCCGACCTGCCCGGGGTGGTGGTATGGCGCAGCGACTATGCCTCCGAGTCGCTTGGCGCGTTGATGAATCACCTGGCCGACGACCCCTCGGCGGTGCTGGTGCAAACCGCATTTGCCGCGCAAAACCGCCTGCGTATCGGTGACCGCTTCGAGCTTGTGATGAATGATCTGGACAAGAGCGTGCGCGTGCCGGTCACGGTGGCCGGGTACCTGAACCTTTTTCCGGCCATCTATCCGGGCGATGGCCCGTTCCTGGTCGGTAACCTCGACTATGCCTTCGACATGCAGGGCGGGCAGTATCCGTACGATGTCTGGTTACGCCTCGAGGCGGGGGCCGACCGCAAGGAAATTGATCGCGGCATTCGCGAACTGGGGTTGCGCACCTTTGAACGTGGCTATGCGCCGGCAATCATTGTCACCGAACACGCGCGCCCTGAACGGCAAGGTTTCTATGGCTTGCTGTCGGTCGGGTTCATTGCCTCCGCGTTTCTGACGGTGCTGGGCTTCCTGTTCTATTCGGTGTTGTCGTTCCAGCGACGCTTCGTCGAGCTTGGCATGTTGCGCGCCATCGGCCTCTCAGCCGGGCAACTCGGCGCGCTGCTCGCCTGGGAGCAGGCGTTGATTATCGGCGCCGGCATGCTCGGCGGCACGCTGATCGGTGTCACCGGCAGCCAGCTCTTCATCCCGTTCCTGCAGGTCCGGCGTGGCGCGCATGCTCAGATACCGCCATTCGTCGTGCAGATTGCGTGGGAGCAGATCACAATCATCTATGCCGTCTTCGGCGCCATGCTGCTGGCGGCGGTGCTGCTCACGCTGGTGCTACTGCGGCGTATGAAGCTGTTCCAGGCAGTGAAACTTGGTGAAGCAATATAACCGTTCACCTGCAACGGGTTCGTGATGGAAGAACCACTCATACTGTGCGACAACCTGGTGAAGATCTATAAACTCGACGAGATCGAGGTCGTCGCGTTGCAAGGGCTTGACCTCAAGGTCCAGGCCGGCGAAGTAATGGCGCTGGTGGGCGCAAGCGGCAGCGGTAAGACGACACTGCTCAATGTGCTCGGCGGGCTCGATCGCATCTCGGCGGGGAAGGTCATCGTCGCCGGTAATGACCTGCTGAAGTTGAGCGATGCACAACTCGACCGCTACCGCCGTCGCTATGTCGGCTTTGTCTGGCAGCAAAAGGCGCGCAATCTGATCCCCTACCTGAATGTGGAACAGAATGTCGAACTGCCAATGATTATGGCTGGCGTCGCTTCGCGCGAACGGCGCGAATGGGTCGGCGAGTTGATCAACGCGGTTGGCCTGACGCCACGCCGGAACCATCGCCTGGCGCAACTATCCGGCGGCGAACAACAGCGCGTGGCGATCGCGATCGCACTGGCCAACCGCCCCGCGTTGCTGCTTGGTGATGAACCGACCGGCGAACTCGACTCGCATACGGCCGAGGTCATCTTCGAGATCTTCCATACGCTGAACCGCCTGTACGGCCTGACGGTGGTGATCGTCTCGCACGATCCGCAGATTGCTCGCTTCGTTGACCGCGTGGTGGCAATCCGCGATGGCAAGACCAGCAGCGAAACCAAGCGTGTCTCTGCCGAGATGCAGGGGCCGGCAAATGGCGATGGCCGGCAGCATGCCGAGCATGTGTTTGAAGAACTCGTGATGCTTGACTCGGCGGGCCGGCTGCAGATCCCGAAGGAAGTGCGCGAGCGATACAATATCGGCGACCGTATCCGCATGGAAGAAACGCCTGAAGGGCTGGTGCTGCGCCCGGTCGCCGGTGCAGCGCCACCGGTCCGGCGGCTCACCGAGCCGGACGAGCCGCCGGAGGAAAAACCGCGCGGCATCAAGAAGCTCATTGCCCGCCTGCAGCGCCGCAAACTGTGAGGGTGGTGCGTCAGCTACCCCGACGGGCGTTGAACCGCGTACATATGCGACATCAAGGATAGACCTATGACCGCCACCTCCGCCGTTCGGGTCACGAATGTCAGCCGTTCGTATGTTGTCAACAGCGAGCGGGTGCTTGCGCTGCGCAACGTCAACCTGAATGTGGCGGAAGGTTCGTTTGTTGCTCTCATGGGCCGATCCGGGTCGGGGAAAACCACGCTGCTCAACATGATCGGTGGCCTTGACCAGCCGAGCGAAGGTGATGTTGCGCTCTACGGTCAATCACTTAATGGTATGAACCAGGATCAGTTGA
>Ga0272446_1002815_pt1 | contig 22992 bp, 17 predicted proteins | sample YNPCB0061_FD_194587 | JGI IMG/M metagenome (GOLD analysis project Ga0272446, IMG submission 194587) | Hot spring microbial mat communities from Yellowstone National Park, WY, United States - YNP-CB-006-1 | ecosystem: Environmental > Aquatic > Thermal springs > Hot (42-90C) > Sediment | place... | reverse complement strand
GGGCTGCAGGAGATCGCGCGCTTCGACGGCGTGCACCTCGAACGCGCGATCTGGGACGCGATCGAGGCCAGGATCGCCGCGCGCTGAGGCCGCACCGGCGCGCCTACAGCCCCGCCATCGCGCGGTATTCGGCCTCGGTCAGCATGCGGATGCCGAGCTCGGCGGCCTTGGCCGCCTTCGAGCCGGCATAGGCGCCGACGATCACGAAATCGGTCTTCCTTGACACCGACTTCGTGACCTTGGCGCCGAGCCGCTCGGCCAGCGCCTCCGCCTCGTCGCGGGTCATGGTCTCGAGCGTGCCGGTGAAGACCAGGGTCTTGCCGGCCAGCGGGCTCGCCGCATCCGCGGGGGCTTCGGCGGGCAGGGGCGGCGCTTCCCGCGCGAGGTCGTCAAGGGCGGCGAGCATCCGCGGCTCGGCGAAGAACTCGATGAGTTCCTCGGCGATGGCGGGGCCGATGCCCTGGATCGAGCCGAGTTCCTCCCGCGCCTCGGAGCCGGCGACGCGCGCGGCGATCATCTTCGCGCGCCATTCCTCGAGCGTTTGGTAGTGGCGGGCCAGAAGCTTGGCGGTCTGCTCGCCGATCCGGCGGATGCCGAGGGCGAAGATGAAGCGTTCCAGCGGGACGCGGCGGCGCGCCTCGATGGCCGCGAGCAGCTTCGCCACCTTGCGCTCCCCCCAGCCCTCGAGGGCGAGCAGCGCCTCGCGCTTCTCGTGCAGCCGGAAGATGTCGGCCGGGCTGCGCAGGAGCCCGCGGTCGAAGAGGAGCTGGATGTTCTCCTCACCCAGCCCCTCGATGTCCATCGCCCGGCGGGAGGCGAAGTGGCGCAGCCGCTCGACCACCTGCGCGGGGCAGGTCAGGCCGCCGGTGCAGCGGCGGACCACGTCCTCCCCGTCCCTTATGGCATGGCTGCCGCAGACCGGGCAGTGGTCCGGGAAGACGAAGGGTTTCGCGCCGGGCGGCCGCTTCTCCGGCACCACGCCCAGGATCTGCGGGATCACGTCCCCCGCGCGCTGCACGATCACGGTATCGCCGATGCGGATGTCCTTGCGGGCGATCTCGTCCTCGTTGTGCAGGGTGGCGTGGCGGACGACGACGCCGCCCACGGTCACCGGCTGCATCACCGCCCGTGGTGTCAGCGCGCCGGTGCGCCCGACCTGGATCTCGATGTCGAGGAGCACGGTCGTCGCCTGTTCGGCCGGGAACTTCCACGCCACCGCCCAGCGCGGGGCACGGCCGACGAAGCCGAGCCGGCGCTGCCAGTCGAGCCGGTCGAGCTTGTAGACGACGCCGTCGATGTCATAGGCGAGGGAGGCGCGCTCCTCCCCCATGCGGCGCTGGAAGGCGGCGGCCTCCTGCTCCGAGGCGAGCAGGGAGGAGAGCGGATTGACCGCGAAGCCCCACTGCTTCAGGCGCTCGAGGAAGGCATGGTGGCTTTCGGCCGGCGGTTCGCTCGAGGCACCCATGGCATAGGCGAAGAGCTTGAGCGGACGGGAGGCGGTGACCCGCGGGTCGAGCTGGCGCACCGAGCCGGCCGCCGCATTGCGCGGATTGGCCGGGATCACGACCGCCTCGCCGAGCCTCTCGCCACGGGCGCGGCGCGCCTCGCGCTCCTCGGCGGCGCGCTCCTGCGCGGCCCGGAAGGCGAGGAAGTCCGCCTTCTCCATGAAGACCTCGCCGCGGATCTCGATCCGCGCCGGGTAGGGGGGATGGAGCCGCCGCGGCAGGGACGGGATGGTCAGCAGGTTCTGCGTGACGTCCTCCCCCTCCGTCCCGTCGCCGCGTGTGGCGCCCTTCACGAAGGCGCCGTCCTCGTAGAGGAGGTTGATCGAAAGGCCGTCGATCTTGGGCTCGGCCACGAAGCGCAGCGGCTCCTCGGCCGGCAGGGCGAGGAAGCGGCGGATGCGGTCGCAGAAGGCGGCGAACTCCTCCTCCGAGAAGACGTTGTCGAGGGAGAGCATCGGCTCGAGATGGCGCGACTTGGCGAAGCCTTCCGCCGCCGGCGCGCCGACGCGGCGCGAGGGGCTGTCCTCGCGCACCAGATGCGGGAAGCGCGCCTCGATGGCGCGGTTGCGCGCGACGAGGGCGTCATAGGCGGCATCCGAGATCTCGGGCGCATCCTTGCCGTAATAGAGGGCGTCGTGGTGCGCGATCTCGCGGGCGAGCGCGGCGAGTTCCTCGGCGGCTTCGGCCTCGGTCAGGGCGGCGGGGTCGCGGCTGCGCAGCGTGGGCATGGGGGCGGGCTCGGCGGCGGGGCTCATCGCGGCCGCAGGGCGGCGAGGTTGAGAAAGTCCTGCCCCGTCACGGCGAAGGCCAGAACGCGCTCGCCCCGGCCGCCGAGGCGGCGGTAGAGGGCGTGCGCCGCCCCGTTCCCCTCGCGCGCCGTGAGCCAGAGGTGGCGCGCCCCGCGGGCATGGCCGGCGCGCGCCAGCGCGGCGAGCAGCGCCTGCGCGACACCCCGCCGGCGATGCGCGGGCCGGACATAGAGGTCGCCGACATAGAGGCCCGCCTCGGCATGGGCCGTCTCGTAGGTCGGGTGCGCGGTCGCATAGCCGACGAGCCCGGCGCCGGCGCTTTCCGCGACCGCCACGATGCCGCACCTGTCGCCGAGGATGTCCTCCGCGACATGCCGCGGCGTCAGCAGGTCGGTCGGGTCCCCCATCTCGGCGGCGAGGGCGCGCATCAGCGCGGTGAGCGCGGCCGCTTCCTCCGCCCGCGCCGGCCGGACGGCCATCGCCCCCGCCCCGCCGCTGGCGTCACCGCGCATCCGCGAGCAGGCTTTCGGCGGCCGCGCGGGCCGCATCGGTCACGCGCTCGCCGGCGAGCATGCGGGCGATCTCCTCCCGCCGTTCCTGATCGGTCAGCGTCTCGACGCGGGTCTCCGCCCGTCCGCCCCTGACCTGCTTGGCGACGCGCAGATGCGCCGCGCCGCGGGCGGCGACCTGCGGGGAATGGGTGACGACCAGAACCTGCAGCCGCTCGGCGACGCGCGCGAGGCGCTCGCCCACGGCGGCGGCGGTCGCGCCGCCGATGCCGGCATCGACCTCGTCGAAGACGAGGGTCGGCACCGGCGAGCCGCGGGCGAGCACGACCTTGAGGGCGAGCATCAGGCGCGAGAGTTCGCCGCCCGAGGCGATCTTCGCGAGCGGTCCGGGAGGCTGGCCCGGATTGGTGCTGACGAGGAAGGTCACGCGGTCCCGCCCGTCCGGCCCCCAGGCGGCCTCCTCGCGGGCGGCGATGTCGATGACGAGGCGCGCGCGGTCGAGCCTGAGCGGCGGCAGCTCCTTCGCCACCGCCTTCTCCAGACGCGCGGCGGCTTCGCGCCGCGCCTCGGTCAGGGCGCCGGCGGCGGCGAGATAGGCGGCACGGGCGGCGGCCTCCTCCCGCTCCAGCGCGGCGACGCGCCCCGCGCCGGCGTCGAGCGCCTCGAGCCGCGCGCGGAGGTTGGCGGCGAGCGCCGGCAGCTCGGCGACCGCGACCGAATGCTTCCGCGCCGCCCCGCGCAACGCGAAGAGGCGCTCCTCGACCTGCTCGAGCCGCCGCGGGTCGGGCCCGCCTTCGGCGAGCAGGCGGGAGAGGGCAGATTCCGCCTCGGCCAGAGCGTCCTGGGCGGCGGCGAGGGCGGCGAGGGCGGGCTGCGCCTCCTCGTTCGGCGGGGGCAGGCGTTCGAGGGCGCGCGCCGCCTCGCGCAGCGCGCGGGCGGGGGAGGTGGCGCGGCGGTCGCGGGGCGAGAGTTCCGCGATCGCGGCGGCGATCGCCTCGGCGCGGCGCTCGCCCTGCTGCAGGCGCTGGCGCTCGGCGGCGAGGCGCTCCTCCTCGCCCTCCTCGGGGGCGAGGTCCTGCAACTCGGCGACGGCGTGGCGCAGCCACTCCTCCTCCCGCCGGGCGGCGGCGATGGCCTCGCGCGCCTCGGCCAGCCGCCGCGTCGCGCCGCGCCAGGCGGACCAGGCCTCGGCGGTGGCGGCGCGGCGGGGTTCAAGCGCCCCGAAGGCGTCGAGCAGGCCGCCATGGCTCGCCGGATCGGCGAGGCCGACCTGGTCGTGCTGGCCCTGCACCTCGACCAGCGTGGCGCCGAGGCGGCGCAGCAGGGCGACGCCGACCGGCTGGTCGTTGACGAAGGCGCGGGAGCGGCCATCGGCCTGCACCACGCGGCGGAGCACGAGCTCCTCCTCCGCCTCGATGCCCTGTTCGCGCAGGATCTCGAAGGCGGGGTGGCCGGGGGGCGGGACGAAGGCGGCGGTGACGCTCGCCTGCGCCTGCCCGGCGCGGACCATGCCGGCTTCGGCGCGGCTGCCGAGGGCGAGGCCGAGACTGTCGAGCAGGATGGACTTGCCCGCGCCTGTCTCCCCCGTCAGCGCCGTCAGGCCGGGGCCGAAGGCGAGGTCGAGGCGCTCGATCAGCACCACGTCGCGGATGGCGAGGGCGGCGAGCACCGGGCCCCGCGCCCCGCCTCAGAAGAGCCAGTTGAGCGCGCGGGTGAAGAAGCCCGGCCGGTCGATCGTCGCCGGCTGCGCGCCTTCGACCAGCAGCGCGTAGGAGTCCTGGTACCAGGTGCTGCCGGGGTAGTTGTGGCCGAGCACCGCGGCGGTGCGGCGCGCCTCCTCGGTCAGGCCGAGGGCGACGTAGATCTCGGTCAGGCGGTGCAGCGCCTCGGGGACGTGGTTGGTCGTCTGGTATTCCTCGACCACGCGGCGGAAGCGGCCGATGGCGGCGTGCAGGAGGCCCTGGCGCTGGTAGAAGCGGCCGACATGCATCTCCCGCCCCGCCAGGTGGTCGCGCGCGAGGTCCATCTTGAGCCGGGCGTCGCGCGCATAGGCGGTGTCGGGGAAGCGGTTGACCACCTCCTGCAGCGCGTTCATCGCGATGATGGTCTGCTGCTGGTCGCGCTCGGCGTCGTTGATCTGCTCGTACTGCGCGAGCGCGCGCAGGTAGTAGGCATAGGCGATGTCGCGATGCGCCGGATGGAGCTGGATGAAGCGGTCGAGGGCGCCGATCGCCTCGGTGTAGCGGTTCCGGTAGTAGTCGGTGTAGGCGGCCATCAGCTTCGCATTGGTCGCCCAGGTCGAGTAGGGGTGCTCGCGCTCCACGGCGTCGAAGAGGTCCACCGCGCGCTGGTAGCGGTTGGCGCGCAGTTCCTGCATGCCGGCGGCATACAGCGCCTCGGGCGATTGCTGGGCGGCGTCGGCCGGCGCGGCGCTGCGGTTCAGGGACGGGTCCGCGCCCGTGCCTTGCTGGAACCGGTAGCCTTCGCCACAGGCCGCGAGCAGCAGGACGGCCATCAGGGGCAGGAATCGGAGCTTCATCTCGCCAGCCAACATGTCGGGCCGCTCTATATCACGGCCGGGCGGCAAACCGCCAAGCCGCGGGGCGCGGCCGCGTCGTCAGGCCATGGCGGGCGCCGCGGCGGCGCGCGCGGGCGCGACGGAGGCGCCCTCCGCCATCGCGGGCGGGGCGGCGAAGCGCCAGGCGGAGGCGTCGGCGAACAGGGCGCGCAGGAGGCGGTTGTTGAGCGCATGGCCGGAGCGGCTGCCGCGGAAGCGCGCGCGCAGCGGGGCGCCGGCCAGGGCGAGGTCCCCGACCACATCGAGCGCCTTGTGCCGCACGAACTCGTCCGGCCGGCGCAACCCGCCGGGATTGAGGATCATCGGCCCGTCCACCACCACCGCATTGGCGAGGCTGCCGCCCTGGGCGAGGCCGGCCGCCCGCAGCCGGGCCACATCCTCAGCGAGGGTGAAGGTGCGCGCATCGGCCAGGCCCTCCCGGAAGCAGCGCGGGGAGAGGCGCGTCGTCAGCGTCTGGCGGCCGATGGCGGTGTTCGGGAAGTCGATCTCGAGCTCGAGGTCGAAGGCCGCCTCTGGCGAGGGCAGCAGTTCGGCATAGGCGCCCGAGGCGTCCTCCACCCGCACCCGGCGCAGCACTTCGATTGCCCGGCGCGGGGCGGCGCTGGCCGCGATGCCGGCGCAGTCGATGAGGAAGAGGAAGGGCGCGGCGGAGCCGTCCATGATCGGCACTTCCGGCCCGTCCAGCTCGATGATCGCATCGTCGATGCCGCTGCCGGCGAGGGCGGCCATCACATGCTCGATGGTCGCGATCCGGGACTCTCCCTGCCCGATGGCGGTGCAGAGGCGCGTGTCCGTGACGCGGTCGAAGAGCGCCGGCATCTCGATGCCGAGGTCGGTGCGGCGGAAGAGGATGCCGCGCCCCGCCTCGGCCGGGCGGAGCGTCAGGGCGGCGCGGCGACCGGAATGCAGGCCGATGCCGACGCACCCGATGGGCGCCTTCAGCGTCCTGCGCCGTCCCGTGTCTGCCGTGAGGAAACCGTCCATCCGCCTCTTACCCTGCAGGCGGGCGCCGGCTGCGACCCCCCCGCTGCCCTGTGGGCGGAGCGGGGGGCTGCCGAAGGCCGCGCCCGGGGAGCACAAAAGCACTGCGGGACCCCGGGCGCCATTCAAGCCTTGTTTCTCGATATTACGCCGCAACCCATTGCGGAATAGGGATTTTTGCGGCGCGAAATGCGGCGAAAATGGGGCGCGATCCGGGCGCCCCGTCAGTTGCTCTGCCGGCGCAGGAAGGTCGGGATCTCGAGGCCCATCTCGTCCTGCTGCGCCGGGCGCGGCGCCGGGCGGGGCGGGGCGGCGGCGGGTGCGGCGTGGACGGAAGGCTCGACCCGCATGGCCGGCGCCGCACGCGGCATGGCCGCGGGGGAATCGGGCAGGGTGCGCCGCATCATGCCGCCGATGCCGAGGCCGGTCGCCTTCTGGAACAGCCCCCGGATGCCGCCGCCGGGCCGGGCGAGGTCGGGCGTGGCGAGGCGCGGGCCGGGCGCGGGCTCGACCGGGACCGGCGCATGGGCCACGACCACCGGCGGCTCGGCCGGCGACGGCGCGGCCGGCGCCGCCTCGGCGGCGACGGGCTCGGCCGGCGCGGGCTCGGGGGCGGGATCCACGACGGCCGGGCGCATCGCCGGCATCGCCGCGGTGGGATCGGTGGCGCGGCGGATGAAGGAGGAGGGGGCGCCGCGCGGCGCGGCGGGACCGGCCGCGATCGGCGGCGTCGCGACGGCCGAGACGGGAGCACCCCCGCCCACCGCGACCAGCTTCGGGCGCTCGGCCTCCTGGCGCGCCGCGACGTCGATGCCCGTCGCCACGACCGAGACGCGCACGCGCCCGTTCATCCCCTCATCCACCGAGGTGCCGAAGATGATGTTCGCATCCTCGTCCACTTCGCGGCGGATGCGGTTCGCCGCCTCGTCCACCTCGAACAGCGTCATGTCGTAGCCGCCGGTGATGTTGATCAGCACGCCGCGCGCGCCGGCCATCGAGATGTCCTCGAGCAGCGGGTTGTTGATGGCGGCCTCGGCGGCCTTGCGGGCGCGGTCCTCGCCCTCGGCCTCGCCCGTGCCCATCATGGCCTTGCCCATCTCGGCCATGACGGTGCGGATGTCGGCGAAGTCGAGATTGACCATGCCGGGATTGACCATCAGGTCGGTGACACCGCGCACGCCCATGTAGAGGACGTTGTCGGCCATCTTGAACGCCTCCTGGAAGGTGGTGCGTTCATTGGCCAGCCTGAACAGGTTCTGGTTCGGGATGACGATCAGCGTATCGACGAACTGCTGCAGTTCCTCGATGCCCGAATCGGCGGCCTTGCGCCGCTTCGGCCCCTCGAAGTCGAAGGGCTTGGTGACCACGCCGACGGTCAGGATCCCGCGCTCGCGCGCCATGCGCGCGATGACCGGCGCCGCGCCCGTGCCGGTGCCCCCGCCCATGCCGGCGGTGATGAAGATCATGTGCACGCCCTCGATGTGGCGGGCGAGTTCCTCCATCGCCTCCTCGGCCGCGGCGCGGCCGATCTCGGGCTTCGCGCCGGCGCCAAGCCCCTGCGTCAGGTGCGGGCCGAGCTGCACGCGGCGCTCGGCCTTCGAGTGGAACAGCGACTGGCTGTCGGTGTTGGCGACGAGGAACTCGACGCCATCGAGGCCCATCGCGATCATGTTGTTCACCGCATTGGTGCCGCCGCCGCCGACGCCGACCACCGTGATGCGCGGGCTGAAATCGGTGTACGCCGTCTGCGGCACCGTCAGGTTCAGGGTCATGGGCGGGCCTCCTCTGTGAATTTCTCTACGCGCTGGTTTCGATTCGTGGCGAGGGCGCGCATCAGACGCGCTCCTTCACCCAGTTGACGAAGCGGCGGAACCGGCTGCCGGCCTTGGCCGGGCCGGGCGTGATGTCGAGCACGGGGCGGCCCTCGCCGGCGCCCCAGAGCAGCAGGCCGACCGCAGCCGCGAAGGCCGGGCCCGAGGCCGCTTCCGCGAGGCCGCGCACCGGCAGCGGACGGCCGAGCCGCACCTGGCGGTCGAGGATCCGCGCCGCGAGTTCCCGCACGCCGACGAGTTGGCTCGCGCCGCCGGTCAGCACCACGCGGGTGCCGCCCTCCCGGCCGAGGCCGGCGGCGTCCAGCCGCTCGCGCACCAGCTCGAAGGTCTCCTCGAGCCGGGGCTTGATGATGCCGACCACCATCGAGCGCGGGATGCGCGCGATGGCGTGCTCGTCCTCTCCAAGCAGCGGGACGGGGATGAACTCCCGGTCGTCGTCGGCGCCGCCATGCACGCTGCCATGCAGGGTCTTGATGCGTTCGGCGTGGGAGACCGGGGTCGAGAGCACGGTCGCGAGGTCGTTGGTGACCTGCCCGCCGCCGATGCCGACCTGCGCGGTGTGGATCAGGTGCCCCTCGCTGAACACCGCGAGGCTGGTCGTGCCGCCGCCCATGTCGATGAGCGTCGCGCCGAGCTGCTTCTCGTCCTCGACCAGCGTGGCGAGGCCGGCGGCGAAGGGGGCCGAGACCACTTCCTCCACCTCGAGGTCGCAGCGCAGCAGGCAGGCGCCGAGGTTGCGGAGCGCGGCCTGCGCCGCGCTGACCATGTGCAGCCGCGCCCCCAGCGTGTCGCAGATCATGCTGCGCGGGTCCTCGACGCCGGGGGTCGCGTCCACCGTGAAGCCGAGCGGGATGGCGTGGACCGTCTCGCGCCCCTCCTCGGCCGTGCGGCGGCGGCCCTCATGGAGGATGGCGCGCAGGTCGTGCTCGGTGACGGCGCGGCCGCCGATGCCCCACTGGATGTTGAGCTGCCGGCTGTCCGGCTGGCCGCAGGAGAGGTTGACGATCGCGCCCTGGATGCGCGTGTCGGCCATCTCCTCGGCCTGGCCGACGGCGGCGCGGATGGCGCGCTCGGCCTCCTCGAGATCCACCACGGAGCCGCCCCGCACGCCGCGGCCGCGCTGCCAGCCGAAGCCGAGCACGCGAGGGGATCCGTCGCTCTCGATGCGCGCGATCAGGCAGACGACCTTGGTCGAGCCGATGTCGAGCACGCCGAAGGTGCCGCTGCGCGCATGGCGCCGCCGGCGGGGCGGCGCGCCGGGCTCGGGCGGAGACGGAAGCCGGGCCATCTGGTTCATCCGCGCCGCGCCCTTCCGTCCTGCCGGGCGGGCGGCGCCTCGGCCGGCTGCGCCTCGCGCACCGGGCGGAGGACAAGGCGGTCGGGCAGGCGGAGGTCGATCGCCGCCAGCGGGCGGTCGAGCAGCCGCGCCTCCCGCTGCAGTTCCGCCAGCCGCTCGATGGCGGCGGCCTCGGCCCCTTCGGGCAGCAGCACGTCGGCGCCGTTGTGGAGGCGGAGATTCCACCGGCGCTCATGCACGCGCACCATCGCCTGCACCCGCTCGGCCACCTCGCGATGCAGCGTCAGCAGGTCGTAGAGCGCGGCGCCCGCCGTCTCGGCACCCGCGCCGACCAGCAGGGGGAGCGGCCCGAACTGGTCGAGCCCCTCGGCGGCGACGGTTCTGCCCTCGCGGTCCACGATCACGAAGCGGCCGCCGTGCTGCCAGATGGCGAAGGGGCGGCGTTCCTCGATGCGCACCAGGATCGTGCTCGGCAGGCGGCGCTCGACATGGGCGCGCTGCACCCAGGCGATCGTCTCGAGCCGGGCGCGCGCCTCCTCGGGGGAGAAGTCGAGGATCGGGTCCCCGCGCGCCACACCGAGGGCGGCGCGGATCATGTCGGTCGGCGTGTTGCGCCGCCCCTCGAGGATCACCTGCTGCACCGTCAGGCCGAGCCCCTCGCCGATGCCGCCCAGCGCCTCCGCCGCGCCGCGCACCCGCCCCGCCGGATCGACCGCGCGCACCGCCTGCACCGCCACCGCGACCGCGCCGAGCGCGAGCACGCCATAGAGCCCCGGGCGCAGCAGCGGCCGGCCCCGCCTGAGCCAGAGGCGCAGCCGCGAGGGGCGCGACGGCTCGCGCCGCGGGGCGGAGGCGCGGGCGAGGCGGTCCCGCCCGCCGCGCAGCGGCTCACGCGCCATGGCGCGCCTCCCGCACCATCCAGGCGCAGAGAGCGGGGAAGGAGATGCCGCAATGCGCCGCCTGCTCGGGCAGCAGGGAGGTGGGCGTGAGCCCGGGCTGGGTGTTCACCTCGAGCAGCACGAGCCGGCCCGGCTCCCCCCCCGTCTCGTCGTAGCGCAGGTCGGCGCGGGAGGCGCCGCGGCAGCCGAGCGCCCGGTGGGCGCGCAGCGCGATCTCCATCGCCCGCGCATAGGCTTCGGGATGGATCTGCGCCGGCAGCACATGGCGCGAGCCGCCGGCCCCGTACTTGCTCTCGTAGTCGTAGAAGGAGCCTGCCTCGGCGATGATGTCGGTCACCGCCAGCGCCCTCCCGCCCAGGACGCCGACCGTCAACTCGCGCCCGGGAACATAGGACTCCGCCATGGCGTGCGTGCCGTAGCGCCATTCCCGCGCGATCTCGGCGCGGCGGTTGTCGCCCTCGGTCACGATGTGCACGCCGACCGAGGATCCCTCGTTGACCGGCTTGACCACGTAGGGCCGCGGCAGGGGGTCCGCCGCCTCCAGCTCCTCGCGCGTGACGAGGCGGTGCTCGGCGACCGGCAGGCCGGCCTCGCGGAAGACCGCCTTCGCCGCCGCCTTGTCCATCGCGAGCGCCGAGGCGCTCAGGCCCGAATGCGTGTAGGGCAGGCCGAGCCAGTCGAGCACGCCCTGGATGCAGCCGTCCTCCCCGAAACGGCCGTGCAGGGCGTTGAACACGACATCGGGGCGCGGATGCGTCAGGGCATGGATGACGGCGGCGAGATCCCCGGTCACCTCGATCGGGGTGACCGCGAATCCCGCCTCGCTGAGCGCGGCGATGACCTGCCGGCCGGAGGAGAGGGAGACCTCGCGCTCGGCCGAGATGCCGCCGTAGAGGACCGCGACGTGCTGGCTCATGCCGGCCTCCCGATGCGCCGGATCTCCCATTCGAGCTCGACGCCGGTGGCGGCGCGCACGCGCGCGCGCACCTCCTCCCCCAGGGCTTCGATGTCGGCGGCGGTGGCGCTGCCGACATTGATCAGGAAGTTGCAGTGCTTCCCGCTGACCTGGGCGCCACCATGGGCGAGGCCCCGGCAGCCGGCGGCCTCGATCAGTTCCCAGGCCTTGCGCGGGCCGGGGGGGTTCTTGAAGGTGGAGCCGCCGGTGCGCGCGCGGAGGGGCTGCGTCGCCTCCCGCGCGGCGCGGATCTCCTGCAGCCGCGCCGCGATGGCGGCGGGCTCGCCGCGGGCGGCGCGCAGCCTGGCGCGGGTGACCACGCCGCGTTCGGGCAGTTCCGCCCGCCGATAGGCGAAGCGGAACTCGGCCGCGGGCAGCCGCCTGAGGCCGGCGGGGGTGGCGAGTTCGGCCCAGTCCAGGACGTCGGCGATCTCGGTCCCGTAGGCGCCGGCGTTCATCGCCACCGCGCCGCCGATCGTGCCGGGAATGCCGACGAGGAATTCGAGCCCGGCGAGCGCATGGGCCGCGGCCGTCTCGGCCACCGTGACGTCGAGCGCCGCGGCGCCGGCCACGATGCCGTCGGGCTCGAGCGTGATTTCCCCGAAGCCGCGGGCGAGGCGGATGGTCACGCCCGCGATGCCGCCATCGCGGATGAGCAGGTTCGAGGCCGCGCCGATGACGGTGACCGGCACCCCGGGCGGGAGGTGCCTGAGCAGCGCGACGAGATCCTCGGCATCGGCGGGGCGGACCAGCGTGTCGGCCGCACCGCCGACGCGGAACCAGGTCTGCGCGGCGAGCGGCGCGCCATGGACGACCCGCCCGCGCAGCGGCGGCAGCAGGGCGCCGGGCGCGCATGCGCGCTCCCCGGCGGCGGAGGCGGGGCGGGCGCGCTCCGGCCCGATCGCGGCGGCCGTCATCACTTCATCGCCCCCGCGAGCCGGCCGCGCGAGCGCGCCTGCAGCTCCGCGAGCCGGCCCGGCAGCGCATGCGCCCAGGCGGTGATGTTCCCCGCGCCGAGGCAGACGACGTAATCCCCCGACCTCGCGATGGCGTGGATCATCTCGGGCAGGGACTCCGGCCCCGGCAGCGGAACCACCGAGCGATGTCCGCGCGCGCGCAGCCCTTCGACCAGCGCGTCCTTGTCCACGCCCTCGATCGGCTGCTCCCCCGCGGGATAGACATCGGCGACGATGACGGTGCCGGCGTCGTTCATGCAGGTGCAGAAATCCTCGAACAGGCTGGCGAGGCGGGAGTAGCGGTGCGGCTGCACCACCGCGATCACGTCCCGCGCGCCGGCCTGCCGCGCCGCCTTGAGCACGGCGGCGATCTCGACCGGGTGGTGGCCGTAGTCGTCGATGACGGTGATGCCGCCCGCCTCCCCCACCCGGGTGAAGCGGCGCTTGACGCCGCGGAAGCCGGCGAGCGCCGAGCGGATCGTCGCCTCGTCCACCTCCATCTCGACGCCGACGGCGATGGCCGCGAGCGCGTTCTGGACGTTGTGGCTGCCGAGCATCGGCAGGCGGAAGGGCTTCATGGTGCGGGCGCGGCCGGTGGCGCGGTCCGTCACCGTGACCTCGAAGGTCGCGCCCATGCGGTCCATGATCACGCGCTCGGCGCGGACATCGGCCTGGGGGGAGAAGCCGTAGGTGACGATGCGCCGGTCGGACAGGCGCGGGATCATCGCCTGCACGCCGGGGTGGTCCATGCAGAGAACGGCGAAGCCGTAGAAGGGGATGTTGCCCACGAACTGGGCGTAGCCTTCCCGCATCGCCTCCTCGGTACCCCAGTGGTCGAGGTGCTCGGGGTCCATGTTCGTCACCACCGCGACGACGGCCGGCAGTTTCAGGAAGGAGCCGTCGCTCTCATCGGCCTCGACCACCATCCAGTCGCCGGCGCCCATGCGGGTGTTGGTGCCGTAGGCGTTGATGATGCCGCCGTTGATGACGGTGGGGTCGAGCCGCGCCGCCTCCAGCACCGCGGCGACGAGGGAGGTGGTCGTGGTCTTGCCGTGCGTGCCGCCGATGGCGATGGACCATTTGAGGCGCATCAGTTCGGCGAGCATCTCGGCCCGCCGCACGACCGGGATCAGCCGCTGGCGGGCGGCGACGACCTCGGGGTTGTCGCGCCTGACGGCCGTGGAGACGACCACGACCTGGGCGTCGCCGAGATTCGCCGCGTCATGGCCGACCGTGACCGGGATGCCGGCGCTGCGCAGGCGCTCGACATTGTAGCCCTCGGCGATGTCGCTGCCCTGGACCTGGTAGCCGAGGGTGTGCAGCACCTCGGCGATGCCGGACATGCCGATGCCGCCGATGCCGACGAAGTGGATCGGGCCGATGTTGAGGGGAAGAGCGCGCATCAGGCGGCCCCCATCGTCGCGCGGCGGGCCAGCGCCAGGACCGCCTCGGCCATCTCGCGCGCCGCCTCCGGCCGCGCGAGCGCGGCGGCGGCCGCGGCGGCGGCGGCGAGGCGGGCCGGCACCGAGAACAGGGCGGCGAGGCGCTCGGCCAGCGCGGGGGCGGTGAAGGCCGACTGCGGATAGACCCAGGCGGCATCCGCCTCGGCCAGCGCGCGGGCATTCGCGCTCTGGTGGTCGTCGATCGCCGAGGGCAGGGGCACGAGCACGGCGGGGCGGCCGGCGCAGGCGAGTTCCGCCACCGTCGAGGCGCCGGCGCGCGCGATGACGAGATGCGCCGTGGCGAGCCGTCCCGCGATGTCGGGGAAGAAGGGGGCGAGGTCGGCGACGACGCCGGCGGCGCGGTAGGCGGCCTCGGTGCGGGCGAGGTCCTCGGCGCGGCACTGCTGGCTGACCAGCAGGCGGGCGCGGATCGCCTCGGGCAGGGCGGCGACCGCGGCGGGCACGACATCGGCAAAGACGCGCGCGCCCTGGCTGCCGCCCGTGACGAGCAGCCGGAGCGCCCCGCCTTCGGGCGGCATGGGATAGGGCTGCCCGGCGAGCGCGGCGAGGGCGGGGCGGACGGGATTGCCCACCACGGCCGTGCGCGCGCCGGCGGGCACTTTCTCCGTCCCCTCGAAGGAGAGGGCGAGCAGGTCGGCCGTCCGCGCCATCAGCCGATTGGCGCGGCCGAGCACGGCGTTCTGCTCGTGCAGCACGATCGCCGGGCGGCGTGCGGCGGACATCATCCGCGCCGCGGCCAGGGGCGGGAAGGAGGCATAGCCGCCGAAGCCGACCACCGCCGCGGGCCGCAGCGCCGCGAGGTGGCGCCGCGCCTGCGCGATGCCGGCCAGCAGCGCGAGCGCACCCCGCGCCGCGCTGCGCAGGCCGCGCCCTGACAGCCCCGCGCCGCTCAGCACGAAGCGCTCCGCATTGGCGAAGGCGGCGCTGTCATAGGCGGCGGAGCGCGCATCGGTCATCAGCGCGATCCGCTCCCCCCGCCGCAGCAGTTCCGCCGTCAGGGCCTCGGCGGGAAAGAGGTGGCCGCCGGTGCCGCCGGCCGCGATGACGATGGGGTGCACGGCCGGGCCCCTCACCGCCCCGCCCCCGCCGCAAGGGCCGGACCCGTGGCGGCCGCGTCCGCGGCGGCGTCCACCCCGCGCGCGCCCGGGCGCCGCCGCGTCAGCGCGAGCAGCATGCCCATGCCGAGGGCCACCGCGAGCACGGAGGACCCGCCATAGGAGACGAAGGGCAGCGTCATCCCCTTGGTCGGGATGAGATGGAGGGTCGAGCCCATGTTGACGAAGGCCTGCAGGCCGAACTGCGCGAGCAGCCCGGTGCCGGCAAGCATCACGAAGAGGTCGGTCTCGGCCAGCAGCCGCATCAGCCCGCGCACCACGACGAAGGCGAAGAGGGCGAGGATGAGCAGGCAGACGACCATGCCGAACTCCTCCCCCGCCACGGCGAAGACGAAGTCGGCATGGGCATCGGGCAGCACGTTCTTCACCCGCCCCTCGCCGGGGCCGCGGCCGAAGAGGCCCCCGTTGGCGAAGGCCTCGAGCGCGACGCTCACCTGGTAGGAATCGCCCGAGGCGGGGTCGAGGAAGCGGTGCACGCGCGACTGCACATGCGGGAACATCAGATAGGCGCCGATCGCCCCCGCGATGCCGAGCCCGCCCACGGCCCCCACCAGCACGAGGTTCATGCCGGCGACGAAGAACTGGGTGAAGAACACCGCCGCGACCACGAGCAGCATGCCGATGTCGGGCTGGCCCTTCAGGATGGCGGCGATGAGGAGGAACAGCGCGACCGCGATGGTCGCGCCCCAGACCTTCGAGCCCGGCATCTTGCCTTCGGCGATCAGCCAGGCGGCGACGACGGCGAAGAAGGGCTTGAGGAACTCCGAGGGCTGCAGCGACAGGCCCGGGATCGGCAGCCAGCGCCGCGCGCCCTTGATCTCGGTGCCGACCACGAGGGTCGCGGCGGTCAGCAGCAGCGAGCCCGCGAAGCCGACCAGCGCGAGCCGCCGGACCGCGCGCGGGGAGAGCAGCGAGACCGCGACCATCAGCGCGGTTGCCAGCATCAGGTAGGCGACCTGCCTGACGAAGAACATGTGGCGCGAGGAGGCGCCGATGCGCTCGGCCACCGCCGGGGAGGCGGCGAGCATCATGACGTAGCCGAAGCCGATCAGCACGAGCAACGCGGCGAGCGTCCAGCGGTCCACCGTCCACCACCAGCGGCCGAGCACGGAGGTATCGGCGCGGGAGAAGGCCATCACGCACCCCCCGAGGCGATGGCGAGGGCGAGGGCGCGGAAGCGGTCCCCGCGCGCGTCGAAGCCCGTGAACTGGTCGAAGGAGGCGCAGGCGGGCGAGAGCAGCACCACCGGCGCTGCGCCGGCGAAGGCGGCTTGGGCGGCGGCCGGCACCGCGGCGTCGAGCGTGCCCGCGATCTCGTGCGCGACGCCGTGCGCGGCAAGCGTCGCGGCGAGCAGCGGCGCATCGCGGCCGATGAGGAAGGCGCGCGCGATGCGGGGAAAGAGCGGCGCGAGACTCTCGATCCCGCCCTCCTTCGCCTCCCCCCCCGCGATCCAGACGACGCGGTCATAGGAGGCGAGGGCGCGGGCGGCGGCCTCGGCATTCGTGGCCTTGCTGTCGTTGACGAAGACGACGCCGTGGCTCTCCGCCACCCGTTCCTGCCGGTGCGGCAGGCCGGGATAGGTCGCGAGCCCGGCTGCGACCTCCGCCCGGCTCAGCCCGAGGGCGAAGGCGGCGGCGGCGGCGGCGGCGGCGTTCTGCGCATTGTGGCTGCCGGGCAGGGCGGGCGCGTCGGCGAGGTCGAGGATCTCCCCCGCATCGTCGCGCAGGCGCCGCCCCTCGGCCCAGATCCCGCCGGGCTGCGCGGCGCGGGCGGAGATCGGGACCAGGCGCGCCACGAGGCCCCTCGCCATCGCCGCGGTCGGCGCGTCGTCCTGCCCCAGCACGGCCACGTCCTCGCGCTGCTGGCGGGCGAAGATTCGCGCCTTGGCAGCGGCATAGCCGGCCATGTCGCCATGGCGGTCGAGGTGGTCCGGGCTGAGATTCAGCATGACCGCCACGTTGAAGCGCAGCGTGGCGATTCGCTCCAACATGTAGCTCGACATCTCGAGGGTATAGATCCCGTCCGACCCCAAGATGTTGAGGGAGAGGGCGGCGGGGCCGAGATTGCCCCCCGCCGCCGAGACGCGCCCCGCCCGGCTCAGCATGTGGTGGATCAGCGCCGTGGTGGTGGATTTTCCGTTGGTGCCGGTCACACCCACGAAGCGTGTCGAGGAATGGGCCGCGAGGACGGCGCGGTAGAGGAACTCGACATCGCAGAGGATCGGCGCGCCGGCGGCCTGCGCCGCTTCGGCCGCCGGATGGGGCTTCGGCAGGCGGTGCGGGATGCCGGGGGAGAGCAGCAGCGCATCGGCGCGGAAACGGCCGCTGCCGGGTTCGCGCAGCGTGACGCCCGCCTCGGCGGCGGCGCGGCGGGCCTCCTCCCGGTCGTCCCAGGCCTCGACCTCGGCACCCCATTCCATCAGGCGGCGCGCGGCGGGCAGCCCGGCGCGGCCGAGACCGACGACGGCGATGCGCGCGCCGAGGAAGGGGGTGAAGGGCGGGGGCGGGACGCTCATCGGATCTTCAGCGTGCTGAGGCCGATGAGCGCCAGGATCATGGCGATGATCCAGAAGCGGATGACGATGGTGGGCTCGGCCCAGCCCTTCTTCTCGAAATGGTGGTGCAGCGGCGCCATCAGGAAGACGCGCTTGCCCGTCCGCTTGTACCAGAAGACCTGGATCATGACCGAGACGGTCTCGACCACGAACAGGCCGCCGACGATGGCGAGCACGATCTCGTGCTTGGTCGCGACCGCGAGCGCGCCGAGCGCGCCGCCGAGCGAGAGCGAGCCCGTATCCCCCATGAACACCGCCGCCGGCGGCGCGTTGAACCAGAGGAAGCCGAGCGCGGCCCCGATCAGCGCCGAGGCGAGCACCGCGAGCTCGCCCGTGCCGGGCACGTAGTGCAGCTGCAGGTAGTCGGCGAAGACCCGGTTGCCGACGAGGTAGGCGATGAGCGCGAAGACCGCCGCCGCGATCATCACCGGCACGATGGCGAGACCGTCGAGCCCGTCCGTCAGGTTCACGGCGTTGGAGGCTCCCATCATCACCAGCATGCCGACCAGCGGGAAGAACAGTCCGAAGGGGATCAGCACCTCCTTGAACACCGGCACCGCCAGCGTGGTGGCGAGCGGCCCGGGCATCAGCGAGGTGATCCAGGTCGCCGCGGCGAGGCCGAGCACCGCCTGCACCGCCAGCTTCATCCGCCCCGACACGCCCCTGGTGTTGCGCTTCGTCACCTTCAGCCAGTCATCGGCGAAGCCGAGCACGCCGTAGCCGACGGTGACCAGCAGCACCGCCCAGACCATGCCCGAGCGCAGGTCGGCCCAGAGCAGCGTCGAGACCACGAGGGCGAGCAGGATCATCACCCCGCCCATGGTCGGCGTGCCCTTCTTCTCGATCAGGTGGCGCTCGGGTCCCTCCTCGCGGATCGGCTGGCCGCCGCGCTGGAAGGAGCGCAGCCAGTGGATGATGGGTGCGCCGAAGACGAGGCAGATCAGCAGCGCCGTCAGGCAGGCCGCGCCGGCGCGGAAGGTGTGGTAGCGCGCGAGGTTGAAGAGCTGGAACTCGTCGGCCAGCGGGACGAGGAGGTTGAAGATCATGCCGTCGCCTCCTCGCGCAGCGCCGCGACCACCGCGCCCATGCGGGAGCCGAGGGACCCCTTGACCAGAACCGCGTCGCCGGGGCGCAGCGCGGCCTTCACGAGCGGCGCGAGCGCGGCCGAGGCCGCCGCATGGGCGCCGCGCCTGTCCGCGGGCAGCGCGCTGAAGAGATGGCCCATCAGCTCCCCGCAGCAGAAGACGAGGTCGCAGGCCGCGGCGACGTCGGGGGCGAGGGAGGCATGGATGGCCGGCCCGTCCGCCCCCAGTTCGAGCATGTCGCCGAGCACGGCGACGCGCCGCGCCGCCGGCTGCGCGGCGAGCACCGCAAGCCCGGCGCGCATCGAGGGCGGCGAGGCGTTGTAGGAATCATCGATCAGCAGGGCCTCCCCGCCCGCGAGGGGGATGCGCGAGCGCTGCCCCCGCCCGGCCGGGGCCCCGAAGGCGGCCAGGGCGGCGGCGGCCGCGCGCGGGGCAAGCCCGAGCGCGGCGACGGCGGCGAGCACGGCGCAGGCATTGAGCGCGACATGCCGCCCCGGGGCGGAGAGCGCGAGGCCGATGCGTTCCCCGCTGAGCAGGATCTCGGCCGCGCCGCCCTCGGCCGTGCCGTCGTGCGAGAGCAGCCTCGCCTCGGCGCCCGGCGCTTCGCCATGCGTGATCACCGCGAGGCCGGCCTCGCGCGCGCGCTCGGCGAGCCTGCCGGCGAAGCGGCTGTCCGCCGGCGCGACCAGGGTCCCGCCCGGGACGATGCCGGCGATGATGTCCCCCTTCTCCTCCGCGATCGCCTCCTCGGAGCCGAGATTGCCGATATGGGCGGTGCCGAGGTTGGTGATGACGCCGACATGCGGCCGCGCGAGGCGGGAGAGGGGGGCGATCTCGCCGCGGCGGTTCATGCCCATCTCGATCACCGCGAAGGCGGTCTCGCGCGGCATGCGCGCCAGCGTGACGGGCACGCCCCAGTGGTTGTTGAAGGAGGCGGCCGAGGCGTGGGTCGGCCCGAAGGCGGAAAGCGCGAGGCGCAGCATCTCCTTCGTCGTGGTCTTGCCGACCGAGCCGGTCACGCCGACGACGCGCGCGGTGCTGCGCGCCCGCGCCGCGGCGCCGAGCGCGGTCAGGCCGGCCAGCGTGTCGGCCACGCGGAGCAGCGGCGCGTCGGCGGCCACACCCGGCGGATCGCGGTCCACCAGCGCCGCGGCCGCCCCCTTGGCGAGCGCCTCGGCGACGAAGTCGTGCCCGTCGCGCGCGGCGCGCAGCGCCACGAAGAGGTCCCCGGGTGCGAGGCTGCGCGTATCGATCGAGACGCCGCTCACCGCGACCTCGGGCTTGAGCGTGCCGCCCGTGGCGGCGCGCAGTTCGGCGGCGGTCCAGAGCGGGGTCATGGCATCCCCCCCGCGAGCCGGCGCACCACCGCGACATCGTCGAAGGGGTGGACGACGCCCGCGATCTCCTGCCCCGTCTCGTGCCCCTTGCCGGCCACCGCCAGCACGTCGCCCGGACCGAGGTCGGCCAGCGCGGCGGCGATCGCCTGCTCCCGCCCGCCGGCATCCACCGCGCCGGGGGCGCCGGCGAGGATGGCGGCGCGGATGGCGGCGGGGTCCTCGCTGCGCGGGTTGTCGTCGGTGATCCAGACCTTGTCGGCCGCCGCCGCGGCGGCGCGGCCCATCAGCGGGCGCTTGCCGGGGTCGCGGTCGCCGCCGGCGCCGAAGAGCACGTGCAGCCGGCCCGCCGTGTGCGGGCGGAGCGCGGCGAGCAGGCGGGCCAGCGCGTCGGGCGTGTGCGCGTAGTCCACATAGACGGCGGCGCCGTTGGCGAGCACCGCGGCGCGCTCCATCCGGCCGCGCACGCCGACGAGGCGCGGCAGCGCGGCGAAGACCCGATCCGCGGGCAGGCCCGCACCGACCGCGAGCGCGGCGGCGAGCAGCGCGTTGTCGGCCTCGAAGCGCCCGGGCAGCGGGAGGTGGAAGTCACGCCGCGCGCCGAAGGCCTCGGCCTCGATCGCCTGGCCGTCGGGCAGCGCGCGGGCGGAGAGCAGGCGCACCGCCTCCCCCCCCTCTCCCACCGTGAGAAGGCGCAGCCCGCGCTCGCGCGCGATGCCGCGCAGCGCCGTGAGCGTCGCGGCCTCCATCTCGGCCGAGGCGGCCGCGGCGGCGCCGGCGGGCAGGAGGGTGTCGAACAGGCGCAGCTTCGCGGCGCGGTAGGCCTCCATCGAGCCGTGGTAGTCGAGATGGTCGCGCGTGAGGTTGGTGAAGCCCGCCGCGGCGAGCACCACGCCATCGAGCCTGCGCTGGTCGAGCCCGTGCGAGGAGGCTTCCATCGCCGCCGCGCCGAAGCCCGCGCGCGCGAGCGCGGCAAGCGTCGCGTGCAGCGAGACGGGGTCCGGCGTGGTCAGGGAGGGGCCGGGCGGGAAGCCCTCCGCCACGAGACCGAGGGTGCCGAGGCTCGCGGCGCGCAGCCCGGCCGCGATCCAGATCTGGCGGAGGAAGTCCACCGTGCTGGTCTTGCCGTTGGTGCCCGTCACGGCAACGACCGTGCGCGGCTGCGCGCCATGGAAGGCCGCCGCCATCAGGGCGAGCGCGCGGCGCGGGTCGGCGGCGGTGATGAGGGGGCGGACCGGCACGCCCGGCGGCCATTCCGTGCCCTCCGGCGCGAGGACGGCGGCGGCGCCGCGCTCGACCGCCTCGGCGATGAAGGCGCGCCCGTCGGCGCGTGCGCCGGGGAGCGCGGCGAACAGCATGCCCGGCCCGACGGCGCGGCTGTCGGCGGTCAGGCCGGCGATCTCGCCATCCTGCGCGAGGTCGCCGAGGCCCGCGCGGCGCATCATCTCAGCGAGACGCAAGGCTCACCTCCCGCTGCGCGGCAGCGGCGGCGGGGCGCGGGGCGGGGCGGGGCTCGGCCGGGCGGGCCGGCGCCGCGGCCGGGGCGAGGCCGGGGATGCCGCGCCCGTTCATCGGCATGGCGATGGCGCGCTGGATCTCGGGCGTCGCGGGCTCCGGCAGCAGGCCGAGGATCGGCGCGATGCGGGCGATGACCATGCCCGCGGCCGGCGCCGCGACCCAGCCGGCGGTCGCGTAGCCCTGGCTGCGGGCGTTCGGCTTCGGCTCGTCCACCATGACATAGACGGCATAGCGCGGCGCGTGCATCGGGAAGGCGCCGATGAAGGAGGCGATGCGCTTGTTCGGGAGGTAGCCGCCGCGCGGGCCGGTCTTCTGCGCCGTGCCGGTCTTGCCGCCGACGAAATAGCCCGGCACCTCGGCCGAACGGCCCGAGCCGTCGGTGACCACGAGGCGCATCAGGCGGCGCAGCAGGTCCGAGGTGCGCTCGCTGATCACGCGCACGCCCTCCCGTTCCGTCCCTGGCGGCTGGGCGAGGAGGGTGGGCTGGCGCAGGATGCCGCCGTTGACGAGGGTGGCGCCCGCGGTCGCGACATGCAGCGGTGTCACCGAGATGCCGTGGCCGAAGCCGATGGTCATGGTGTTGAGCTCGCGCCAGGCGCGCTGGGAGGGCACCAGCGGCTGCGCCGTCTCCGGGATCTCGATGCGCAGGCGGGAGGTCATGCCCATGCGCTCGAGGAACTCGCGGTGGCGGCTGACGCCCACGGCGGCGGCCATGTGCGCGGAGGCGAGGTTGGAGGAATAGGCGATGATCTCGGGCAGGGCGAGCCAGCGGTTCTTGCCGCGGAAGTCGTTGATCTCGAAGCGGCCGACCCGGATCGGGCGGGAGGCGTCGTAGCCGCCCCAGGGCTGGACCGTCCCGTATTCGAGCGCCATCGCGGCGGTCAGGAGCTTGAAGGTCGAGCCCGGCTCATAGACGCCGACGGTGGCGCGGTTGAAGCGCTCCTCCGCGGTCGCGGCGCCGACATCGTTGGCGTCGTAGTCCGGCAGGCTGACCATGGCCAGGATCTCGGCGGTGTGGACGTCCATCACCACCCCGGCGCCGCCGATGCCGTTGAACTCGGTGATGGCCCGCTGCACGGCGTCGCGCAGCGCGAGCTGGACGCGGATGTCGAGCGAGAGGCGCAGCCCTTGCGAGGGGTTGGCCCGCAGCCGCTCGTCATGGAAGCGCTCGACGCCGGCGATCCCGTTGCCGTCGACGTCCACGCCGCCGATGATGTGCGCCGCGGTGCGGCCCTGCGGGAAGTAGCGGCGCTCCGCCTCCTCGAAATGCAGGCCGGGGATGCCGAGGGCGTTGACCTGGGCCACCTCGCGCGGGGTGAGCGCGCGCGCGATGTAGGCGAACTGCCGCTCCCCGGACATCCGCGCGATCAGCCGCTCGCGGTCGAGGTTGGGCAGCACCGTGCGCAGGCGGTCGGCCGCCGCCTCCGGGTCGAGGATCTGGCGCGGATTGGCGAAGAGCGCGGTGAGCGGCAGGGAGACGGCGAGGATCTCGCCGTTGCGGTCGGTGATGGTGGCGCGGCTGACCGGGGCCTCGGCGGGGGGCGCGGGGGGGCGCGAGAGGACCACGGCGCGCCGCGGCTCGGCCGGGCTGAGCACGGTCGCCATGGCGAGTTTGAGCGCGACGGCGCCGAACAGCACCGCGAAACCGCCGGCGGCGAGCAG
>Ga0272446_1002814_pt1 | contig 22993 bp, 24 predicted proteins | sample YNPCB0061_FD_194587 | JGI IMG/M metagenome (GOLD analysis project Ga0272446, IMG submission 194587) | Hot spring microbial mat communities from Yellowstone National Park, WY, United States - YNP-CB-006-1 | ecosystem: Environmental > Aquatic > Thermal springs > Hot (42-90C) > Sediment | place... | reverse complement strand
TTGCTGAGCAACCTCCCTGTATCCCTCCTAATAGGAGGGAAGGGAGGTGCACCCCGACCCGAAGCACGCAGTGCAAGGGGCATGCCCTAAATACTAACTCGACTTTTTACAACTCCAAAATTTTTTTTTAAAAAATTTTTTTTTAAAAAAATCTTACTTTAATTTTGTAGCGTTATTTATGAATAATATCATATTACAAAACAATAATTGGTGGTGGCACACTTGTTCCTATAATAGGTACAGTGGGTAACCTTTTATCGCTTTGTAGAGTATTCATAGATTTAAATACCCACTGGTTTTCGGTGGGTATTTTTTTTTAACTAATATAAAAACAAAGTTTAACATGAATATAAAAATCAAAACCAATTATTTAAAAACTTTTAGTGATACACATACACCCGTAGAGTTATATCTCAAATTAAGAGATAAGTATCCTTACTGTTTTTTATTAGAAAGCTCTGATTACAAAAGTAAAGAAAATAGTTTTTCTTACATTTGTTTTTTTCCAATAGCATCATTTAAAGTTAACAAAGAAAAAACAGAAATACAAAAACCGAAGGAAACTAAAAAATTAAAAACACAAGAAATTAATGTATCAGAAGAACTTTATTCATTTGTTAAAAGTTTTGAAATAGAAAAATTACCTTTTGACTTTGTAACCAATGGATTATTTGGATATACATCATACGATGCGATACCATTTTTTGAAGAGATAAATTTTAAAAAAAAAGATTTTCATCTACCTTTAATACAATATCATGTATTTAAGTTTATAATCATTTTTAATCATTTTAATAGCGAGCTATATTTAGTTGAAAATCTTTTAGAAGGTGAAAAATCTCAAATGAAGGAATTAAGAGAAATGATTGAAAGAAGAGCAATTACTCAATTTGAGTTTAAAGTTATTGGAAATGAGAATAGTAATTTTAGTGATGATGAATTTTTAGAAGTAATAAAAAAAGGGAAAGAATATTGTAAGCTTGGAAATGTATTTCAGGTAGTTTTATCGAGGAGGTATCAAATTGGATTTAGAGGAGATGATTTCAATGTATATAGAGCCTTAAGGTCAATAAATCCATCACCTTATTTATTTTATTTTGATTATGGAAATTTTAGAATATTAGGTTCATCACCAGAAGCACAATTAACCATATCCCAAAATAAAGCAATTATCTGCCCAATAGCAGGAACTTTTCAAAGGTCTGGTGATTCAAAAGAAGATGAAAAAATTTCACAAAATTTATTAAAAGATATCAAAGAAACATCAGAACATACCATGTTAGTAGATTTAGCTAGAAATGATTTAAGTAAATTTAGTAAAAACGTTAAAGTAGAAAGTTTCCAGCAAGTAGAATATTATTCACATGTAATTCATTTGGTTTCCAAAGTATCGGGTGAATTAGAAGAGGGCTATAATTCTATAAAAATATTAGGCGGAACGTATCCAGCGGGGACATTATCCGGTGCTCCAAAACATAAAGCTCTCCAAATTATTGATGAAAATGAACCTAATAGTCGAGGTTTATATGGAGGTACTGTTGGTTATATGGGATTTCACGGGGAATTGAACCATGCTATTTTTATTCGTTCTTTTTTAAGTTATCAAAATCAATTGATTTATCAAGCAGGTTGTGGAGTTGTAGCAAAATCTGAACCTGAAAAAGAACTTCAAGAGGTAAATAATAAACTTAAAGCTCTAAGAAAAGCTATTCAATTGGCACAATTTATATAAAAAAATATGAAAATTTTAGTAATAGATAATTACGATTCTTTTGTATATAACTTAGTTCATATGCTTTATCACTTAGGATTAAAGCAAATTGACGTCATTAAAAATGATAAAATCCATTTAGAAAAAGTAGAATTTTACGATAAAATTTTGTTATCGCCGGGTCCTGGTTTACCAAAAGAAGCAGGATTAATGCCTGAAATTATTAAAAATTATGCAAATAGAAAATGTATATTGGGTGTTTGTTTAGGACACCAAGCCATAGCAGAATTTTTTGGTGCTCAATTAAAAAATTTAGAAGAACCCTTACATGGTATCGCCTCTAAAGTTGAAATAATCTATCCCTCAAAATTGTTTGAAAACTGCCCTCAACAGTTTTTTATTGGTCACTATCATTCATGGGTCATAGAAAAAAATAGCATCCACCAAAATTTAATGGTTTTAGCAATAGATGAATACCAAAATATAATGGCTATCAAACATAAAAACTATGAAGTATATGGAGTTCAATTTCATCCTGAATCTATACTCACTGAATTCGGTACACAAATTCTATCAAATTGGATAAAAATTTAATTAAATATGAAAGAAATTTTAGAAAATTTGTATCAACACAAAACTTTATCAAAGTTAGAAGCAAAATCTATCTTGATAGATATAACCAAAGGAATTTATAATGAATATCAAATTGCTTCTTTTTTAACCGCATTCTTAATGCGAAATATTACCTTAGATGAAATAAAAGGATTTCGAGAAGGTCTATTAGAACAAAGTATAAAAATCGATTTATCGGAGTATAACCCAATAGAAGTTTGCGGAACAGGTGGTGATAGTAAAAATACGTTTAATATATCTACCTTAACTGCCTTTGTTTTAGCTGGTGCAAAAATACCTGTTGCAAAACATGGTAATTACGGGGTTTCATCGGTTTCAGGCTCTTCCAATGTCTTAGAACAATTGAATATAAAGTTTACAACCGATGCAAATATACTCAAAAAATGTTTAAAAGAAGCCAGTATTTGCTTTTTACATGCACCTTTATTTCATCCTGCTATGAAAACTGTTGCACCTGTTAGAAAAGCCTTAGGCGTAAAAACATTTTTTAATATGTTAGGTCCATTAGTCAATCCTGCTCAACCTAAAGTACAGTACGTCGGAGTTTTTAGTTTGGAATTAGCAAGGATTTATTGTTACCTGTTTCAAACGGAAAATATTCAATTTACTATTGTTCACAGTTTAGACGGTTTTGATGAAGTATCTCTTACGGGTTCATGCAAAGTAATAAACAATCTAGAAGAAAACATTTATCATCCCGAAGATTGGAAATTAAATACCATTCATTTAAAAGAAATTGATGGAGGTTCTACAGTTGAAAAAGCAGCAGAAATTTTTATGAATATATTAAAAGGTAAAGGTTCAACAGCTCAAAACAATGTAGTATTAGTCAATTCTGCCTTTGCTATTCAAACTTATTTCCCAAAAATTAACTTTTATGATGCTTTCGATTTAGCAAAAGAATCATTATTCCATTTAAAAGCTTTAAAATCCTTTCAAATTTTAAAAGAAATTACTTATGAATATCTTAGAGCAAATTAAACAGCACAAAATTAAAGAAGTCAATACAAAAAAAGAACTTTATTCAACAAAATTACTAGAACAATCTATTTATTTTCCTACAAAATGTGTATCACTAGTAAAGTATGTAACGGAAAGTTTTCGTAGCGGAATTATTGCAGAATTTAAAAGAAAATCTCCTTCAAAAGGTGATATCAATAAATACGCAAATGTACAAGAAGTATCAATGGGTTATATGCAAGCAGGCGCTTCCGCTCTCTCCATTTTAACCGATGAGTATTTTTTTGGTGCCAAAAAAGAAGATTTAACTATTGCACGTAAATTCAATTATTGTCCTATTCTTAGAAAAGATTTTATCATTGATGAATATCAAATTCTTGAGGCTAAATCTATGGGTGCAGATGCAATTCTTTTAATAGCCAAATTATTAACTCCAAAACAAATTCAAAATTTTACAAAATTCGCTCATCATTTAACCTTAGAGGTCCTGGTTGAATTTCATAATGAAAAAGAAATTAACGAAAATAATTATTATGATTTTGATTTAGCCGGTATTAACAACAGAGACTTAAGTACTTTCAATGTAACTGTTGAAAATAGCTTAAAACTTTCTGAATTGTTACCTAAAAATATTGTAAAAGTTGCTGAAAGTGGAATAAACTCTGTTCAAATGGTCAAAAAATTTAAAGAACATGGTTTTCAAGGATTTTTAATAGGCGAATATTTTATGATGCATAGTAATCCTGTTACAAAATGTAGTGAATTCATTAAACAGTTATATGATGAAAATTAAAATTTGTGGAATGAAATTTCCCGAGAATATTCTTGCTATTGCTTCGTTAGATATTGATTTCATGGGATTTATTTTCTATCCTAAATCTCCTCGATTTATTGATAAAATGGATAAAAACATTTTGGAAAAAGTTCCTTCACAAATAAAAAAAGTAGGTGTTTTTGTTAATGAAGAATTTAATAAAATGATTGATTTATGTCGTTTTTATGAAATATCTACCATTCAGTTACATGGTGAAGAAAAACCTTCGGAATGTAAAAAATTAAAAAATGAAGGTTTTACTTTAATTAAGGCATTTTCTATTGATGAAGATTTTAATTTTGGTAACGTAGAACCATATCAAAAGGTATGTGATTATTTTTTGTTTGATACAAAGGGAAAAGAAAAAGGTGGAAATGGTATTGCATTCTCATGGGATCAATTAAACCATTATGAAAATGCTATACCATTTTTTTTAAGCGGTGGAATAGGTTTAAACAATATTGAAGAAGCCCTAAAGCTTTCAAAGCATTACAACCAGATGATTGGTATCGATATCAATAGTAAAATTGAAGAATATCCTGGAATAAAATCGATGGATTTAGCACAAAAAATAGTTAAAATAGTTAGAACATTTCAAAATTCAATAGGCAAATGAAAACGATATTAAAACCCAACTCGGAAGGATTTTATGGAGAATTTGGAGGTGCATTTATACCTGAGATGCTTTACCCGAATATAAAAGAACTTCAAGATTGTTACGAAAAAATCATTTACTCCAAGAATTTTCAAACGAAATTTAAAAATTTATTGAAAGATTACGTTGGGAGACCCACTCCATTGTATTATTCAGAAAACCTTTCCTCATACTTTGGGGCAAAGATTTATTTAAAAAGGGAAGATTTGAACCACACGGGTGCCCACAAAATCAATAATGCTATTGGACAGGTATTATTAGCCAAAGAATTAGGAAAAAAAAGAATTATAGCAGAAACGGGTGCAGGTCAGCACGGTGTTGCAACGGCAACTGCATGTGCTCTTTTAAAAATAGAATGCCATATATTCATGGGAGAAATAGACATAGAAAGGCAAAAGCCTAATGTTGAACGTATGAAAATGTTAGGAGCAAAAGTGATTCCCGCATCCAGCGGAAGTAAAACCTTGAAAGATGCTACCAACGAAGCGATAAGAGAATGGATTAATAACCCCGTAGATACTTATTATGTCATTGGTTCTGTGGTAGGTCCTCATCCCTACCCAGATTTAGTAGCTAGTTTACAATCCGTCATCAGTGAGGAAATAAAAATTCAATTAAAAGAAAAAACAGGTTACGAAGCACCAGATTATTTATTAGCTTGTGTGGGGGGTGGCAGCAATGCAATTGGTGCTTTTTATCATTTTATAGAAAATAAAAAAACCCAATTAATAGCAGTAGAAGCTGCCGGGCATGGTATCCATTCAGGAAAAACCGCTGCTACCATTGCTCTCGGTAAAAAAGGTATTTTACACGGGAGTTTATCTTACCTTATACAATCTGATGATGGTCAAGTCATTGAACCTCACTCGATTTCCGCAGGTCTAGATTACCCCGGCATCGGTCCCATTCATGCTTTTTTACATGATGCAAAAAAAATTCAAGTAGTAGCTATCACAGACGATGAAGCAGTTAAAGCAGGAATATTTTTAGCTCAATCCGATGGAATTATTCCCGCATTAGAAAGCGCTCATGCTATTGCTTATTTGTTTAAAATGAAATTTGATGCAAATGATATCGTAGTAATCAATCTATCAGGTAGAGGAGACAAAGACCTTTCAACTTATCAAAAATTTTTATCATGATGAATAGATTAAAAAATTGTTTTCTTAACAAAAAAAATCAAGTGTTATCTATTTTTTTTACAGCTGGTTTCCCAAATTTAGAAGATACTTTACCTATTATTCAATATTTAAGCAATGCAGGAGTTGATATCATAGAAATTGGTTTTCCTTTTTCTGACCCTCTTGCTGATGGTCCTATCATTCAAAACAGTAATCAAATAGCCATTAAAAACGGTATGAATCTCAAATTATTGTTTCAACAATTAAAAAATGTTCGAGAATATACACAAATTCCCTTAATTTTAATGGGCTATTTAAATCCAATTTTACAATTTGGAATAAAAGAATTTTTTGAAAACTGTTCAAATATTGGTATTGATGGTTTAATTTTACCCGATATGCCCTTAGAATATTATCAAAATCATTTCAAAAATTATTTTGAAAGTTACAATATTGCCAATATTTTTTTAATAACACCTCAAACAAGTTCGGAACGCATCCATTTATTGGATAAAATTACTAATGGATTTTTGTATGTAGTTTCTTCGAATACTGTTACAGGCGGAAATAGTATGTTAGAAAATCAAATAACTTATTTTCAAAGAATACAAAGTTACAATTTACAAAACCCTACTTTAATAGGTTTTGGTATTCACAATAAAAAAACTTTTGATTTCGCTTGTCAATTTAGCCATGGAGCCATTATAGGCTCTGCTTTTATTCAATTTTTAAAAAATTCAAATGGAGTTAATCAAAATAATATTAGAGAATTTGTTCAAAGTATAAAAATATGATTATTCAATTAAAACCTAATACATCGGAAAAAGAAAAAACCGTTCTTTTAGAACTTTTAGAAAACCATCAAATCAAAACAGTAGAAATTTCTACTCAATTTCATCATTATTTAGTTTGTTTACCTTCCAAAGAAATTGACATTCGTGAGATAGGAAATTTAGCATTTGTAAAAGATGTTCATAGAGTAACGGATGGTTATAAATTAGTTTCTAAGCAATGGAAAGTAAAACCGACTGAAATTGACTTAGGAGATGGAGTTATTATTTCTGAGAAAGACTTTACCGTGATGGCGGGTCCTTGTTCGATAGAAAGCGAAAAACAAGTAAAAAAAATTGTTCATGAATTAGTGAATAATGGAGTTAAGGTAATGCGTGGTGGAGTTTTTAAGCCCAGAAGTTCGCCTTATTCATTTAGAGGGCATGGAATTGAAGGTTTAAAAATGTGGCATTATTACTGTAAACTTCATGGAATAAAAATTATCACTGAGGTAATGGAAGTTTCTCAAATTGATGAAATGTATCCTTACGTGGATATTTTTCAAGTAGGTGCTAGAAATACACAAAATTTTAATTTATTAGACGCTCTCGGTAAAATCGATAAACCGGTTATGATAAAAAGAGGTATTTCAGGCACTATTGATGAATTATTACTTTCAGCGGAATACGTTTTTTCTGCGGGTAACGAAAAAATTCTTTTATGTGAAAGAGGTATCAGAACTTTTGAAAATGCTTACAGAAATACTTTTGACATTAATGCTATTCCTATTCTCAAAAATAAAACCCACTTACCCGTCATTGCTGACCCCTCTCATGGAATTGGAATAAGAAAATATGTGGATAAAATAGCATTAGCTAGTTTCGCTGCGGGTGCCGATGGGCTCATTATTGAAATTCATCATGAACCCGAAATAGCCTATTCCGATGGACAACAAACCCTTAATTTTGAAGAATTCCAAGAACTTGTTCATAAAATCAATATTTTAAAAAAATTTAAGTAAAATTTATTTTGGTTTAGTAGTTTTTTATTTGAAAAAACTTAATGAAATTTGAAACCTAAAACTTTTCTATATTGCCAAACTAAAATTTCTTATCATGTACATTGTTTACGCATGAGCCGTTTATCATGTCGATTCAATAAACAGTATCAATATCATACACACACAAAAATCTTTCTTTACTTATTAAGAATTGTGCTATCGGTCAGCATTTTAAGAAAACTTAGTAAGTCTTGTTTTTCTTGGTTAGTCAAACTTAAATTAGGGGCTTGCCCGAGTTCATTTTGTTGAAATAGTAAAATGGGGTCTGTAAATTCACTTACATGAACTCCTGAATTGTAATGCTCTATAACCTCTTCAAGAGAAGAAAAAATTGCATTATGCATATAAGGTGCACTCAGAGCAACATTCCTTAAGGAAGGTACTTTGAATTTTCCTTTATCATAAATAACAGAACTGTTAGACATCAATCCCTCTTCAATAGGAAACAAACCATTATTGATAAACCTTCCATTCGTAGTTATGTGCCCGGTATGGCAGTCACCACAACCTGCACCTTTTTGTATTCCTACTTTTGGACTTTTAAAAAATAATTCAAAACCTCTTTTTTCGGAATCCGTTGGTTGATATTTGCCTTCTTGCCATAAATCATAATTACTCTTGTAAGAAACTAAGGATAAAACATATTGTTCCAAAGCCTTTAATATATTCTCTTGGTTAATAGGTTCAGTCGTAAATGGAAATGCAGCAGCAAAAGCTTTTTTTAAAGAAGGATTTTTATGAATTCTTTGAACAATGATTTTGAAATTACCGTTCATTTCTTTTTCTGAAAGTATAGCATTTTCTATGGCAGCTCTAATGGTTTTACTTCTACCGTTCCAACCAAAAGGACCTGAATTCCATGCCAAATTAACTAAATGAGGAACATTAAAAGCAGTTTTTTGACCTGAAACACCTATTGAAAAATCAACATGATCCCCAAAATTGTATTCCGGTTTATGACAACTTGCACAACTTACCTGTTGATTGGAAGATAAATCGTTTAAAAAAAATAATTTTCTTCCTAAACCCACACCTTCTTGGGTAAGAGGGTTATCTTGCGGTAAATGTGGCTTACCAAAATAAAAAGGATATTCCAAAATATAAGGTTGAGGGTTTTCTAATTTTGATTGACAAGAACAAACCCAAAGAACCCATACCCATAGAATCATGTAGTTCTTCATAAAAGGAAGTTTTTTTCAATTTTTCAATTGCATAGGAGTTCTGCAAAACTTAGGTTGGGAATAAGATAAGGGGGATTTTCATAAAACCGTTTTGTGTTATCTTCCGGTTTGGATATAACGGTCTAATTCTGAAATAGAAGATTCAAAGTTAAAAGCATCATTAACAATGAAATAATTACCGAGGTCGTAAGTATAGCCATAGGCAAATTTTGCAAATTCTAGGCGTGAGCTTTCAAAATTAAACAACGACATAATTTCTTTTACATCTTTGGAAAGTAAACAATTGGTAGAGATGACTTGCTTAGCGACAGTCAGTTTATCACTTTCAAAATCTCGGGATTGAATAGTATTTTTGATTTGTTGAAAGGTTGCATCAGAAACAGGATATGGACATCCGATGCGTCCTGTGTAACCGGGTAAAGGATTGTTTCCTTGAGAAATGGGGTTCCCTTGTGGAACAGTATTTTGGTTTCCTCCTACATTTATATTGATTTGGGGACTAATCACAATGGGATTGTTTCCTTGTGGAACATTTGGAATAGGTATATTATTAACAGGGTTAAGATTGGGATTGATGGGAAATGGTATCAAGTTATATAACCTTAGAACGTATTCGCTACGTGAATTTCTTTTCAAATTGTAATAATGCTCACCTGCTTCGCTTAAAAGTACATTGGTACGAATGTTCAAGTATTCACCATTTCTTTGAGGTATTTGAATAAGAGCTTTTTGAAGCCCAAGCGGTAAATTATCTACTCGAACTTGATTTTGTGGAGTAGAGTTAATCAATCTTCCATTGATGGTTAACAAAAAGGGCTCCATGGTTTCACTTCCGATGATTAAACTGGAATTTTGAGCGTACAAAGAAGAACAAAAAATAAAACTTATGATAAAAAATATTTTTGCACACATAATAGAATTGAAATCAATAACAGTGCCAAAGATAGCAAAAAATTGAATAGAAATTGAAAATTCGATAAAAAAATTTTGATTTTAAGATAATTGTAAGAGCTTATGAGAAGCTGATGGAGCGTGAGGTCTGAGGAAGGCGGCGAAACCACCCCGTCCTTCGGACACCCCTCCTATGTTAGGAGGGGCGGAGGCGGCACTGCCTTTGGGAGGCATTCAGCTTGCAAAAATGCCGAGCAAAGGATTGCTGAGCAACCTCCCTATATCCCTCCTATTAGGAGGGATATAGGGAGTTTCAGACCGACCCGCAGCACCCCGTGCAAGGGGCACGCCCTAATCTTTAATCAGCGCTACTCTACCATTTTGAATTCTGTACTCCCATTGAGATTCCGGGCAAATGGCTATGCCCTCATGGTTAAATTTTAGATAATGTCCGTGTTTACTCATCCAACCCATTTGTTTTGCAGGGTTTCCGTAAATTAAAGCATAAGCAGGAAAAGATTTCGTTACAACAGCGCCTGCACCTACAAAAACGTATTCTTCTAATACAATCCCGCAAACGATGGTTGCATTTGCACCTATGGTTACCCCTTTTTTTAATACGGTTGGAACGTACTGCCCTCTTCGATTGATTTCTGAACGTGGATTTTTAATATTCGTAAATACGCATGAAGGACCTAAGAAAACATCATCTTCGCATATAACGCCTGTATAAACAGAAACATTATTTTGAATTTTTACATTATTCCCTAATTCTACATGCGGAGCAATGACTACATTTTGCCCTATATTACAGTTTTTACCGATAACACAGGGTGACATAATATGACAAAAATGCCAAATTTTTGTACCTTCTCCAATTATAGCGCCCTCGTCTACATAAGACGATTCATGAACATAATAAGACATTTCCATCAAGATTGAAAATATTTTATAACGTGATGGGTAATATAATCTAATTGATCCTCAGTGAGTTCCGAGTGCATGGGTAAGGAAAGCACAATTTCTGACAAATGATTACTTACAGGAAAATCTTCCTCTTTGTATCCATAGATTTGATAGGCTTTTTGTCGATGAAAAGGTACAGGGTAATACAACATAGAAGGAATTTCTTGCTCTGCTAAATATTTTTGTAAGGAATTTCTATGTTCTGCGGGTACTTTGATGGTGTATTGATGGAAAACATGGGTAGATTTTGGATCTCTGTAAGGAGTGATAATAAGAGGATGGTTTAAAAATTTTTGGTCATAATAAAGTGCAGCTTGGTTTCTTCTTTGGTTGTAATCTTGAAGATATTTTAGTTTGACGTCTAAGATTGCTGCTTGAAGGGTATCTAAACGGGAATTTACACCGATTAAATCATGGTAATAACGAATTTTCATACCGTGATTAGCAATCATGGATAATTTACTGGCTAGATCGTCATCATTGGTAAAGATTGCGCCGCCGTCACCGTAAGCCCCTAAATTTTTACTTGGAAAAAAAGAGGTACAACCGATGTGCCCCATCGTTCCAGAAAAATAAGTATTTCCATCATTAGAAAAATATTGAGAACCAATGGATTGCGCAGCATCTTCAATGACGCAAAGATTAAATTCTTTTGCAATGTTCATGATGGAATCCATATCAGCCGTCTGACCATACAAATGCACGGGTATAATGACTTTAGTTCGTGGGGTAATAGCTTTTTTTATGGCTTCGGGATTGATATTAAAAGTATCAGGTAAAACATCTACTAAAACAGGTTTTAAGTTGAGTAAGGCAATAACTTCTGCAGTAGAAATAAAAGTAAAATCAGAAGTAATGACTTCGTCACCGGGTTGTAAATCTAATGACATTAATGCGATTTGTAGGGCATCGGTACCGTTTGCACAAGGAATTACATGTTTTACTTTTAAAAATTGGGATAAATTTTCTGTAAATTTTTTTACAGCTGGACCATTAATAAATGCTGTTGAACGAATGACCTCTAAAACTGCTTGGTCTATTTCTTGTTGGATTCTTTGATATTGAGAACCCAAATCTACCATTTGAATTTTTTTCATTGAAATTGAAAATGCAAAACTAATAAATTCTTTGATTGTTGATGTGAAAATACTATTTAAATTCTATTGTTTTGAAAATGTATAGGATTTAGATTTAAAAATTAAGGAGGTATTTCGGGCGTGTCCCTTCGCTTTGCTCGGTTCGGGGAGCACCTCCGCTTCCCTCACGCTCACAACATCGCAAGCATTTCTACTTGCAATTTGTTCTTTATTTTTTACTTGATAAACAAAACGATTAATCCAAATTCTATTTGGCTTACAGAAGGTCCTTTATTTTCTTTAAAAAATGGAGAAAGCATATAAGCTCCAAAGATTTCAATCCATGGGGTCATGATAGCAGCACTAATACCGTATTGAAACGGATTAACATTTAATTTTTCGTTACCACGAACGACTTCCTTCTTCTTCTGACCATCTTGGCGATATTTTTGCTTAAACTTAGCGTTTAGTGTTAAGTCTAAAACAGGTCCCGTAGTAATTCCAATGGCTTGGTCACCAACATCAATAGAAATTCCAAATTCTGGATTAAAACGATAAGTAGGAACTACTAGTTTGGTTTTTCCGTAACTAAAAAATCCACGTCCAAAATCTTTGGTAGGGTCGTTATTTATTGAAAATACGGTTTTTTCCATTGTAGTGTCTAAACTCGGTACTAAATTTTTAGAAAATCTAAATTTTTTCCATAAAACACCTGTTCTCGGTAAAATCAAAAATTTAACTTTATTTTTTCCAATCGTAAAAGGATAACCAAAAACTAAATTCCATTCAGACATAGACCCAAAACCTTTAAAAGTCGTAGACATCCACTGAGCGTCTTCACCAATAAAAAAATTATAAGTTGGTCTTAAATTTGAAAATTGATAATACTTGTTTTTTTCTTCTGGTAAGAATTTTTTAAATGGTTGATTTTGAAAATCCACCATGTTTTTTGAGAACATCAATAAAGGTTCTTGGGCTTTTAAGAATCCCAAAATAAAACTAAATGCAAAAATCAGTTTTAATAACAGCATAATTTTTTGTCTATAAAAGTAATTATTTCAAATTTAATGAATATCAACACCCCAATATTTTTTTTCTAAATAATCAGCAACAATAGCACATTCCATCACACAATCGTAAATCAAATCATTGTTACAAGAGTAATCTAAAATCGGAGATGCCTGAACATAAACCATTTCTTCATTTTCATTCTCTTCATTTAGTTCATCTACGATACAAATCATTGTATAAATTCCGTAATATGCTTCTTTAAGCAGTGTTTTAAGGCAAATATTGGGGTTAAGAACTCCTACTCTACTTTGGAAATACAAGGTATCTTTACCATCTCTGGTAATATTTTTACTAACTCTCGCCCATACGAATTGATATCTATTAGTGCCATCATTGTAAGTCAATGGTACATCAATTCTGTAAAGCCCATTACCTCTATCATCAACTTTTGTATTTAACTTTACACCCACTAATCTCATTGCGTTCTGTAAATCAAACATATAAAAATATTTAGAAAACAATTCAATGTGTAAAATTATAAAAATCATACCAAACTTTTCAAAATAATTACAAAAATATTTTCAATCAATTGATACAGGGCGTTTTTTTATAGTCTATTAATTTCTTCGATTGAAAACCACGTTTTTGAGTTCTTAATGATATTATTAACTAATAATCCACATCGAATGTTTAAAAAAAAATAATTATTTATTCCACCTAATAACTTTAAACAAAGGTAAAAATGTTTATTAGTCAGAATAAAAAGTTGTGTAAAATACTTAGGTATAATTTAACAAAATTGTAATTTTTTGGTATATTTTTGCAAGCGTATGGGAATTATTACATTAACAACTGATTTGGGAAATCAAGATTTTTATGCAGGATTGTTAAAGGGGAAACTGCTTTCTCAAAATCAAAAGTTGAATATAATCGATATTACCCATCAAATCAATCCTTATGATATTCCATCAGCAGCATTTCAAGTACGAAGTATATTAGATGCTTTTCCAGAAAATACAATCCATATAGCATTAGTAAATGCATTTGAACAAAATGCAACGATTGCAGCTATACCGATACAAAATCAATGGATTATTGTACCTGATAACCGTATGGCATCAATGATTATGCAAAAAAATATAGAAGAAGGTTATACATTAAGCCCAGAAATCTTAAATGAACAAAGTGGTTATTTTACTAAAATTGCGAGAATTGTACAAACTATAACTCAAAATCAATTAGAAGAATTAATAAAAGTTCCATTGAAACCCGCACAATGGTTCTATCCATTTATTAGCGAAAATATTTTTAAAGGACTGATTATTCATGTAGATCGTTTTGGAAACTGCATATCTAATATTCATCGAAATGATTTTTATGCAGAGTCAAGAAATAGGAATTTTGAAATAAGCATTAGAAATCTAAAATTAAGAAAAATACATTCAAACTACTATGAAGTAGAAAAAGGAGACGCATTAGCCTATTTTGGATTGAGTGGCTTTCTAGAATTGGCTATACGCGAAGCCAATGCAGGTGCTTTATTAGGAATAAAAAATTTTGACCAATTTACTATAGAATTTTTCAATGATTAAGAGAATTGTTAGGTTATCTTTTCAACCGGAAAAAGTCCAAGAATTTTTACAAATATTTGAGAGTTCTAAGCAACTCATTTCCAATTTTGAAGGTTGTTTAGCTTTATCGCTTTACCAAGACTACGAGAAAAAAAATGTATTTTATACTGAGAGTATTTGGAAAAGTATAGAGCATTTGGAAAATTACAGAAATTCAGAATTATTTCAATCTACATGGTTGAAAACCAAGGTTTTATTTAATGAAAAACCCCAAGCCTTTTCATTAGCGTATTTCGAAACTATAAAACCAATGAAGTAGTAATTTAGTAGTTTTTTGTGCGTAAAATTACTGATTTCTAAAAAATAAAATAAAAAAAATAAATTTTTAAAAAATTGGCTTTATTTTTGTGCACTTTTATTAAATGTACACAGTTAAAACACCTTTTATAATTCCATTTTTATTTCAAGATTACTTATGGAAAGTAAACACAAGTTCTAAGGAAGTATTTTTAACTTTTGATGATGGACCCACCAAAGGAGTTACTGATAATGTGCTTGATTTATTAAAATTTTATGAAGCAAAAGCTACATTTTTTTGTGTGGGAGAACAAATTGAAAAAAATCCGGACTTATTGAAAAGAATTGTTAAAGAAGGTCATACTGTTGGTAATCATACTTATACACATCCACACGGTTGGTATTGCGCCCCGAAAGTTTACATAGAAGAAATTGAAAAAACTTCTGATATCATTCAAAAATACGTCGGCTTTCGTCCTAAATTATTTAGACCTCCTTACGGAAAATTCAGCCCTTCAACCAAAAAACATATTATGAAAAATTATCAAATTGTCATGTGGGATGTTTTATCCGGTGATTTTGATGAAAAAATGTCTACTGTTGATTGTATCACGAGTGTATTATCAAAATATGATAAAGGTTCTATTATTGTACTTCATGATAGTAAAAAAAGCGGACAAAAATTATTAGAAGTTTTACCTGATTTACTGGCTTATTTTTTTAATAACCAAATCAAAATGCTACCTATAAAATTACAAAATACTAAACAAAAACATACCAATTTCCAAATTTCATTACCATTTGGTAAAAGTTTTTAAAATGTGTATATTTTTCTAAAAATTCCTTTTTTTATCATGAACAGAGTTTATATCTTTGCAACTTAAAGTAAAGAATAATACGAATGAAATTTATTGTTGCGTCACAAGAATTATTAAAAAAATTGTCCATTGTACAAGATGTTATTCCCACTAAATCTGTACTTCCGATAGTTTACAATGCTTATTTTGAAGTAAAAAATAAAGAATTAATACTTATTGGAACAGATTTAGAAAATTCCATTCAAACGGTTTTGAATGTTGAGTCTGATGACAATTTTAAAATGGCAATTCCTTCCAAGATTATTATAGAAACTTTAAGGTCGTTACCAGAGCAACCACTGATTTTTGAATTCGACCCTGAAACTATGACCGTAGAAATCAAGTCCAATGTTGGAACTTATAAGGTGGCTGCTCAAAATGGTGATGATTTTCCAAAAATTCCACCTATTAATAACGCAAGTGCTTCTATTTCAATATCTTTACCTGTTCTCTCTAAAATTATTTCTAAAGTTGCATATGCAGTTTCTGATGACAGCATGAAACCTGCAATGACAGGAGTTTATTTTGATTTTAAAACAACTGGTGTTAATTTTGTAGCTACTGATGCTCAAAAATTAGTAAGATTAACCCGAAAAGATATATCCGTAACGGAAAATTTTGGATTTATTTTACCTCCTAAGGCTCTTAAACTTTTACAAAAAGCCAGTATCGGTATCGAATCCATTGTAAAAATTGATTTTAATCAAAGTAATGCTTATTTCCAATTTGAAGAAAATCAAATAGTTTGTCGTTTAATTGATGGAAAATTCCCTGATTATAACGCAGTTATTCCTTTAAATTCACCTAATAAAGCCATTATAAACCGTAAAGATTTATTAAGTTCTTTAAGACGTTTGGATATTTTTGCTTCAAAAGAAACCCATTTAGGAAAATTGCAATTTATGGGAAATACATTAAAATTAACTTCCGAAGATTTAGAATTTGCTAATCATGCCGAAGAAACCATCAATTGTCTTTATGAAGGGGAAGATATGACTATCGGCTTTACTTTATCATTGATAAATGAGTTATTAGCGAATTTGGAATCCGATGAAATTGTTTTAGAGATGGGTAACCCTAACAGAGCCGCAATAATTATGCCTTCTATACAAGATGAAAATGAAACCATACTGCAAATTTTAATGCCTATCATCTTGAACTACTAATCTCATGGAAATTTACCATGAATTTCTGAATTTTATTTTAAATAATGGTATAAAAAAAGAAGACAGAACCGGAGTTGGAACTATTTCTGTGTTTGGTTATCAATTCCGGCATGATTTATCTAAAGGTTTTCCTTTAATTACTACCAAAAAAATACATTTTAAGTCTGTTGTTTATGAACTCTTGTGGTTCTTAAAAGGAGAATCCAATATTGAGTTTTTAAAAAAAAATGGGGTTTCTATTTGGGACGAATGGGCGGATAGCAACGGCGATTTAGGTCCTATTTATGGTGTTCAATGGAGAAATTGGAAAACCTCTCAAAATCAATCAATTGACCAAATTTCCAATCTTATTCACCAAATCAAAAATAACCCTAATAGCAGAAGGCTTATTGTTACAGCATGGAACCCCGAATTCATTGAACAAATGGCTTTACCTCCTTGCCATGCTTTTTTTCAATGCTATGTAGTCCAAAATAAACTTTCTTTGCATTTATATCAACGCTCTGGCGATGCTTTCATTGGCGTTCCTTTTAATATTGCATCTTATGCTTTACTTACTCATATGATAGCTCAAGTTTGTGATTTACAAGTAGGTGAATTGATTCACTCTTTTGGTGATGCTCATATTTATTTAAATCATTTGGAACAAGTAAAATTGCTACTTTCGAGAGAACCGAAACCGCTACCTACTCTTGAACTCAACCAAAAGGTTCGTAGTTTATTTGATTTTCAATACGAAGACATTATCCTTAAAGGCTACGACCCCTACCCTGCTATTAAGGCAGATGTTGCCGTTTAATTTGAATAAATCCCTAACTAAAAAAATTTACGTAAAATACCCTTCGCTTCCCTCACGCTCACAGTATCACAAGCATTCCTCCCCTGCTTGTAGATTTTCTAATCAAATCGCTGATTATTATAACAAAATCCTCAAAGGGTCTTCTAAGTATGCTTTGACGGTTTGTAAAAATTCAGAACCTACCGCCCCGTCTACAACCCGGTGGTCACAAGAAAGCGTAACTCTCATCGTATTTCCTACTACAATTTGACCATTTTTTACAACAGGTTCTTCTATTATGCCCCCAACAGCAAGTATACAAGCATCCGGTGGATTGATAATAGCCGTAAATTCCTCAATTCCGTACATGCCCAGATTAGAAATCGTAAAGGTATTTCCCGTAAAATCCTCAGGTGCTAATCCCTTACCTTTTGCCTTAGATACAAATTCTTTTACTTCGTTAGCAATTTGAGTTAAACCTTTGGTATCCGCATTTTTAACCACTGGAACTACTAAACCGTCCTCAATTGCAACAGCAACACCTATGTTGATATGGTGATTAACTCTAATTTTATCTTCTAACCATGAAGAATTAACTTTTGGGTGTTTTCTTAATGCAGATGCAACCGCCTTAATGACAATATCATTAAATGATATTTTTGTATCAGACAAAGCATTGAGTTTTTTTCTTGCTTCAATAGCATTGTCCATATCAATTTTCATCGTTAAATAAAAGTGAGGAGCATTATTTTTGCTTTCAGTTAATCTTTTGGCGATAACTTTACGCATGTTATTTAAAGGAATCTCCTCATAACTATCAAAAACAATAGAACTTGTTTTAGTGGGTTTAGGTTGATTTTTAATTTTTTCTAAATAATTATCTACATCTTTTTTAATGATTCTTCCTCCGTCACCTGTACCGGTAATTTCATGAATATCAATTTGATTTTCTTGTGCTATTTTTTTTGCCAAAGGAGAAGCTTTCAGTCTTCCATCATCGTTAGATTGAGCAGTAGTAGAAGATAAGTTAACATTGCTTGAAAGTGAGTTATTTACAGGATTAGCTAAGCTAATGGTTTCTTCATTTTTTGATTCTAATGGAGAAGTTTCCGATGATTTAGGTTTTTCAAATTTTTTAATAATAGATTGAAAATCTTCACCTTCTTTGCCAATAATAATCAATAAAGCATCAACAGGAATATCTTCACCTTCTTTAATTGCTTGATACAAAATAGTACCATCATAATACGATTCTAATTCCATAGTAGCTTTATCGGTTTGTACATCCGCAAGGATATCCCCCGATTTTACATAATCTCCAACTTTTTTATGCCATGTTACAAGCGTACCTACTGTCATGGTATCGCTCATTTTGGGCATTGTCATAAATTCCGCCATTTTTTTATTGAGTGGTTATGCTGCAAATTTATAGGTTAATTTGTTTTCATGGCAAAATATTTTTAAAATTATGTAGATGTAAAGAAAAACTCAATGCATGAATTAATAAACTGGTTACAAGAAAAAAAATTTTTTATGTTTAGAACTAAGGGAATAAGTTTTATCGCGGAATGTAAATATTTTTTCAAAAAATTTTGAAAATTAAAAATTTGCTATTTTATTTGCAATATGATTAACGTTGTAAAAATCGCTATTCCATTTTTCTTTGTGATGATGGCATTAGAAATTTTGATTTTATGGAAAAAAGGTAAAATAAATTATTACAGAATCACAGATACCATCAACGATTTAAGTTGTGGTGTATCTCAACAAGTTGCAGATATATTCATGAAACTTATACTATTCGGTATAGGCTACCAATGGGTTTATGAACATTGGAGCATACCTATTCTAACAGGAGTTCATTATATTCATAAAGATTTTTGGTTAACTTGGGTGATTGTATTTATTGCAGCTGATTTTGTATATTATTGGTTTCATCGTCATTCTCATGAAATTGCATTATTTTGGTCAGCACATGTTGTTCATCATCAATCAGAAGAATACAATTTAGCAGTTGCCTTGAGGCAAAGTATATTTCAACAATTTTTTTCATGGTTTTACTATTTAATATTTGCTTTTGCGGGTGTACCTTTTGAAATGTGGTTTATTTGCATGGGTATAAATTTGATTTATCAATTTTGGATTCACACAAGAGCAGTTGGAAAATTAGGGTTTTTAGAAATTTTTATGAATACACCTTCCCATCATAGAGTGCATCACGGTAAAGACCCCAAATATTGTGATAAAAATCATGCAGGAGTTTTTATTATTTGGGATAAAATGTTTGGTACTTTTCAAGAAGAGGAAGAAGAACCTACTTATGGTATTACTGTTCCTTTAAATAGTTGGAATCCTCTTTGGGCAAATATTGGGGGGCTTAATTGGTTATTGGGTGAAGCTATCAAAGCAAAAGGATTAAAAAACAAACTAAAAATTTTATTTGGTAAACCCGGTTGGAGACCCAATGAATTAGGTGGTAGCATCGAACCCGTAAAAATTGATAAAAACAATTACCTCAAATACGAAACCTTTTTACCTAATTCCACCATTTACTATTTAGTTTTTCACTTTTTGATTACTTTGTTATTTTCTACCCAGCTTCTAGAACTCTCTACCGATTTTTTGAACAAACCGCTTGAAATTCAATTAACTGTAATTGGTGCCTCTTTCTTGGTTTTATTTTCTTTAACCAATTTAGGCGGAATTATGGAGAAAAAAAATTGGGCTTACAGTTCAGAAATCATCAGAATTTTTACAATCAGTGCAGGCATTTTAGGTCTTTCTAATCAATATATATCCTTTTATTACCTCTTAGCTTTTTCTATTTTATGGGCAATAAGCCAATATTATTGGTTTAAATGGGTTTGGAAACACCATGATGTTCATATTCAGTATTCCACTCCTTATCCTTTTCCTTCTCAATCGAATTAATTTACAAAGTACAGAATTATATGAAAAAACTAATCATTATGCGACATGCAAAATCTTCGTGGGATTTACCTCTGAGCGATATTCAACGCCCTTTGAATGAAAGAGGATTAAGAAATGCTCCCGAAATGGGTAGAAGAATTCTAAAAAGTAAAATAATTCCTGAAATAATTTATACTTCTGATGCTGTAAGGGCTTATACAACTGCCCAATTAGTCCGAGAAGCTCTTCATTTAGAAATTCCTATTGAAGTTGAACCAAAAATTTATGATACCACATTACAGGTCTTGCTGAACATTATCCATCATTTTCCTGAAAAATTTTCTACTATTTTGATGGTAGGTCATAACCCAACCATTTCTTTATTAGCAAATTATCTTTCAGGCGATAATGTTGGTTACTTTGCTACAGGTGCTATGGCTTGCCTTGAATTTTCTTGTAATTGGAATGAAGTTTCAGGCGGAACTGGAAATTTGGTTTTTTTTGATTATCCTAAAAATACCCATTCGCCTTTTATGTAAAGATTGAAAAAAATTATAGAAAAAGGGGGGACACATGCCCAAAAACTCTATCTACAATTCATTGAACATCACAATTTTACCATATTGATTAGGCTCATCAAATTTTCGTATGGCTTTTTCAGCTTCTAACAATGAAAAAACTTCATTGATAACCGGTTGAAGCTTATATTTTTGAAAAAATGAAACCATATCTATAAATTCTTTATTCGAGCCCATGGTAGAGCCTTTGATATCCAATTGTTTCCAAAAAATTTTGGCAGACAAAAGTTCGGGTATATTACCGTTTGTACCTCCATAAAAGACAATTCTTCCACCAGGCTTTGCTAATTCCACTAATTCTTTGAAATCCGGACCGGCAGCAGAATCTATAATCAAATCAAATCCACCGTTCGATAATTTTTTTAAATTTTTTGACCAATCAATATCTTTATAATTCACGCCATCTTGGGCACCCATTTGTATAGCTTTTTGAATTTTATCTAATTTTCCTGAGGTAACCCAAACTTTGGCACCTAAGGCAATAGCCATTTGAAAAGCGAATAAGGCTACTCCGCCACCTACGCCGGTTATCAAAATATTATCGGTTTGAGTTGCTTCGCCTCTTGTAAACAAAGCCCTGTAAGCCGTTAAACCTGCTAACGGTATTGCTGCTGCTTGCTCCCATGTTAAATAATCAGGTTTCTCAATAAGATTGGATACGGGTACAACTACATACTCCGCAAAAGTACCATCTTCCGGCAATCCCAAAATTCTATATTTTGACGACTGAACCCTTTCATTCATCCCCCAATCTAATGAAGGATTAATCATAACTTCTTTTGATAACCAATCCGAATGAATTGAATTAAACACTTTTTCTACTATACCTGCACCATCACTTCCTAAAATAATTGGAAATTTTAAACCTGCATATAAACCTTTTTGTATCCACCAATCTCTATGATTAAAAGCAGAAGCTTTTAACTTTACTAAAGCTTCTCCCTCTTTGAGTTCAGGAATTTGAACTTCTTTGATAATGATAGGTTGATTAACTCCCTCTAAAACAGCTGCTTTCATAAATTCAAAAAATTAATAATCACCATAAGTTTCAGGATTTTCTTTCAAAGCAATTTGTAATTGTTCATCATTAGGAGCAACACCGTGCCAATGATGAGTACCTGCCATAAAGCTAACGCCATGCCCCATAATGGTATGTAAAATTAAAACAACAGGTTTACCTTTACCTAATAAAGATTTACCTTTGAGAAGTGCTTCATGAACAGCATGAATGTGATTCCCTTCTTTTAATTCTATAACTTCTAAACCAAAAGCGATAAGTTTTGCTTTTAAATCAAATAAATTCATGACTTCATGAGTGGGTCCGTCGATTTGTTGCTGGTTGTAATCTATGGTAATAAACAAGTTATCTACTTGATGATGAGCGGAATACATAAATGCTTCCCAAATTTGACCTTCATTGAGTTCACCATCTCCGGTTAAAACAAACACCGTTTTGTTATCATTGATAAGTTTTTTTGCTTGTGCTGCACCTACTGCAACGGAAAGCCCTTGACCTAAGGAACCAGTAGCCACCCGAATACCAGGTAATCCTTCTAATGTAGCCGGGTGACCTTGAAGCCTTGAATGAATTTTTCTAAAAGTTTTTAATTCCTCAATAGGAAAATACCCCGAGCGTGCTAAGATACTGTAATATACCGGGGTTATATGCCCATTGGATAAAAAAAACATATCTTGACCAATACCTTCCATAGTAAATTCCTTTGGATTGTGTTCCATAACCTCAAAAAATAAATTCACAAAATACTCAACACAACCCAATGACCCCCCCGGATGTCCTGACTGAACCTGATGAACCATCCTTACTATGTCTCTGCGTATTTGATACGCCATTTTTGTTTTATCAATCGTTGATAATTCTAAATTCATATCAAAAACAAAATTGGTTCAATTCTTTTAAAAAACAAAATCTAATTTTTTTTTCCATTTCAATGGTTAAATAAACAACACAAAGTGAAGAAAGGTCAA
>Ga0272446_1002812_pt1 | contig 23002 bp, 22 predicted proteins | sample YNPCB0061_FD_194587 | JGI IMG/M metagenome (GOLD analysis project Ga0272446, IMG submission 194587) | Hot spring microbial mat communities from Yellowstone National Park, WY, United States - YNP-CB-006-1 | ecosystem: Environmental > Aquatic > Thermal springs > Hot (42-90C) > Sediment | place... | reverse complement strand
GAACGGCGGGCGAAGGCACAGGCTCAGCCACGGGCTCAAACGCCCCAGGGCCCTGCGGCCTTTCGCCCGCCACCGCACCGCCAACGTTAGCCGAGGCCCGCGCGGATGAGCCAGACTTACAAGAGGCCCTGCTTCGCCGCCCGCGCCGCCGGATTGGCCAGCGCCTCGGGGCGCAGCAGCAGCAGCGCCGGGTCGGGCGGCGGCGAGGCCGAGCGCAGGGCGATCTCCGGCCCGGCGGCGATGCCGACGCCGACGGCGGGGCCCGCCGCCAGCAGCCGCTCGGCGGCGGCCAGCACGCCACGCAGAAGCCCGGCGCGGCGCAGCGTGGCGAAGGCGTCCTTCCCGCCGAAGGCCAGCACCGCCGGGGCGTGGCGCGCGCCGGGGTCCGCCAGCCCGGCGGCCAGCCGCGCCAGCGCATCCGCGCGCGGCAGCGGGGCGGGGGCGCTGTCGGGGTCGAGGCAGAACGCCCCCTGCTCCGCCCCGGCCAGCAGGACGCGCGGGGCTTCCGCCGCCTCGCGCGCCAGGATCGCGCGCGGGGCGAACAGCGCCGGGTGGCGCGGCGGCATCGGCGGGGCCTCGGGCTCCGGGCGCGGGCGTCGGAACAGCCCGGCATGCGGCACGAAGACGCCGCCGAAGCCGCGCGCGATGGCGGCCAGCTGCAGGTCCCACAGCGCGGCGCCGGGCGGCAGCGCCGGGTCGAAGGCGAGCCCGGCATCGAACATCTCCCGCAGCAGCAGCAGCGTCGCCTCGCAGACCTGTCCGGTCAAGTGCTGCAGCGGCGAATGCTCGCCCGCCGCCGCGCGGCCGCCGCGCTGCCCGACCATGTCCGCATCGCCATACGCCCAGCCGGCGGCCGGCGCGGCGGCCAGCGCGTCGAAGGCCCGGCGCAGCGCGTGGGGGCCGAGGCGGTCGCCCTCGTCCAGCACGGCGAAGGCCCGCACGCCGGGCCAGGCGGCGCGGGCGAAGCCGAGCCCGGCGTTGCGGGCGGCCGACACGCCCTCCGCCGCCCGGCGCAGCAGCGCAAGCCGGGGCGCATGCGCGCGGGCGAGCGCCGTTGCGGCGTCCTCGCTTTGCCGATACGCAGGCCCGTGCAGCACCGCGACGATGCGGAACCCCGGGGGCGACACCTGCCGCAGCACCGAAGCCACCGTCTCGACGAACAGCGCAGGCTCGCGGGAGAGCGGCACCACCACCGCCACCTCGACCGCGTTCTCGTCGTCCGCCACCTCGCCTCCTCTGCCGCGCCGCGCCATTGTCGGGCGCGCGGCGCGGCGCGCAAGGGCGGCGCCGCATGAGGGTGCTGGCGCCGCGGCAGGATTTGCCGACGATCTTCGCGGGCGGGCCGCTGGTGCTGGCCGATGCGCTGCTGCCCGATCCGGCGGCGCTTGCCGTCGCGGGGCTGGTCGCCTGCCGGGTGGAGCCGGCGGCCGGGCTTGCCGTGCTGCGGCTGTCGCCGCCCGCGGCGGACGAGGAGCTGGTGCCGCTGGACCACCCGCCAGCCGGCGTGCTGGCGGTGATCGGGCGGCAGGCGCCGCCGCTGCGCCCGCTGGTCGCCTGGTGCGAGGCGGCGGGGGGCGAGCCGCCGACGCTGATCCTGGCCGAGGGCGCGCTGGCGGCGCTGCCGGCGCTGCTGGAGATCGCCCTGGCCGAGACGGCGCGGCAGGCGCGGCGGGCGGCCTCGCTCGACCTGCTGCTGGCCGAACTGCGCGCCGAGGCCGAGGCGCTGCGCGACGCCACCGCGGCGATGGCCGCCTCGCTGCCCGTGGCGCCGGCCGCCCCGCCCTCGGCCCGGCTGCTGGACCCGCCCGACCCGGCGCGCCCGCCGCTCCGGCTGGGCAGGGCGACGGTGACGCCCGGCATCCCGACCGGCGGCGTGGCGTCGGTGGCGTTGCATCTGCCCGGGCCGGCAGGGGCGGGGCTGGCGGTGACGCTGGCGGCCGCGGAGTCCGGGCGCGTGCTGGCGGCCTGGCGTGTGCCGGCGGCGGCGATGCCGGGCGGGTGGCTTCGGCTGGACCTGCCGGCACCGGTGGCCGGACGCGGGGAGACGCTGGCGCTTGCGGTGGAGGCGGTTCCGCCAGGAGAGGTGCTGCTGTCCGCCGCCGCCTCTGGCGGGCCGGCGCTGGCGGTCGGCACGGCGCAGCCCGGGCTGCGGCCGATGCCGACGGCCTTCCTGGTGGACGCCCCCCGGCCGGACCCGCCGGCCGCCGCACCGCTGCCGCCGCGGCCGGCCGAAATCGTGGCGGCGCTGCCCGAGCCCGTGGCGCCTGTGCCGCTGCCGGAGCCGCCCGCCGCGCCCCCGCCGCAGGCCGCGCCCGCCCCCGTGCCCCCGGCCGAGCCGCTGCCGGAGCCGCCGCCCGCCCCGCTGCTCGCCCCGCCCGCGCCCGCCGCCGCGTCGCGCCGCGTGACGCTCGACGGCCGGCAGCAGGGCGACGGGTGGGAGCTGCTCGACCTGCGGGTGACCGGCCTTGCCTTCGGGGCCGAGACCTGGCGCGAGATCAAGGTGAAGTTCGGCCTGGCCGGGGAGGACGTGACGCTCGAGTTCCGCCGCGCCCCCGGCTGGCCCGCGTCCTTCGAGACCTGGCCGGGCGGCGAGACCAACGCGCACGGGGAGAAATTCGTCATCGTGCTGGGCGAGGAGCGGCTCTGGGGCCTCGACCGCATCGCCCCGGGCCGGGACCGCGCGCTGGTGACGGCGCTGGCCGCCGCCATGCCCGGGCTGGTGGCGGAGGTGCTGGAAGGGGCCGACCCCGGGCGTTTCGCCGAGGCGGCGGCACGGCTGGCGCTTCGGCTGGGGCCGGAGGAGCAGGGGTAGGGGACCCTCCTCGGGCCGACGAATTTTCTTCACACACCGCGGAATGGCCCGTATAAAATCCGCATCTCCAACCAGCTGACGCACATCCTGGAGCGCAGACATGCCCTTGAGCGCGAGCTTCACCACGATCAACCCGGATCGGGGCACGGCCGGGGACTTCATCACCAACAACGAACCGGTGACGTTGTCCGGAAGCTGGTCGTCGTCCGGCCCGAGATACAAGGCGATCACGTTCTACATCCGGCCGGTCGGAGGCCCTACTGGAGTGATTCCAGTAGACGTTTCCCTCGCTGGTGCTTGCTGACGATGGTGTCGGCGGGGGCGGTCCAGCGGAAGGGCTTCGGGTTGGCGTTGTGAGCGTCGAGGTAGGCGCGGATGGCCTGGTTCAGCTCGATCACGGAGCGGAAGACGCCACGCTTCAGACGCCGCTTCGTCAGCGTGGCGAACAAGCCCTCGACGGCGTTGATCCAGGACGCGCTGGTGGGCGTGAAGTGGAGGTGAAAGCGGGGATGCCGGGCCAACCATCGCTTCACGGCTTCGGTCTTGTGGGCGGCGTAGTTGTCCAGGATCAGGTGCAGGTCGAGTTCGGCCGGGGTCTGCCTGTCGATCAGCCGCAGGAAGCGGATGAACTCGGCGGCGCGGTGGCGGAGCATGCACTGGCTGATGACGGTGCCCGCCTTCACGTCGAGCGCGGCGAACAGCGTCGTCGTGCCGTGGCGCTTGTAGTCGTGCGTCATGGTCGCACCCCGGCCACGCTTCATCGGCAACCCGGGCTGGGTGCGGTCGAGCGCCTGGATCTGGCTTTTCTCATCCACGGACAGCACGATGGCGTGCTCGGGCGGGTTGACGTAGAGGCCGACGATGTCGCGGACCTTCTCGACGAACCTCGGGTCGTTGGAGAGCTTGAAGGTCTCGACCCGGTGCGGCTTCAGGCCATGCTCGCGCCAGATGCGGTGGATGGTGGACGGCGCCAGGCCGCTCGCCTTGGCCATGGCGCGCAGCGTCCAGTGCGTCGCCGCGGGCGGGTCCTCGTGCAGGGTGCGCTCGACGACGGCGGCGATCCGGTCGGGCGAGGCGGCGGCGAAGGCGCGGCCGCGCGGGGCGTCCCGGAACAGGCCGTCGGCGCCGTCCTGCATGTAGCGCGCCTGCCAGCGCCAGATCGTGGGTTTGCCTTTGCCGGTCGCCGCGCGGATCGCCATCGTCCCCGCCCCGTCCGCCGTCAGCAGCACAATCCGCGCACGCCAGACATGGTGCTGTGGGCTCTTGCGGTCGGAGACCACGCCTTCGAGCCGCTCGCGGTCGCCCGGCCGGAGCCGGACCTCAATGCCTTGTCTCATAAGCCCAGACTCGCAGGTCCGGGCCAACAAGGGAACCGTCAACATCGATCAGACCACTACCTCCTGGCAAGTGCTTGGGTCGGTGCCCGGGATTGGCACCGGCGTCCAATCCGGGACTTGGTCGTTTTCCTCTGATTTCTCCTCCATCGACTCCATTACGCAGTACGAGATCGGGTATCGCTGGAGCAACTCACTGACGGACCCGGCGCCTGTACCGGGGCCGGGTTCACCGCCTAGTTCCCAAATCTTCACGCAGACCATGACGATCGATCCGGACCAGCCCTGCTTCCTCCCCGGCACCCGCATCGCCACCCCGTCCGGCGAGGTGCCGGTGGAGACCCTTCGCCCGGGCGACCTCGTGCTCACCGCCGACGGCCGCGCCGTCCCGGTCCGCTTCCTCGGCAGGCGGACCGTCCTCGCACGCTTCGCACCGCCAGAGCGCGCCAACCCGATCCGCATCATGGCCGGCGCTCTCGCCGAGAACGTCCCGGCGCGCGACCTCTTCGTCTCCCCAAACCACGGCATCGTCGTGGACGGCGTCCTCGCCGTCGCCTCCGCCCTCGTCAACGGCTCCACCATCGCCCAGGTGCCGCCGCCCGCCGAACGCTTCACCTACTACTCCATCGAGACCGAGGGCCACGAGGTCATCCTCGCCGAAGGCTGCCCCGCCGAGACCTTCATGGACCACGTGCCGCGCGCCCGCTGGGACAACTACCAGGACTACCTCGCCCTCCATCCCGACGAGCCGCAGATCGTCGAGATGGACCTGCCGCACGCCAAGTCCCACCGGCAGGTGCCGCGCGAGATCCACGCCCGCATCGCCGAACGCGCCGCCGCGCTGCTCGGCCCCGCACGGGATGCCGCCTGAGGCTCCGCGCTCCGCCTCCGACCAGACGGGCCCCCGCGCGGGGCCCGTTCCGCATGCGGCCCCCGCGCTGCTCGCCGCAGCGCGAGAGGCGCGGGCCGCGGGCCGCCACCAAGAGGCCACGTCGCTCGCCCGGCAGGCCGTCGCCCTCGCCCCGCGCAACCCGCACGCTCATGCCGAACTCGCCGCCGCCCTCCGGCTCGCTGGCGACCATGCCGCCGCCGAGGCGGCCGCATCCGAGGCCCTTGCTCTCGACCCCAAACATCTGTTCGCGATGGCGGAAAAGGCACGCCTCTCCCTCGCCCGCGGCGACCACGCCGCTGCCTTCGCGCGCTTCGAGGAGGCCGCCGCAGCCCATCCCGACCGCGCGCAGCCGCTGCTCGACCTTGCCTACGCAGCGCGCGACGCCGGCGACCACGCCCGCGCCCGCGACGCCGCGCTGCGCGCGACGCAGCGCGCGCCCGAGCTGTTCGCGGCCTGGATGGTGCTGGCCAATGCCGAGCGCGCGCTCGGCCAGGGCGAGGCGGCGCGCGAGGCCTTCCGCCACGCCGCCGCGCTGCGGCCGGAGGCGCCGGCGCCCTTCCTGGCTCTGGTCGGGCTCGCGCTCGAGGCGCGTGACCCCGAACAGCTCCGCAGGCTGATCGAGACCGCGCCGCCCGCGCTGCGCGAGACCGCCGCCGTTCCCCTCGCCGAGGGACGATTGGCTCAGAACCTCGGCCGGTTCGAGCAGGCGGCCAGGCATTTCGCCGAGGCCGCCGCGCGCGAGCCGGGCAACGCCCAGGCGCGCATCGGTCTGGCCCAGGTGGCCATCGCCGCCGGCCGGCCGGATCTGGCGGAAACGGCGCTTGCCGAGTTGGCGACCATGCCGGAAGCGCCCCACGCCCTGCTGCCGCGCGCGGCGCTGCTCCGCCGGCGCGGCCGTGCGGCCGAGGCGCTTGCCCTGCTGCGCGAGGCACAACAGCAGGGCGACGGGCGCTTCGCCGTGGCGCTGGAGGCGGCGCGGCTTGCCCTGCTTCTGGAAGGGCCAGCGGCACTGTGCGAGCTTCCCGCCGCGGCAACCCCCGGCGAGGCGGCCGCCCTGGCCCGGCTGCTCGGCGCCGCGGCCGAAGCCGCCCTCGACATCGAGGCCGCCGCCGAGCACTACGGCCGCGCCCTTGGCCTCATGCCCGAGGACAATGCTGCCCTCGACGGCCGCGCCCGCACTGCCGTACTGCTTCTGGACGAGGCCGGCGCCGCCAGCGCGCTGCGCCGCCAGGCGGAGGCCGAGGCGGCGTGGCGCCGCGCCCGCAGGCTTCCGCACGCGCCAAGCCAGACCCTGACCGGGCAGATCGCCCTCGAGTTCCGGCTGGACCGCGCCGCCACCCGCGCCCTCGGCGGCCTGCTGCCGCTGCCGCCGGAGGCGCGGATCGCGCCCCTGCTCGAGCTTGTGGCCAAAGCGCCGGGGAGCACGGCGGCCGCCCTGTGGCTGCTGATCTCGCTCCGCCAGGCCGGGCGGCTCGATGCGCCGCCACCGGGCGAGAAGCGGATCCCGCCGCGGCTGCTGTGGAGCGGCGGCACCGGCAGCGAGAAGCTGCGCGAGGCCTGGGCCGCGGCCGAGCCGGGCCTCGCCGTCTCCGCCTTCGCCTCCCCCCGCGAGGCGGCGGCCTTCCTCGCCGAGCGCCATGGGGAGGCCGGCGCCACCGCCTGGCGCCGCGCCGACCACGAGGAAGTGCGCGCCGACCTGCTCCGCCTGTGCTGGCTCGCCGAAGGCGGAGGCTGGGCACCGACCGGCGACACGCTGCCCGCCTTGCCGCTGGCCTCGCTCGACATCGGTGGCGCCGGCTTCGTCGCCGGGCACGGCGTTTGGGGCGCGCCGGGGCGGGCCTTCCTTGGCGCAGCCCCAGGAAACCCGGTGGTGCGCCGGGCGGCGGCCGATCTCGTCGCCGCCTTGGCGCGCGGCGACCGCGAGCACCCCTGGCTGCTCTCCGGCCCGGGCTTCCTCGCCCGCGCGATCGCGACGACGATCGCCGAGCTCGGGCTGGACGCGGCGAGCCTGTTCCTGCCGCCGGAACACGTCCTCCACCGCGTCGTCGCCAGCCACTGCGCGCTGTAGCGCGGGCGGTTCCCCAAGGCTGATGCCTGCCCTATGCTCGCGTCCCGCGAACCTATGCACGGAGTTTCTCGCGCGTGGCGTGCCAAGTCCGCCGGGTGACCGGGTGGTTGCCTCGCTCGCTCTGGCGTCTCGCCCCAGAGCGGTTTCCACCGGAGTGGAAACCGCTCCAGGCGTTTTTCACGAGCATCTTCACGCACACTGCTGTTTCCAGCCCTGTGCGATCTGCTCTGGTGCTTGCAACCGCGGTGACCGTGGCGGCGGCGGGCGCGGCGGCGCAGCCTCTCCCCGCGCCCACCCTGCCGCCGAACCTGCCCGGTGGCCAGGCGCTGCCCTTGCTGCCGCCCGAAGTGCAACAGCAGATCCTGCAACGCATCCTCGACGCCTCGGGCGGGCAGGCGCAGCCGCCCGCCCCCGGGCCCGGCGACCGCGCCACCCGCCCGGCCCGGCCCGCCGCCGCCCCCCCGCCGCCCGACCCGGCGGAACCGCTCTCCGGCGCCGAGGCCTTCTTCGCCGCCCGGCTCGACCTGCCCGTGCCGCTCCGGCAGTTCGGCTACGACACGCTGCGCGCCGGCCCGCCCGGGCCGCCCCCGCTCGGTGCCGTGCCCGACGCCTATGTGCTTGGGCGCGACGACGAGGTGGTGGTGATCCTCCGCGGCCGCGCACGCGCCACCCACCGGCTGCGGATCGGCCGCGACGGGCTGCTGGTGCTGCCGGACCTCGCACCCATCCCCGCCGCCGGCCGCACGCTGCGCGACCTGCGGGCGGAACTGGCGGAACGCGCCAGCCGGGAACTCGGCGGGTCCGAGGCCTTCGTCTCGATCGGCGAGATCCGCCAGATCGGCGTGCTGGTCGCGGGCGAGGCGGAACGGCCTGGCGTGGTGGCGCTGCCCGCGCTCGCCTCGGTGCTGGATGCGCTGATCGCGGCGGGCGGCGTGAAACGCTCGGGCTCGCTGCGCACGATCCGGGTGGACGGTCCCGCCGGGTCCCGCACGCTCGACCTCTACGCCGTGCTGACGGGGCAGGGCGAGGCGCCGGACCTGACGCTGCGCGAGGGCGAGCGGGTGGTGATCCCGCCGCTCGGCCCCGTCGTCGCGATCGGCGGGGACGTGACGCGCCCCGGCATCTACGAACTGCCGCCCGGAGCGAATGCGGCGGCGCTGTCGGTCGTGCTGACGCTGGCCGGCGAGCCGCTGCGGCCCGCCGGCAACCGCTACCTGCGCGTCGGCACCGATGCCGGCGGCCGCCGCTCCTTCACCGAGATCGCGCCCGACGGGCTGCTGCGCCGGGGTGACGCCGTGCTGGTGCAGCCCTCGGCCGATGTTCCCGCCAATGCGCTCAGGCTGGTCGGGCATGTGACGGCGCCCGTCACGCGGTCCTCCGCCGGGCGGCAGAGCCTGCGCGGACTGCTGGCCGACCCGCGGCTGATCCGCCCAGACCCCTATGTGCGGATGGGCGTCGTCTGGCGTGTGGATCCGGCGACGCGGGTCCGCCGCTTCCTCCCCTTCGACCTCGGGCGGGTGCTGTCGGGTGCCGCGAACCTCACGCTTGCCGAGGCGGACGAGGTGATCCTGCTCGGCCAGGCGGATGTGCTGTGGCTCGCCTCGCCGCCCGTCCAACGGGCCTTGCGCGGCGAAGCGCCGGACGGCGACGCCGCCTGCCCGGCGCTGCAAGCGCTCTCCGTGGCTGCCCGCGCCTCGCCGCAGCGCTTCGCCCACGCCCGAGGCGCCGGCTTCCCCGACATCGGCGCGCCGCCCTGCCCACCGGTGTTCCGGGACTATCCGACACTGCTCGTGTTCCTGCTCGACAACGCGGTGCTGATCGGCGGCGAAGCACGCCTCCCCGGCCTCTATCCCATCCTGAACAACACCGGGCTGGATCAGGTGCTGGCCGCAGCGGGCGGGCCCGCCGACAGCGCGGATCTCTCGGCCGTCGAGTTCGCGCGCGAGCCGACCGACCCGTCGGGCACCATCCCGCTGACGCGGTCCCTGCTCGACCTGCGCAGCCGCAATTTCGCCGCCGTCCGGCTCTCGCCGCGCGACACGCTGCGCATCCCGCGCGGCTTCGGCGACCGGGAAGTCGGGCCGGTCACGCTGGTCGGCGAATTCGTCCGCCCCGGGGTCTATGACATCCGCCGGGGTGAGCGCCTGTCGGAACTGATCGCGCGGGCCGGCGGGCTGACGCCGCAGGCCTACCCCTATGGCGCGGTGTTCACGCGCGAGAGCGTGCGGCAGCGGCAGCAGGAAGGGTTCCAGCGCTCGGCGCGGGAGCTTGAGCAGTCCCTGCTGCAGGTCGCCGGCGCGCAGGGGATGATCGGCGCCGGCGCGCGTGGCGGCGGCGATCTCGGCGCCGCCATCACCGCCGGGCGGGAACTGGCCGCAGCGCTGCGCGACGCCCGCGCCGCCGGCCGCATGGTGGTGGAGGTGAACCCGGTGATCCTCGCCGCGCGGCCGGAACTCGACGTGCTGCTGGAGCCGGGCGACCTGATCGCCATTCCGAAGCGGCCGAACGAGGTGACGGTGGTCGGCGCCGTGCTGAACCCGGGCAGCTTGCAGTTCCAGTCCGGCTGGCGGGCGGCGGAGTATGTGCGCGCGGCAGGCGACCTGCAACGCTTCGCCGACCCGTCGCGCGCCTTCGTCATCCTGCCGAACGGGCAGTCGGCGCCGGCGGGGCTGTCCGGGTGGCAGGCGGGCGGGCCGCCGGTGCCGCCGGGATCACTCGTCGTGGTGCCGCAGGATCCCTCGCCCTATGAACGCTGGGGGGTCCTGCGGGACGTCACGCAGCTGCTGTCGCAGGTGTCCATCAGCGCGGCGGCGCTGGCGGTGATCGCGCGGAGCCAGTAGCGGCGAGGCTCCGCCTCGCGCTCCGCCGGGGTGGCAGGGCGACCCCGGGCCGCGCCTTTCGTCAGCCTTTCCGCAAGCGTTCGGTCAGGGCGGCCACGTGCTCGGGCGGCGTCGGGGGGACGATGCCATGGCCGAGGTTGAACACGAAGGGGCGGCCGCGCATCGCGTCCAGGATGGCGTCCACCTCGCGCAGCATGCCCTCGCCGCCGGCCACCAGCGCCATCGGGTCCAGGTTGCCTTGCAGCGCCACCCAGGGCGGCACGGAGTCGCGCGCCCAGCGCGGGTCCATCCCGGTGTCCATCGCCACCGCCTGCACGCCCGTCGCGCGGGCATACTCGGCGATCAGCGGCCCCGCGAGGCGCGGGAAGCCGATCACCGGCACGCCCGGCGCCTGCTCGGCCAGCGCGGCGCGGATGCGGGCGGTCGGCTCCACCACCCAGCGGCGGAAGCCCTCGGGCGACAGCAGTCCGGCCCAGGAATCGAAGATCATCAGCGCCTCGGCGCCGGCCTGCGCCTGGGCCGCCAGGTAGCGGATGGTCGCCTGCTCGAGCCGCGCCATCAGCGCAGCGAACAGGTCCGGCTGGCCATAGGCCAGTTTGCGGGCGGCGGCGAACTCGCCCCCGCCCCGGCCCTCCACCATGTAGCAGGCGACCGTCCAGCAGCCGCCCGCGAAGCCGATCAGCGCCGTGCCCGGGTGTTCGCGCGGCAGGGCCTCGGCCAGGCGCGAGACGGTCTCGAACACCGGGGCGGCAGCGGCGACGACGCCGTCCACCTCCAGGGCCTCCACCTCCGCCATGCTGCGCAGCGGCGTCAGCACCGGGCCTTCGCCTTCCGCGAAGCGCAGGTCGCGCTTCAGCGCCCAGGGGACGATCAGGATGTCGGAGAACAGGATCGCCGCATCCATGCCGTAGCGGCGCAGCGGCTGCAGCGTCACCTCGGTGGCGCGGACCGGGTCGGTGCAGAGGCCGACGAAATCCGGCACCTCAGCGCGGACCCGCCGGTATTCGGGCAGGTAGCGCCCGGCCTGGCGCATCAGCCAGAAGGGCGGCGGCCACACGGGCTCTCCCGCGAGCGCACGGAGGAAGGGCTTCGATCGGTCATCCATGCCCCGATCCTTCCTTGAAAGAGAGAGTCTTGAAAGGGAGGGAGTCGCAGTTGGGCCTGTGGAACCCGTGGACGCAGCACATCCCCAGGCGGGGCGCGAGACGTCCACGCCGCCTGTCGGCCCGCAGAGGCTTGATTCGACGGCGATGGCGGACGGATGACCCCGCCATCCACAGGCCGCGACGCGGCAGATCCTCGCGGGAACGGAGGCGTATCCTCCACCCATGCCCATCCACAGCAGCTGGCGCCGGCTGCGGTTCTCCGGCGCGCGGGCGCAGCTCCTCCCCAGGCTTCTCCACAGCCTGCGTCCGCGGCAGGATGGTCCCCGATGGTCCCCCGCCCGATCAACCTCCACCTCGTCTCCGATTCCACCGGCGAGACGCTGAACTCCATCGCCCGCGCCTCGCTCGCCCGCTTCGAGGGGCGGCAGGTGGTGCACCATCGCTGGAGCCTGGTCCGGTCGCGATTGCAGCTCGACCGCGTGCTGGAAGGGCTGGAGGCGGAGCCGGGCCCGGTGCTCTTCACGCTGGTGGACCGCAGCCTGCGCCATGCGCTGGAGGAGACCTGCCAGCGCCTCGGCGTGGAATGCCTCTCCGTGCTGGATCCGGTGTTCGACGTGCTGACGCGCGCGATCGGCGAGGAGGCGAAGCCGAAGCGCGCCGCGCAGCACGTGCTGGACGCCGACTATTTCCGCCGCATCGACGCGATGCATTTCGTGCTGGCGCATGACGACGGCCAGGGCGCCGCCGGCATCCGCGAGGCGGATCTGGTGCTGGTCGGCGTCTCCCGCTCCTCGAAGACGCCGACCTGCTTCTACCTGGCCAACCGCGGGGTGAAGGCGGCGAATGTGCCGATCGTGCCGGGCGCCGAGCTGCCGAAGGAACTCGACGAGGCAACCTGCCCGATCATCGGGCTGACGATCGACGCGCATGCGCTGATCGAGATCCGCCGCCACCGGCTGAAGCTGATCGGCGCCGACGGCATCCGGCAGGACAGCCTCGGCTACATTGATCCCGAGGCGGTGCAGGCGGAGATCCTCGCCGCGCGGCGCCTGTGCACCGCCCGCGGCTGGCCGGTGGTGGACGTGACGCGCCGCTCGATCGAGGAGACGGCGGCGACCATCCTGCAGATCGTCGAGCGCTGGCATCTGCGCAAGAAGGGCCACGCATGAGGCAGGCCGACGACCCGCCGCTGATCCTGGCGTCCGGCTCCGCGACCCGCGCCGGGCTGCTGCGCGCCGCCGGGTTGCGGTTCGAGGCGATGACGCCCGGGGTGGACGAGGCGGCGATCAAGGAGTCGGCACAGGCCGAGGGGATTCCGCCCGCCGACGCGGCGCTGCTGCTGGCGGAGGCGAAGGCCGAGCGCATCTCCCGCCGCCACCCCGCCGCGCTGGTGATCGGCGCCGACCAGCTTCTGGTCTGCGAGGGCGCCTGGTTCGACAAGCCGGCCGACGCGGACGCCGCCAAGGCGCAGCTCGCCCGCCTCGCCGGCCGGCGGCATGAGCTGGTGACGGCAGTGCTCTGCCACCGCGGCGGCGCGCGGGTCTGGCAGCATGTGGCGGTGCCGCGGCTGACGATGCGGGAGCTGCGGCCGGAAGTGATCGCCGACTACGTCGCCGCCGAGGGCGAGGCGGTGACGTCATCGGTCGGCGCCTATCGCGTGGAGGGCCTCGGGCTTCGCCTGTTCCAGCGAATCGAGGGCGAGCACACGGAGATCCTCGGCCTGCCCATGCTGCCGCTGCTAGGCTTCCTGCGGCAGCATGGGGTGCTCAGGGATTGATGCGCTACGCCGCTGCCGGCCGGCGCTTCTGCCGCAGCGCGTGGCGCAGCGTGCGGCGCGCCCAGATCAGCACGCCCGTCGCCAGCAGCCCGACCAGCACCACCGAGATCACCAGGTTCACCACAGACCCGGCGAGGCCGAGCCAGGTTCCCTCGTGCAGGATGCGCGCCCAAGGCCGGACCTGCGGCACCAGCCCCTCGGCGGTGGCGCGGTACATTTGCGTCGTGCCGGTCTCGTCCAGCAGCCGCACCAACGGGCGGCCGCCGATCGGGCGTATCCAGTCGAGGCCCGACAGGTCGTGCCGCTCCGCCACCATCCGCACCACCTCGCGCGTCGTCGGCGCCGGGCCCGACGCGGCGGGCGGCGCGCCGGGGCTGAAGCCGAGGCCGAGCGCCAGCATCAGCCCGGTCACCGGGCTCGCGACCAGCAGCGGCAGCGCGACCCAGCCACCCATCCGGTGCCAGCCGCGCATCGTGTTGGCCGGGCGTTCCCAGCCCAGCAGCAGGCCGAGCGGCAACAGCAGGATCAGCGCGATCGTGCTGGCGGTGACGAGCCATCCGAGGTCGAGCAGCAGGGTCTCGTGCATCTGCCGTGCGGTGCGGAAGATGGCGGGCAGCGCGCCGGGCTCGGTCGGCGTTGCGGTCGCGAGGTCGAAGGTCGCCGCGCCGCCGCGCCCGCCAACCGACGCCGTGCCCTCGTAGCCGCGCACGAACAGCGCCACGCGGCCGGCCTGCGGCCCGGCGGCGTCCAGCACGGCCAGCAGCCGCGCCTCCGTCACCCCGCCGGGCGGGGCGGCCGCCTTCAGCGCAGGCTCGACGGACAGCACGAGGCCGGAGAGGACGACGGCGGCGAGCGGCAGCGAGAAGGCCAGCGCGACCCAGCGATGCAGCTTGAGGATCCAGGGCTTCATCGGGCGTGTCCGCTCGGGTGGGAACGGCGGGACCATGCCACGCGCCCGGGCGCGTGGGCTGTGACGAACCGTTGCGTTGCGCGAAGAAGTGTCGGGCCGCTCAGCCCTCGTCCAGCACGGCGGCGATGCGCGCGATCTGCTTGGGCGTCAGGCCGCGGAACTCGCGCGAGAGGCGGTTGGCAAGCGCGGTCGCCTCCGGCGACAGGCCCGAGGCGTCGAGCACCGGGCGCGGATGGCTCTCGCGCGCCAGCCGCGCCAGCTCCTCCGCCTCGTCCCAGATCAGGCCGAAGAACTCGTTCACCTGGTGCACCAGGCCCGCCGAGGGGCGGCCGCGATGTCCGTGTTCCAGCGCCGAGAGATAGGCCGCCGACACCTGCAGCGCTGCCGCGAGGTCCGACAGCGTGACGCCGCGCGCCTCGCGCAACGCGCGCAGCCGGGCGCCGAAGGGCGTCATCCGCGCCGCCGCAGCAGCAGGTGGACGGCGCCGGTGTTGGCGGCGTGCGGATGCGCGGCGGCGAGGATGCGCGGGCGCAACTCCGGCGCGTTCAGCCAATGCGGCAGCTCCCGCCGCAGCACCCCGCCCTCGGGCGAGGAGCCCTTGCCGGTGACGATGGCGACGCAGCGGAACCCCGCCTCCTGCGCCAGCGGCACGAAGGCGCGCACGGCGGCATGGGCCTCGGCCGCGCGCATCCCGTGCAGGTCGAGCGTGCGCTCGGGCTTCAGCCGGCCGCGGCGCAGCGCCGTCCAGCGTTTCGCATCGAGGCCAGGGGGCTGCGCGCCGACGGCGATCTCGCGCGGCGGCGCGGCGGGGCGGGGCGGCGGCGCGACCGGCGCCGCGGGCGCCGCGACGGGCGAGGGCAGCGGCTCCGGCGGCGCGGGCAACGGCCCGGCAAGCGGCACGACGCCGCTGCGGCGCGCCCATTCCTGCCAGAAGGCGCGCTCCTCCTCCGGGAGTTCGCGCCGCCTCATGACTCAGGCGATGGCCGAGGGATCGTCCTCGACCAGCAGCACATGCAGCCGCCGCGGGCCATGGGCGCCGAGTTCCAGCGTCTGCTCGATGTCGGCGCTGCGGGAGGGGCCCGTCACCAGCATCACGTTGCGCGGCATGAAGCCGCCCGATGGCGCGTCGTCGTTCTCCGCCCGCAGCAGATCCCACGCCTCCTCATAGGCGCCGACGATGCGCGAGGCGCGCAGCAGCACGATCTCGGTCTCTGCCAGGATGTTCAGCGTGGTCGGGCGGTGGGCGGCGGAGGGGAACATCAGCGTCCCCGTCTCGGCGATGGCGGCGAAGGCGTGCTGGAAGGAGACGGCGTCCGTGTCGCGGGCGGCGCGGTGCTCCACCTGCAGCATCGGCCGCTCGGCCCAGGGGAGGCCGGTGATCTCGGGGTGCGGCGCGGCGACGAGGACGGGCGGCAGGTTCTGCTGCGCGAGATACTCGGCGATTGCGGCCGGAACCGCGGCCTCGTCCGGCAGCCGGGCGAGGGTGCCGAATTCCTTCTCGACATTCCTCACGAACAGCGAAACCTGTTCGGGCCGCGCGAGGCGCGAGCGGGCCGGGATGATGTGGCGCGGATGCGCGGCGATGCGCTGCCGCAGCATCGCCTGCTGGTCGGCGGGCAGCGGCCCGCGCTTCAGGCCGCGGCGGATGGCGGAGAGGATCGCGTCGCGGCTCATGCGCCACGCCCCGGGCGGGTTCGGCTCATCGCCGCGCCTCGCGCTGCCGCTTCGCGTAGCGGGCCATGAAGGTGTCGCCTTCCGGCGCCGGCAGGTCGCGCCCGCCGGTCCAGCCGCCGGCCAGCGGCAGCGAGGCGAAGGCCCCGCGCGTCCGCCCCGCCCAGCCGAGCGCCGCCATCACCCCGCGTGTCGCCCAGCGATAGAGCGTCGGGCGCCTGGCGAACCAGGCCCAGAACCGCAGGCCGAAGCGGGCGGCGGGCGGCGTCAGGTGCCGCTCGAACTCGCGTTCGCGCCAGTGGCGCATCAGCTTGGGAAGCGGGATCTTCACCGGGCAGACGCTCTCGCATGTGCCGCAGAAGGTGGAGGCGTTGGGCAGATGCCCCGCCTTCTCCACGCCGACCAGGGTTGGCGTCAGCACCGCCCCCATCGGCCCCGGATACACCCAGCCATAGGCATGGCCGCCGACCGACTGGTACACTGGGCAGTGGTTCATGCAGGCGGCGCAGCGGATGCAGCGCAGCATGTCCTGGAACGGCGTGCCGACCATGTTGGAGCGGCCATTGTCCAGCAGGATCACGTGGTATTCGTGCGGGCCGTCGAGGTCGGCCTCGCGTCGCACGCCGGTCGAGAAGGTCGTGTAGACGGAGAAATCCTGTCCCGTCGCGCTGCGCGCCAAGAGGCGCAGGAACACGCAGGCGTCCTCCAGCGTCGGCACCACCTTCTCGATGCTCGCCAGCACGATGTGCACGCGCGGCAGGGTCTGCGTCAGGTCGCCGTTGCCCTCGTTGGTGACGATGACCGAGGAGCCGGTCTCCGCGATCAGGAAGTTGGCGCCGGTGATGCCGACATCGGCGGCGAGGAATTTCTGGCGCAGCAGCGTGCGCGCCTCGGTCAGGATGTCGCGGCGCTCGCGGAACTCGCGGTCGGGCGGAAGCTCCGTGTGGCTTTCGCGGAAACTCGCCTCCCAGTCCTCGCGGTTCAGGTGGAAGGCGGGGCCGATGATGTGGGAGGGCGGCTCGCGCCGCAGTTGCAGGATGTATTCGCCGAGATCGGTCTCGACCGGCGCGATGCCATGCGCCTCCAGGTGGTCGTTGATCCCGATCTCCTCGGAGATCATGGACTTGCCCTTGGTGACGGTGCGCGCGCCCGCGTCGCGGCAGATGCGCAGCACGGCGGCGCGCGCGTCCTCGGCGGTCGCGCACCAATGCACCTTGCCGCCCGACGCTTCCACCTTGGCCGCGTATTCCTCGAGGTAGAAGTCGAGATGTGCGAGCGTGTGGTTCTTCAGGTCGCGCGCGACCTCGCGCAGCGCCTCGAACTCCGGCAGGCCGGCGGCGGCCTTGGCGCGCTTCGCCTGGAACTGCGGCTTGGAGCGCGCCAGCGCCTTCTGCAGCCCGGCGTCGGACAACGCCTTTTCCGCATTCGCCTTGAAGGCGGGGGAGGTCAGGTGGACCATCGGTTCACTCCCTGCCCGCCGCGATCGGCGGGACGCTGTCCGTCATCCCCGCCAGCACCTCCGCCACATGGCGCACCTTCACCCGGCTGCCCTCGCGCCTCAGCCGCCCGGCCATGTTGAGCAGGCACCCCAGGTCGCCGGCGAGCAGCGTGTCGGCCCCCGTCGCCGCGATGTCCTTCGCCTTGTCGCTCACCATGCGCACGCTGATGTCCGGGTATTTCACGCAGAAGGTGCCGCCGAAGCCGCAGCAGGTCTCGGGCTCGGCCATCTCGACCAGGGACAGGCCGTCCACGCTGGCGAGCAGCGCGCGGGGCTGCGCCTTCACCCCCATCTCGCGCAGCCCGGAACAGGAATCATGGTAGGTCGCGGTGCCGGCATAGGCGGCGTCCACGCGCTCCACCCCGCGCACGTCGCGCAGGAACGATACCAGCTCATGCGTCTTGGCGGCGAGCCGCTCGGCCTTGCCGCGATAGGCCGGGTCGTCCTCGAACAGCGTCGGGATGTGGTGCGCGATCATCCCGCCGCAGGAGCCGGAGGGCGCCACGGTGAAGTCGTAGGGCAGGAAGGCGTCCACCACCCGCCGCGCCAGGTCGCGCGCGGTCGCGCGGTCGCCGCTGTTGAAGGCGGGCTGGCCGCAGCAGGTCTGCGCCTCGGGCACCACCACCTCGCAGCCGGCCTGCTCCAGCAGCCGGATGGCGGCGAAGCCGACGGTCGGGCGATAGAGGTCCACGAGGCAGGTGACGAACAGCGCGACGCGCGGGCGGGGTTCCGGCATGTCGGCAACATAGGGGCGGGGCGCGGAACCCGGAAGCCGCGCCTCACCGCACCGCGGCGGTTTCCACCGGAAGCCGCGGCCGCAGCACCGTCATCGCCGCCACTTCGCGCATGCGGCCTGCCCGCTCCTCGGCCCAGGCGCCCCAGCCCCAGAACCAGTCGCCGCGCCCGGGGCCGCGGATCGCCCCGCCGGTGTCCTGCGCCAGCATCAGCCGGCGGAGCGCGCGGCCGCTCACCGGGTCGCGCGTCTCCACCCACACCGGCAGGCCGAGCGGCACCAGCGCCCGGTCCACCGCGATGGAGCGCCCGGGCGTCAGCGGCGCGCCGAGGGTGCCGACCGGCCCGTCCTTCTCCGCCAGCCCCTCGACCAGGCGGAAGAACACGTAGGACGGGTTGGCCGCCAGCAGCGCCGCCGCCTCCTCCGCCGGCGCGGCGGCCAGCCAGGCGCGGATCGCCTGCATGGACATGGCCTCGCGCGGGATGGCGCCGCGCTCGATCAGCAGCCGCCCGACCGGCACATAGGCGTGCCCGTTCTGCGCCGCGTAGCCGACGCGCAGCACCCCGCCATCCGGCAGCACGACGCGGCCCGAGCCCTGGATTTGCAGCAAGAATTTCTCCACCGTATCGGCCAGCCACAGGAAGGGCGGCGCGGCGCCATCCAGCGCGCCAGCCTCGATGGCCGCCCGGTCGGGGAAGGGTTCCAGCCGGTCCTCGACGCGGCGGCGGATTCCGCGCTCGGGCGCGGTCAGCGCGGCGGGGTTCAGCTCCACCAGGTCGGCGGGGCGCGGGCGCAGGGCTGCGGGGAAGCCGGGGCCGGGCGCGCGCGCGCCGCGCAGCTCCGGCTCGAAATAGCCGGTCATCAGGCCGCGCCCGGCGGGTTCCGGCGCGGAGCGGGCCTCGAAGAAGCGGCGCGCGGCGTCGTCGTTCTGGCGCGGCAGCGCGGCGGCCTCGGCGCAGAGCGGCGCCATGCCGTCGGGCATGCGCGGCGCGGCGGGGGCTGCGGCGGGGCGGCGCAGCGCCTCGCAGCCGCGCAGGAAGGCGGCGAGGGCGAGGGCGTGGTGATCCTCGCTCCACCCCGGCAGATCGGCGGGCCGCAGCGTGTGGGGCGTCGGTCCGCCGGGCGGCGGCGCCGGCTGGGCGGCCGCGCCGGACACACAGAGCAGCATCGCCGCGACCGCCGCGGCGGCGCGGGCCGGCCCGCGCCTCAGCCCGTCGCGGTGGCGACGAGCCGCCACGTCGGATCCTCCGAGCGCAGGTCGCGCTGGAAGGTCCAGATGTCGGTCAGTTCCGTCACCGCATCGGCGCCGGCGACGATCTGGCCCGCCGAGTCCGTCGTCATGTTCACCTGGTCGGAGACGAAGCGCACCGTCACATCGGCGATGGCGCCGCGCAGGTCGGCACCCTCGATGGCGGCTTCCGTCACCGCGCGGATCTCGGTGCGCTGGCGGTGCCCGACCCGCTCGCGCTCGGTGATCGCCGCCTCGAAGCCGGCATAGGTGTCGTCGGACAGCAGGTTGCGCAGCGTCTCGCGGTCGCCGGCGGCGAAGGCCTCGACGATCATGCGGAAGGCGCCTTCCGCGCCGGACAGGAAGGCCGACGGGTCGAAGGACGGGTCGGCCTCCTGGATGCGGCGGAGCGCGCGGCCGGCCGGCGACCGCGCGTCGGGCACGATCTGCCGCGCCTGCCCGGCCGCGGCTGCGGGCTGCGGCTCGAGCTCGAGCGCGCGGGGCGCGGGGCCGGCCGCGGCCTCGGGCTGCGGCGGGCGTTCGAAGCCGGTGCGACGCCCGAGCACGCTGCGCAGCCGCAGCACCAGGAAGGCCGCGACCATCGCGAAGAGGATCAGATCGACGGGGAAGCCGCCGGACATCGCAGTTCTCCTTGAGGCTCCATACCTAGGCCCTCACCCCCCCGCCCGCAACCGCGACGTTGCGCTCGGCGCTTGCCGGCAGCGAAGGGACGCGCCACTTGAGCCGCCGGAGACCACGTGCATGATCCTGCTGCGCCACGGCCAGAGCGAGTTCAACCTGCATTTCACCGCGACGCGGCGGGACCCGGGCATTCCGGACCCGAAGCTCACGCCGCTCGGCAACGCGCAGGCGGAACGGGCGGCCGAGGAACTGCCGGCGCTTTCGCCCATCCGCCGCATCGTCGCCAGCCCCTACACCCGCGCCTTGCAGACGGCCGCGCCGATCGCCAAGCGCCTCGGCCTGCCGGTGCATGTGCAGCCGCTGGTGCGGGAACGCTACGCCTTCTCCTGCGACATCGGCTCGCCTGTCAGCGAGTTGCGGCAGCGCTTCCCCGACCACGCCTTCGACCACCTGCCGGAAGTCTGGTGGCCCGAGCAGGAGGAGCCGGAACACCATGTGATCCATCGCGCCCGCACCTTCCGCGGGCAGATGGCAAGCCTGCCGGACTGGGAGGAGACGCTGGTCGTCTCCCACTGGGGCTTCATCCTGGCGATGACCGGGCAGAGCGTGACGAACGGCGCCTGGCTGCGCTGCGATCTCGCCGCGCCGGCGCCGGAGGAGGTGGTGTGGAAGCACGGGTGAGGGGCGAGAGCAGATCGCACAGGGCTGGAAACAGCGGTGTGCGTGAAGACGCTCGTGAACAACGCCTGGAGCGGTTTCCACCCTTGTGGAAACCGCGTCAGGAGCGCGACCGCACCGGGAACTCCCCGCGCGAGACGCAGCGCGTGTTCGGGTGGCCCGGCACCTCGTAGACGGAGTCGATCACGACGCGGCCGTTCGCGATGCGCCCGCGGTGATGCTGCATCTTGGTGCCGAGCGGGTCGGGCCGCAGTTCGGCCTCGGCGCGGAAGCCGCCGTCGGGCGCGATCGGCACGCGCACGCGATGCCGCCGCGGCAGCGTCAGGCGGAGGAACCCGTCCTCGATGATCCCGAAGATCGGGGGCAGCCTGCCCTCGCGCTGCTCCGACAGGCAGGGCCCGACCCAGGTCAGTTCCCCCTGGAACTCGCCGCTCGCCGGCGCCTGCGCCGCCGCCGCCCCGGACATCGCCGCCAGCACCGCTGCCGCGAGCGCTGCACGCCGCATCCCGCCCTCCCACAATCCGCTGCCGCAACGATGTCCGGCGCGCGCCGCCCCGTCAACCCGCCCCCCTCGCCGCGCCGCGCCGCCCGTGCTACCCGCCGCGACACCCTGAGGGACACCCGACCGATGTCGCAGACCAACGCCCCCTCCTCCCCCGTGCCCGGCAACGGCGCGCCGCCGCCGCCGCCGCTGCTGATCAACATCCAGTACATCAAGGACCTGTCCTTCGAGATCCCGAACGCGCCCGAGATCTTCGCGACGCTCCGCGAGAACCCGCGGGTGGACCTCTCGCTCGACGTCAACGCCCGCCGCATCCCGGAAGGCGAGAACATCTTCGAGGTGCTGCTGCAGATCCGCGCCGACGCGCGGGTGCCGAAGGACAACAGCCCCGCCTTCATCGCCGAGCTGCTCTACTGCGGCATCTTCACCGTGAACGTCCCGGCCGAGATGCTGGAGCCGGTGCTGCTGGTGGAATGCCCGCGGCTCCTGTTCCCCTTCGCCCGCAACATCCTGGCCGACGTGACGCGCGACGGCGGCTTCCCGCCCATCATGCTGACGCCGATCGATTTCGCGGCGCTGTGGCAGTCCCGCCGCGGGCAGACGAGCGGGCAGCCGGCGGCCAACGCCTGAGCGACCCGGCCCGCCCGCCATGCTGAGGGCGATCGCCACCGTCGGAAGCTGGACGATGGCGAGCCGCATCCTCGGCTTCCTGCGCGACATGCTCATCGCGGCCCGCCTCGGCGCGGGCCCGGTGGCGGACGCGTTCTTCGTCGCCCTCAAGTTGCCCAACCTGTTCCGCCGCCTGTTCGGCGAGGGCGCGTTCAACGCCGCCTTCGTGCCCGCCTTCGCCGGAACCCTCGCCGCCCAAGGCCGCGCGAAGGCGCAGGCGCTGGCGGAACGCATGGCCTCGCTGCTGTCGCTGTGGCTGGCGCTGATCGTGCTGGTCGGGCTGCTGCTGATGGACTGGGTGATCGGCGCGATCGCGCCGGGCTTCCTGAACGATCCGGAGCGCTACGCGCTTGCCGTCGAGATGACGCGGATCACCTTCCCCTATCTCTGGCTGATCTGCCTCGCCGCGCTGGTGTCTGGCGTGCTGAACGGGCTCGACCGCTTCGCCGCCGCCGCCGCCGCGCCGGTGCTGTTCAACATCCTGCTGATGGCGGCGCTGCTCGGGCTTTCGCCCCATGTCGCCACGCCGGGCCACGCGCTGTCCTGGGGCGTGTTCGCCGCCGGGGTGGCGCAGCTTGCCCTGGTATGGCTGGCGGCGCGGCAGGCGGGGATGGCGCTGCACCTGTTCCGCCGCCCCGCCTTCCCGCCCGAGGTGGTGGCGATCCTGAAGCGCATGGTGCCGGGCGTGCTCGGCGCGGGGGTGACGCAACTCAACCTCGCGATCGACATCATCATCGCCTCCACCCTGCCGGCCGGCGCGGTGTCCTTCCTCTACTACGCCGATCGCGTGGCGCAGCTGCCGCTCGGCGTGGTGGGGGCGGCGATCGGCACGGCGATGCTGCCGCTGCTGGCGAAGCAGATACGCCTTGGGCAGAGCCTGTCGGCGCACCGCACCCAGAACCGCGCGCTGGAGGTGGCGCTGGCCCTGTCGCTGCCCGCCGCCGCGGCGCTGGCGGTGGCGGCGACGCCGATCATCGCCGCGCTGTTCGAACGCGGCGTGTTCGGCGCGGACGCGACGGCGGCCTCGGCCGCGGCGCTGGCCGCCTATGCCGCGGGGCTGCCGGCCTTCGTGCTGGTGAAGGCGCTGGCGCCCGGCTTCTTCGCGCGCGGGGATCTGTCCACGCCGGTGAAGATCGGGCTGGTGACGGTGGCGCTGAACCTTGCGCTGAATCTCGCGCTTGCCCCGCTGATCGGCCATGTCGGCATCGCGCTGGCGACCTCTCTCGCGGCCTGGGCGAACGCGGCGCTGCTGGCGGTGGTGCTGCGCCGGCGCGGGCGCTGGCGGCCGGACCGGCGGCTGCTCCGCGCGCTGCCGCGGCTGGCGGCGAGTGCGGCGGTGATGGCGGCGGGCATCGCGCTGCTGCTGTGGTGGGTGCCGCTGCCCGCGGGCGCGCTGCCGCGGGTTGCGCTGGTGGGCGGCGTCGTGGCGCTCGGCCTCCTGCTGTATTTCGGCGCGGCGCAGGCGAGCGGCGGGTTCGACCTGCGGCAGCTGGCAAGGCTGCGGCGGCGGGCGGCCTAGGCAGGGGCCCGGGGACGATCATCGTCCCCGGCGGGGGACCGGGGGCAGCGCCCCCGGGTTACGCCGGCACGACGAGGAGTTCGGTCAGTCCGGCGGCGAGAACGTCCCGCAACTCCCGCTCCG
>Ga0272446_1002811_pt1 | contig 23004 bp, 20 predicted proteins | sample YNPCB0061_FD_194587 | JGI IMG/M metagenome (GOLD analysis project Ga0272446, IMG submission 194587) | Hot spring microbial mat communities from Yellowstone National Park, WY, United States - YNP-CB-006-1 | ecosystem: Environmental > Aquatic > Thermal springs > Hot (42-90C) > Sediment | place... | reverse complement strand
GACCCGATGCTCGCCGCCCAGCTCTACGCCGCCGCGGTCGCCGGCGCGGCCGGCATCGAGGGCGCCGAGCGCGCCTGGCTCGACGGCTTCGCGCGCGCGCTGCGCCTCGACCGCGCCGCGGCCGAGGCGATCGAGCGCCGCATCAGGGGAGGATGACGTCATGCAGGACCTGAACGAGGCGGAGCGGCGCCTGCGCGACCGGGCGCGCGAGGTCGCGCGCGAGGCCGCCGCCCAGGCCGCCGAGACCGACCGCACCGAGCAGTATCCCTGGCCGATGGTCCGCCGCATGACCGAGGCGGGCTTCATGGGCCTGACCATCCCGCGCGAATGGGGCGGGCCGGGCCTGTCCTATTTCGACGCGGTGCTGGTGATCGAGGAGTTCGCGAAGGCCTGCGCCGTCTGCGGCCGCATCGCCGTCGAGGCGAACATGGGCGCGATCGGCGCCATCATGGCCTATGGCACCGACGCCCAGAAGCGCCTCGCCGCCGGCCTCGTGCTGGCCGGCGACAAGCCCGCCATCCTGATCACCGAGCCCGAGGCCGGATCGGCGGCGACCGAGATGCGCACCCGCGCCGTCCGCCGCGGCAACGACTGGGTGATCGACGGCGACAAGACCTGGATCACCGGCGGCGGCGTCTCCCGCCTGCACCTGATCTTCGCCCGCGCCATCGAGGACGGGGAAGAGAAGGGCATCGGCGGCTTCATCGTGGTGCGCGAGGGCGAGGGCATGCCGGCGGGCATGAGCGTGACGCGCATCCCCTCCATGGGCCTGCGCGGCATGCCGGAGGCCGATGTCGCGCTGCGCGGGCTCATCGTGCCGGATGCGATGGTGCTGCGCCCGCCCGGCGGCTTCCCGCGGGGCTTCGGGCGGCTGATGGACGCTTACAACGGCCAGCGCGTCGGCGCCGCGACCGTCGCCCTCGGCCTCGCCGCCGGCGCCTACGAGCACGCGCTGGCGCGCGCGCTGACGCGCCGGCAGTTCGGCCGCCCGATCGCGGAGTTCCAGGGCCTCGCCTGGATGCTCGCCGACATGTCCATCGAGATCGAGGCCTCGCGCGGCCTGGTCTGGCGGGCGGCGCGCTCGGCCGGGCCGAACGGCTTCCCCGACCGGCTCGCCGCCGCGCAGGCCAAGGTCATGGCCGCCGACATGGCGATCCGGGTGACCAACAACGCCCTGCAGGTCTGGGGCGCGGCGGGGTATTCGCGCGAGAACCCGATGGAGCGCTACCTCCGCGATGCGCGCATGTTCGCCATCGCCGGCGGCACGGCGCAGGTGCTGCGGACCCAGGTCGCCGAGCAGATCCTCGGGCGGAAACTGCCGCAGACGCGCGACGGCTTCCTCCGCCTCGCGGCAGAGGAGGCGGCGGCGCGGCGCCCGGCGGCGGAATGACGGCGGCGGGCCGCGCCGGCGGTTGACTCGCCCGGCCCGCCCCCGTAGAAGCCGCCCCTCACGAGGTCAGCCATGAAGATCCGCAACTCCCTCAAGACCGCGAAGAGCCGCGACAAGAACTGCGTGCTGGTGCGCCGGCGCGGTCGCGTCTACGTGATCAACAAGAAGAACCCGCGCCTCAAGGCCCGCCAGGGCTGACCGTGCCGCCGGGGGCCGCCCCCGGTGCCATGCGCTGCGCGAAGGGGGGCTCGGCCCCCCTTTCCGTTTGCCGCCCATGCGCCGCGAGGCGAAGGCCCGCCGGTCCGCCCTTGGCCCGGGCTGCGCGCCGCGAGGCTCCCCCGCGGCCGGCCCGACGGCGCCACCCGGGCGAGGCGCCGCTTGCCCCGCCGGTCGGCGATGCGCATCTTCGCGGCAGTGAGAGGAACGCCGCCGTGATCGCGCTGCCAGCCCCCAAGCCTGAGATCCTCGCCCGCCGGGAGGAGATCGTCCAAGCCCTCCGCGCCCTGGTGCCGGGGGATGGCGTCATCAGCGACGCGACGCGTCTCAAGCCCTATGAGACCGACGGGCTCGCCGCCTATCGCCAGGTGCCGCTCGCCGTCGTGCTGCCGACGACGACCGAGCAGGTCGCGGCCGTGCTCCGCTACTGCCATGCGAACGGCATCCGCGTGGTGCCGCGCGGGGCGGGCACCTCCCTCTCGGGCGGGGCGCTGCCGATGGCGGATGCGGTGGTGATCGGCCTGATGCGCATGAACCGCATCCTCGAGGTCAACCTCGAGGACCGCTTCGCGGTGGTGGAGGCGGGCGTGACCAATATCGGCATCACGCGGGCGGTGGAGGAGGCGGGCTTCTTCTACGCGCCCGACCCTTCGAGCCAGCTCGCCTGCATGATCGGCGGCAATGTGATGATGAACTCGGGCGGCGCGCATTGCCTGAAATACGGCGTGACCGCGAACAACCTGCTCGGGGTGAAGTTCGTCACCATCGCGGGCGAGGTGATCGAGATCGGCGGCGCGCATCTCGATGCCGCGGGCTATGACTGGCTGGGGCTGATCACCGGCAGCGAGGGCCAGCTCGGCCTCGTCACCGAGGTCACGGTGCGCATCCTGCGCAGCGCGGAAGGGGCGCGCGCCATGCTCGCCGCCTTCAAGAGCACCGAGATCGCGGGTGCGGCCGTCGATGCCATCATCGCCTCCGGCATCATCCCGGTCGCGCTCGAGTTCATGGACCGCCCCTGCATCCATGCCTGCGAGGCCTTCGCCCATGCCGGCTATCCGCTCGATGCCGAGGCGATGCTGATCATCGAGGTGGAGGGCAGCGTCGCCGAGCAGGACGATCTCCTGGCCCGCATCCGGGCGATCTGCGAGCGCTTCGACCCGATCAGCCTCAAGGTGGCGGAGAGTGCGGAGCAGTCGGCGGCGATCTGGAAGGGGCGCAAGGGCGCCTTCGGCGCGGTCGGGCGGATCAGCCCCGACTATCTCTGCATGGACGGCACCATCCCGACCTCGGAACTGCCCTTCGTGCTGAGGCGGATCGGGGAGATGAGCGCGCAGTACGGCCTCAAGGTCGCGAACGTCTTCCACGCCGGGGACGGCAACCTGCATCCGCTCATCATGTTCGACGCCAACGACCCGGACAGTTTCCGCCGCGCCGAGGCCTTCGGCGCCGACATCCTGAAGCTCTGCGTCGAGGTCGGCGGCTGCCTGACCGGGGAGCACGGTGTCGGCGTCGAGAAGCGCGACCTGATGGGGGTGCAGTTCACGCCCCGCGAACTCGACCAGCAGCGCGCCATCAAGAGCGCCTTCGACCCGGACTGGCTGCTCAACCCCTCCAAGGTCTTCCCGCTCGAGGGCGCGCCGGTGCCGCTCGTGGCGGCATGAGCGACCTGCTGGTCCCGACCGACGAGTCCGGCATCGCCGCCGCCGTCGCCGCCGCCCATGCGGCGCGCGAGCCGCTCGCCATCGAGGGCAACGGATCGAAGCGCGGCCTGCTGCGCCCGGTGCAGGCGGCGCGCACGCTCTCAACACGCAACCTTGCCGGCATCACCCTCTATCGCCCGGGCGAACTCGTCATCTCGGCGCGCGCCGGCACGCTGGTGGCCGAGATCGCCGCCGCGCTCGCCGAGAAGGGCCAGCATCTGATCGCCGAGCCGCCCGACACACGCGCGCTCTTCGGCACCGAGGCGGAGGCAACCATCGGCGGCATCGTCGCCGCCAACCTCTCGGGCCCGCGCCGGATCGCGGGGGGCGCGATGCGCGACCACCTCCTCGGGATCCGCTTCGTCAACGGGCGGGGCGAAATCCTCCGCTCCGGCGGGCGGGTGCTCAAGAATGTCACCGGGCTCGACCTGTGCAAGCTGCTCGCCGGCTCCTACGGCACCCTCGGCGTGATCACCGAGGTCACGCTCAAGGTGCTTCCCGCGCCGCAGACGGAAGCGACGGTGGCGGTGCGGGTCGGGGGGCTTGCCGCCGGGGTGCGGGTCTTGAGCGCGGGGCTCGGCAGCCCCTTCGGCGTCTCGGGGGCGGCGCTGCTGCCGGCGGAGGCCGGGGCGGAGGCGGTCCTCCGCATCGAGGATTTCGCGCCCTCGGTCGCCTATCGCAGCGGGCGGCTCGCGCAGCAGCTTGCCGCCCTCGGCGAGGTGCGGGTCCTCGGAGAGGAGGAGTCGCGCGCGCGCTGGCGCGCCATCCGCGACGCCGAACCGCTCGGCGCGCGGGCGGAGGAGGCGGTCTGGCGCGTCTCGGTGCGGCCCTCGGCCGGTCCGGGCGTGGCCGCCGCGGCGGCGGGCCTCGGCGGGCGCGTGCTGCTCGACTGGGGCGGCGGCCTCGTCTGGGTGGCGGGCCCCGCCACGGCCGAGGCGCATGACGCGCTGGCGCGGGCCGCCATGGCCGCGCGCGGCACCTGCACCCTCTTCCGCGGCCCGGAAGCGCTGCGCCTCGCCGTTCCCGTGCTGCCGGAGGAGCCGCCGCCGCTCGCCGCCATCGCCCGGCGGGTGAAGGCCGCGCTCGATCCGGCCGGCATCCTCAATCCGGGACGGATGCGCGCCGGCTTCTGACGGGCGCGAGGCCCGCCCCCGCTTGCGCGGGGGCGGCGGCCGCGTAGGGTGCGCGCCAATGGTGAGGAGGCGCCCCATGGCCCAGCCCAAGTACCGCATCGCCGTCATTCCGGGCGACGGCATCGGCAAGGAGACGACGCCCGAGGGGCTGCGCGTGCTGGACGCCGCCGCCCGCCGCTTCGGCTTCGAGCTCGAACTGACGCACTACGACTGGTCCTGCGAGACCTATGCGCGGACGGGCAAGATGATGCCCGATGATGGGCTCGATCGGCTGCGGGAGTCGGACAGCATCTTCCTCGGCGCCGTCGGCTGGCCGGGCGTGCCGGACCATGTCTCGCTCTGGGGCCTCCTGATCCCGATCCGGCGGCAGTTCGACCAGTATGTGAACCTTCGCCCCTGCCGGCTGCTGCCGGGCGCCACATCGCCGCTCGCCGGGCGGGGCCCCGAGGACATCGACTTCTGCGTGGTGCGCGAGAACACCGAGGGCGAGTACTCCTCGATCGGCGGCCGGATGTTCCCGGGCACCGAGCGGGAGTTCGTCTCCCAGCAGACGGTCATGACGCGCATCGGCGTCGACCGCGTGCTGCGCTACGCCTTCGAACTGGCGATGACGCGCAAGCGGAAGAAGGTGACCTCCGCCACCAAGTCGAACGGCATCACCTTCACCATGCCCTACTGGGACGAACGCTTCGCCGAGATGGCGAAGAACTATCCCGAGGTCTCGACCGACCAGTTCCACATCGACATCCTCTGCGCCCATTTCGTGCAGCACCCGGACTGGTTCGACGTGGTGGTGGGATCGAACCTCTTCGGCGACATCCTCTCCGATCTCGGCCCGGCGGTGGCCGGCTCGATCGGCATCGCCGCCTCGGCCAACATCAACCCGGAAAAGACCTTCCCCTCGATGTTCGAGCCGGTGCACGGCTCCGCCCCCGACATCGCCGGCAAGGGGATCGCGAACCCGATCGGGCAGATCTGGTCCGGGGCGCTGATGCTCGAGCATCTGGGGGAGAAGGCCGCCGCCGACTGCATCGTCGCGACCATCGAGAGGCTGCTCGCCGAAGGCGGTCCGCGCACGCGCGACATGGGCGGGCAGGCCGGCACCGTGGATGTCGGCAAGGCGATCGCCGAGGCGGTCGCGCGGGGGTGAAGGCGAGGACGCTTGAACGGCGGTTCAGATGTCGCTAGTCTGACCGAGTGTTGAGAGCGATTCGCAACTAGCCCCGCGCGTCGTTCTCAGCCCGCTTCTGCGACCCCTGCACAGATGACGCCTCGGAGGGTACGGCCATGGGCCGCGACTTCAGCCACATCGCCCGCCGCTGCGAGCGCGCCGTGGTCACGGCCTACAGGGAACTGCGCGAGCAGGGGGCAGGCGACTTCAGCGCCTTCGGCGCCTGCACCGCGCTCTACCGCATCCACCACCCCGAAGCCTCGGTGAGCGAGGCGCGCCGCCTGGTCGCGGAATGGATCGACCACCACATCTTCCGCGCCGAAACCGGGCCGACGCCGGGCTGCGACTGCTCCCGGGCCGAATAGCGCCCGCCGGGGCTTCCCGCGCCCGAACCCTCTGCTCGTGGTTCCGGCGTCGGGGGACCTCATCATCCGCGGGACACGATGGGTGGCGGTGGCCGTGGAGGCGGCAACCGTGCCCGTCGTCTGCTCGCGCTCGAGTTCGCGCTCGCCGCGGACATCCTGCGCACCGCCATCGCCCCGGGCTGGGAGGAGATCGGCAAACCGGCCGCCATCGCGGCGCTGCGCACCGTGCTCAACTTCTTCCTGCAGCGCGAAATCGAGCACGCCGCCCGCGCCGCGCGGTAGCGGCCCGGCTCAGCCCGCTGGCCTCGCCCAGGCGATGGCGGCGCGGGCCAGGGCGTCGATGGTGTCCGCCACCGGGAAGGGCAGGGCGGGCCCGGCGGCGATGCCGAGCGGGATCTCGGTGCAGCCGAGCACCACCGCCCGCGCGCCACGCTCGATCAGCCGCCGCGCCACCTCGGCCAGCGGCGCATGGGCCTCGGCCACGCGGTTCGCCTTCACGAGGCCGATCGCCGGCATGACCAGGCGCTCCATCTCCTCCGCCTCGGGCTCGAGGCAGGCATAGCCGCGCCCCTCCAGGCGCTGCTGGTAGAGCCGCATGGCGAGCGTGCCCCGTGTTGCCATCAGCCCGACCGGCCCGCCGGTGATGCCGAGCCGGCAGAGTTCCGCGGCCGCCGCCTCGACGATGTGCAGGATGGGCAGGCGTGTCGCGGCCTGCAAGGCGTCGAACCAGCCATGGGCGGTGTTGCAGGGCATGGCGATGGCGCCGCAGCCCGCCGCTTCCAGCCCGCGAAGGCCGCGCAGCAGCCAGGGCAGCGGGTCCTCCCCCCCGGCAAGGCGCGCCGCCGTGCGGTCCGGCACGCGCGGGTCCGACCACAGCACGGCGGGGATGTGGTCCTGGTCCCGGGTGGCCGGGGTGAGCAGCGTCAGCCGCTGCATGAAGGTGGCGCCCGCGAGCGGCCCCATGCCGCCGAGCACGCCGAGCATCCGCGCCTCGGTCATGCGAAGATCCCGTCCCAGGTCAGTTTGACGCCGGTGATGGCGAGCAGCGCGTAGAGCAGGCGGTAGAAGGCCGCATCCGAGACATGCCGCTGCATCCAGATGCCGAGATGCACGCCGAGGGGCGCGAGCGGCAGCAGCACCGCGCTGGTGGCGAGGTTGGAGACCGAGAGATTGCCCAGCAGGAAATAGGGCACGAGCTTGACGTAGTTCATCACCCCGAAGAACACCACCGTCGTCGCCGCCATCACCTGCCGCTCGAGCCGGCGCGGATAGAGGTAGATCGCAAGCGGCGGCGAACCGGCATGGGCGATGGTGCTGGTGAAGCCCGAGACGGCGGCGCAGATGCCGCCCTTGAGCGGGTTGTGCGGGGCGGGCGGCGGCGGCTGCCGGTGCCGCGCGAGCCAGAGCGTGCGGGCGAGGAACAGCAGCGTCGTGACGCCGACCATGGCCAGGATGGCGCGGTCGGACATGAAGCCGAAGGCGAGCGCGCCGGCGAGGATGCCCACCAGCGCGCCGGGCACCAGCACCCGCATCTCCCGCGCGTCCCACTTGCCCCACCACGCCTTCACGCCCGAGATGTCCATGGCGCAGAGCAGCGGCAGGGCGATGCCCGCCGCGACCGGGGCCGGCACGGCGAGCGCCATCAGCGGCACGAGCAGGTTTCCCGCACCCGAGGCGAAGCCGCCCTTGCTGATGCCGGTGATCAGCACGGCAGGTATCGCAAGGGCGTAGAACCAGGGATCGGTGACGATGGGCAAGGCGGGATGACGCGACGGTGGGCCTTGTGTATGCCACGGCCCCTCGCCCGCGCCCATCCCGGAAGACGCCGCCCATGGACCATCTCCACGACCCGCTGTGGCTTGCTGCGCTGGCCGCCGCGATGGCGGCGACAGGACTCGTCTCCGGCACGCTGGCGGGGTTGCTCGGCGTCGGCGGCGGCATCGTGATCGTGCCGCTGCTGTTCAACGTCTTCCCCCTCTTCGGCATTCCGGAGGCGGTGCAAATGAAGGTCGCGGTGGCGACCTCGCTCGCCACCATCATTCCCACATCGATCCAGTCGGCGCGCAAGCACCACCAGAAGGGGGCGATGGATGTCGCGCTGCTGCGTTCCATCTGGCCGTCCATGCTGGCCGGCGTCGCGATGGGCACCTTCCTCGCCGTCCATGTGCGCGGGGAGGGGCTGACCGCGGTCTTCGCCCTGGTGGCGCTGCTGGTGGCGCTCAACATGGGCTTCACCGGTGTCGACTTCAGGATCACGGAAAGCGTTCCCGCCGGCCCGCCGCGCCTGGCGCTCGGGCTTGGCATCGGCGCGGTCAGCGCCATGATGGGGATCGGCGGCGGCACGCTCGGCGTGCCGATCCTGTCCATGTGCGGGCACCCGATCCGCGCCGCGGTCGCCACCGCCTCGGCCTTCGGGCTCATCATCTCGATCCCGGCGACGATCGGCTTCATCTGGGGCGGCTGGAGCGATCCGCTGCGGCCGCCCTTCTCGGTCGGCTATGTCAACCTGATCGGGGTCGCGCTGATCGCGCCGACCTCGATCCTGGCCACGCCTTGGGGTGTGCATCTCGCGCACACCATTCCGCCGCTGTGGCTGAAGCGCGCCTTCGCGGTGTTCCTCGCGGCGACGAGCCTGCGCATGTTCTGGAGCCTCTTCACCTGAGGCCGTGCGACGCCGCCGAGGCCGGCGGGCGGTGGTCCTTGAACATCTCCCTGAGTTTCGTCTTCAGGATCTTGCCGGTGGCGGTATGCGGGATCTCGTCCAGCACCACGAGGTCGTCGGGCAGCCACCACTTGGCCACCTTGTCGGCGAGGAAGGCGCGCATCTCCTCGAGCGTGGGGGAGAGGGCGCCCGGCTTCATCACCAGGATCAGGAGCGGCCGTTCGTCCCATTTCGGGTCCTTCATCGCCACCACCGCCGCCTCGGCCACGCCGGGATAGCCCACCGCCGCGTTCTCGAGCGCGATCGAGGAGATCCATTCGCCGCCCGACTTGATCACGTCCTTCGAGCGGTCGGTGATCTCCATGTAGCCGTTCTCGTCCATGGTCGCGACATCGCCGGTGTCGAAGAAGCCCTCCGCGTCCAGGATCTCCTCCTCCTCGCGCCGGAAATAGCGGCGGGAGACGCCCGGCCCCTTCACCTTCAGGCGGCCGAAGGTCTTCCCGTCCCAGGGCAGCGACCGGCCCTCGTCGTCGGTGATCTTCATCTCGACCGTGTAGGGCGGCGTGCCCTGCTTGGCCTGGAGGCGGAGCATCTCCTCCCCGCGCAGCCCCGCCACCTCGGGCTTGACCGTGAACAGCGTCCCCACGGGGGACATCTCGGTCATGCCCCAGGCGTGGATGACGCGCACGCCATACTTCTCCTGGTAGGCCTTGATGACCGCCGGCGGGCAGGCCGAACCGCCGATCGCCACGCGCTGCATCGAATCCACGCGCGCCCCCGTCGCCTCGAGGTGCTGCAGGAGCATCATCCACACGGTCGGCACCGCGGCGGAGAAGGTGACGCCTTCGCGCTCGATCATCTCGTGCACCGAGGCGCCGTCGAGCTTGGGGCCCGGCATGACGAGCGCCGCGCCCACCATCGGCGCGCAGATGGGCAGCGCCCAGGCATTGGCGTGGAACATCGGCACCACCGGCAGCACCCGGTCCGCGGCCGAGAGGCCGAAGGCGTCCGCCTGGTTGCAGACCAGGGCGTGGATGATGTTCGAGCGGTGCGAATAGACCACGCCCTTGGGATCGCCCGTGGTGCCCGAGGTGTAGCACATTCCCGCCGCCGCGCCTTCCTCGACGCGGACCCAGGCGAAATCGCCATCCGCCTCGGCGATCCACTCCTCGTAGGGGACCGCCTCGCGCAGCGGCGTCTCGGGCATGTGCGCGGCATCGGTCAGCAGGATGAACTGCTCCACATGCGCGAGCCTTGGCGCGATCTGCTCGAGCAGCGGGACGAAGGTGAGGTCCGCCATCAGGATGCGGGAGCCGGCGTGGTTCAGGATCCACACGATCTGGTCGGGAAAGAGGCGCGGATTGACGGTGTGGTAGACCGCGCCCGCGCCGGTGATGCCGTACTGCGCCTCCATGTGGCGCCAAGTGTTCCAGGCGAGCGTCGCCACCCGGTCGCCCGCGCGGATCCCGGCACGGACGAGGCGCTGCGCCACGCGCAGCGCGCGGCCGCGCAGCGTCGCGTAGTCGCTGCGGTGGAAGGGGCCCTCGACCGAGCGGGAGACGATCTCCCGCCGCGGATGCTGGATCGCCGCATGGTCGATCACGGTGTGCATCAGGAGCGGCCAGTCCTGCATCAGGCCACGCATCATCGTCCTTCCTCCCCTGCTGTCCCGCCCTGCCCCGGGGCGGGGCGGCGGTCCTGCGGCGGGGAAGGCTACACCGAAACGCGCCGCCGTCAGCAGGGGCGCGTCCGCGGCTTTTCGGCAGGGGAGAGGGCGGCCCCGGCCGGCGCCCGCGCCCCACCCCGCCGCCAGGGCAGCGCGAGCCCGTAGAGGGCGGGCACCACCAGCAGCGTCGCGAAGGTGGCGAGCGACAGCCCACCGATCATCGCGATCGCCATCGGCCCCCAGAAGACCGAGAGCGTGAGCGGCACGAAGGCCAGCACGGCGGCGAGCGCGGTCAGCAGCACCGGGCGCGTGCGGCGCACCGTGCTCTCGATGATCGCCGCGCGCAGCGGCAGGCCCGCTTCCAGGTCCTGGCGCACCTGATCCACCAGGATCTGCGTGTTGCGCATCACCATCCCCGCCAGCGCGATGACGCCGAGCAGCGCGACGAAGCCGAAGGGCGCGCCTGTGGCCAGCAGCGCGAAGGCCGCGCCGGGGATGCCGAGCGGCGCGGTCGCGAGCACCAGCGCCATCCGCCCGAAATGCCGCAGCTGCGCCATCAGCAGCACCAGCATGGCGGCGACCATCAGCGGGAACATCGCGAAGAGGGCGGCATTGGCCTTGCCCGATTCCTCCGCCGCCCCGCCGGGTTCGATGCGCAGGCCGACCGGCAGCGCCGCGATCACCGGCGCGAGCTGCGCCGCGACCGCGGCCGAGACATCCGGCCCCTGCAGCCCGTCGGCCACGTCGGCGCGCACCGTGATGTAGGCCTCGCGGTTGCGGCGGAACAGGATGGGCTCCTCGGCCTCGGGCACGAGCCGCGCGACCTGGGAGAGCGGCACCGGCCCGGCGGGCGTGGCCAGCGAGAGATCGGCGAGCGTCTCGGTCGTCAGCCGCTCGGCGGCCGGCGCGCGCAGGACGACCTCGACCAGGCGGTTGCCCTCGCGGTGCTGCGTCGCGGTCACGCCGCTCAGCAGCAGCTGCAGGGAGGACGCCACCTGCGCCGGCGAGAGGCCGAGTTCCGCCACCCGCGCGCGGTCCAGCTCGAGCCGCAGGTTCGGCGCCCGCTCGCCCCAGGAGAGCGAGACGTCGCGCGTACCTGGCGTGGCGCGCATCACCGCCATCACCTGCTCGGCGGCCGCGCGCAGCGCGGCCGGGTCGACGCCGACCACGCGGAACTGCACCGGATGCCCCACCGGCGGGCCGAAATCGAGCCGCGAGACGCGCACCCGCGCCTCCGGCAACAGCCCGTCCTGCGACAGTTGCGTGATGCGCTCGCGCAGGCGTTCCCGCGCGGGGATGTCGCGCGCCTGCACCACCAGCTTCGCGAAGGCCTCGTTCGGCAGGTCGGGGTTGAGCGCGAGGAAGAAGCGCGGGGACCCCTGGCCGAGATAGGTCGTGACCAGCCGCGCATCCGGGTCGCCCTCCAGCGCGGATTCGATCCGCTGCGCGGCGGCGAGCGTGGCGGCGTACCCCGCGCCCTGGCGCAGCGTCACGTCGACGAGCAGTTCGAGGCGGGCGGAGGTGGGGAAGAACTGCTTGCGCACCAGACCCATGGCGGCGAAGCCGGCGACCAGCACGAGGAGGGTGGCGCCGATGACCGCGAGCCGGTGATCCACCGCCCAGGCGACCACGCGGCCGAGCGCGCGCCAGGCCGGCCCGTCGCAGGTCGCGTGCCGCCCGGCATGCTTGGGCACCGGCAGCAGCTTCACGCCGACCCAGGGCGTGAACAGGACGGCGACGATCCAGGAGGCGATCAGCGCGATGCCCACCACCCAGAAGATGCCCCCCGCATATTCGCCCGCCGTCGATCGCGCGAAGCCCACCGGCAGGAAGCCCGCCACCGTCACCAGCGTGCCCGAGAGCATCGGCCCCGCCGTCGAGGTCCAGGCGAAGGTCGCGGCCTTGGCGCGGGTCCAGCCTTCCTCGAGCTTCACCACCATCGCCTCGATGGCGATGATCGCATCATCCACCAGCAGGCCGAGCGAGAGGATCAGCGCGCCGAGCGTCACGCGCTCGAGCTCCATGCCCGTGGCCAGCATCACGAGGAAGACGATGGCGAGCGTCAGCGGCACCGAGAGCGCGACGATCACCCCCGCGCGGACGCCGAGGGAGAGGAACGACACCAGCATCACCACGGCCAGCGCGGCGGCGAACTTCAGCAGGAACTCCGAGACGCTCTCCTCGACGACATGCGCCTGGTCGACGATCTGCGTGACCTCGATGCCGAGGGGGGTGAGCGTGCGCGCGGCCGCCATCGCCGCGGCGAGGTCGCGCCCGAGGGTGAGGACGTTGACCCCCGGCTGCTTGCCCACCGCGAGCAGCACCGCCGGCTGCCCGCCCTGGCGGATGCCGCTCGCGGGCGGGTCGGCGAAGCCGCGCGTCACCTCGGCGATGTCGCCGAGGCGCAGGGATCGCCCGTTCGCGGCGACCGGCACGTCGCGGATCGCCGCCAGCCCGTCGAAGCCGCCCCCCACGCGCAGGTGCAGCCGTGTGGCGCTGCCTTCCACCACGCCGGCGGGCGCGACGGGGTTGTGGCGGGCCAGCGCCTCCAGGATCGCCTGCGACGGGACGCCGAGCGAGGCGAGGCGCGCATGCGCGACCTCGACATGGATGCGCTGCGGCTGCTCGCCGAAGATCCTCACCCTGTCCACGCCGGGCACGCGCAGCAGGCGGGCGCGGATCGCCTCGGCCTGGCGCACCAGCTCGGCATTGTCCGCCCCGGTCAGGGCGTAGATCGCGGACCAGACGTCGGAATACTCGTCGTCGAAGAACGGGCCCTGCACGCCGGGGGGCAGGGTGTGGCGGATGTCGCCCACCTTCTTGCGCACCTGGTACCACAGCCCCTGGACCTGGTTCGGTGGCGTGGTGTCGCGCAGGACAACGGTCATCACCGCCTGGCCGGGGCGGGTATAGCTGTCGATGCGGTCGAGCCAGGGCAGGTCCTGCAGGCGGCTCTCGATGGGGTCGGCGACGTGGCGCTGCATCTCCTCGGCCGTCGCGCCCGGCCACTGCGCCGTGACCACCATGACCTTGATGGTGAAGCCCGGATCCTCGGCGCGGCCGAGCCGCAGATAGGCCATCGCCCCCGCCGCGCCGAGCATGAGGATGAGGAAGAGCGTCAGCGCCCCGTTGCGCACGCCCCAGTCGGAGAGGTTGAAGCCCATGGCGGCGGCGCCTCAGCGCAGGGTGGCGAGGGCGCGGGTCTGGACCACCCGCACGCGGGAGCCGGCATCGAGCAGCTGTGGGCCGATCGCCACGACCTTGTCGCCTTCCGCGAGCGGCCCGCGCAGCGCGACCTGCGTCTCTCCGAGATGCACCACCTCGACCGGCACGGCGAGGAGGCCGTCGCGCTCGACCTTCCAGACCATGGGCCCCTGGCCGCGGTCGTGCAGGGCGGAGGCGGGCAGCAGCGCGACCGGCGCGCCCTCGGCCTCCAGCCTGACCGTGCCGGTCATGCCGAGGGCGGCCCAGGCGGGCGCCTCGGGCAGGGCGAAGCGGGCAGCGTAGGTGCGCAGCACGGGGTCGGCCTGCGGCGCGACCTCCCGCAGCCGGGCCGGGATGGGGGCATCGGGCCGCGCCCACAGCACCGCCTCGGCGCGGGCCCCGGCGAGGCCGGGCAGGGCGCCTTCCGGCACCTGCACCAGGAGCTCGCGCTCGGCGGGGTCGGCGAGGCGCAGCACGGGCTGGCCTTCGGCCACCACCTGCCCGGCCTCGGCGAGCAGGGCGGTGACGACGCCGGCCGCGGGTGCGCGCAGGATGGCGTGGTCGAGGCGGTTGCGCGCGAGGGCGAGGGCGGCGCGGGCGGCGGCGACCCGCTCCTCGGCGCTGCGGGCGGCGGCCTGGCGCTGCTCGTCGAAGGCGGCGGCGACATGCCCCGCGGCGAGCAGCCGGCGGGAGCGGCCGGCATCGGCCAGGGCGCGGCCGGCCTCGGCCTCGGCGGCGGCGAGGTCGGCTTCCGCGGCGCGCACCGCCAGGGCGAGGTCGGCCGGATCGAGACGCGCGAGTTCCTGCCCCGCCACCACGGCGGCGCCCACATCCACGAGGCGCAGCGCGACACGGCCGCCGGCGCGGAAGGCGATGTCGGCCTCCCGCCGCGGCTTCACCACCCCGGCGAAGGCGCGCGGCTGCGCGGCCGGGGTGAAGCGGATCTCGGCGACCTGGACCGGCTTCGGAGCCTCGGGGGTGGCGGCCTGCGGGGCGGAATCGCGGCACGCCGCGAGGAGGACGAGCGCGGCGAGGGCGGGCAGGGCGGGGCGCATGGCGGATCTCCTGGACCACGTCCAGGATAGATCTTCAAACTGATGAAAGTCAACAATCGTCAGTCATCAGTGTTCGGCCGCAGCCCCCGCAGGAGGAGGTCGAGCATCTCGTCGAGCTCGCCAGCCATCCGCGCCTCGTCCATCGCCCGCTTGCCGAGGGCGTCGGCGATCAGCACGGGATGGGTCCAGGCCAGCGTCGCCTGCTTGAGCAGGCGGGCGGCCACGGCCGGGTCATGCGGGGCGAACTCCCCGCGCGCCGCGCCCTCGGCCAGCACGCGGGCCATCGCCGCCTCGATCCGCGCGATGAAGGCGGCGATCACGCCCCAATGCTCGCTCATCGCCGCGGTCACCATGTCGTGCATGCGCCGCTCGCGGAAGAACAGCGCGAGGTGGCGGGCGTGCAGCAGGCGGAGCATGGCGCGGAGCCGTTCCGCGGCCGGCCCGGGCCGGGCGGCGATGGCCTCGAGCTCCTGCGTGATGCCCTCCAGCAGCCGCGCGGCGATCGCCTCGTTGATGGCGCTCTTGGAAGGGAAGAAGCGGTAGACATTGGCCGGCGACATGCCGAGTTCGCGCGCGATGTCGGCCACTGTCGTCTTCTGGTAGCCAAGGGAGCGGAACAGCCCCTCGGCGACCTCGAGGATGCTGAGCCGCGTCGCGGCGGCGCGGTCGTCGGGCGCGGGCGGGGCGGAACTGTTCATGGAGTGATGGCTTCCGTCAGTCATCAGATGGCACCATAGCCCTTGCGGCGGTGCCGGTGCCATGGCCGTGGTTGCGACGCCCGGTGCAGCGCACCATCTTGCCTTGGCATCAGCCCAGCCCAGGGAGTGACACCAGTGCCAGGCGTGCGGGATGTCGGGCCGAAGGAGACGTGGCGCATCCTCGCCGAGGATCCCGAGGCGGCGCTGGTGGATGTGCGCACCGATGCGGAATGGAATTTCGTCGGCCTGCCCGACCTCTCCTCCCTCGGCAAGCAGCCGGTGCTCATCCCGTGGCAGCTCTATCCGACCATGCAGGTGAACACGCATTTCGCCGACCACCTGCACAAGGCCGGGCTCAGGCCGCTGCAGCGCATCTTCTTCATCTGCCGCTCCGGGGCGCGTTCGCTCGCCGCCGCGCAAGCCGCGCAGGCGGCCGGCTTCCCGCACGCCTTCAATGTCGCCGACGGGTTCGAGGGGCCGGTGGACGCCGAGGGCCATCGCGGCACCGTGGCCGGCTGGAAGGCCGAGGGCCTGCCCTGGCGCCAGCGCTGAGGGGCGGGCATTCTCCCCCCCGCCATGCAGCAAGGGGGAACGCCGTGACGCCACTGCCGCTCAAGACCGAGTTCCTGTTCCGCATCGTCCTTTCCGTCGGCGCGCCGCAGATGGTCGGCACCGCGCGCAACGGGGAGCTGCGCATCGTCCCCGTCACCGGCGGCAGCGCCGAGGGCCCGCGCTTCAAGGGGGAGGTCCTGCCCGGCTCGGCCGCCGACTGGCTGCGCGTGGACCCCGACGGCACCGCGCATATGGATGTGCGCCTGACCCTGAGGGCCGAGGGCGGCGGCCTCGTCTACATGCACTACAGCGGCATCCGCACCGGCGCGCCCGAGGTGCTGCGGCGGCTCAATGCGGGCGAGGCGGTGGACCCCTCCGAATACTACTTCCGCACCGCGATCCGCTTCGAGACCGGGGCGCCGGATCTCGCCTGGATGAACCGGATCCTCGCCGTCGGGGTGGGGCAGCGCCCGCCCTCGGGGCCGACCTATGACGTCTATGCGGTCGGCTGACGGGCGCGAAAGGGGGGCGCCTGCCGCTCCCCGGCGGTGAGGGCGCCTGCGGCGGCGCCCGGCCTCCCTACCGCTTCGCCTGGCCGAGCTCGGCCTCCAACTCGCGGATGCGAGACTGCAGCGTGGTCCGGAGGGACGGCGAGGCATGGGGCTTCAGCCCGGCCAGCGTGTCCTTGAGCTCGCGCAGCAGGCGTTCCTTCTCCGCACGGCTGCGCTGGATCGGGCGGGCGTCGGAGAACTGGCCTTCGCGGCTTCGCATGGTGAACTCCTCCTGGCGGCGGCGCTGCGCGGACACGCCCGGCGCGTGCCGCGGAACAGCCGGAACGGTCGGCGCCGGCACGCCGCGGATCGGACGGGGTCAGATCTCGAGCATCAGCCGGCGCGGATCCTCGATGCTCTCCTTCACCCGCACCAGGAAGGAGACGGCCTCCTTCCCGTCCACGATGCGGTGGTCGTAGGAGAGCGCGATGTACATCATCGGCCGGATCTCGACCTTGCCGCCGATCGCCACCGGCCGGTCCTGGATCTTGTGCATCCCGAGGATGCCGGACTGCGGCGGATTGAGGATCGGGGTCGACATCAGCGAGCCGTAGATGCCGCCATTGGTGATGGTGAAGGAGCCGCCGGCCAGTTCCTCGAGCTTGAGCGCGCCGTCGCGGGCCTTCTTGCCGAAGGCGGCGATGGCCTTCTCGATCTCGGCGAAGGAAAGCGTCTCGGCGTGGCGCAGCACCGGCACGACGAGGCCCGAAGGGCCGCCCACCGCGATGCCCATGTGCACGAAGTTCTTGTAGACGATGTCCTCGCCGTCGATCTCGGCGTTGACGGCGGGGAACTCCCGGAGCGCGGCGACACAGGCCTTCACGAAGAAGGACATGAAGCCGAGCCTGACGCCGTGCTTCCTCTCGAACGCGTCGCGGTACTCGCTGCGCAGCGCCATCGCGGCCGACATGTCCACCTCGTTGAAGGTGGTGAGCATCGCCGCGGTGTTCTGCGCCTCCTTGAGGCGACGCGCGATGGTCGCGCGCAGACGCGTCATCCGCACCCGCTCCTCCCCGGCCTCGAGCGGGCGCGGCGGCTTCGGCGCGGCGGGGGCGGCGGCCGGCGCGGGGGCCGGGCGGGAGAGGAAGGCCAGGACGTCGCCCTTGGTGATCCGCCCGTCCTTGCCGCTGCCGGCGCCGATCGCGGCGGCGCTCGTCCCGGTTTCGGCCATCAGCTTGGCCGCGGCGGGCAGGGGGGCGTGCGCGCCCGGCACGGCGACGGGGCCGGAGACGGCGCGCGGCGTCTCGAGATGCGGCGTGGCCGGGGCCGCCGCCACCGGCTGCGGCGCGGCTGCGGTCCGCGCAGCGGCGCCGGCGGCGATGGAGCCGAGCACCGCGCCCGGCGCGACCTCGGCGCCCTCGGCGGCGGCGATGGCCTCGAGCACGCCGGCGGCCGGGGCGTTGACCTCCACCGTCACCTTGTCGGTCTCGAGTTCCACCAGCGGCTCGTCGGCCGCGACCGCCTCCCCGGGCTTCTTGAGCCAGCGCGCGACGGTCGCCGAGGAGACGCTCTCGCCGAGGGTGGGTACGAGGATGTCGGTCATGTCTGCCGTCCGTTGATGCTGCTGCCGCGCGTCACAGCCCGAGGGCCGCGCGCACCAGGGCTTCCTGCTGCTGCTGGTGGATCCGGGCGAGGCCGGTCGCCGGGCTCGCCGCCTCCTCGCGCCCGACATAGGTCGGCCGCTTGGCCGCGATGTCGAGGGTGGCGAGCACCTTCTCGATCCGCCGGTCCATGAAGGTCCAGGCGCCCATGTTCTCCGGCTCCTCCTGGCACCAGACGACCTCGGCGTTGCGGTAGGGGGCGAGCGCACGGCCGAGGCTGTTCTTCGGGAAGGGATACATCTGCTCGACGCGGACGAGGGCCACGTCATCGATGCCCTTCTCCCGCCGCTCCTGCAAGAGGTCGTAATAGACCTTGCCGGTGCAGAGAACCACGCGGCGCACCTTCTCCTCCGGCGCGATCGCATCCGTCTCCGGGATGACGTAGCGGAAGGCGCTGCCGGGGCCGAACTCGGCGAGGCTGCTCACGCAGAGCCGGTGGCGCAGCAGGGACTTCGGCGTCATCAGCACCAGCGGCTTGCGGTAGTTCGCCTTGAGCTGCCGGCGCAGGGCATGGAAGTAGTTGGCCGGCGTGGTGAAGTTGCACACCCGCATGTTGCGCTCGGCGCAGAGCTGGAGGTAGCGCTCGAGCCGCGCCGAGGAGTGCTCCGGCCCCTGGCCCTCATAGCCGTGCGGCAGCAGCATCACCAGGCCCGACATGCGCAGCCACTTCGTCTCGGCGCTGCTGATGAACTGGTCGATCATCACCTGCGCGCCGTTCGCGAAGTCCCCGAACTGGGCCTCCCACAGCACCAGCGTGTGCGGATCGGCGAGCGAATAGCCGTAGTCGAAGCCGAGCACGCCGAACTCGGCGAGCAGGGAGTTGAACGCTTCGAACTTCGGCTGGTTCTCGCGGATGTTGTTGAGGGGCACGTACTCCGCCTGGGTCACCTGGTCGATGAGGTAGCAGTGGCGGTGGGAGAAGGTGCCCCGCTGCACATCCTCCCCTGAAAGGCGGACGCGATGGCCTTCGAGGAGGAGCGTGCCGAAGGCCAGCGCCTCGGCGGTCGCCCAGTCTATGCCCTCGCCGGTCTCGATCGCCTGTCTCTTGGCCTCGAGCTGGCGGGCGATCTTGGGATTGAGGTTGAAGCCTTCAGGGATGCGGGTCAGCGCGGCGCCGACCTCGCGCAGCGTGTCGAGCGGGACGGCGGTCTCGTGCAGCTTCTCCACCTCCTCGCCCGCGGTCGCGGATTTGAGGCCCGTCCAGTGGCCCTCCAGCCAGTCGGCCTTGTTCGGCTTGAAGGACTGGGCGGCCTGGAAGGCCTCCTCGAGCCGGGCGTTGAAGGCCTCGAGCATGGCCTGCGACTCCTCGGCCGGCACCGCGCCTTCGCGCGCGAGCTTCTCGGCATAGAGCGTGCGCGTCGTGCGCATCTCCCGGATGCGGTTGTACATGATGGGCTGGGTGAAGGCCGGCTCGTCGCTCTCGTTGTGGCCGTGGCGGCGGTAGCAGACGATGTCGAGGACGATGTCGGCCCCGAAGGTCATGCGGAACTCGGCCGCCATGCGGGCGCAGAAGACCACCGCCTCGGGGTCGTCGCCGTTGACGTGCAGGATCGGCCCCTGCACCGCCTTCGCCACATCGGTGCAGTAGAGGCCCGAATAGGCGTGCGCCGGCACGGTGGTGAAGCCGATCTGGTTGTTGGTGACGATGTGCACCGTGCCGCCGGTGCGGTAGCCGATGAGCTGCGACATGGCGAGCGTCTCATAGACCACGCCCTGGCCGGCGAAGGCGGCATCGCCGTGCAGCAGGACGCCCATCACCGAGCGCCGCGTCTTCGTGTCTCCGGCCATGTCCTGGCGGGCGCGCACCTTGCCCACCACCACCGGGTCCACCGCTTCCAGATGCGACGGATTGGGCTGCAGCGAGAGATGCACCATCCGCCCGCCGATCTCGACATCCACCGAGGTGCCAAGGTGGTACTTGACGTCGCCCGAGCCCTGCACATCGTCCGGGTTGGCGCCCACGCCCTTGAACTCGGAGAAGACCTGCACGAAGGGCTTCTTGACCACGTTGACCAGCACGTTGAGCCGGCCGCGATGGGCCATGCCGATCGCGATCTCGTTCACGCCGGCCCTGGCCGCGGTTTCGATCACCGCCTCGAGCGCGGGAATGGTCGATTCGCCGCCTTCCAGGCCGAAGCGCTTGGTGCCCACGAACTTCTTCGCGCAGAAGGCCTCGAAGCCCTCGGCCTCGGTCAGTTCGCGCAGGATCCTCTTCTTGTCAGCGGCATCGAAGGCGGTCAGCCAGGGCGCGCCCTCGATGCGCCGCTGGATCCAGGATTTCTGCTCGGGGTCCTGGATGTGCATGAACTCGACGCCGATCGAGCCGCAATAGGAGGCGCGGCAGATCGCGAGGATCTCGCTGAGCGTCGCCGTCTCCTTGCCCAGAACGAAGTCGAGGAAGATCGGCCGGTCCATGTCGGCTTCGGTGAAGCCGTAGGTCTTGGGGTCCAGCTCGGGGTGCGGGCGCGGCTGGGTCAGGCCGAGCGGATCGAGCCGCGCCTCGAGATGCCCGCGCACGCGGTAGGAGCGGATCAGCATCAGCGCGCGGATCGAATCAAGCACCGCGCGTCGGGCCGCCTCGGGGTCGGCCGCCGCGGGCGCGCCCTTCGCCCCCTTGGCCGGAGAGGCGGGCCTTTCGGGCTCGGGGCCGAAGGCGCCGCGCGGGCGCGGGGCCCAGGAGGCGCCGGCGGCGTCGGTCAGCACGGCGCGCGCCTCGTCGTTCAGCGCGGCGAAGAGTTCGGCCATCGAGGGATCCACGCTGTCGGGCTTCTCCGCCCAGCGGGCATAGAGGTCCGCGAGATAGGCGGCGTTCGCGCCGGTCATCGCGGTGGCGAGGACGTCAACTCCGGCCATGATGTCTCTCCGTGCCGGCGGGCGGCGCCGCCGGGTGTCACGCTCGTTCGGTTCCAGACGCGGGTCGCCGCCGCCCGAGCGCCCGGGATGCGGCGGCACCCTCCAGCATAAGCCCTTCGGCCGTCTTGCGGCAGGGCCTTCGCCCCGCCCCCGCTCAGCCCCTCAGCGCCTTGACCATGGTCGAGCCGAGCGCGGCCGGGCTTTCGGCGACATGGATGCCGGCCGAGCGCATGGCCTCGATCTTGGCCGCCGCCGTGTCCTTGCCGCCCGAAATGACCGCGCCGGCATGGCCCATGCGCCGCCCCGGGGGCGCGGTGGCGCCGGCGATGAAGCCGACCACCGGCTTGTTCGGCTTGCCGGGGCCGAAATTCTCGCGCTTCAGGTAGTCGGCCGCGAGGATCTCGGACTGCCCGCCGATCTCGCCGATCATGACGATGGATTTCGTTTCCTCGTCCATGAGGAAGAGTTCCAGCACGTCGATGAAGTCCATCCCCTTCACTGGGTCGCCGCCGATGCCGACACAGGTGGACTGGCCGAGCCCGGCCGCCGTGGTCTGGGCCACCGCCTCATAGGTGAGGGTGCCCGAGCGCGAGACCACGCCGACCGAGCCCCGCTTGTGGATGTGGCCCGGCATGATGCCGATCTTGCACTCCTCGGGCGTGATGACGCCGGGGCAGTTGGGCCCGACCAGCAGCGACTTCGAACCGGTCAGCGCGCGCTTCACCTTCACCATGTCGAGCACCGGGATGCCCTCGGTGATGCAGATGATCAGCGGCACCTCGGCGTCGATCGCCTCGAGGATCGCATCCGCCGCGAAGGGCGCGGGGACATAGATGACGGAGGCGTTGGCGCCGGTCCTCTCGACGCATTCGGCGACCGTGTCGAAGACCGGCAGGTTGAGTTCGGGGTGCATGGTCCCGCCCTTGCCGGGCGTGGTGCCGCCGACATAGGTCGAGCCATAGGCGATGCCCTGGGCGGCGTGGAAGGTGCCCTGGGCCCCGGTGAAGCCCTGGGTCATGACGCGCGTGTTGCGGTTGACCAGAACGGCCATGGCTCAGGCCCCCCTCACCGCCGCGACCACCTTCTGGGCGGCGTCGGCCAGGTTGTCCGCGGGAATGATCGCAAGGCCGCTCTCGGCCAGGATCTTCTTGCCGAGTTCGACATTCGTGCCCTCGAGCCGCACGACCAGCGGCACCTTGAGGTGCAGCGTCCGCGTCGCCGTCACGATGCCCTCGGCGATCATGTCGCACTTGGCGATGCCGCCGAAGATGTTGACCAGGATGGCCTTGACGTTCGGGTCGGAGGTGATGATGCGGAACGCCTCGGTCACGCGCGCCGCGTTCGCGGTGCCGCCGACATCGAGGAAGTTCGCCGGCGAGGACCCATAGAGCTTGATGATGTCCATCGTCGCCATGGCGAGGCCGGCGCCGTTCACCATGCAGCCGATCTCGCCGTCGAGGGCGACGTAGTTGAGGTCGTGCCGGACCGCGTCGAGCTCCTTCGGGTCCATCTCGGACTCGTCGCGCAGCTCCTCGAGCTCCTTGTGGCGGAACAGCGCGCTGTCGTCGAAGGAGACCTTGGCGTCGAGCGCGACGATCTCGCCCGCGCCGGTCACCACCAGCGGGTTGATCTCGACGATCATGCAGTCGAGCTCGTGGAAGGCGCGGTGGAGCGCGGTGACGAACTTCGTGAAGGAGGCCACCTGCTGGCCCTTGAGCCCGAGGCCGAAGGCCAGCCGGCGGGCATGGAAGCCGGACAGGCCCGAGGCCGGGTCGATCGCGACCTTCAGGATCTTCTCGGGGTGCTTCTCGGCGACCTCCTCGATCTCCATGCCGCCTTCGGTCGAGGCCATGATGGTCAGACGCGAGGTCGCGCGGTCGACCAGCAGGCCGAGATAGAGCTCGCGCGCGATGTCGCAGCCGTCCTCGACATAGACGCGGGAGACGACCTTGCCCTGCTCGCCGGTTTGCCTGGTGACGAGGGTCTTGCCGATCATCGCCTCGGCCGCCGCGCGGACATCTTCGAGGGACTTCACGACGCGCACGCCGCCGCGGCCGTTGGGATCCTCCTTGAAGCGCCCCGCGCCGCGGCCGCCGGCGTGGATCTGCGCCTTCACGACATAGACGGGACCGGGCAGGTTCCTCGCCGCCGCCACCGCCTCCTCGGCGGTCCAGGCGACATGGCCAT